>Ga0316194_10002114_pt1 | contig 13887 bp, 13 predicted proteins | sample CroRivsedime1_MG_FD_204936 | JGI IMG/M metagenome (GOLD analysis project Ga0316194, IMG submission 204936) | Coastal sediment microbial communities from Maine, United States - Cross River sediment 1 | ecosystem: Environmental > Aquatic > Marine > Coastal > Sediment | place: USA: Maine...
CTCAGCAAGTTCCTTCTCCAGCTCCTCCATCAGCGCCTTCTGTCGCTCGAGGCGATCATCGAGCTGAGTAATGTGTTGGGCGTTCTCCTTCGCCTGCCGTTCTGCCCGATGCCGCGCGTCATCCAGCTCCTGCTTCTCGCGTTCCAACTGTCGCTTCTCCTCGTCGTGCCGACTCTGAACTGCCTCCAGCTCAACAACCAGCGCCGAACGCTCCTCGAGCTGCCGCTCGAGGTGCTCATGGCGGTCTTGCAGGGACGCGAGCTGAGCTGAGAGCTGACGCCGTTCCTCCTCGCGCTGTCCGTTAACCTCGTTCGCACCGGCGACGCAGCTTTCCAGCCGGGCGATCTCGGCGCGCTGTTCCGCGACAGCAGATTCCGACTCGTTTGCCCGCGCTTCCGCCTGCTCGGCCCGCGCCAGAGCGGCCGCGGCGGCGGCGGCACTTTCGGCAAACTGCTCGTCGCGGCTGCGGGCGTCCTGGGCGCTGCCGATGGCGGCAGCCATGACGGTCTGGCAGGCCTCCTCCGACTCCCAAAGCTCGCGAACGAGCCGATCGGACGCCGCCATCAGCGTTTCTTTGTCGATCTGCAGTTCCTCTCCGGCTCGCCGGAGCGCTTCTGCCTCGCAGCGCAGTTGCTCGATTTCACGGAGCCGCGCTTCTGCTTCACCCCGGAGGGCATCTTTCTCACTCTGCAACTCTTCCTTCTGCAGCCGCAACTCTTCATCTCGTAGCCGCAGCGCTTCCTCTTCGATCTGCAGTTCGCTCTGCAACGCTTCGGTTCTCGCTACAGCTGCGGCCTCGCGATCACCGCTCTCGCGCAGCGCCTGGCGCATCTCGGCAAGGCTGTCGGCCAGTGAATCAATCTGCTGATTGGCCATTTCGGTCGTCTCGAAGAGCTTTTCGTTGCGGCCGAGAAGGGATTCCCGTTCCTCAAGCGCATCCGCGAGGCTCTGCTCGCCGCGCCGCAGCGCCGTCTCCCGCTCAGCGAGTTGCTGACGCACGTTCGTGAGCGTCTGATTCAGCGTCTCAACCTCGTCCTGCCGGCTCTCTGCCGCCTCGGCCTGCACATCCAGAGATTGTGTTACCGACTGCCACTTGTCTTTCCAAAGGCGCAGATCCTCTTTCAGGTCTGTAACCTCCAGGTTCCGCGCGTGCAACTCGCCCTGGGCGGTTTTGTATCGTCCATCCAGCGTTTCGACCTTGGCTTCCAACTCCGATATCAGTTCATCCCGGGCGCGGACGCCTGCGTCGCTGCGGCCGGAACCCGATGCACCGACACGTTTCATTTCGTCCAGTTGGACCCTGAGGCTTTCAACTTCTTCCGTGCGCTGCCGCAGAGCCGACGCGAGCTTGGGGACCCGACCGCGCCATTTCTCGAGTTCTTCACGCAGAGAAGCGTGCAAAGAAGCCTGGCTGTCCGCCTCAGGCTGGCCGACCGACGTCGGCTGCGCCCCGCTGGTATCGCTGTTGTGAGTCTGTTCCTGCATGTCGACGCCCCTATTTGCGCACCGCCCGCGCACCGCGGCCGAACGGGCCGGGTTTTTCGGGCTCTCCGATAAAGCTAGCGAAAAATCCGCCGCGGGAATGTGAACCGTTTCGGAAATCTCCCAAAGATGTGATGAACATCACCAAAGCATTTCGAGCCGATGGGGCCGAGACAATGCCCGGGGTAGCTAAAATCAGCTGAACCCCTTTGAAAGCGGGCAGTCAAACCCCATTACTGAGAACGCATCAAAATTGTCACTGAGGAGACCATGCGCATACTGCTGTTTCTGGCTACCAACCTGGCTGTCATCGTCCTTGCCAGCATGACCTTCCGGCTTCTGGGCTTCGAAGGTCTGCTGCAGAACAACGGTGTCGATCTGAATCTCACCGCTCTGCTGGTCTTCTGCGCGCTGCTCGGCTTCGGCGGCTCTCTGGTATCGCTGCTGCTGTCGAAGCGCATCGCAAAATGGTCTACCCGCGCGTCGGTAATCGAGCAGCCCCGCAACGAGACTGAACGCTGGCTGCTGGAAACCGTAAGCCGTCTGGCGAAAAAGGCCGAGATCGGCATGCCTGAGGTTGCCATCTTTCCTTCCCCCGAGCCCAACGCCTTCGCCACCGGCGCCAACCGTAACAAAGCCCTGGTGGCGGTCAGCGTGGGCCTGCTGCAGAACATGCAGGCGGATGAGGTAGAAGCCGTGCTGGGTCACGAGATCGGCCACGTGGCCAACGGCGACATGGTCACCCTGACCCTGATTCAGGGCGTGGTGAACACGTTCGTGCTCTTCCTGGCCAGAATTGCCGGCTTCTTCGTGGACAGGGTGCTGATGAAAAACGAGCGGGGGTTCGGCATCGGCTACTGGATCACCACGATCGTGGCCGAGATCGTGCTGGGGCTCCTGGCCAGCGCCATCGTCATGTGGTTCTCGCGCCATCGCGAATTCCGCGCCGACGCCGCCGGCGCGAGCCTGGCTGGAAGGCACAAGATGATCAGCGCCCTGGAAAGCCTCAAACGTGCTCAGGGCCTGCCCAACACCATGCCGGATACGCTGGTCGCCTTCGGCATTTCCAGTGGCGCGCGGCAAGGCCTGCGGGCCATGTTTTCCTCGCATCCGCCGCTGGAGTCGCGGATTGCGGCCCTCAAGGCCATGGCCTGAGCCGGTTCACGAACGGGCCGACGACCGGGGCGACGGACGGGCCGACGAAACCGTCAGCAGCGGTTACCATAAGGCGCTTTGCAGCCCAGCGGTAACCGCTCATGACTTTGAAACGTCCTGCCTGGCCGGATGGCCAGCTGGTGACCGTGGAGTACCGCTCGAAAGTTCTCGCTGACAATCCGCTGGGTGACCCCCACGAGCGCCGTTTCCCCGTCTGGTTGCCGCCTCAATACTCGAAAACCAGCACCCGACGTTTCCCCGTGCTGTTCGACCTGGTTGGCTACACCGGCTCCGGCTGGTCCCACACCAACTGGAAGAACTTCGAGGACAACCTGCCTGAGCGGCTGTCGCGACTGCTGCATCAGCGCCAGATAGGGCCCTGCATCGTGGTCTTTCCGGACTGTTTTACAGCGCTGGGCGGCAATCAGTACATCAATTCCAGCGCCATCGGTCGCTACGCCGACTACCTGACCCGGGAGCTCATCCCCTTTATCGACCGCGAGTTCCGGACCCTGGCCGATCGCGATCATCGGGGCTGCTTCGGCAAATCCTCGGGTGGATACGGCGCCATGGTGCACGGCATGCGCTACGCCAGGTACTGGGGCGCGGTGGCCAACCATTCGGGAGACGCGTACTTTGATTTCATCTATCGCTCCGACTGGCCGAACACTCTGAACGAGCTGGCCAGATACCGCAGGCGCAGCCGGAAAGACGGCGTTTATGACGTCGCCAGGGAAACCGCCGGCCTGAAGGACGGGTTGGACGACGGACGCGTAAAGCGTTTTCTCGAGAGCATCTGGCAGCGGGACCAGCCGAGCGGCCGCGAGATCATGGCGCTGATGAACCTGTGCATGGCTGCAAGCTACGACCCCGACCCCCGCGTCCCGAACGGCTTTCGCCTGCCTTTCAACCTGGAAACCGGCGAGCTGATCGAGGCACGCTGGCGGGCGTGGCTGAAAAACGATCCCATTCACATGGTGAGCCGCTATGCCGGACAGCTGAAAACTCTGCGCGGCCTGTACATCGACTGCGGCTGGCGAGACCAGTACCACATCCACTACGGCTGCCGCATTCTGTCGAGGCAGCTAAAGCGCGCGGGCGTGGCCCATCGCTACGAGGAGTTCGACGGGACCCACTCGGGCATCGATCGCCGGATGGAAAAAAGCCTGCCATTTCTGACTCGCGCGTTGCGCTGATCCACAGGTTCACAGCAGACAGCGGCGCAGGGTCTCCGTAAGCGGCGTCAGCCTGATGCCCAACGCTTGCACAGCGGGGCCGCAATCGATCTGGTCATCGTGGTTCAGAACCCCCAGCATGGCACGGGTCACCGGCGGGTTAGCGCTGATCCGCTCCAGCAGTGATGCCGCCAGCAGACCGACGACCAGCGGCAGCGAGATGATGCGCGTGCGTCGTCCCAGCAGCGCGGCTGCGCGTCGGGTCAGCTCCCGGCGAGACAGACTATCGAGCCCCGCCAGATCCAGGGCAAGGGTCTGGGGCAGCGGCATCTCGAGACCTGCCTGTATGCTGCGAACCACGTCACCGGCGTAGATGGGCTGCTCGAGGCTGGAGCCTCGCAACAGGACGTTGATGCGGCGATCCGCCCGCTGGCGCAGAGCACGAGACGCGTAGTCTCCTTCGCCCAGAACCATAGGCACCCGCAGAACCAGCACGGGCACTCGCCCCTGGCAGAGGATCTCTTCCGCTCTACCGCGCGACGCCAGACAGGAGTTGGTCGCGTCCGCAGCAGCCCCAAGTATGTTGAGATATATCACCCGCTGAACACCGGCATGCTCAGCGGCTTCCATCAGCACCCGGCAACCTTCTTCATGGGCTTCACGGTAGCTGCTCGCAGCCGTTTCCTTGATGATCCCCACCAGATGCACCAGCGCTGTACAGCCTTCGAGCGCCGTGGCCATGGCTGACACGTCCAGGTAGTCGACAGGGTGGATTTCCGGTGCAAGCGAAAGTTCCAACGCTTTGATCTGCCGGGCGGCGCGCTCCGAACGGACCAGCGCGCGAATGGGTACCTGGCCATCAAGGGCTTTCAGCAATCGCCTGCCAAGATGACCGTTAGCGCCGGTGACAGCCAGCATCCGCATACACCTCTGGTTTCAAACCCGAATAAGCTATGATCTCATCGCTGGCTATTGCCACACCACCCACCCTTTAGCCGAACGGTCCTGAACACACCGACAGAGCACCATGTGGACGACCTGGGCCAATCTTCTCACGCTGATTCGCTTGCTGGTCGCCGTACCCTGCGCTCTTGCGGTACGTGAGGAACAGTGGTCCCTTGCGGCGACGCTGCTGACCCTGGCCATCGTCACAGATCTGCTGGACGGCCCCGTCGCCCGACGCTTCAAGCATGAGACCCCGCTTGGCGGGCTTCTTGATCACGCAACCGACGCGGTCTTCATCACGCTGGTGCTGACCGCCCTGGCGGCCAACGCTTTCATTACCTTCCTGTTGCCGATGCTTGTGATCTCAGCGTTTCTCCAGTACACGCTGGACTCCGCAGCCTTGCGCGGACGCCGACTGAGAAGCAGTTGGCTTGGTCGCAGCAACGGCATCGCCTACTTCTTTGTGGGCAGCATTCCCATCTACGCTGCCGTGTTGGGCCTGGGTGGCCTGGTGCAGCCACTCACCGCCGCGTTCGCCTGGGTGCTCGTGCTGACCACCCTGGTATCCATGGCCGAACGCCTGTGGGTCTGGCTGAGCACGCGATAGGGACGCCGCCCCCGTAGAGCACGCCGTTATCGCGCAATCTGCTGTCAGCAACTTCCATTATGAGAAAACATGCTTTCTGTTCTCCCACGAAGAGGCATAGGATGAGGACTCGTGGCGGATCCTTCAGCCTCATTCAGTCGATGAAAGCTGCTATACAGCAAAACTTGAAGAGCCAAGCTTGAACGGATCCGTCACGAACTTTTCACCTTAGATCGAAGCTGACGCCGGCGTTTTCCGTCAGGCGAGCCAGCAGAGCCTCACCCATCGCCGAAGCCGGCGTGAGCACACCGCCCGGTGAGGTCAGGAGATCCTGGGCCAGACACACGGCGCTTTCCGCCAGCATCTTGGACGTTGAGCCGTAACCGGGGTCACGATCGCCACGCACCGTGGCCCGAAGGTTCAGCGTTGCGTCCACCGGATGCTTGCCCAGCATCTCTATGACGTAGTATCCGGATTCCCGCGCCTGCTCCGACGGCCCCTCACCAGGCTTGGGCAGCATTCTCGTAAGCAGCTGACGCAGCGGGCCGACAGACGCGGCTGCTGTGAAGGCGGTGGATCCCGCGCTCATGGCAGCTGCGAGCGGGAAGCCCAGCATGCCGAAAGGCATGAGGGTGCCTTCGTCGTAACGGAAGTCCTCGCCGTAGGGATAGCCCATGAGGGCATTGCTGCGGCGAACCACCTTGGTATTGATGGCGGCCATGACGAAGGGCGTGACCCAGGCATCGAAGTCGGCCTCGTATTCCGGCAGCCGCCGCTCGGGCCCATCCAGTCCCCGCCGCTGCCCCAGGGGGTTGAGACCGTAGGGGTCGTTCAGCACCTCGGCTATGGAAGGGTCCCGCTCCACCTCATCGAGCATATTGAGCATGCTGGCAATAGTGCCGCCGCTGAACCCGCCTTTGAACTCTTTCGCCCGATACTTCACCGCAGAACAGGCGACGCCGTGACGCGCGCGCATCTGCTGCTGGACGAAATAGACGCCGATGTCAGAAGGAATGCTGTCGAAACCGCAGGTGTGAACAATTCGCGCGCCGGATTCCCGCGCGGCATCATGATAGTCGTCGATCATCTTGCGCATCCACTGCACTTCACCCGTGAGATCACAGTAGTGGGTGCCCTGTTGCACACAGGCAGCGACGAGCTTCGACCCATAAAGGGCGTAGGGGCCCACAGTGCTGCAGATCACACGAGCCCTGGCCGCCATGACGTCCAGCAGGGCACGGTCGTCGCTATCCGCCAGGACCAGCGGAATCTGCGCGCCGCCCGGGCCAAGATCGGCCAGCAGCGCCTTCAATTTTTCTTCGCTGCGCCCCGCCAGCGCCCAGCGCAGGTTGCTTCTCGACCCCTCTCCTGGCGGACCGTACTGGCACAACAGGTACTCGGCTACCAGCCGGCCTGTGAAGCCGGTGGCCCCCCAGACGATGACGTCAAATTCTCGATTTTCCATGTTCAGCTCCTGAAGCAGCTCGGGGGGCGGCGATGATACGCGAACATTCTGTCCCAGGTTCACTACCAGGGGTAAACTGCCCATCCGCCACGATATAAACGAAACGTTTACGGGAGAGATTGCGAATGCGAATTTCGATGCTGCTGAGCTATGCAGGAGGCTTCAAGGAAGCGGTCAAAGAAGTGCAACTGCTGGAGAAGGCCGGTCTGGACATGGTCTGGGTGCCCGAGGCTTACTCTTTCGATGCGCCCAGCGCCATGGGATATCTGGCAGCGAACACCGAGCGGGTGACCATCGCTTCGGGCATCCTGCCGATCTACTCACGTACGCCTTCCCTGCTGGCCATGACTGCTGCCGGTATCGACTACCTGTCCGACGGCCGCTGCATGCTCGGCCTCGGCGCGTCCGGACCCCAGGTAATCGAAGGCTTTCACGGTGTGCCCTATACCGCACCGGTAGCGCGGATCCGCGAGATCATTGAAATCTGCCGCATGGTGTGGCGTCGGGAGCCGGTAAAGCACGACGGGCGGCACTACCAGATCCCTCTGCCGCAGAATCAGGGCACCGGGCTCGGCAAGCCGTTGAAGCTCATCAATCACCCCGTTCGAGACGACATCCCCATCGCCATCGCTGCCCTGGGTGCCAAAAGCGTGGCCATGACGGCGGAGCTGGCGGACGCGTGGTTGCCCGCCTTTTATACCGCCGAGGCGGCGCAGTCGGTCTGGGGTGAAGCTCTGCAGGCCGGCAACAAGCTGCGCGACCCCGAACGAAAGCCGCTGGAAGTTTTCGCCGGTGGCGCGGTAGCCATCGGTGACGGCCTGGAGGATCTGCGCAATCTCGCGAGGCCGCAGATAGCCCTGTACGTGGGGGGCATGGGCGCGAGAAGCAAAAACTTCTACAACGACATCTTTTCCAGGTCGGGTTACGAAGCCGAAGCAAAAACCATTCAGCAGCTCTATCTGACCGGCGACAAAAAGGCAGCAGAGGCGGCGATACCCGACAGCTACCTCGCCAGAAACTCCCTGATCGGGCCGGAAGGGTTTGTTCGCGAGCGTCTGCAGGCGCTGCAGGAATCCGGCGTCAATGCGTTGAACGTGGGGCTGCTGGGGAAGACCACCGAAGAGCGCGTGGTCAACTGCGAGAAGCTTCGCAACCTCGTCGACAGTCTCTGAGGTTTCTGGACAGCCCCGGGGAAGAACCTTTGCCGTTCCGCCGGGTCGAAATTGCAGGATGATCACTTTCGCTGACCAGAACCGGGCCACCACTGCCAGGGTGCTTCTTGGCATCACGCTGATGGTCGGGCACCTGACCGGAGTCGCGTCCCTCGATGCGGCGGCGGAAAGCCAGAAGCCAACCATCCTGGGCAGCTGGCTGATTGACGACGCGCTCACCGCCGCCGCGCAGCCCTTAGAAGGACACAAGAAGAGCAGCTTCGACGGCATAGGCATGCCCAGCATATCGGTAAACGGCATGCCGCTGCCGGGATCCGGCGGCGGCGCCCAGGCTTCCAGCGGCAGCGCGCCGGACCCCAAGGTGCTGCGCTGCTCTGCGATGACCATCGAACCGGTCGGCAAAGAGATTCAGCTCACCTACGTCGGCACCGGCAGCGAGACCCTGACCCCCGGCACCGTCCAGGGTGTAAAAACCCGTTGGCGGGACAGATCGCTGACTTCAAACTACGAGACCACGAGCCGCAAGGTCAGCAAGCGCTTCGAACTGCAGAAAGACGACACCCTGCTGGTAACCGTAAAGCTGAACCCGCGCAGCGGACCGAGCGTGACCCACAAGCGGGTCTTCCGACGCAGCGAGCCAGGCCTGGTCAGCTCACCGTAACCACGGCTGCACCCTGAATCCGTCCTGCCCGCAGATCATTCAGGGCGTCGGCGGTGCGTTCCAGAGGGTAAGCGGTAACCTCTGTTCGAACCGGAACCTGCGGCGCCAGCGCCAACAGCCGTATCCCGTCCTCGCGCGTCAGATTCGCCACCGAGCAGATGGTCCGCTCACCCCAGAGGTCAGCGTAAGGGAACGAGGGAATATCAGACATGTGAATGCCCGCGCAGACGACGATGCCCCCTTTGCGGATCTGCTTCAGAGCAGCTGGCACCAGAGCGCCCACGGGCGCAAAGATGATGGCGGCGTCCAGCTTGTCCGGTGGGTTTTCGGAGACGCCGCCGGCCCAGCAGGCACCAAGACCTGAGGCAAATGCCTGGCTCTCTAAATCGCCGTCTTTGGTAAAGGCGTAAACCCGGCGACCCTGCCAGACAGCAATCTGCGTCAGAATGTGCGCCGCGTTGCCAAAACCGTAAAAGCCCAGGCGCTCACCGTCGCCCGCCATGTTCAGCGCCCGATAGCCGATGAGCCCGGCGCAAAGCAGCGGGGCCACCTGAATGTCGGGATAGCCTTCGGGTAGCGGAAAGCAGAAGCGTTCATCAGCAGCCACGTACTCGGCATACCCGCCGGATCTCTGATAACCGGTGAATTCCGCCCGATCGCACAGGTTCTCGCGACCGCTTGCGCAGAAAGCGCAGCTCCCGCAGGTATAGCCCAACCAGGGAATACCCACCCGCTGGCCCGACGTCAGCGTGCTGCCTGAAGGTGCCGCCTCTACGGTGCCAACGATCTGATGTCCGGGCACGACGGGATAACGGCCGTCGTTTATGTCCCCATCTACAACGTGAAGGTCGGTGCGGCACACACCACAGGCGCTAACCCTGACCAGAATCTCTCCCGGTCCGGGCTTGGGGCGCGGCAGTTCCACCAGAGCAAACCGGCCACCGGGAGCGTCGAGCTGCATGGCGCGCAATGGATCATCCTCCGCTGTGCCTGGTTTACCTGCCCGAGCTGGGCGTCCCGCCACACAAAGCAGTTTACTTCTGTGGTAGCTTTGACGCTAATGATGACAGCGCGGTCGGACGACAGTACAGCTGCATTAATAAAAGTGCAGCTCGTTGGATAGCAGCTCGTTGGATAGCAGCTCGTTGGATAGCAGCTCGTTGGATAGCAGCTCGTTGGATAGCAGCTCGTTGGATAAAAGTGCAGCTCCGTGAATAAAGACGAACAAAGATGAACAAAGCCCTGCTTGCCAGCCTGCTCATGCTTGGTCTTGCCGCATGCTCCGAACCGTTCATCGTCTTTTCCGGTGGCAGCCTCTCAGGCGAAGAAGCGCTCGCCCCCGCCGACTGGTCCGAGCTGGAAACCATAGAAACCGTACAGCTCGAAACCCGCCCCGCCGAACCCTATTCGGTGAACATCTGGGCAACCGGCATCGGCCGAGATCTATACGTCGGCACAGGCCCCGACGGCACCCGTTGGAGCGGGTACATGACCGAAGATCCGAAAGTCCGGTTCCGGGTGCATGACAAGGTTTACAGGCTGCTTGCAAGGCCGGTCACGGACCCTGAAGAGCGACAGCGGGTCGCCCGGGCCTACGTCGACAAGTACGATCTCGACACGGACGAAAACTGGGTCATGGACGCGCTGATTTTCCGCCTCGACCGCCCCTGAATTCACGGCTGACCCACCAGCCGAATGTCCAGCCAGAAATTCAGCCCCACCACCGCCATGTCGGTGGTGATCGCCAACATGATTGGTACCGGCGTTTTCACCAGCCTCGGTTTCCAGCTGCTGGATATACAGTCCGGCTTCGTGCTCATGATGCTGTGGGTCGTCGGGGGCCTCACCGCGCTGTGCGGCGCCCTGTGCTACGCGGAGCTCGGGGCGGCGCTGCCTCGCTCCGGCGGCGAGTACAATTTTCTCACCGAGATATACCACCCCGCCGCGGGTTACATTTCCGGCTGGGTTTCCGCCACCATCGGTTTCGCCGCGCCAACGGCGCTGGCGTCGATAACTTTCGGCACCTATCTGTCCTCGGTATTTCCCGAGCTCTCCGCAAGCTGGCTGGCGTGCTCGCTGGTCGTGGCCCTGACCCTGACTCATGCCAGCAACCGGCGCAGCAGCGGTGGTGTGCAGCAGGTTTTCACGGTGCTGAAAGTGCTGCTGATTCTGGGCTTCTGCGTGCTCAGCTGGTTGCTGGTCAGCGAGCCTCAGGACGTGGATTTTCTGCCCCGGGCCGATGACGGCGCTCTGCTCACCAGCGGCGCCTTCGCGGTCGCCCTTATCTACGTCAACTACGCCTACACGGGGTGGAACGCGGCCACCTACCTGACCAGCGAGATCGACAATCCACAACAGTCCCTGTCTCGGGTGCTGATCCTTGGCACCAGCGTCGTCATAGTGCTCTACGTGCTGCTGAACTTCACGTTCCTGCATGTGGCGCCGATGTCCGCCATGGCCGGCAAGATCGAGATCGGCTACGTTTCCGCCCAACACGTCTTCGGCGCTTCAGGCGCCGCCATCATGGGCGTAGTTCTGGCGCTGCTGCTGATCTCCACGGTCAGCGCCATGGTGCTCGCCGGGCCGCGCGTGCTGCAGGTCATCGGCCAGGACTTTCCCGCATTCCGCGTGCTGGCCCGAACCAACAGCAATGGCCTGCCGGTGATTGCCATCCTGTCTCAGTCGCTGCTATCCCTGATGTTCATTCTCACCGCATCATTCGAAAGCATTCTGGTGTTTGCAGGTTTTACCCTGGGGTTGAACACCTTTTTCAGCGTGCTGGGCGTATTCGTCCTGCGCTGGAGACAGCCCGAGCTGCCCCGGCCTTATCGAACCGCCCTGTACCCTCTGCCGCCGCTGATCTTTCTGGCGTTCACCGGCTGGACGCTGACATACATTCTGCTGGAGCGGCCCGAAGAGGGCTTGATGGGGCTCGGCATCGTTGCTTCCGGGGGCATCTTCTACCTGCTGACGGTGCGTTTTGGGGGCGCACGGCAGGCGCCCCTGCAGGGGGGGTCAGATTGAAATCGCGCTGCCGGCAATGCCGGCGACGAACACGTTCATCAGCTCACCAACGGTATCGAAAGTCTTTTTCAGATAGGCCGTAGCACGAATTTCTTCCCGTCCCACCAGCCACATCTCCAGTTCCTGGATCGGTGCGTCATGGAGAACCCGACGCAGCCCATGCTGCTCACCAGCGGTGTGCACCGGCAATCCGGCAATACCCCAGCCCGCAGCGGCGGCTTTGATCTGGCCGATGAAGGAATCACTGCGAAACACGAACTGCCGCCTGGCGATGGGATACCCGAGACGCTCTGCCTGTCGGGCGAACCTGGGTACGGTGACGCCGTCGATGAACCAGTGCTGGCTCATATTGTGCAGCCCCGGTTCGCCGCGTTCTGCCAGGTAGGCATCGCTGGCATAAAGACCAAAAGGCAGCCCGCTGATTCGCCGGCACACCAGATCCTGCTGTGCCGGACGCACATGACGGATGGCGATGTCCGCGTCCCGCTGCAGCAGATTGAGCTGATGATTGGCGATGATGAGATCGATATTGATCAGACCGTCATCGTTGGCACAGCGCAAGGGCGCCAGCATCTGGGGGAACACATCGGCGAGAAACTCCGAGGCCGTGATCCTTACCCGCCCTGAGGTGCGGGCGCCGACCTGCAGGCTGGCCTCCTCAAAGGCCAGCGCAGATTCCAGCATGCTTCGCGCGGAGGCAGCAAGCCGGTCTCCAGTTTCGTTGAGGACCAGGCCTGTCGGACGACGGTCGAACAGGCTCCGTCCCAGCGTGGTTTCCAGCTGCTGTATGTGGCGCGCGGCGGTCGGATGGGCAAGCCCAAGGGTACGAGCGCCCGCCGCCAGACTGCCCGCATCGGCCACCGCGACGAACGTTCTCACCAGATTCCAGTCCAGATTTCCTGGCGTTGATGCCACCATCGGTTGCGCCCTCTCTCCAAAGTCCTGCACAACGGGCTGCTACAACAATTCTGAGATCCCGCTTCTACGTTACGGTAGTTCTCAAATACAGCGCCTCATTGTTACCCTCGGTAACACTAAACGCAACCTCAAGGACCGAGACATGTTCAAGCAAACCATCCTAGCGTCCGGGCTCGTTCTATTATCAGCCGCTGCGATTGCGGGCGCGAAGCCCCTTTCGGAGACTCGAGGCTACGACAACTGCCTGTCAGCCGCCGAAGACCAGACCCGCAATCTGGTCGTTGAGAAGACCTACTTCGTCAACGAGCAGAGCAAAAGCCGAACCTACTACCTGAACGCCCTTTCCGTTCGCGAAGGGGCATGGGCACCTGTTCGCATTGCCTGCGAGACCTCCAACAGCGGTAATCGCCTGCTGACTCTGAATGTGGAAAACGGCCGCTATGCGGGCAAGCTGGCGTCCGCAGCAGCGCTTGCTCAGAATTGATCGGTACCACCCGGGCGCAAAGCCCGGGTTCAACCCGCCTTACCAAGCTCTGCCAGCAGCCGAAAGAATTCGGCAAACTCCGGCTGACCCATATTCCGCGCCGTTGAGATCTGGCCTCGCCTCGTTGCAAACAGTATCTCTCCATCTGGGGTGGCCACCACGACGGCGGGTATGCCTTCAGCGATGGGGTTGTCCCAGTCATCCACCACGCCGGGATTCTTGTCCCAGTTGCCGACGTCAATCTTCACCATGACGAAGCGGTGGTCGATGATGGCCGCCAGCTCCGGATCTTCCATGGCACGGCTGAACGCCCGGCAGTCAGGGCACCAGTTGGCGCCGAAGTTCAGCAGCACCAACCTGCCAGTTGCCCGCGCCTCGGCAACCGCTGCCTCAACATCCGCAGCGGCGTCTGCGGCTTCATCGTAGGGGTCGTTGGCGACGCTCGCCTCCTTCGAACACCCGAACTGCCAGAATGAAAGCAGCAGGGCCATCAGGAGAAATCCGAGTCGATTGTTCATCGGCAGATCGCATCCAAGCCCGCGGCCCTCAAAGCGGCACCTTGGAAGCAGCTTCTGGCCTGTCGGCAACCAGCCGCGGAACGAGGTAACCGGGCAGTTGAGCGCGAAGGTCTTCATGCAAAGAGCGTGCACGACCGTCATCAACCTGAAAGTGCGCAGCCCCGGCTACCGGATCCAACTGATGCAGGTAATAGGGCAGCACGCCAACATCGAACAGGCGCTCGCTCAACTTCGCCAGCACCTGGAGTTCATCGTTCACACCGGCAAGAAGAACAGACTGGTTCAGCACAACGATCCCTTCG
>Ga0316194_10002122_pt1 | contig 13859 bp, 13 predicted proteins | sample CroRivsedime1_MG_FD_204936 | JGI IMG/M metagenome (GOLD analysis project Ga0316194, IMG submission 204936) | Coastal sediment microbial communities from Maine, United States - Cross River sediment 1 | ecosystem: Environmental > Aquatic > Marine > Coastal > Sediment | place: USA: Maine...
GAGGCGCGCCTTGCCCTGAACACTGACAGGCCAACTGAACACGGCAATATCATCTTGAAGGAGTACTAGCTCCTGCCGGCAATTTCAAACACGGCATCTGCTGCAATGCGGCTGGCGTCCCGGCGCAATTCATCGTGTAGTTGTGCGAACACTGTCGTCAGTTCCTGTGCATGCGCAGGGTCATTGAGCAACCGCAGTATTTCACCACCAAGCGCCTCCGGGGTAACATCATCCTGAATGAATTCCTTTACCAGCGGCCGGTCTGCCAGCAGGTTGGGCAGCGAGTAATACGGGGTATTCACCAGCAAACGGGCCAGCTGGTAGGTCAATGGCGACAGTCGATAGGCCACGACCATGGGCCGTTTGAGCAGCATGCACTCAAGCGTCGCCGTCCCGGAAGCCATCAGTACTGCATTGGCAGCCGCCATGGCTTCCAGCGCCTGGCCATGCAGCAGCGTAACGGGCAGCCGGCTGTTAACTGCAGCCAATGCAGCTTCGAACACGCTGCGACAGGCATTATTGGCAAGGGGAACAACAAACCGGATATCACTGCGACGCTCATGACACCAGCTTGCGGCAAGCAGGAAATCCCCGGCCAGCCGTTTCACCTCACCGACACGACTGCCCGGCAACAAGGCGACCAAAGGTCCCTGGTGATCGATACCCAGATGCGCGCGCGCCGGCAACGGATCGACAGCGTCAGTAATCAGGTCCGCCAGTGGATGACCGACAAAGCGCGCCGGCACCTGCTGCTGCTCGTAATACCGTTCCTCAAAGGGAAACAGGGTGAGCATGCAATCCACACTGGCGGCAATCTTGCGTACCCGGTACTGCCGCCATGCCCAGACTGACGGACTGACGTAATGCAGCGTCCTGATACCTGCACGTTTCAGACTTCTTTCCAGGGACAGGTTGAAATCGGGGGCATCGATACCAATGAAAATATCCGGCGGGGTTTCCAGAAAATGACGACGCAAGTCACGCCGCATGGACAGCAGTTTCGGCAGGTGCTTCAGTACTTCCACCAGCCCCATGACAGACAGGTTTTCCATAGGGTAGAGGCTGAAACAACCGGCGGCTTGCATGCGTGGGCCTGCCACACCCTCAAACACCGCGTCCGGTTCCTGTTTTCGTATAGCATGTATCAAGGCTGCCCCGAGATTGTCGCCGGATGCCTCACCGGCGATGATGCCGACATGGAGTGGATGCAAACCGGGCACGGTTACCTGACGATGCCGTGTGTTTGCTGTTCCAGGAAGGTGACGAGCAATTCCAGCTCGGGACAGTCTTTTGCCCTGTCCCGGAGGATTACAACAGCCTCCTGCAGGGAGCGCTTTTCACGATAGAGGGTCTTGTAGGACTGCTTGAGTATTCTGCGCGTTGCCTCGGGAACCCCGCGGCGACGCAGACCTTCCATGTTCAGGCCGTGTGCGCGCGCAGGACTTCCGCCGACCGTCACATAGGGAGGAACATTCAGACTGATGCCGCTGCCGTACGCCGTCAGTGAATAGGCACCAATTGAACAAAACTGGTGCACCAGTGTAAAACCGCCAAGAATGACGTTGTCACCAATGGTGACATGGCCGGCCAGCGAGGCATTGTTCGCGAAGACCGTGCCGTTTCCTATCCTGCAATCATGGGCAATATGTACATAGGCCATGATCCAGTTGTCATCGCCAAGGGTGGTAACCCCCTCGTCCTGCACAGTCCCCCTGTTGATAGTGACAAATTCACGAATGGTATTACGGTCACCGATTTCCAGGCGCGTTGGCTCGCCTGCATACTTCTTGTCCTGTGGTTCATCACCGATGGAGGCAAACTGAAAAATCCTGTTTTCCCTGCCAATGCGGGTCGGGCCATTGATGACAACATGCGGTCCTATTTCAGTACCCGCCCCGACAACCACATCGGAACCAATAACAGCATACGCTCCAACACTTGCGTCGCCAGCAATCTCTGCACCGGGATCAATAATGGCCGTCGTATGGATCAAGTATTGATATCCTGTTCCGTACACATGATTTCGGCGGTAGCCACGACCTTGCCATCGACACTGGACTCACAGGCAAACACCCAGATACCGCGTCTGGCACGCAGCAGATTCGCCCGCAGCACCAGTTGATCACCCGGTTCCACCGGGCGCTTGAAACGCGCCTTGTCTATACCGACGAGAAAATACAGGCTCTCCCGCCTGGCACCGCGCTCGACCGTTCTGAATGCCAGCAGCCCGGTCGCCTGGGCCATGGCTTCCAGTATCAGCACACCCGGCATGACCGGCCGTTCCGGGAAATGCCCCAGGAAAAAAGGTTCGTTATAGGTGACGTTCTTGTAACCCACCAGCGACTCACCCGCAGTGAACTCGGTCACCCGGTCAATCAACAGGAAAGGATACCGATGCGGCAGGTGTTGCAGAATTTGCTGTATATCCATGATCATAGATCCAAGTAGACTTTGGTAAAAAATCTTGCTGCCGGTGGCATTAAAAGTGTCAACAAACAGGTTTGCTATTCATCCCCGTGTTTCCTTGCTGCAGCAAGCGAACGTTCCAGCGCACGCACCCTGCGCGCCAGCTTGTCCAGCTGCCGCAAACGCGCACAGGTTTTGTTCCAGGCATCATTTTCCTGCGCCGGGACACCTGATGAATACACACCCGGTTTGGTAATTGACCTGGTCACCATCGTCATGCCGGTAACTATAACGTGGTCGGCGATCTCAAGATGTCCGACAATGCCCGCACCGCCACCTATCATGCAGTATTTCCCGATGCGTGCACTCCCTGAAATCCCCACGCACCCGGCGATGGCGGTATGCGCACCAATGTAAACATTGTGTGCAACCTGTATCTGGTTATCCAGCCTGACGCCCTCTTCCAGCACCGTATCATCAAGGGCACCGCGATCAATGGTGGTATTTGCTCCTATCTCGACATCATTCCCCACCCTGACACTGCCAAGCTGGGGAACATTCAGCCAGCGCCCGTCCTCGTTTGCCAGGCCAAAACCATCACTGCCGATAACCGCTCCGGGTAATATATTGACCCGCTCGCCAATGGTGACATGGTGACAGACAACCACGTTCGCAGACAGCTTGCTGTCAGCACCGATAACACTGCCCGTTCCGATAAAACATCCGCCAGCGAGTTGTACGCCGGCCTGGATAACTGCACCCTTCTCGACAATGCAGTGAGGTCCGATCCATGCCGTATCGTGCACGTCGCAGTCCGCATCCAGAACCGCCGCAGGATGCACACCGCTGCCGCTCCTGGCCGCGGGCGCAATCAGGGCAGCAGCACGCGCATAGCTTGCGTACGGGTTGGCTGAAACAATAGCCGCTACCGGACAATCCGCGGCATCGTCCTGGCCCAGGATCACCGCTGACGCGCGGGTCGCATACAGATATTTTTTGTATCCCGGGTTTGCCAGAAAACTGATATCCCCGGCACCTGCATGCTGCAATGTTGCCACCGCAGCAATCCGGCAATCCGGATCACCTTTTTGCAATTCACCCCTGATGTGCCCGGCAAGTTCACCCAGTGTCAGCGACATAGCAGACTGCCCAGTTGCAATCCGGGAGAGGATAGCCAGTTCGTTAAACTGTTATTTGGCCTTGAGCTTTTTAAGAACGCTGTCAGTGATGTCGATCTTGTTACTCGAATACACAACACCCTGGCTAAGAATCAGATCAAATTTCTCCTCCTTCGCCAGCGATACAACCGCCGTATACATATCCTTCTGCAATTTCGCGAGCACTTCATTACGCCTGATATTCAGGTCATCACGAAACTCGTCCTGGGTGCGTTTCATATCGCGCCGTTTGGCAAGGATATCCCTTTCCAGCTTGGTGCGTTCCGACTCGCTCATGACCGCGCCTTCACGTGTCAGGTCATCCTCCAGTTTCTTTATTTCACGCTGCAGCGCGACCAGTTCCTTCTCCCGGGGAGCAAACTCGGACTCAATCTTGCTTTGAGCCGATTTTGCCTGGGGCGCTGACTCCATCAACTTGACAGTGTCGACAAAACCGATCTTCGCTTCTGCCAGTACCACCCGGGAACACATGGACAGCAGCACCATCAGTCCCATCACAAAAAACCTTGCAGTAGATCTTTTCATAACCAGTTCTCCAGTATTGCTCACGTTCATCAGAAAAATGTTCCTATAGTAAACTGAAACGGCTGTTCATCGTCATCACTCTCTGCGTTCAGCGGAAAGCCCAGGCTTATCGAAATAGGACCCATCGGTGACACCCACAATCCTGCCAGACCTACAGAATATCTCAAGTCACCGGCATCGAAACTGTTATAGTCTTCATAGACATTGCCAATATCAAAAAAGGCACTCAGGCGCACACCCTGGGCATCATCGACAAACGGTACCGGAAAAATCACTTCCGCATTAAACACCGTCAGAAATGCACCGCCTATCGGGTCACCATCAGAATCCCGCGGACCCAGGGTATTGTCTTCATAGCCACGTATCGAACGCACACCACCGGCATAAAAGTTCTCAAAGAAGGGTAATTGTTGATAGTCGCCAAAACCGTCCCCGTAACCCAGATTGCCTTTCAAGCCGAGTATCAGTTCCCGCGTCAGGGGGATAAAACGCTGCTGCTGATAGGTAAGCTTGTAGTATTCCAGCCCGGAACCAGGTGTCGTTGTCTCCAGCGAGAGGCGCTGCAGCCCCCCCTTTTCGGCAAACAGAATGCTGTCGCGCGAGTCATGACTCCAGCTGGCCGAAAATACCGCATCGTCAAAACTGTCGCCATGCTGGTCAATAAAATCGGTGACCTGTCCCGGCGAGTTGGAATTCGCCTTTATATCAAGCCCCTGGTAACCCGCACTGAAGCGAATGGTATCGTATTCATTTATCGGAATACCAAAGTTGATATCTGCTCCACGGGTATCTGTCGAGTAGTCCGACAGGTTGGCCTCATTGGCATCTGTTTTCCGGTAGGACATGCCGAACCCCCGGCTAACGCCGTCAACCGTCCAGTAGGGGTTCGTGTAGGCAAAGCGGTACACGGTATTGATTTCACTGTTATCGAAGGTAAAGGACACCTGCTTGCCGGTGCCCAGAAAGTTATTCTGCTGCACACTGGCATTGAACAGCACCCCTGAAGTCTGCGAGAAACCGGCACCCAGCGTGATGCTGCCCGAGGATGTTTCCGTGACCGAGTAATTGACATCCAGCTGATCGGTGGTACCGGGAACCGTTGGAGTTTCGACATTCACATCTTCAAAGTAGCCGAGTCGATTAATGCGGGTACGCGAACGTTCAACCTGTTCTGCGGAATACCAGCCACCTTCCATTTGCCGCATTTCGCGGCGCAGCACTTCATCCCTGGTGCCGGTATTCCCGGCAACATTGATACGCCTCACATACACCCGTTTACCCGGATCAACAAAGAAACCGAGCTCCACTTCATAGGCCTCATCATCCATTTCCGGTGCAGTATTGACGTTTGCATAGGCATAGCCCTGATTACCCAGCAGGGAACTGATCCGGTCGACCGATTCGGTTACCTGTTTGCGCGAGAACACATCACCCGGGTTGATCCTTATCAGCGGAAATAATTCCTCTGCCGGCACTACCAGGTCACCGGAGAGCGTCACCTCCCTGATTTTGTACTGACGCCCCTCGGAAATGTTGATAGTAATATAGATATCTTTCTTGTCAGGTGTGATCGAAACCTGCGTGGAGTTGATATTGAATTTCAGGTAACCACGGTCCAGGTAATACGTGCGCATTGTCTCCAGGTCTGCAGACAAGCCCTGCTTGGAATACTGGTCACTCTTGGTAAGTACCGAGAAAAAATTCGGTGTTGTCAGGGAAAACTCATCCAGCAGTTCCTTGTCGGAAAACTCGTGGTTGCCAATGATATTGATCTGCTTGATACGTGCCACCTGCCCTTCGGAAACGTTGATCAGGATGCCGACACGATTGCGGTCCAGCGGGGTTACCGTGGTTTCTATCCTGACCGCATACTTGCCGCGGCTGAAGTACTGCCGACGCAGTTCCTGTTCCACCTTTTCCAGCAGTGAACGGTCGAAAACACGTCCCTCGGCCAGCCCGATCTCCTTCAGGCCCTCCAGCAACTCCTCGCTGTCGAGGTCCTTGTTGCCCTCGATCTCGATGCTGCTGATTGCCGCACGTTCCTTGACAAAAACAACCAGCACGGAACCGTCTCTGTCAAGAGAGACATCGTTGAAGAAACCACTCTTGAACAGGGCCTTTACGGCAAGGATTGTGTCCTCTGTATCGATTGTCTGGCCAACCTTGATCGGCAGATAATTGAAAACCGTACCGGCCGAGATTCGCTGCAGCCCTTCCACCCGGATATCCAGCACCTCGAACGGTTCAAAGGCCTGCACCGCCCCGTTAAGGATCAGCGTCAGCATGAATACCCGGCACAGAAAAGATATGTGTTGCAACTGCAAATGCATTTATAGACTCAATCCAGCAAACGTATCAGGTCGTTATAAAAAGCCAGCGACATCAGCGCCAGCAGCAGAACAATACCGACTTTCTGCCCGGCGAGTTGTATGCTATCCGTCACCGGACTGCCCTTTGCCAGTTCCACCAGGTAAAACAGTAAATGCCCGCCATCCAGCACCGGCACAGGCAACAGGTTCAGCACTCCGAGGCTGACGCTGACAATCCCCAGAAACCCGAGGAAGGCCGCCAAACCAATTGCCGCAGACTGGCCTGCATACTGGGCAATGGTAATCGGACCACTCAGGTTCTCGATGGACGCCCGGCCGCTAACCATCTTCCACAGTGTTCGCAATGTCAGCGTAGTGATCTGCCAGGTCTTGTTCAGTGCCTCGGGAACAGCCCCGAGTAGCCCGTGACGAACAACGACGCGCATTGTAGCACGCTGCTCGTCGTCCGGAAGTTGCACATAGGCGCCGATTCGCCCGATTTCCACGCCACTGTCAGTGACGCTGTCCGGTCTCACCATCAGCCTGACGACCTCACCGTGACGCAGCACCTGAACGGCAATCTCCTGCCCCGGCCGCTCACGGACAAAGTCTACCCACTGTCCCCAGTTGCTGATCGCCACACCGTCGGCGAGCACGACCTGGTCTCCGGAAAGCAAACCGGCCCGCTCGCCCGCACTACCTGCAAGCAGTGATTCGATCACGGCCGGCGGTTGCCACGGACTCAACCCGAGATTCTCGAGCACCCCGCCTTTTTTCAGCAAATCATCCGGGTTCTCAAAATGCACCTGCAGATGCCGTTCCTGCCCGGCGGCATCACGTACCGTGACTGCCACCCTGTCCAGCCCGTCCAGGCCGGCTTCCAGCAAGGCAAGCGCCGTCGCCTCCCAGGTCAGGGTTGGCTCGCCCTCGACAGCCAGGATCTCGTCATTTTGCTGAAAACCGGCCGCGGCAGCATAGGACGCCGGGGTTACCTCGCCCACTATCGGCTTCATACCGGGAACACCGGTGACAAACATGGCCCAGTAGACAATGATTGCAAACAGAAAATTAAATGCCGGGCCCGCGACCACAACGGCAATACGTGTTTTCACAGATTGGCGGTTAAAGGCACGCGCCAGTTCTGCCGCAGCAACGTCCCCTTCGCGCTCATCCAGCATTTTCACATAACCACCCAGGGGCAAGGCAGCAATGACCAGCTCGGTCTCATCCTGACCAAATGTTCGTTTCCATAACGGCTTGCCAAAGCCGATTGAAAATCTCAACACCTTGATACCGAGACGGCGGGCGACCCAGAAATGTCCGAACTCGTGCACGGTCACCAGCACTCCGATAGCAACGATAAAGGCTGCCAGAGATAACAGTAATCCGTTCATTGCGCAGCCATCGCCCGGCCGGACTCGATATATTCATTCGCGACAGCGCGGGCAAGCGCATCGTCAGCCAGAATGGTCTCCAGCGTGTCGGCTGCGTGCGCCGGGCATTGTGCAAGCGCCAGTTCGACCACCCGGGAGATCGCGGTAAATGCAATTTGCCTGTCCAGAAACGCCTGCACGGCCACTTCGTTGGCAGCATTTAACACGGCGGGTGAGGTACCGCCGTTGCGCCAGGCAGCGATGGCCAGTTCCAGGCAGGGATAATGTGCGCTGTCAGGTGCCTCGAATTGCAGATTGCCCACGGCCAGCACATCCAGGCCCGCTGCCCCCGACTCAATCCGCTCCGGCCATCCCAGCGCGTGACTGATGGGAATGCGCATATCGGGATTACCCATCTGGGCAAGCACGGAACCATCCTCAAATTCGACCAGGGAATGCACCAGTGACTGCGGGTGCAGGACCACATTAATCCTGTCCATCGGCAGGCCGAACAGCCAGCCGGCCTCGATGACCTCGAGCCCCTTGTTCATCATGGTTGCGGAATCCACCGAGATTTTCCGGCCCATGTCCCAGTTGGGATGCGCACACGCCTGCTCCGGCGTCACGGCAGACAGCTTGCTGACCGGCAGGGTCCTGAAGGGGCCGCCGGAAGCAGTCAACAGAATTTTGCGTACGCCGGCTGGCGTTGCGCCAGCCACGTAAGTGTCGGGCAGGCATTGCAGGATGGCATTATGCTCGCTGTCGACAGGCAACAGCATGGACTGGTGCTCGCGCACCGCCTGCATAAACAGGGCACCGGACATTACCAGCGCTTCCTTGTTGGCCAGCATAATGCGCTTGCCCGTGCGTGCAGCTTCCAGCGAGGGCAACAGGCCGGCCGCACCGACGATGGCCGCCATCACAAAATCAACAGACGCGTGACCGGCGACGGCAAGCAGCCCGTCACTACCGGACAATACCTGTACATCAGGTGCCGACGCCTGCAACAGCAAGGCCAGACGGGCGGCTGCATCAGCATCTGCCATCACGGCATATCGCGGCTGAAAACGGACACACTGAGCGGCGAGCTTGTCGACGCTGGTATTGGCCGTCAGTGCCACAACCCTGAAGCGCCCTGGGTGGCGCGCAATCACGTCAAGCGTGCTAACCCCGATTGAACCGGTCGACCCCAGCAGGGTGACCCCGGCAGGTCTGCCTGCAGTCATCTCAGCTTGCCTGCTATTGGGGGGATCGAGGCAGGCGACATCACAGGCCCAGCCACAGAAAGCCGATCAGGAACATGGGCGCCGCCGCAACCAGGCTGTCGACACGATCAAAAATACCGCCATGACCCGGAATAATCCTGCCGCTGTCCTTGACACCGCTATGGCGTTTCAGCAAACTTTCCAGCAGGTCACCTGACACGGAAAACAGCACCGTAACCGCAGCGACCAGCATAAATTTCACAGTCCACCTGAACGAATGGCTGTAGAGACCGCCTACCACAGCAGCAAAAACCAGGCTGGACAGCAGCCCCCCGTAAACGCCTTCCCAGGTTTTTCCCGGACTGATCACCGGTGCCAGCTTTGTCTTACCCCACTGCCGACCGGCAAAATACGCTCCACTGTCTGCCAGCCAGACCAGCACCAGCAGCATGAGTGTCAGTTCCGGCCCGTTTTCGCCGCGCGCATGCAGCGTGCTCAGCGCTGCCCATGCCGGCACCACGACCAGTGCACCCGCGAGCATCTTGAGATTGACATTTAACGGGGAGGCGGCTGCACAGAACTGCGGATGTGACAACCAGAACAATACACACAACCACCAGGCACAGGACACCAGCAGTAGCGGGTATATAGTCTGTGCCAGGCCCGCCTGCCACAGTAACCACATCAGTACAGCGATCCCCATCGTATAGATAATTCTTAAGGTGGTATTTTCAACCGGAATCAGATGACTCCATTCCCATGCAGCCAGCAACAGAATTGCGGCAAGCAGCAGTGCGAACACGGGGGTTGACAGGAACAGCACACCGCAGACAACCAGTGGCAGCATAATGGCGGCTGATATCAAACGTGTCCTAAGCACCCCGTTGCTGCTCCACCTGTTCACCGGTACGCCCGAAGCGGCGCTGGCGATTGGCATACCATAACAGGGCTTCACCAAGCTGGTGCTCGTCGAATGCCGGCCACAGCAGATCGGTAAAGTACAGTTCGGTGTAGGCCAGCTGCCAGAGCAGGAAGTTACTGATGCGTTGTTCGCCGCCCGTGCGGATAAACAGATCGGGTGGTGGCAAATCGGCCAGGCAAACTTCGGCGGCCAGCACTGCGGGAGTAATATCCTGCGCCTGCAACTCACCGGCGGCCAGGCGACCGGCCAGCTTCTGCACCGCCTGGGTAATATCCCACTGCCCGCCATAATTCGCTGCAATCACCAGATCCAGATCTGAATTGTCGCGGGTTTCTTTCTCGGCCGCGTCGATCAGCGCACAGAGATTGTCCGAGAAGGCAGTGCGATCACCGATAAAACGCAGCCGCACACCGTTCCTGTTCAGTGCAACCACCTCCTTTTTGAGAGCATGCACGAACAGATCCATGATCAGGCCGACTTCCTCACTGGGTCGCCGCCAGTTCTCGCTGCTGAAGGCAAACAGGGTAAGCGCCTCGATGTTCTTTTCCAGGCAGGCCTCCACGGCACGCCGCACCGACTTGACACCTTCCCGGTGCCCGACATACCGCGGCAACAAACGCGCCCGCGCCCAGCGGCCGTTACCATCCATGATGATGGCTATATGGCGCGGCAACTTGCCTTGGTTGCTGTCTTCTACCATCTTGCTCGCTACGCTTACCTGCATCCGGCAAACACCCGGCTCGCTGTTAATTCACCGTGAGCCGGCCCGCCGGTAACACTTCTAGATTTCCATCAACTCGGTTTCCTTGACCGCAAGGACCTTGTCAATGCCTGCGACATGCTCATCCGTTATTTTCTGGATAGCGTCCTGCGCCCTGCGTTCTTCATCTTCCGAAATTTCCTTTTCCCTGAGCAGCTCCTTGAAGTCACTGTTCGCATCGCGCCTGATATTACGAATAGCCACCTTTGCCGCCTCGCCATCCTGGCGCACTACCTTTACCAGTTCACGGCGGGTCTGTTCAGTCAGCGGGGGCATGGGAATACGGATTACCGTCCCGGCCGTTGCCGGATTCAGTCCCAGGTCGGACTTCAGAATGGCCTTCTCGATCGCCTTCACCATCGGCTTTTCCCAGGGTGTCACAGTAAGCGTGCGCGCATCCTCCACGCCGATGTTCGCTACCTGCGAGATAGGTACATCCGAACCGTAATAATCAACCACCAGATGGTCAATCAGGCTGGGATGTGCCCGCCCGGTACGCACCCTGCTGAGGGTCTGCTTAAAGGCATCGATACTCTTGTTCATGCGCACACCGGCATCCTGCAAAATCTCTTCTATCATTACCTAACTCTCCCGCCCAACCAGGGTTCCAATATCCTGTCCGTCCATAATCCGGCCAAGATGGCCAGCTTCAAATACATTAAACACACGCAGTGGCATGTTGTGTTCACTGCAAAGTACCAGCGCGGTGGCATCCATTACACCCAGTTTCTGTGCCAGGGCATCGTCATAGCTGATGCGCGTGTAGAGCGTTGCCCCGGGATCAGTGAGTGGATCGGCCGTGTAGACGCCATCGACCTTGGTGGCCTTCAGCATAATGTCTGCACCAATTTCAATAGCGCGCAAACTGGCTGCCGAGTCAGTGGTGAAAAACGGATTACCGGTACCCGCGGCAAAGATGACGACCCGTCCCTGTTCGAGATGCTGTATTGCCTGCCTGCTGGAATAAGGCTCGCAAACCTGGTCGATGGTCAGCGCCGACATTACCGGGCAGGCGACCCCGGTTTTCTCGATGGCGTCCTGCATGGCAAGCGCATTGATTACCGTTGCCAGCATACCCATGTGATCGCCACTCACCCGGTTCATACCCTGCGCCGCCAGGCCGGCACCGCGCAGGATATTTCCGCCGCCAATCACCAGGCCCAGTTGCGCCCCCTGCCTGACGACACCCTGTATTTCACCAGCCAGGCGCTGCACCACGTCCGGATCAATCCCGTGCGTGCCCTGCCCCATGAGCGCCTCACCGCTCAGCTTCAGTAATATTCGCCTGTATAACATCAAATTTCCTTTATATACAAGGAGTTATAAAACATGCCGCCTGAAAATACCTGGCAGGCATTGTCTTATGTTTTCCACCGGATTGCCATAAAAAAACGGGGTCGAATAATCGACCCCGTTCTATCATCCCTTCCAGACAGGCATCAGCGCCTTTCCAGCCCTCAGCGGGTGCTGCATCAACCACCCTTGACCTGCGCCATTACCTCATCTGCAAAATTTTCTGATTTTTTCTCAATGCCTTCACCCAGTTCAATACGTTCAAAGCGCACGACACTGGCGCCCGACTGTTCCAGTAGCTTGCTAACGGTCAGGTCCGGATCCTTCACAAAGGACTGGCCAAGCAGGGTAACTTCACCGAGAAACTTGCGAATTCTGCCGGCAATCATTTTTTCAATGATATCGTCAGGCTTGCCACTCTCACGTGCCTGGGCGGTGAAAATATCACGTTCGGTCGCAATCATGTCTGCGGGGACCTGGTTCTCGGAAATACAAACCGGGCGCGGGTCATGTGCAGCGACATGCATTGCCAGGTCCTTGCCAAGTGCCGCATCGCCCCCGGCAAGCTCCACCAGCACACCAATACGCACGCCATGACGGTAACAGGCAATCGCGTTGTCACTTTCCACACGGACAAAGCGACGCACACTGATATTCTCGCCAATCGTTGCAATCAGCGCCTTGCGCGCATCATCGATGGATCCGGAATCACCATCCCTGAGCGGCATCGCCATGAGCGCATCCATGTCGGCAGGGTTATCCGCCAGCACCCGTTTCGCAACGGCAGCCGCAAACTCCTGAAAATCCTCTTTCTTGGCAACGAAATCGGTTTCGCAATTAACCTCGACAATGACTGCGGTCTTGCTGTCATCACTCATTTCGATAACAACCAGACCCTCTGCAGCTACACGGCTGGCCTTCTTGTCGGCCTTTGCCAGACCGGTTTTGCGTAATGCATCGATGGCCGCATCCATATCACCGGCGGCATCAACCAGCGCCTTCTTGCACTCCATCATCCCGGAGCCGGTACGTTCGCGCAATTCTTTTACCTGCGCAGCAGTAATTGCCATATCAAATATCCTCTGTAATCATCATGCGTGCTGTAAATCTCCCTGCCAGGCAGATTGTTACTCTTTCCCTGCTTCAGCCTTGTCCGCTGCAACGGCCTCATCCTCTTGCGGTGCAGCTGCTGCTTCCGCCTCGTCGGCCGGCTTCTCCGCGGCAACCGTCTTCTTTATCGAGACCTTGTCCGCAGTTTTCCTGGTGGCGGCTCTGGCCTTCTTCCTGACCGGTTTGACTGCATCACTTTCGTCAAGCTCGACAAATTCGTCGGTTGAATCGACAACAGCATGGGCAACACTCAGTTTGCCCGTATCGACGGCATCGGCAGCAGACTCAACAAACAGCTTGATGGCACGAATGGCGTCATCATTACCCGGAATCACATAATCGACAGCTTCCAGGGAGTTATTGGTATCAACGATACCGATGACCGGTATGCCCAGCTTCCTGGCTTCACTGATAGCGATTTTTTCGTGACCGACATCCACGACAAACATGGCATCCGGTATGCCGCGCATGTTCTTGATGCCACCCAGACTGCGTTCCAGCTTCTCCAGCTCGCGTGTCAGCATCAGCGCTTCTTTCTTGCTGATCCTGCCAAAGGAACCATCTTCAGACATGGCTTCAAGATCTTTCAGCCGCTTGATTGACGCGCGTACTGTCTTGTAATTGGTCAACATACCGCCAAGCCAGCGATGATTGACATACGGCATACCGCAACGCAGGGCACACTCGCTGATCGTCTGCTGCGCAGAGCGCTTGGTGCCAACGAACAGTACCGTTTTGCCCTTGGCTACCATGCTACTGAGGTAATTCATGGCCTCGG
>Ga0316194_10002123_pt1 | contig 13857 bp, 16 predicted proteins | sample CroRivsedime1_MG_FD_204936 | JGI IMG/M metagenome (GOLD analysis project Ga0316194, IMG submission 204936) | Coastal sediment microbial communities from Maine, United States - Cross River sediment 1 | ecosystem: Environmental > Aquatic > Marine > Coastal > Sediment | place: USA: Maine...
ATGTCACCGATACCCGCATAGCGGCGGTGTGAACCACCCAGCACCTTGATGCACTGCAAGCGGCGTGCGCCACTGTTGTCAGCGACATCAAGTTTTGATTGCATCTGTATCATGCTTCTGTACCGTTAGCCTTAATAAATTAAAATAATCGCCAATGTTCGTCCGCAGGGCGCTGTTGTCTAGTCGTTACGACCAACCACTTCCACCAGTCTCCATGATTTCGTTTTGGAGATCGGCCGGCACTGCTCGATAACGACGGTATCACCTTCCTGGCAGCTGTTCTCGGCGTCGTGTATGTGCAGCTTGGTAGAGCGGCGAATATACTTGCCGTACACCGGATGCTTGACCTTGCGCTCAATCATCACGGTGGCCGACTTGTCCATCTTGTTGCTTATTACCTTGCCGGTAACAACGCGTACTGTATCAGTGGTCTCACTCATGCCGTGTCACCCGCCCTGGATTTCTCGTTCAATACCGTATTCACCCTTGCAATGTCCCTGCGTACCTTCTTGATCTGGTCCGGACGCGACAACTGTCCGGTACCGCGCTGCATACTGAGGTTAAAACGCTCGCGCAGCAGGTTATGCAACTCCAGCCTGAGCTCGCTGACTGATTTGGTTCTTAGTTCTGCGGCATTCATCACATCACCGTCCGTGAAACAAAGGCTGTTTTAAAAGGCAGCTTGGCTGCGGCCAGCTTGAAGGCTGCACGCGCAATCTCTTCCGATACACCCTCGATCTCGTAGAGCATGCGGCCGGGCTGAATCTGCGCAATCCAGTACTCAACGTTGCCCTTGCCCTTGCCCTGCCGTACCTCGATAGGTTTCTTGGTAATAGGCACATCCGGGTAAACGCGTATCCACAGCTTGCCACCACGCTTGACGTGACGTGTGATGGTACGGCGGGCAGCCTCGATCTGGCGCGCCGTCATGCGGCCACGATCGGTTGACTTCAGTCCGTACTCACCGAAGCTGACCTTGCTGCCGCGATGTGCCAGACCACGGTTGCGGCCTTTCATCTGCTTGCGAAATTTGGTTCTTTTTGGCTGTAACATGAATATTCTCCGCTATCAGGATGCCGCTTTCCGGGGTGCCTCGGCTTCCGCCTCTTCAGCCGCACCGATAATCTCACCCTTGAATATCCACACCTTGACGCCAATGATGCCGTAGGTTGTATTCGCCTCGGCAGTGCCATAATCAATATCGGCGCGCAGGGTATGCAGCGGCACACGGCCTTCACGGTACCACTCGCTGCGTGCGATTTCTGCGCCGTTCAGACGGCCACCCACCTTGATCTTGATGCCCTGTGCACCGATGCGCATGCTGTTACTGACGGCACGCTTCATGGCACGACGAAACATAATGCGGCGTTCCAGCTGCTGGGCAACACTTTCTGCAACCAGGGCAGCATCCAGTTCCGGCTTGCGGATCTCCTCGATGTTGATATTCACCGGGATCCCCATGCGCGCAGACACTTCCTTGCGCAGCTTGTCGATATCCTCACCCTTCTTGCCAATCACAATACCGGGGCGTGCCGTATGCACCGTGATCACGGCATTGTGTGCCGGACGTGAAATCTGGATGCGGCTGACAGACGCCTGCGCGAGACGCTTCCTGATAAATTCACGAATCTCCAGATCCATGTTCAGGTAGTCGGCGTAGTTATCCGTTCCGGCATACCATGTGGATGTCCAGTCCTTGACAATGCCGAGCCTGATGCCCGTTGGATGTACTTTTTGACCCATTCCGCTCTACTCGCTTTTCGCTGGTTAGCCTAAACGTCACCCACCGTTACGGTGATATGACTGTTTCGTTTCAGTATCCGTGTACCACGGCCCTTGGCACGTGCACGAAACCGTTTCATGGTGGTCGCCTCATTCACAAAAATGGCCGACACCTTCAGTTCATCAATATCAGCACCTTCATTGTGCTCTGCGTTTGCAATGGCAGATTCCAGCACCTTGCGCACCATGACAGCCGCCTTTTTCGGGCTGAACATCAGCAGGTTCAATGCTTTCTCTACCGGCATTCCGCGAACCTGGTCTGCAACCAGACGCGCCTTCTGAGCCGAGATATGTGCTTGTTTCAATGTTGCGCTGACTTCCATCAATCCGCCCTCTACTTCGATTTTCTGTCGGCCACGTGACCACGGAAGGTACGTGTCAGGGCAAACTCACCCAGCTTGTGACCGACCATGTTCTCGTTGATCAGCACCGGCACGTGCTGTCTGCCGTTATGTATCGCAATCGTCAGGCCAACCATTTCGGGAATCACCATGGAACGGCGCGACCAGGTCTTGATCGGGCGCTTGCTGTTCTCGGCCACGGCCTTGTCCACCTTGTTCTGCAGATGGGTATCAATAAACGGACCTTTTCTAATAGAACGTGCCACTGTTTGTAATCCTCTCGATTATTTCTTTTTACGACGTCTGACAATCATGCCATCGGTACGCTTGTTAGTGCGGGTACGGTAACCCTTTGCCGGCGTACCCCAGGGGCTCACCGGATGACGACCACCGGAAGTACGACCTTCACCACCACCGTGCGGATGATCGACCGGGTTCATGGCGACACCGCGCACCGTCGGGCGCTTGCCGCGCCAGCGACTGGCACCGGCCTTGCCCAGTGAGCGCAGGCTGTGCTCGGAATTGCCGACTTCACCGATTGTTGCCACGCATTCAGCCGGCACTCGGCGCATTTCACCGGAGCGCAAACGCAGGGTTGCATGATCACCGGTACGCGCAACCAGTTGCACACTGCTGCCGGCGCTGCGGGCAATCTGACCGCCCTTGCCCGGCTTCATTTCAACATTGTGAACCAGCGTACCCACGGGGATGAAACTCATGGGCATTGCATTGCCGGCCTTGATCGGTGCCTTGCTACCGTTGCTAATTTCGTCGCCGGCCTTGATACCTTTCGGCGCAAGAATATAGCGTCGCTCGCCATCTGCATATAACAACAAAGCGATATGCGCAGAGCGGTTCGGATCGTATTCGATGCGTTCCACCTTCGCCGGCACATCAAGCTTGTTGCGCTTGAAATCGACGATGCGGTAACGCTGCTTGTGACCACCACCACGGTGCCGGATAGTGATACGGCCGGCGTTATTACGGCCACCGGACTTCGATTTCGCATCCAGCAGTGCAGCGTGCGGCTCACCCTTGTGCAGGCCAGGCGTGCTGACCTGGACGACAAAGCGGCGTCCCGGTGAAGTTGGTTTTGCTTTAACAAGTGCCATGTTCCAGTCCTTTCAGCGAAGTTCGCGAAACGCGCGCGACTCAATCCGCTCCCATAAAATTGATATCGTGCCCTTCAGCCAGTGTCACATAGGCCTTTTTCCAGTCAGAGCGTTTACCCATCTTTTGGCCGAAGCGCTTGGCCTTGCCGCGCACGTTGGCAATTTGCACACCCTTGACCTTGACGTCAAACATCAGCTCAACGGCCTTGCGTACTTCCGGCTTGCTGGCATCCGGCACCACCTTGAAGGCAAACTGACGGTTTTCGTCAGCCAGCCGGGTACTCTTTTCAGAGACAATCGGTGCAACCAGTACTTTCATTATGCGTTCCTGGTTCATGCCAGACGCTCCTCAATTTTTTCGATTGCCGCCTTCGTCATCAGCACCTTTTCGAAGCCAATCAGGCTGACAGGATCGGCACTGCTTACATCGCAGACTGCAACACCCGGCAGGTTACGTGCTGCCAGATAGAGGTTGTCATCCGGGTCGACGGCCACGATCAATACATTATCCAGACCCAGCTCGTTCAACCTGCCAAGCAGTTCCCGGGTTTTCGGTGCATCAACGGCAAATGTATCGATGGCAACCAGACGTTCCTGGCGCACCAGCTCGGAGAGGATGGAACGCATCGCCACGCGGTACATCTTGCGATTGATCTTCTGTGCATAATCACGGGGTGATGCCGCAAAGGCCCTGCCACCACCGCGCCAGATCGGGCTGCGAATGGTGCCTGCACGGGCACGCCCGGTACCTTTCTGGCGCCACGGCTTGATACCACCACCGCGGACCTGTGAACGTGTTTTCTGCTGCACCGTACCGGCGCGCGCGCCGGACAGACAGGCAGTTACCACCTGGTGCACCAGTGACTCCTTGAATTCCTGGCCAAAGGTATCATCCGACACCTTGACTGAACCTGAACCTTGCAGCTGCAACTCCATCATCTTACCCCTTAACCGCCGCACTAATAATGATATCGCCACCCTTGGCACCCGGTACCGCACCCTTCACCAGCAGCAGGTTGCGTTCAGCATCAACGCGGACAACCTTGAGGTTTTGCGTCGTGCGGCGCACGTTACCCATGTGGCCGGCCATCTTCTTGCCCTTGAAAACACGCCCGGGTGTCTGACACTGGCCAATAGAACCCGGGGCACGGTGTGAAATCGAGTTGCCGTGCGTGGCATCCTGCATGCTGAAGTTATAACGCTTGATGACACCGGCGTAACCCTTGCCGATCGAGGTGCCGACCACATCCACGTCCTGGCCTTCCTCAAACATCTCGACCTTGATTTCGCTACCGATCTCGATGCCCTCGCCTTCGCCGTCATCAAGGCGAAATTCCCACAGCTTGCGACCTGCCTCGGAGCCGGCCTTGGCATAGTGCCCGGCCATCGGCCTGGTCACGCGCGAGGCACGGCGCGAGCCGGTCGTGACCTGCACGGCACGATAACCGTCAGTCTCGAGCGTCTTCAGTTGCGTCACCCGGTTGGGTTCAACCGAGAGCACTGTCACGGGTACAGCAGCGCCATCTTCGGTGAAGATGCGTGTCATACCTTCCTTGCGTCCTACTATTCCAATAGTCATTGTGCTTTACCAATCAATTCAGCTGGTCAATTCAGCTTGATCTGAACATCAACGCCGGCGGCGAGATCCAGTTTCATAAGCGCGTCTACCGTCTTGTCAGTCGGATCGACGATATCCATGAGACGCTTGTGCGTCCGGATTTCATACTGGTCACGCGCATCCTTGTTGACATGCGGCGAGATCAGTACCGTGAAGCGCTCCTTACGGGTAGGCAACGGGATCGGGCCCCGTACCTGCGCACCTGTGCGCCTGGCTGTCTCAACGATTTCCGCCGCCGACTGGTCAATCAGCCGATGATCGAAGGCCTTGAGACGAATCCGGATTCTCTGGTTGCTCATTTCAGTTTTATACCGTTAATTAATAAATGTTTGCGTCATTAAACGCGTGTTTACTCGATGATCTTGGAGACCACGCCGGCGCCGACGGTGCGGCCACCCTCGCGTATCGCAAAACGCAGCCCGTCTTCCATCGCAATCGGTGCAATCAGGGAAACCGTCATCTTGATGTTGTCTCCCGGCATCACCATCTCCACTCCTTCCGGCAAATCACAGGCACCCGTTACGTCCGTCGTGCGGAAGTAAAACTGCGGCCGGTAATTGCTGAAAAACGGCGTGTGACGTCCACCCTCATCCTTGCTCAGAATGTACACCTCACACTCAAACTTGGTGTGCGGCGTAATCGATCCCGGCTTCGCCAGCACCTGACCACGCTCGACCTCTTCTCGCTTGGTACCACGCAGCAGCACACCCACGTTGTCACCCGCACGACCCTCGTCCAGCAACTTGCGGAACATCTCCACACCCGTACACGTCGTCTTCAGCGTGTCCTTGATACCGACAATCTCGATCTCTTCACCGACCTTCACAATGCCGCGCTCAATACGACCCGTCACCACCGTGCCACGTCCGGAAATCGAGAACACGTCCTCAACCGGCATCAGAAAATCACCGTCAATCGCACGCTCCGGCTGCGGAATGTACTTGTCCATCTCCTCAACCAGTTTCACAATCGACGGCACACCAATGTCGCTGGTGTCGCCTTCCAGCGCCTTCAGCGCAGAACCGATCACGATCGGGGTGTCGTCACCCGGGAAATCATAGGAGTCCAGCAGCTCGCGGATCTCCATCTCCACCAGCTCCAGCAGCTCGGCATCGTCGACCTGGTCGGCCTTGTTCATGTATACCAATATATAAGGCACACCCACCTGGCGTGACAGCAGGATGTGCTCACGCGTCTGTGGCATCGGACCGTCGGCCGCACTCACCACCAGGATCGCTCCGTCCATCTGCGCCGCACCCGTGATCATGTTCTTCACATAGTCCGCGTGTCCCGGACAGTCCACGTGCGCGTAATGACGGTTCGGTGACTCGTATTCCACGTGCGCCGTCGCAATCGTGATGCCGCGTGCGCGCTCTTCAGGCGCATTGTCAATCTGGTCGTAGGCCTTGAACTCGCCACCCTGCTGCTCAGCCATCACCTTTGTGATCGCCGCGGTCAGGGTCGTCTTGCCATGATCAACGTGACCAATGGTGCCTACGTTTACATGCGGTTTGCTACGGTCAAATTTTTCCTTGGACACGACTGGATTCCTCTTTATTCGTCAAACTGGTTTCAGGATGCTTTCTTTATTACGGCATCGGCAATGCTTGCCGGTGCTTCGCTGTACTTCTCGAATTCCATTGAGTAGGTTGCACGTCCCTGCGTCGCTGAACGCATATCGGTCGCATAACCGAACATCTCCGCCAGTGGCACATCAGCACGAATCACCTTGCCGCTCGGGGTGTCTTCCATACCATGGGTAATGCCACGACGCCTGCTCAGGTCACCCATGATATCACCGAGGTAATCTTCCGGCGTCACCACCTCGACCTTCATAATGGGCTCCAGCAAGACCGGATTGGCACGCAGGGCACCCGCCCGGAAGGCCATGGAGCCGGCGATCTTGAAGGCCATTTCGCTGGAATCGACGTCATGATAGGAACCGTCATACAGGGTCACCTTGACATCAACCACCGGGTAACCGCCGATCACGCCGTTTTCCATCTGTTCCCGCACACCCTTGTCAACTGAGGAGATGTATTCTCTCGGCACCACGCCGCCGACAATGGCATTCTCGAATTCATAACCGTCACCGTGTGCCCGCGGCTCCAGCTTCAGCCATACGTGTCCGTACTGGCCACGGCCACCGGACTGGCGTACAAATTTGCCTTCCTGCTCGACCGTCTTGCGAATGGTTTCGCGATAGGCAACCTGCGGCGCACCGACGTTGGCCGCGACGCTGAATTCACGCTTCATGCGGTCAACAATGATATCCAGGTGCAACTCGCCCATACCGGAAATAATGGTCTGACCGGACTCTTCATCGGTATGCACCCGGAATGAAGGGTCTTCCTTGGCCAGTTTCTGCAGGGCAACGCCCATCTTTTCCTGGTCGGCCTTGGTGCGCGGCTCGACAGCAACCGAGATCACCGGCTCGGGAAAGTCCATGCGCTCCAGTGTAATAATCTGTTCAGGGTCACACAGGGTGTCGCCCGTAGTGACATCCTTCAAGCCAACCGCGGCGGCAATATCACCGGCACGAACTTCCTTGATCTCTTCGCGGCTGTTGGAGTGCATCTGCAAAATACGGCCGATGCGCTCCTTCTTGCCCTTCACCGGGTTGTAAACAGCATCACCCGATGCCAGCACGCCCGAATACACCCTGAAAAAAGTCAGGTTACCAACAAACGGATCGGTCGCGATCTTGAAGGCCAGCGCTGCAAACGGCACTTCATCCGAAGACGCGCGCTCCGCGACGGTCTCATCTGCATCATCCAGGTGTCCCGTGATGGCCGGCACTTCCAGTGGCGAGGGCATGTAATAGACAATGCTGTCGAGCATCGCCTGTACGCCCTTGTTCTTGAACGCGGAACCACACAGCGTCGGCACGATGTCATTGTTCAGGGTACCTTTGCGGATGCCCTCGCGAATCTCGGCTTCCGACAACTCACCGCCATTCAGGTATTTTTCCATCAGCGTCTCGCTGGCTTCCGCCGCGGACTCGACCAGGTGTTCACGCCATTCGTTGCAGGCGGCGACCATGTCAGCAGGAATATCCTGCTCTTCATAGGTCGTTCCCATGTCGGCCTCACTCCAGTAGATCGCCTTCATGCGAATCAGGTCGACCACGCCCTTGAAGTGATCTTCTGCACCGATCGGCAACTGCAGCGGTACCGGGTTGGCGCCGAGACGCTGCTTGATCTGCTCGGTGACACGCAGAAAATCCGCGCCGGCGCGATCCATCTTGTTAACAAAGGCCATGCGCGGCACGTGGTACTTGTTTGCCTGCCGCCAGACTGTTTCCGACTGCGGCTCGACACCGCCGACTGCACAGAATACGGCAACGGCACCGTCGAGTACCCGCAAGGAGCGCTCCACCTCGATGGTAAAGTCGACATGCCCGGGGGTATCGATAATATTGATGCGGTGCAGGTCAAACTGCTGGTCCATGCCTTTCCAGAAACAGGTGGTCGCTGCGGAGGTAATCGTAATACCGCGCTCCTGCTCCTGCTCCATCCAGTCCATCACCGCCGCGCCGTCGTGCACCTCGCCAATCTTGTGGGACACGCCGGTATAGAACAGGATACGCTCGGTCGTGGTCGTCTTGCCCGCATCAATATGCGCCATGATGCCGACGTTACGATAGCGATCCAAAGGGGTTGAGCGAGCCACGATCCTGTTCCTGAATTCCTGTAGTTACGAGTCAATGAAAACGCTTACCAGCGAAAATGCGAGAAAGCCTTGTTGGCTTCTGCCATGCGGTGCGTATCCTCGCGTTTTTTAACAGCGGTACCGCGGTTCTCTGCGGCATCCAGCAATTCGCCCGCCAGGCGCAGCGGCATGGATTTTTCACCGCGCTTGCGCGACGCATCCAGCACCCAGCGCATGGCCAGTGTGGTACGGCGAACCGGACGCACCTCGATCGGCACCTGGTAGGTGGCACCACCGACACGGCGGGATTTCACCTCGACCATCGGGCGCACGTTGTCCAGCGCCTTGTCCAGCACCTCTACCGGGTTTTCATTACCCTTGCCGGCAATCTGGTCGAGTGCGCCGTAGATAATGCGCTCTGCAACAGACTTCTTGCCGGACTTCATGACCATGTTGATGAACTTGGCCAGCATGAGATTGCCGTACTTGGGATCAGGCAGGATTTCTCTTGAACCGATGACTCTTCTTCTGGACATTACGTTTTCTCAATTCCTAGGTATGTTGTCTGCTTGCTTCAGGATTTAGGCCGCTTGGCGCCGTACTTGGAACGCCCCTGGCGGCGCGAGGTCACACCCGAGGTATCAAGGCTGCCGCGCACCGTGTGGTAGCGCACACCCGGCAAATCCTTGACACGACCGCCGCGAATCAGCACCACCGAGTGCTCCTGCAGGTTGTGCCCTTCACCACCAATGTAGGTCGTTACTTCAAAACCATTGGTCAAACGCACACGGGCGACTTTACGCAGGGCCGAGTTCGGCTTTTTCGGGGTTGTGGTATACACACGCGTACACACACCGCGCTTCTGGGGGCACGCCTCCAGCGCCGGAACGTTACTCTTTTCCCGCTTGCGGGCACGTGGATTACGCACTAACTGGTTGATTGTTGCCATTTAAAAATAAACCCTGAAATGTAAACCGAAATAAATTCTGTCGTCCTGAAAACAAACGACAGGCCGGATAGACCGGCCTGTCGAGAGAAGCGGAATTTTAGGTTCAGGGCAGCGCCCTGTCAAGCCTGATTTTCTATTCGGTCGAGGACTCCGCGACATCCTCGGCACTGCCTTCCTCTGGCGCATCCACTGCCGCCATTTCTCCGGCGATATCCATCGGGATGGTCTCCCGCTGGCGGCGACGCTCTTCGTGGTAGGCCAGGCCGGTACCTGCCGGTATCAGGCGACCCACGATGACGTTCTCCTTGAGTCCACGCAGGGGATCGCGACTGCCTCTCACAGAGGCCTCTGTCAGCACCCGGGTGGTCTCCTGGAAGGAGGCCGCCGAGATGAAAGACTCGGTTGCCAGCGAGGCCTTGGTAATACCCAGCAGCAGCGGCATCCACACGGCCGGCTCCTTGCCTTCCTTGATCAGCTGCTCGGACTCTTTCAGTACGCGGACCTTCTCGATCTGCTCACCCTTGAGGAAGCGGCTGTCGTTACCCGTCAGAATCTCTACCTTGCGCAGCATCTGACGCAGGATGACCTCGATGTGCTTGTCATTGATCTTCACACCCTGCAGGCGATAGACGTCCTGAATTTCCTTGACCAGGTATTCCGCCATGGTCGAGGTACCCAGCAGGCGCAGAATATCGTGCGCACTGGGTTCTCCATCCACCAGCGTTTCACCCTTTTCGACATGCTCACCCTCAAAGATGGTGACGTGGCGCCATTTCGGGATCAGCTCTTCATGGGTGTCGCCATCCTTGCGGGTAATAATGACGCGTTGTTTGCCCTTGGTATCCTTGCCAAAACCCACAGTGCCGGAACACTCTGCGAGCACGGCCGGCTCCTTCGGCTTGCGAGCTTCAAACAAATCGGCAACGCGCGGCAGACCACCGGTAATATCACGGGTCTTGGATGATTCCTGCGGGATACGCGCGATGACATCACCAACCGCCACCGAGGCGCCATCCTCGAGACCGACAACGGCACCGGCGGGCAGAAAGTACTGCGCATCCAGGTCGGTACCGGCCAGTTTCAGCGGCTCACCCTTGTCATCCACCAGCTTCACCATCGGACGCAGGTCCTTGCCGACACTGCCACGTGACTTGGGATCGGTAATGACCAGGCTGGTGAGTCCGGTAATCTCATCCGTGCTCTCCTGCACGGTGACACCCTCGATAAAATCGCTGAAGTTCGAAACACCGGCCACCTCGGTGACAATCGGGTGAGTATGCGGATCCCAGGTTGCAATGACACGGCCCCCCTCTACCTTGTCACCGTCGGCAGCGCTGATCACAGAGCCGTAAGGAACCTTGTAACGCTCACGTTCACGGCCGTACTCGTCAACCAGGCCGATTTCACCGGACCGCGATACGGCAACCAGGTTGTTACTACTGTTGGCGACCGTCTTGATGTTGTGCAGGCGCACGGTGCCGCCAGCCTTGACCTCGACACTGTTGACCGTGGCGGCACGACTTGCCGCGCCACCGATATGGAAGGTACGCATGGTCAGCTGTGTACCCGGCTCACCGATCGACTGCGCGGCGATTACACCAATGGCCTCACCGGCATTCACCACGTGGCCACGCGCCAGGTCACGGCCATAACAGGCCTTGCAGACACCGTAGCGGTTTTCACAGGTAATCGGTGAACGCACCATGATCTGGTCAACACCCATGGCTTCCAGCTTGTCGACCCAGGCCTCGTCCAGCAAGGTGCCACGTTCCGCGACCACTTCGTCGGACCCCGGACGCAGCACATCCGCCGCGGTATTCCGGCCCAGCACCCGTTCGCGCAACGGTTCAACCACATCACCACCTTCAACCAGCGGCGTCAGTTCCAGGCCCCGCTCGGTACCGCAGTCCTCACCAATGACGACCAGGTCCTGGGCCACGTCGACCAGGCGGCGTGTCAGGTAACCCGAGTTGGCGGTCTTCAGTGCGGTATCGGCGAGACCCTTGCGGGCTCCGTGCGTGGAAATAAAGTACTGCAACACGTCCAGTCCCTCGCGGAAGTTGGCCGTGATCGGTGTTTCGATAATGGAACCATCCGGTTTCGCCATCAGCCCACGCATACCGGCAAGCTGACGAATCTGCGCTGCAGAACCACGCGCCCCGGAGTCGGCCATCATGTACACCGAGTTGAACGATGGCTGACTGACCTCCTTGCCGCTGGCATCCAGCTTCTTCTCGGTGCCGAGCTTTTCCATCATGGCCTTGGCCACCTGGTCATTGGTACGCGACCAGATATCAACAACCTTGTTGTAGCGCTCGCCCATGGTCACCAGGCCGGAGGTGTACTGGTTCTCGATCTCCAGCACCTCGTCTTCCGCACTACTGAGAATCCCGGCCTTTTCCTCGGGTATGATCATGTCATTGATACCAAATGACACCGCGGAGCGGGTGGCGTAGGTAAAGCCGGTGTACATCAGCTGGTCGGCGAAAATAACGGTCTCTTTCAGACCGACGCGGCGGTAGCAGGCATTAATCAGGTTGGAAATCGCCTTCTTGCTCATGTCACGGTTGACGAGGTCAAAGGTCAGGCCCCTGGGGATAATCTCCGACAGCAAGGCACGTCCCACGGTGGTATCCACCAGGTCCTGGCGGGCCTGCGCCACACCTGCCTCATCAAATTCATGACGATGGATGCGCACCCTGACCTTGGCGTGAATGGACACTTCGCCACACTGATAGGCACGGTGCACTTCCGACACATCGGCAAACACCATGCCCTCGCCCTTGGCGTTAATGGATTCGCGCGTCATGTAATACAGGCCCAGCACCACGTCCTGTGACGGTACGATAATCGGCTCGCCATTGGCCGGCGACAGAATATTGTTGGACGACATCATCAGTGCGCGCGCTTCCAGCTGCGCCTCGATGGACAACGGCACATGCACCGCCATCTGGTCACCGTCAAAGTCGGCGTTAAAGGCGGCACACACCAGCGGATGCAGCTGGATGGCCTTGCCCTCGATCAGTACCGGCTCGAAGGCCTGGATACCGAGACGGTGCAGGGTCGGTGCGCGGTTCAGCATTACCGGGTGCTCGCGAATCACTTCCTCGAGGATATCCCAGACTTCCGGACCCTCGCGCTCGACCAGCTTCTTGGCGGCCTTGATGGTGGTCGCCAGACCACGCAGCTGCAGCTTGCTGAAGATAAACGGCTTGAACAGCTCCAGCGCCATGCGCTTCGGCAGGCCACACTGGTGCAGTTTCAGTGTCGGGCCGACCACGATCACGGAACGACCGGAGTAATCGACGCGCTTGCCTAACAGGTTCTGGCGGAAACGCCCCTGCTTGCCCTTGATCATGTCAGCCAGTGACTTCAGCGGACGGCGGTTGGTACCGGTAATGGCACGACCGCGACGACCGTTGTCGAGCAGTGCATCGACGGATTCCTGCAACATGCGTTTTTCATTACGCACGATGATGTCCGGCGCACTCAGTTCCAGCAGGCGCTTCAGACGATTGTTACGGTTAATGACACGGCGGTACAGGTCATTCAGGTCAGAGGTAGCAAAGCGGCCACCATCGAGCGGCACCAGCGGCCGCAGTTCCGGCGGCAGCACCGGCAGCACGGTCATTACCATCCACTCGGGCTTGTTACCGGACTCGAGAAACGACTCGACCAGCTTGAGGCGCTTGGACAGCCGCTTCAGCTTGGTCTCCGACTTGGTGGAATTGATCTCGTCACGCAGCTTGACGGCTTCTACCTGCAGATCGATACCCTTGAGCAGTTCGAAGACGGCCTCGGCGCCCATACGCGCGTCGAACTCGTCACCGTTCTCCTGGATGGCTTCCAGGTAGGCTTCATCAGACAGTAACTGACCGCGCTCCAGCGTGGTCATGCCGGGATCGACAACCACAAACGCCTCAAAATACAGCACCCGCTCGATGTCGCGCAGGGTCATGTCCAGCAACAGGCCAATACGCGATGGCAGTGACTTCAGGAACCAGATATGCGCTGCCGGGCTGGCCAGTTCAATATGGCCCATGCGGTCACGGCGCACCTTTGCCAGCGTCACTTCAACGCCGCATTTCTCGCAGACAACGCCGCGATGCTTGAGGCGCTTGTACTTGCCGCAGAGGCATTCGTAGTCCTTGACCGGACCGAAGATCTTGGCGCAGAACAGGCCGTCACGTTCCGGCTTGAAGGTGCGATAGTTGATGGTCTCCGGCTTCTTGACCTCGCCATAGGACCAGGAACGGATCATGTCCGGGGACGTCAGACCGATGCGGATGGCATCGAAATCATCAGTGTGACCTTGCGGCTTTAATAAATTCAGTAAGTCTTTCATCGTAGCTCCTGTAGCTGGAGTATCAGGTATCGGGTCGTAGAGTGCCGTCCGCTACCGTT
>Ga0316194_10002126_pt1 | contig 13844 bp, 11 predicted proteins | sample CroRivsedime1_MG_FD_204936 | JGI IMG/M metagenome (GOLD analysis project Ga0316194, IMG submission 204936) | Coastal sediment microbial communities from Maine, United States - Cross River sediment 1 | ecosystem: Environmental > Aquatic > Marine > Coastal > Sediment | place: USA: Maine...
GGATAATCGTTGCAGTCATCTCGTTCCTCTCCTATTGCGCCGGATTGATCAGCAGGTTGCCAATGGCATCTACCCGGGCTTCAAAGCCCGGCAACACCACCGTGGTGGAATCCATCTCCCCGACAATTGCCGGTCCCGGCACCACCAGGCCCTCGTGCAGCTTGCCGCGATCGTAGATATACATATCGTGCCACTGGCCCTCGTAATAAAAACGGCTTTCATGGATGCGGCAGTCTTCCAGCGCGGTTCCCGCCTGCCCCACGGCCAGCTCGGCGATAGCCGTGGCGCGCGCCTTGGCCACGGCGCGAATCATCAGGATTTCGTGCCCGTCCCCCAGCTTGAAGGTAAAAAGTTGCTCGTGCTCCGCGTCAAACTGCCCGGTGAGCAGTTCCAGCCCCCGGTCGCGCAATTCCCGCTCGGTAAAATCCACGGTAATCTGGAAAGCCTGCCCGGCATAGCGCAGATCCGCCTGGAAAGTCACCTCGTGATCCTCGCGACCAATACCATCGGCCACCAGCGAATCGCCCGCGCGATGCTGCAGTTCCCGCAGATCATCCAGCAGCTGCTCATCGGTCAGGTCCCCGGCCATAGTGAGGTAGGTTCTGGCCGCTTCATCCTGCACCCGGGTGGTGGCGTCACCATAGGCGCACAGTACCCCGGGGCCAGGCGGCACAATCACCGGCCAGGCATCGGTCAGTATGCCCAGTGCATTGGCATGTAGTGGCCCGGCACCGCCGAAACCTACCAGCGCAAAATCCCGTGGGTCGTAACCCTGCTCCACCGACACCAGACGCAGGGCGCCAAACATGGATTCATTGACGATCTTGACGATACCCTCGGCCGCCGCCATCAGCCCGATACCCATGGCATCCGCCACCTTTTGCACCGCCTTCACCGAAGCATCGCGGTTGATGTCCATCTTGCCTCCCAACTGCACGTCGGACGGCAGGTAACCCAGTACCACGTTGGCGTCGCATACCGTGGGCTCCTCACCACCCTTCATATAGCAGGCGGGTCCGGGCACTGCACCGGCGGATTCAGGACCCACCCGCAGGGCCTTGGTCAACTCCGGCACAAACGCGATGGAGCCGCCACCGGCGCCAACGGTCCGTACATCCACCGAGGGGGCGCGCACCCGCACATCCGCCACGATGGTCTCGCGACGCACCCGGGCGCGGGAGTTCTGTATCAGCGCCACATCGGTAGAGGTGCCGCCCATATCAAAGGTCAGGATGTCGTGGAAACCCGCGCGACTGCAAAAATAGATCGCACCGGACACACCCCCGGCGGGACCGGACATCAACAGGTTGACGGGAGATTCGGAGGAACCCCGGGCAGATGCCAGACCACCGTCGGAGCGCAAAATGGACAGCTGTGTATCACTGCCCATCTTGTCATCCAGCGCCGCCTGCAGGTTGCGCACATACTTGGCGACTTCCGGGCGCACATAGGAGTTCACCACGGTGGTTTCCGTGCGCTCGTATTCCTGCATCTCCGGCACCACCTCGCTGGAGATGGAAATGGGCGTGTCGGTAAAGATTTCCGCGGCAATATCCCGGGCGCGCTGTTCGTGCTCGCCATTCATATAGGCGTTGATAAAACAGATGGTCAGCGCTTCCACGCCGCCCCTGGCATGCAGGGTGCGCAAATCGGTGCGCAATTGTTCCTCATCCAGGTCCCGCACCACCGTGCCATCGGCAGCGATGCGTTCACTGGCACCAATAGTCAACTCCAGTGGAGCCAGCAGGGGTTTCTTGACGAAGCCAACCCAGCCACCCAGGCCGCCGGGGCAGAAGGAACGGGCCACCTGCAGGGTGTCCTCATAGCCCGCGGTGGTTACCAGGCCAACTTTAGCGCCCTTGCCCGTCAACACCGCGTTGGTCGCCACGGTAGTGCCATGCATGACCCGATTGACATGCCGGGGATCGATACCGGATTCCTCACATATCCTGGCGATGCCATTGAGCACACCGATAGACGAGTCTTCGGGAGTGGAAGGCACCTTGGCAGTATGGGTTTCCCCGGTATCTTCATTGATCAGCAGGAGGTCAGTAAAGGTACCCCCCACATCGACGCCAAGCCTGTAACTCATTGCTCTCTCCTGCCTAATTCACTGATCTGTAAATAACGTTATAACGGGCCAAAGCCGGCTCCTGCATCCTAAGGAACCACGCCGGTAATTGCTACCAATTCAGGATGGCTCCGCTTCTCGCAGCGCCTGCTTTTCCAGCCAGGGCTTGAGCCAGGCCTTGGCGCGACCACCCGGTGCCGTGCCGGTGAGCTCCTCCGCCAGATCCGAGGCCCGCAACAGGGCATCCAGATCAATGCCGGTAGCAAAGCCCATTTGCTGCAGCAGCATCACCACATCCTCGGTGGCCACGTTACCACTGGCCCCCGGTGCGAAGGGGCATCCACCCAGACCACCGATAGAGGCATCAAAACGGCGTATACCCGACTCCAGGGCAGCATAGACATTCGCCACTCCCATAGCCCGTGTATCGTGAAAGTGACAGCCCAGCTGCTCAGGACCGTGCGCGCGCACCAGTTCGGCAGTCAGGGCGCGCACCTGTCCGGGATCGGCAGCGCCAATGGTGTCGGCGATAACGACCTGGTCAGCGCCCAGGCCTAGAAATTTATCCGCCGCCGCGCGCACCAGCGCGGGCTCGGTGGCACCATCGAAGGGGCAGGCAAACGCCACGGCGATGACCGCGATCACCTCAACGCCATCGGCGCGGGCGCAGGACAGTATATCTGCAGCAACGGCCTCGGTCTCGGCAATGCTCATCTTGACGTTGGCCTGCGCCATGCCTTCGCTGGCGTACAGCACCATGTTGACTGCACCTACGCCTGCGTCCCGGGCCAGTTCATAACCCTTCATATTGGGGATCAGGGCACTGTAGGCCACGCCCTTGTGTGCCGGCAGGCCGGCAACGAGCTCCCCGGTACCCGCCATGGCAGGTACCGCTTTGGGCGACACGAAACTGCCTACCTCTATCCCGGGCAGGCCGGCGTGCACCAGCGCTGCAATCAGGGCCAGGCGCTCGTCGCTATTGAGAATTTTTGGCTGGTTCTGCAGGCCGTCACGAGGACCCACATCCGTTATTACGACACACTCACTCATTATCTGGCGACCCCCAAGGCAGTAGCAGCTGAATATAGCGCGCGGGCAAGCCTGAGGCCAACCCGCGCGCTAGAGTGCATGGTACAGCATTCAGTCGTGATGGTGGTGCGTACTGTCGTCGTCGTGATGGTGATGATGGTGCTCACTGTCCGAGTGATGATGGTGATGACCATGCCAGTGGTCATGGGTATGCCCATCGGACTTATGCTCGTTATCGTGCCCCTGTTCGTCGCCGCGACGCTGCATGGTCTGCTCAAAATCTTCCGGACCGTGAGGGTGATTGTGATCCTTACTGAAGGCCCATTTATACAGCAGCGGATCGCGCTGGTAAATGCGCGCCTCGGAGCGGTTGGCGTTCTGTACAGGTGTTGACCAGGGATTGTAATGGAAATGGTTAAAGAGCTTGGAATCGGTCCTGCCCAGGGCAATACAGCCATACTCCGAGGCAAAGGCGCCGTGGTTAATATAGGCCGGACGCCAGAAATAGCCCCCGGTAGGCACATCACCGAACTGCATCATCCAGGACGTACCCCACAGGTGATAACCCTCTTCGGCACAATCGTGATAGGAGATATTGTCCTGGTAGAAATTCGGTGTCATGCAATACAGGAAAGTCATGGCCTGTGACATGGGATTAAAGTTCAGCAATTTGATCATGCAACCCGCCGCGACCGATGGCTTGGCCACATTACCCATGGCCCAGGGGATATCCATGAAGGAGTCGACATCGTGGTACAGGTCCACCTGCGCCAGCGGGTGGTGTTGGGTGGACTCTTCGTGACTGGGTTCGCCGGTGTTGTACATAACGAGAGCGAGGCAGCCCTGGGGCGAGGTAATTTCCGGCATGGCATAGCCCGCGGGAACAAAGAGGTAGTGCCCCTTGCGGCACGCTTTGTCGCCGATCTGTAATTCGCCCTCGATGACAATCAACTCCATCTCGGTCCAGGCAAACCCGGGGGTGCGCTTGTAACCACCGTCAAACTGCACGGTCATGGAGCAGGCGCCGGTATCGACATCAAAACTCAGCATTTTGTAGTGCATGCCGCTACCGAAGCCGGGCAGCTGCAAATGCTTGAACGCCTCATCCCTGTCGCAAAAAGGTTCTATATGTGGACGCATTATGTATTCTCCTTAAAATTATTCCGCTGTACGTACCGCGACTATTCGTCGTCGACGCCGTACTTCCAGACAACCTGGTCCATGCACCCCTCGGGCTTCACCGGTAGACTGGCAGGATCAATTTTCATCTTGTCATCGCCGTCGGTGTTGTAACCACCCGTGGTGATGCGGTCGAAAAACTCCTGGTACCACTTTTCCCGGGTCGCCGCGAGATCAATCATGTCTTTCTCGATCCTGGAGTAGCGCGCTTCCTGCGCCTCTATCTCGCCCTTGATCCAATCCTGGACCTCCTGGGGCACGTCGTGCTCTATAAACAGATCCTTGAAACTCATTGCGGCACCTCCACCGTTTTATAGTGATTAAATTTATTGTGGCAGCACTGCTTCGCCCGCGGCGAGCATGCTGTCAATGGTTGCCTGTTCCAGCCCGGCTTCGAGCAGGATTTCCCGGGTATTTTCTCCCAGACGAGGCGCGTGCCTGCGTATGGATGCCGGCGTCCTGGCAAAATTCATGGGTGGACTGCTCATGCGCAGCTGACCCTCTGTAGGATGCTCCATCTCATGCCAGAAGCCGCTCTGTTTCAGGTGCGGATCCTCGATCAGTTCATCCAGGGAATTCACCACCATCATCGGCACCTTGGTATCACCGAGCAGTTCCAGCCATTCATCACGGGTGCGCCCGGCGATAATTTCGCCGGTTACGCGATAGGATTCATTGATATTTTTCAATCGCGTGGCCATATCGATGAATCTTTCATCTGTGGCCAGCTCCGGACGACCTGCGATCTCGCAAAATGCCAGCCAGTGGTTGTCCCAATAGGGCAGGACTGCCAGGTACTTGCCATCCTTTGTTTTATAGGGGCGCCGGTGCTTGGCCATCAGGCGCACGTAGCCCGCCTTGCCCAGGGGCGGCTCAAAGCTCTGGCCCCAGAGGTGCTCGGTCATGACAAAGGACACCATGGACTCAAACATCGGCACTTCAATTTCCTGGCCTTCCCCGGTGCGCTCCTTGTGGAACAAGGCTGCAAGCACCGATTGCACCACCACCATCGCGGTGGTTTTGTCAGCAATGATAGTGGGCAGGTAACGCGGCTCTCCCTCCACCATGCTTTGCAGCACAGCCACACCGCTGGCGGCCTGGATGGAATCATCCAGGGCGCCCTTGTCACCGTAAGGACCTTTTTTGCTATAGCCGTAAGTGGCGCAATACACCACCTGGGGATTGACCTGCCTCACCGCCTCGTAATCAAGGCCCAGCCGCGCCATGGCCTGGGGACGAAAATTGTGCACCACCACATCGGCACTCCTGATAATCTCCAGGGCCGCTTCACGACCGCGGGGTGCTTTCAGGTCCAGGGAGACGGAGCGCTTGTTGCGGTTACAGCCCAGGTACATGGAGCCCATATCACTGTGGTTGCTATGAGGCCCGAGATTACGATTGGTATCGCCCGCGGGGGGCTCGATCTTGATCACGTCCGCACCCAGGTCACCCAGCATCTGGCAGGCGTAGGGGCCCAGTACCACACTGGTCATCTCCACGACCCGAATGCCTTCCAGCGGCGCACTCATTTGATCTTATCCTCCAGGCCGTAAATCCTTATCACGTTGTCGCGCATAAATTTGCGTCGCACTTCGGGCTTGAGCCCTAGCGCATCGATTTCTTCCACGGTGCGTTCAAAACGCAAGACCGGGAAATCGGTACCAAAAATCACCTTGTCCTGGCCATAGGAATTCAGGTACCTGACTACACTCTCGGGCCAGTATTTGGGGCTGTGGGCATCGGTAGCGATATAGACATTCTCATGCTTCCAGGACATGGCGATCATCTCGTCGTGCCAGGGGATACCGACGTGAGAACCAATCAACTTCAGTTCGGGCAGGTCACAGGCGATATCATCAAGGTAAATAGGACGACCCACGGAGCGACAACGCTGCTCCTTGGAATAGATCAGGGACTGGCCTACCTGCATCTGCACCGGGATATCCAACTCGATACACTTGGCATAGAAGGGGTAGTACTTGGCGTGATTGGCGGGCAGTTCAAACCAGTGGGGGTAAAGGTGGGCGCCGATAAAGCCCATATTGGTGACCGCATCTTCCAGGGCGCGCACGCCGTCCATACCGGTGTAGGGATCTATCCCCACCAGACCAAAGAAACGATCCGGGTATTGCGCCACCGCCTCGGCTACCACTTCCGGCGGCATGTGGTAGCAACCGGGCAACCCCACCCGGCCGGATTTTGCCGCAACCAGGAAACCGCTCTCGATATTGGCGGCATCCATACCCTGGAGCATCTGCTCCAGGCTGATACCGCCGCTGTCATGCTTGCCCTTGACCTTGCCGACAAAAAATTCGTCGGTCCAGCCCGGCCTGTGGGACAGTGCCTCCTGGGTCCAGATATTGACCACGGCATCAATAGCCTTGTAGGGATCCGACATAGTTGTTCCTATAAACCCAGGACAGCGATAGACAGGCCGCACAGGGTAATAGTGCTGCCAGCGATAGCATCACTGAAGCGTTCAATTCGGGGAAGGCGCACCGACTTAAGGCCCCAAACCGACAATGCCACCGCCGCCAACATGGTCGCTACAGTGACCAGGGCGAATACCGCGGTGACGGCCACCAGGCCAGCGATACTCTCCTTGGCGGCAGGAAACATCAGTATGGGGATCAAAGGTTCGCAGGGGCCCAGTACAAACACGATGAATATCATCCAACCGGCGACTGAACGGCGATTATCATCGCTATCCTGCGCACTGTGTGCGTGCGCGTGGCTGGTCTCATGGGTATGTATGTGGGAGTGGCGCACGCCGGCGTGCGTATGCCAGTGCGTGTGGGTCTTGCTGCGGTAACCCCGGCGCAGCCCCCAGGCGGTGTAAACCAGGCCAAAAGATACCAGCGCCCAGGCGGCAATATCACCCCGCCAACCCTCTATCCACTCCAGTGCATTGAGTTGGATGCTGGCGTAAATCCCGACAAACCCCAACAGCACCGAGCCAACGATATGCCCCGATCCACACAGCAGGGTCATACGCAGGGCCCTGGACAGGGACCAATCCCTACTCTTCGCCATCGCCACGAAAGGCAGGTAGTGGTCCGGCCCCAGCAAGGTATGAACGAAGGCTATGGTGGCGGCAGTGCCGCACAACAGCAGGATTTCAGGAGACATCAGCGCACCAGCCTGTCAAAAAAAAACAAATGTATCATTGATAGTACAATATGTCATTTATTATAGGCAGCTCTGCACGCTGCATCAAGTCTGTGGATGACTACTGCCTGTCACTTGACTACACCGTCGTCGCGTAAGGTGGCGATCTGCGCCTCATCAAGATTCAGAATGCCGCCCAGCACCTCGTCGTTATGGCTGCCAACTTCACTACCTGGCCAGTCAGTGCGCCCCGGGGTATCAGCCAGCTTCGGCATGATCGCGGGGATTTTCAGCGGCTTGCCATCGATTTCCACCTGTTCAAACATGCCGCGCGCCTGGTACTGGGGATCGGACATCATGTCCTCTACGCTATAGATGGGGCCCACCGGAACGCGCACCGCCTCCAGGGTATCGATGATATGCACCGATGAATGTGCCGCGCACCACAGGGCCAGCGCCTCATCGATTTCCGCCTCGTGCACCACCCGACCCTCGTTGTCTGCCATAGCGGGATTCTCCGCCATATCGGAGCGGCCGGCCGCCTCCATCAGGCGTTTGAAGATGGAATCGCCGTTACCGCCAATCACCACAAATTTGCCATCATCACAGCGGTAGGTATTGGTCGGCACGATGCCGGTGACCGTGGTCCCCGAGGGCTCACGAATGGCACCGCCGCCATCATACTCGGGCACTATACCCTCCATAAGGTTGAACACCGACTCATACAGGGCCACGTCAATTACCTGCCCCTTGCCTGAGTCCGGCTTGGCTCGCTGGATCAGTGCCAGGGTAATACCCAGGGCCGCGTGTATGGCGGCCAGGGTATCCCCCATGCTGATATTGGGGCGCACCGGTGCCTGCCCGGGCTCGCCGTTGATGTAACGAAAACCACCAAAACCCTCGGTCACCGAAGCGTAACCCGGCTTGGTGGCATAGGGGCCGGTTTGCCCGTAGCCGGATATTCGCGCGTAAACCAGACCCGGGTTGCTAATTTTGACCTGCTCGGGGCCCAAGCCCCATTTTTCCATCAGGCCGGGGCGGAAGTTTTCCACCACTACATCGGCGGTGTCGATCAGCTTGCCGGCCAGTTCCTGGCCCCTGGGAGACTTCAGGTCCAGGGTGACGCTCTTCTTGTTGCGTCCCAGGCTGCGATACCACAGCGAAGTACCGTCCTTCACCAGTCGCCAACCGCGCACAGGGTCACCGCCCGGAGGCTCTACCTTGATCACCTCCGCACCAAAATACGCCAGGATAGTCCCGGTAAAAGGGCCTGCCAACAGCTGCCCCATCTCGATAACCCGCACCCCTTCAAGGGGCCGCTCCACCTTGCTCACAAAAAACCACCTCTGATAAAAAACATGTTGCCATCACCACAAGCCGGAAAAGACCTGAAACTATAACCCTGCCGGTCGCAGTGTCGCTATAACAATTGTCAAAATCTCCCCCTTCAGTCCGGCAGGATAAATACTATATATTAGTAACGATCTGTCATTTGGACACCCGTTAATGAACATAAAAACCGGCGCCACAAACGAGAGTCAAACCGTATGCTGGATACCAGGGTAGTCCTTGCCACTCTGGTGGCCTACAAATTAGCATTGATCCTCATAGGATTATGGGCACAGCGCCGGGTTTCTTCCGAACAGGATTTTTTCCTCGCCGGTCGCCAGCTGGGGCCCTGGGTCGCCGCCGTCAGCTATGCCGCCAGCGCCGCGTCTGCCTGGACCCTGTTGGGCATGAGCGGCCTCGCCTACACTATAGGCCTGTCTGCCCTGTGGGTTGCGCTGGGCGCCGTGCTGGGCTGCGCCTTCTCGTGGTTTGTAGTGGCACCGCGGGTTATGGCCATAGGCGCACAGCAACAGTTGCTGTCGGCGACGGAGTTTATCGCGCTGGGCATCAGCGGCAGACAGCGGCAGCAGATAATCGCCCTGGTCTCGATCATCATCCTGTTCTGCTTCGTGGTGTACATCGCCTCCCAGTTCCAGGGAGCGGGTAATACCTTCGCCTCGACATTCAGTATGGAAAGTGCCGAGAGTATTATCCTCGGTGGACTCATTATCCTGGTGTACACACTACTGGGTGGGTTCTGGGCGGTGAGTGTCACCGATACCCTGCAGGGCCTGCTGATGATCGCCGCGGCTATCCTGCTGCCCGTCGCCGCCCTGGTGCAGGTGGGCGGCCCGGATGAGTTCTGGTATGCCCTGGGTAACAGTACCGGTAAAGGCTATATGCGGCTCACCGGTAACGGCCTTGGCCTCACCGCGCTTGGCGCGATTATCGGCTCGCTGGCAGTGGGTATCTCCTCTATCGGGCAACCCCACCTGGTGGCCCGGTTTATGGCGTTGCGCGACATGAAGGCACTGCGCCAGGGCCAGCTTATCGCCACGACCTGGTATGCGGTGGTATTTTTCGGCATGTGCCTGGTGGGCTTTGCCGGCCGCATCCTGGTGGGCGATCTGGACAATGCGGAGCAGGTATTCTTCGCGGTTAACGCACAGCTGTTTCCAACGGTACTGGGCGCGGTGCTGCTGGCCGCCGTGCTGTCCGCAATCATGTCTACCGCCGACAGTATGTTACTGGTCGCCGGCACCACGGTGGCCCATGACCTGGGCATGACACGCCACTTCCGCCTGCACGCACTGGCAATATCCCGACTGGTGATTGCCATTATCTCACTGGCTGCTATCGCGGTCGCGATCTACCTTCCGGCCAGTATTTTCCAGCGAGTACTGTTTGCCTGGGTAGCCATAGGTTCCGCCCTGGGCCCCACTATCCTGTGTCGCGCGCTGGGGCTGGAGATAACACCCGGTCGGGTACTGCCCGCTATAGCCAGCGGTTTTGTGGCCGCGATTATTTGTTACCTGCTGCCCAATACCCCGGGGGATGTCATGGAGCGCATCCTGCCGTTCGCCCTGGGTCTGGCGGTGCTCACGCTGCCCCTTCGAGCCAGGTAGGTCGCCACCGGCACACCAGGCCATTACCCGCGGCAAACCAGAGCATCTCAGGCCTGCCTGGACTCCACCCCGGATACGGGGCTTGGCTTACTGACAGGCGGCACCAGCGGCACAGGGTCCAGCGCCCAACGTAAGTCGGGATTGGCTCTGCGACCCGGAGAGGGAATGGTAAACACTTTCTCCTGCAGCAGGGGCTGCATGGCGGCGGTGTCGATCTTCCAGCCCTTCTCTTCGATGTGCGTTCGCAACACTTTGCGCCAGGCGCCCATGAACTTGTCCTGCTCTACGGAGACTTCCGCCTCCAGGGTCTGCGGCAGGTAATGGGGCGACAGCGCCTCGACGATCGCGGCATCTTCCTGGAATACTTTCTGGGTGCGTTTTACCGAGCCGCCATCGAACATGCCCCACTTGAAGAAATTGCGCACCTGCACCACGAAAGAGCGAGTGGTATTCTCGTCAACCGGCGTATTGCAGTCGAAAATAATCATCTCCATCCAGGAGTTAACCTGGATATGCAGCCGCACGGTATGACCCGACAAATAAAACGCCGGGTGCACATGGGTTTCCGCCTTGTCTTTGCGCGCAAAGCGCATCAGGCCGGCGTTACCCTTCATCGGCGGCGGGTATAGCACACAGGAGGAACTGCCCGAGTACTCGTCGCGTTCCATTTTCACCATGTGATTCTTGTCAGCCATTTCCTTGTAACCGAAACCAGGGTGAACAAAGGAGGTATGGGCGATATCAATACCGTTTTCCACCACACGACTGGCATCCGCTTTCCAGCTGAACTCAGTCTCTATAGGGCGCCAGTTTTCCCGATCGTCGAACTCGGGAAAAGGCGGGATGGGGTAGCGTTCCTCGGCAGGCAAATCACCCATGAACACCCAGATCATGCCGTAGCGCTCCTGGGTCGGGTAGGCGTCGATACGCGCCCTTTCAGGCACCTCCGCGCCCTCGCCCCGGGAGGGGATAAACTGCACCTTGCCCTCGGCATCAAATTCCCAGCCATGGTAGGGACAGGCCACGCAATTGCGCTCCGTAGTCCAGCCACCGGAAAGCGAGCCGCCACGGTGAATACAGATATCACTCAGGCAATTGACCTTGCCGTCAGTGTCGCGAAACAACACAAAGTCCTGCCCCAGAAGCCGGGTGCGCACCGGCTTATCCGCAACTGCTTTGGACCACTCGGCCACGTACCATAGATTTGTGAGCATGCATTCCCCCTGGACTATTTATCAATCCGTTACGCGACCCGCAAGTATTCGGATCACCAGTGTACAACATAATAGTATGAGCAAAACCTATGACAAAGCGCTATCGCTTTGTCATAGGTTTTGCGACAATTCCGCAGGACCTGATACAAACAATGTTCTTTATACACTGACCGACCAGGGAAACCATGCCTGCAGCACTTACCCGCCTTGTCGCCCCGCTGCTGGTCATAGCAGCCAGCGTCGGTATCTACAACTTATTACACGCCACCAAACCCGAACCGGAAAAGTCGGAGGAAGGGCCGCGCCCCATCAGCGTCTATACCGCGCCGGTCATGCAAAGTGACATCACGCTGCAGGTCCACGCCAGTGGCGAGGTACGCGCCCGCACTGAAATTGACCTGGCGACACAGGTCGGGGGACGCATTATCGCGGTGTCTGATGAATTCACCGAGGGTGGCCAGGTGCAACCGGGTACCGCGTTACTCCAGGTAGAAGATACCGATTACCGTTTGGCCCTGCGCCAGGCTGAAGCGCGGGTGGCGGAGGCGCACGTGCGGGTGGAACAGGCGCTGGCTGACGCCGACGTGGCGCGCAAACAGTTGCGCAACGAAGCCCAGCCGTCGAAGCTGGCCCTGAAAATACCGCAGGTCGCAGAGGCAAAGGCGGGGCTGGAAGCCGCCGGTGCGAACCTGGAGCAGGCGCGCCTGAACCTGGAACGCACTGCTATCAGTTTGCCGTTCTTCGGCCGGCTGACCGCAACCCATGTGGATATAGGCCAGTACATTACCCCCGGGACAGTGGTGGCCAGTGCCTTCAGCACTGATGTAGTTGAAGTACGCCTGCCATTGGCCGATGCGCAACTGGCATCGCTGGCACTGCCTATAGGCTTCACTGCGGCACCCGGTGAAGGACTGCCCGTTACGCTATCGGCCAGGGTGGCCGGGGTCGAACAGCAGTGGCAGGGGCGCCTGGTGCGCCTGGACGCCGCTATAGACCCGGATACCCGCATGCTCTACGGCATCATTGAAGTCACCGAGCCCTATGGCGCCAATGTCTCCGCCAGCGGTATGCCGCTGGCTGTAGGCCTGTTTGTGGCAGCAGATGTCGAGGGCAGGCAATTACAGGGCGCCCACACTATCCCCCGGGACGCACTGCGCGCAGGTAACATCGTCTTCCTGGTAGACCAGCAAAGCAAACTGCAAATAAGGGAAGTCGAGGTAATCCACAGTTCGCCCGACAGGGCAGTGATAGGCAGTGGCCTGCAGGCTGGCGAGCGCATAGTCACTTCCCCGGTGCGCAACCCCGTGCAGGGCATGGCACTGTTGGCCATCGATCGCGACAGTCAACTGGCGCGGGAGTCGGGGCAGTAAACATGGAGGGGATCATAGCCTGGTGGGCACGCAACCCGGTAGCGGCCAACCTGCTGATGGTCGGCATTATGCTGGGCGGTGTGCTGGGCTTCATTTCCATGGAGCGCGAGGCGTTTCCCGGTTTTAACATCAAACAGGTGCAGATAGAGGTTATCTGGCCGGGCGCCGCGCCGCAGGAAGTTGAAGAGCAGGTGGTGATGCGTATCGAAGAGGCGCTTACCGACCTGGATAGCGTGCGGCGCATCAGCGCGACCGCCTCCGAAGGCTATGGCCGCGTAGATGTTGCCGCCTATTCCTATGTGGATATCAACGCCTTCGTCAACGACGTGAAAAACCGCGTCGATGCGGTCAATGGATTGCCGCGGGATATCGAGAAACCCCGGGTCAAACGCACAGAATTCCGCGATGAAATGATACGCGTGGCGCTGCACGGGAACGTCAGCGAAAAGGCCCTGACCCGACTGGCAGAAGACCTGCGCGACCAGCTGGCCGCCCTGCCCTATGTCTCCATAGTCAATCTCTACGGCACCCGCAGGGAAGAGGTAACGGTAGAACTGTCTGAAACATCCATGCGCAGTTTTGGCGTGAGTTTTGCCGAAGTCGCCCAGGCGATTCGCAGCAGCTCTATCAACCTGTCCTCGGGACAGGTACGCACTGCGACCGGCGATATACGTCTGCGCGCGCGCAACCTGGCGGACAGCCAGGCGGATTTCGAAAATATTATCGTGCGCCAGACCGCGGGCGGTGCCACAGTTAAAGTGGGCGACGTGGCGACGGTCATAGACGGCTTTGAGGAAAACAAAATCCTCACCACCATGAACGGGCAACCCGCGGTCCTGCTGGACCTGCTGGCCACCGACAATATGCAGGTAGTCAAGGCCAGTGAGGCGGTCAAGACGTGGCTGACCCAGACCCGCCC
>Ga0316194_10002128_pt1 | contig 13840 bp, 13 predicted proteins | sample CroRivsedime1_MG_FD_204936 | JGI IMG/M metagenome (GOLD analysis project Ga0316194, IMG submission 204936) | Coastal sediment microbial communities from Maine, United States - Cross River sediment 1 | ecosystem: Environmental > Aquatic > Marine > Coastal > Sediment | place: USA: Maine...
CAAGTGCGGCCTCGGCGTTATCTTCGAAGTTGAAGCCTTGCATAGCACGACTCATAGCGTTTTCTAGTTTGTTCCACTGCCATTCCTCGATCTTTTCCCAGATCATCCGCCGAAGCGATTCGCGTCGGATAAAGATCGTGTCACCCAGTGCCATTGCCGGGGGGGCTGTCAAATCCCGGGCATACTCGTTTTCCGACACGAGAACTGTAAAGTCCGATTGTCTTTCCCGATGACCCAGTTTGCCCAGAAAAAAATGTGGGGTGCACTTGTTGCCGAGTCCACCACTGTAAACCAGTCCGTACGGATTTAGCGACGCATTCACTGCCTCGTTGTCAAAGGGGTCGTAATATTCACCGTCAATCGGTAGATCGGTAAAAGGCTCATCTTCTATGGTTTGCCAGAAGTGTTCCCGCTGCGTGAGCCAGTCACCAACATCGCCATCGGGCAAGTTGTCCTGAAAGGCATAGCTCTTCTCCCAGCGAAAATACTCGCGCATCTTTAGTAGGTAGATACACAATGTATAGTCTCCAGCGTGTCGCGCATCGGAGATATGACAGTTGCGCTGTACAGCTGTCAGCAGTGGCTGCAGTTTGTCTTGCATGGATGCCTGAATTGCTAGTTGATGAATATCCTACAAAATTACTTTGCTATTCCGATCCTATCACGTTGCATGGTAACCACTCCAGATAAGGTCACAGGAGTTTATCGTGCAAATCTACAGCAGACGTTTTAAGTGTGGGCTGCAGGGGTGGTCTTCGAGCTATTTTATTGAAAAATCGAAAGTTTTTCTCTACGGAGAAATCATTTTCAATACAGGAAATTCTAGAAAAACGATCTACGGAGGGGGGGTGGGGGACCTGTTACTAGCGGTTACGACTGACAGATCGACTGGTAAGCTTACCTGTTTACTGCTGCGAGAAGATCAGGATGATTTGGCTTTCTGCAGGAAAGCTATCCTCCATTTTTTCTCGAGTTCTCCTACAGAACAGGCCTGGAACGCAGGCCTGGTTAGACCCCGTTGATTGTGCGGTTACGGGATCACTCGATGTAATCGAACACATCCGTCCGGGCATCATCTTGCGTTCTGTATTGTCGCTACCAGGGGGCCTGAATCTGCTTCGCCGAGCCGTGAGGCTCGGCTTCTCACAGACCTTAACCTACTTTCATACCCTCGATCAAAGTTGATGCACAAACCCCGGCGACGTCAGCGCGGTACTGGTCGCTCACGTTATCGACCCAGCCGGCCTCGGTGACGAAGTCGTCGTGCTTCCAACTGCTCAAATCCTTCAGGGCCGCGAGCTTTTCCAGCTGTGGCTCCGCCTTGGCAACGCAAAGTGGCGTAAATTCCTGGATGACAGCTGCCGTTGCGCTTGCCTTCTCCATTTGCCCAGCCGTTCCGGTAGTTATCCAACCACCCCAGGAGAAACCGATCACCATTGTAGCAATCCCGCCACAGACCAGGCCCCAAAATGCTGGCTTTACTGATTCTTTTGTATTCATTGTCATACCTCTCATCATTAGTTGGTTTTTACAACCGGGTGAGGTCACCATTGGAGGAGGCTGACCATCCATACACCGACAGTTCATAATATGAAAATCCTGCCGATCAGGATTTCTAGTTGGGAAAATATTAAGCAAATAGAGAGGGGCAAGAGCGACCACCATACACCCCATGATCTCGATTTACCTAATTTAACTTACCAGCGCTCATTTCACAGTGTGGTCCTGAAACTCTGAAATATCGCCAAATCGCGTTAAATTATTTGATTAGAGATTCTGTTTACTGGTAAACAGAACCGCATAAAACTCCGTTGGGAGGAAATCTTCGGCCACTTTCGGACGCTGGCGCTTGTAGCGGAGGATTATGGAAATGATGTATGTTGGAATGTTAGGCCTGACCCTCACTTGCTCACTTGTCGTCTGCGAGTGATGGGGCCAGCATCTCCTCCATCTTTAAACCGGTTAGGCCATGAATGCTACGCCACAGGAAATAGAAAATGGCTAACATCATCACCATGGAGGGAATCGCTATTATCGGGTAACTCATCAGGGTCAGCCGTCCCAGTTCTTCGTTAAAAGCGGCACTTCCTGTCGGGCTGGTGACAATCCATTTGGCCAGTAGGTAATTCATCACTGCCGAAAAGAAAAAGGTTCCGCCAAGCAAATATGTGGCGTTCAGCAGGCGACTCTCGAACACGTCAGCGTGGCCCCGTTCGTGAAGAATCCGCTCGATTCTGACAGTATTTAAAAGCTTCGGGTTATACAGCAATGTTTTGATCAACGGATAACCGGCCCGCGCAGAGATCAGCACTGCCATACCTAGCAAAGCGGGGATCGCAGCTTCCTTGACCGCCAGCCATTCGGCATCCAGTCTCAACAGACCGATGCTGCCGGTGAGTAGTACGCTGACTAAACCCAGCAGGGCGATATAATTGGTTACTTTGAAACGGATTAGTTCGTATAGGCCCCAGCCAATCGGGAAAGCCAGCGCGAAGATCAGGGCGCCACTCGCACCCATTTCGTTATCACCACTGAGTTTCATCAAAATAATCGATGGAATAACAATACTCAGCAGTAAATCAATCAGTGGACGGGGTTTATGTGTCATGGCAATTAACTTTCCTGATTATAAAGCGGAAGCCGAATCCTCTTCGGCTGTATTCCCGATTTCCTGCCCTTGCTGGTCTTTAGAAAGGTATTCACTGGCTTGCTCCAGCAATCCGGTGGCCTTTTGTTTGGCATCCAGTAAAGCTGATCCCTGAGATACCGCTAATGAGTAACAGCATTGCCGGGTTGAGTTTTTGCATAACAAGTTAGTTGATCCTGAAAGAGTGGATGGTTAAAGTTCGGGAATTACGAAATAATAGTTCACTGCGTTACCTCCAGGCGAGCAGTTTTATTAAATCAAATTCTGACTATACCGAGTTTCTGGCCTGATGTTGTTGCCGGGCCTGCCCGACTCGAATTGTAGGGGATCACGCTGTTGTCGCCCGACGCTGCGTGCCACCTTCCAACCTGCACGATCGGCCGCGCGGTGAATCGCAACGTAAACCCCGGAGTCAGAACAGTCGCTAATAACCGAGTTGCCATTCACTAATTTGACATCGATCAGGCAGTATTTGATCCTAGTGGATTCGGCGCCTGAAACATCAGCAAGCCAAACTTGAACTTTATCAATATCTGACTGATTTGTAGTCAGAGCAAAAATCAGCCTGCTGCGTATGTAATCGTCGTCTGCGAATGTCAGGGGAAAGTTATGTGACTGAATCTCAATATTCATTTTTTACGCCTCTACACTAGAACTTGTTTCGATGGGAGGTAATATAGAGCTCATTAAAGATAAGTAATAGTCGAATGATTCTGTTAAAAGATTCGTAATTTTCGAATCTTTTAACTAACCGGATTGTGCATGGCCGGGGGATGACTCCCAGGGGAGGCGGGATTCCCCCCGAGACGCGCAGGAATTGCGGGACAGGCTACTCTTCGATCGGTGCGGCGGCGCGGTGATTGTATTCGATGTACATTACCGCCGCTTCAACGCGCGAATGCACCCCCAGCTTGCGCAGCACCGCCTTGACATGCAGTTTAACCGTGCCATCGGAAATGCCCAGGTTGCGGGCAATCAGTTTGTTGCCCTGACCCTCGGCCATCAGTTCGAGGATTTCACTTTCTCGCGGGGTCAATTCGCTGAACGGACCTTTACTTGGCGACACGGTCATGTCGCCCTTGACAAAGCGCACCAGCACCGAGGTCAGCGGTGGGGCCACGACGGTTTTACCGGCGTGAATGTCGCGCAGTGCTGTAACCAGACCGTCTGGCTCCATGTCCTTGAGTAAATAACCACTCGCACCCGCCTTCAGTGCGTCGAGCAGGTCCTGTTCATTCGAACTCGTGGTCAGCATCACTATGGGTATCGTCAGACCGATCTTTTTCAAATGCTTCAACACGCTGATGCCATCGATGATCGGCATGCGCTTGTCGAGCAACACGATATCAGGTTTCAATTCCTGTGCCAGCTTAATGCCCTCGTTACCATCGCCTACCGCGGCGAGTACCTCGATGTTGCGCCGCTGTAACAGGCTGATCAAGCCTTCGCGAAACAGCATGTGGTCGTCGATTAGTAGTATTTTCAAACTCATGGCAACTATCCTTATTATCTAAATTGCTTCGAACAAAACCTGATTCTGTGGAATCTCTCTGGTATCGGTAAAATGCTGCAGCCTGGCCCGAACCTCGTCGCTACTGCAAAGGTAGTAATCAAAACCGGCTGGATCATTCGGCTTTAGTCGCTGCAGAATCCGATCCTCCAGATTATCACCGCTGGTGGCCTTTAGTGGAACATATTCAAAGTTATCGAGTGCATCGTTCCAGGCGCGGCAAAGGTTATTCAGATAATGATTATCTTCGCTATCGGCTATCCAGAACAGGAAAATCTTCTCTGCCACGTCGAGCGCCATGGCATGCTCGATCAGACCCTTGATGGACGCAAAGCCAATACCCTCGGCAATAAACACCAACGAATTAGGCGAGTTCTCATCGAGTACGAATGACCCGCTCGGACCTTGCAGCGTTAACAGGTCGTTGGTTCGGGCCGATTCGGCCAGATAACCCGAGATCGGGTCCTCGGCGTCCAGCGCGATATGAAATTGCAGGTTCATGTCATCACAGGGGCAGCTTGCAATCGGGTAGAAGCCGGAACCGACATGCTCGATCGATAATGTTGCACGTTGACCAGCCAGGAACCTCAACCGGCTGGTGCGCGGGGTTCGTGTACTGAGGATTAGCACCTCTTCGTTGGAGTGGTCGATTTTTTTTACCCTGAGCGGGATGGTCTGCTTTGGAATGTCGCTGATACTTTGCGCTTCGTCGGCTTCCAGTACGACATCGGAGATCGCGGTATTGCTACAACCGAGGATATAACCAAGCCCTTTCTCGGCTTCACTGAGGCTGTAATCATGGTGTTTTATCTTGCGTGTCTCACCCGATACCACGCGGATTTTGCAGAGCCCGCAGTTACCGTTACTACAACCGTAATTGAGCGCAAGCCCACCACGCAGACCTGCTTCCAGAATGGATTCAGCACCTTCGACGAAAAACTCGTGACCACTGGGGATGATTGTTGCCTGTGCCGACATAACCCGCAAAAAGGTCTCATTTACAAATGGTTGGTCTATTGTAACATCGTCTTCCGCCAGGCTCGCTATCGCTTCATCGACCCAGGCAGCAAGCTGTTGCAGTGCATCGGAATCGGCAGCTCGCTGTGCGATTTCAGTACGTAAATTTTCGGTGAAATGCTGGTAGCGAGCGAGCAGGCGTTTCTGTCTCGACAGGTCTTCGCTGAGCGACATGATACGCGCCGTCAGGGCGACGTTGTCAGGTTTGCGCGCGATGCTGTCGGCATTGATGAACGTGGCCTGTTCGATAATTTGCTCGACTCGATCGAGCATACTCGAGTCTTCTATTTGAGCGTTCGGATAAGCCTGTAACAGATCGGCCAGTACGATCTCTCCTTCAAAGGTTTGCAGTTCTCCCGCCCTGATCTGCTGCTGCAGTACACCTCGTTTTACCCCGACAAGTCGGGCGGCGCGGGAAAGGGATATTCTTTTCGCCATGCCTCTATCCGGTCGATTCCATTAACGCGTTGACCGGTTCGACCTTGAACTGCAAATTAATCCGCGTGCCGTCGCCGGGTTCGCTTTCGATTTCGATATCGGCGCCAATTTCGCTGGCGCGGTCACGCAATATATTCAGGCCCAGGTGCAGACCGCCTTCGGATACGATCGATGATTCATCAAAGCCGATACCGTCGTCTTCGATCAACACTATATTGGTGCCATTGCGGTAACTGAGTAATACCCGTACAACTTCTGCCTGGCTATGTTTACGGATGTTGACCAGGCACTCCTGCACGATACGCAGTACATTAAGCTCAATATCGGGGGTGAGTTCCTGCTCTGGCCACTCGTTTTGAAAATATACCGGAATGCCCATTTCTTCCTGGGTGCGGCGCACGCTTTCCTCGATCGACGGGATCAGGCCCTGATCGTTTATGGGCACACGAAAATGGGCGATCAATTCGCGTAACTGGGTGTTGGCCTGATCGATGGTGTACTCGATACGTTCCATCTGGTGCCAGATGCTTTTCTCGTCATTCGAATGAAAGGTTTCATCGATGACGCGAATCTGAATACGCAGGCTGGCAATAGTTTGCGCCAGTGAATCATGAAGTTCGTGCGACAGACGGGTACGCTCCTGTATGACCAGCAGTTCGCTTTCCTCTTCGAGCAGGCGAAACTTTTCTACCGCACTACCGAGATGCTGGCCAATGCTCAGCAGGAGTTCACTATAGGCTTCGAGCTCGACCGAACTCTGCTCGGTAAAAAATAAATGAATCGCACCGACGATGTTTTCGCGATAATGCAGCAGAATCGACATTACCAGTACCTTGCGCTGACTGTTTTCGTTATCGTTACCAAACACGGTTTCGTAATTCAGACTGTCGATGCGATAAATATGGTCCAGCTTGATTTCATCGAACGGATACTGAATCGACAAAAAATGATCTGCGCTGGCGAGGAAAGTATGGTTGATGTTGCCGCATGAAGCGACGATGTCCTTTTGTTTCCTGCCCTGGAATTGACGAATAATGCCCGCGCTGGCGTTGAGATTGTTACACAGCGAATCGAGCGATTTTTCGAACAGTTCATTCAGATCATGCGATACATTGATGCTGGAGGCTACGTCATAAAGTATTGCCAGCGAGCTCGATTCGCGACTGATATGATCGGTATGTTTCTGCAATTGAATTTCGGTATCACGCGACAGGTTTTTAATCATCTTGCCGAGCATATTGATATCACTGGCCAGCTCTGCAAAATCACTGTCTGGCTCGAGTTTTATCTTTGTATCGAGATTGACCCCGCGCATCAGGTCAGCCCAGTCGCACAGGCGCAGTAATGGTTGCAGCAACTCCCGCCAGATCTCCCAGAACAACAGGAGGAGTAAGACGATTTCGAAGCCATGTATCCATGCGACATATCCCTGCAGGCTGAGGGCAATCAAACTGTCGGGTTCAAGTGCACAGAACAGGTTTAGCAGTAGCAGGGCGAAAATTGAAAATAACAGCAACAGCAGGCGAAAGCGGCCACTTTTGAGCGGGCTGCGCTGCTTCTTATCAAGCCTGGCAAACCAGGCGTTGAACAGGTTGGTACTGCGCTGTATTTTAGGATCGCTGTCCGGCATAACGGAAAATCGATTGAAAATTATTGTTTCACTGCTTCCTGATTGCCGTCAGTATACAGTTTTAAGCGCTGCTGCAAACCTGCCGGGAGAGATGGTTACTTGCGGGGTGGAACGTAAGTTGGGTCGTTGGGATTAAGAAAAATAAACTCTGCTTTGCCGGGTTCGAGTTCGACGAAATCAATTGTCATGCCTTCGGCCAGTTTCTTGCTGCCTACCGACACGACCAGGTTGACACCATCAAAATTCAGAAAACTGTCTCCTGGCAGCCTTTGTTCATCGAATCCCATCGCGTAGTGAAAGCTGCCATCGTCCTGTTCCTTGATCGCAATACGGATAGGAAGTGCATCCATGTCACCCTCGGTCGAGGATGACTTTATTTGTTCGAGGGCAGTGGCGGAGAGACTAATCATGGCTGCGATTATATAGCATTGGCGCTATCGGTTATCGGTAAAACCCTGCTGGATTTTACGAAATTGAGGAAGCGTTTAACCCAGGGATTGGCCGAGGTGTTACGCAGGTGGGTATAGGACGCAAGTAAATTTTTATACACGAATCCATCCCGTTGATGCTGGATGCCCTTGCCGCGCAGCACCTGGTAAGCAAACTGCCCATCATCGGGTAAACCCTGTAATGCTGAATAGTGAAATTCATGCGCATACAGGCATTTCCCCGGCTGACTTTGCAAGACCCAGGGATGCTGGCCCGGATTTTCGTTTAATTTGACATAACCACGGCCTTGAGGCTTTTCATACATTATCGTTTGCGCGTCGAGCACACCGACCATGTCATGGCATTCACCGTTCCAGGTCAGGTTTTGCGACAGGTACATCAGCCCACCACATTCGGCGTAGGTCGGCAGGCCCGCCTCGATTGCGTACTTTATTGATTCACGCAGCCTGTGGTTAGCAGCCAGCGAGGCGGCATGACGTTCCGGAAAACCACCGCCGATGAAAAGGCCATCGATGGGCGGCAGAGTTTGATCCCGGGTGGTGTCGATTGAAACCAGTTGCGCGCCCGCCTGGCGGAAAGCCTCCAGGTCGCCGGGATAGTAAAAGCCGAAGGCGCGATCCTGGGCTATGCCGATACGCAAGCCGTTAAAATCGGGTTTTTGCGGCAACGGTGATGTTGCAGGCGTAACCGGTTCTGCCTGCTGCGCTATGTCGATCAGCTGATCCAGGTCTACATTATCGCTGACCACGCGTGAAATCGTCGCTATCTTGTGTTTCGACTCGGGATCTTCGTAACCCGGAATCAGGCCGAGGTGGCGTTCGTTCAGGCCGATGGAGGGTTCATTTTCGAGCGCCCCGAGAAAGGGGATATCGGTGTATTCTTCGACTGCCGCGCGCAACTTTGATTCATGTCGCTTGCCGCCGGTCATGTTGGCGATGACGCCGGCGATATTGACTGCCTCGTCGAATACCTGGTAGCCGATTAACAGGGGAGCGATGCCGCGCATCGTGCCGCGGGCATCGACGACCATGATAACCGGACTGTGCAGGGCTTTTGCCAGTGCGGCATTACTATTGCTGCCATCGAGATCGAGCCCGTCATGCAGGCCCTTGTTACCTTCGATCAGGCAAATTTCCGCGTTCTGGCCGCGGTGACAATAGTCGTCGATAGTTTCCTGTTGGCCGGCGACATAAAAGTCGAGGTTGTAACAGGGCTTGCCAGCAGCCATTCCAAGCCAGATCGGATCGATATAGTCCGGACCTTTTTTAAACGGCTGGATATGCAGACCGCGTTCGACGAGGGCTGCGCACAGGCCGATACTGAGCGTGGTTTTGCCCGATGACTTGTGTGCCGCGGAGAGAAACAGTGAAGCCATTTGTTACTGCGTCTCCGCTGGCAGGCCTTCAGGCATGATCGGCAACACCCGGATTCCGAGCAGTGCAATCAGCAACGCGCTGGTGACTCCGCCAAAGCCGAGCAGGAACTCCCACAGGCTCGGACTGTACTCGCTGATCACACCATCGAAGAAACTGCTTTCGACGGCATAGCCGGGGAAGATATTAAGCGGGAATGCCTGTCCGCCGATGATGATGATATACAACTGGGCGAAAGCGCCGAGGATAACCAGCATACTGGCAATGACCAGGGTCGAACTCGAGCCCTGTAGACGGGGAGCGTATATCAATGCCAGCGGTAACAGGTTGCCCAGTCCAATCTGCACCAGCCAGAATAGCAGAGTGTAAATCCCGCCTTCGGCGAGGATAAAGCGTTCGAAATCATGATTCTGCGTACCGTAAAGCTTGGTCAGGTGAAAAACGACAACGAAGTAAAACACGCCCGCGGTAAAAATACCCAGCAGTTTGCGCAGTCGTTGCAGGTGCGAAGCATCGAGTTCACGCTGATCAAGCCTGAAACTCAATGTCAGCAGTAAAATGAACATAGCAAGCCCGAACGCGAAGGACATGACGATAAACATCGGCGCGAGCAGTGCGGAGTCATAGGCTTCGCGGGCCACCAGGAAGCCGAATATAGAACCCGTACCGGTGGTCAGTACCAGGCGCCAGACGAAGGCCAGTAAACCTGCCGGTTTGCTCCATCGATGCATGCGGCGCTCCATCATCAGCCATAAATAGGCCATTACGATGACGATAAAACCGGTGTAGAGAATAATGTTCCAGGCAAATATGGATTTGAAATTGTAATGCGTCATCGCCACTACCAGGCGCTCCGGTCGACCCAGGTCGAGCAGAAGAATGGCGAGTCCGCCGACGAGCAGGGCGATCGCCAGGATTGCCGAAAAACGCGCCAGTGGCTTGTAGGCCTGTTTGCCAAAAACCGAGGCCAGCGAAGCCAGGTTGAGCGCGCCCGAGGCCGCGACGATGAGAAAGATGGCGAACACGTGCGGCAGGCCCCAGACCACTTGATTGCTCATGCCGGTTATGTGATGGCCTTCGACATCCATGTGGTGCGCGGCGGCGAAGCCGATAAGAGCGATCACGGCCATACCGATCAGTACGCTCCAGTAACCCGGCGTGCTGGTTTTAATCTCGGCGTAGCGCATGGCTGGCTGTGTCTTCATAAGCCCTGGTACCGAACCCCGGGATTGAGACCCATGTCGGCGCGCAGCTTGACTGCGCCGAGCTTACGCAGTCGTTGGGAGATTTCGCTTTGCGGATCATTCAAATCACCAAACAGAATCGCCTTGCGTCCCCCCTGGTTGACCGCTTCGGCACAGGCCGGCACCGCATTGGCGCCATCGCGGTCGACCCGGTGCACGCACAGGGTGCAAGATTCAACCGTACCCTTGCCACGGGGAGCCACCGGGAGCTGATCCTTCAGGGTTTCATGGATGAACGAACGTGCCTTGTAGGGGCAGGCCATCATGCAGTAGCGACAGCCGATGCAGGTATGCTTGTTGACTAGTACGATGCCATCGGCGCGTTTGAATGAGGCCCCGGTTGGGCAGACATCGACGCAGGGCGGGTCTGCGCAATGCTGGCACATCATCGGCAGAAAACGCTGATGGCCGGATTCGGTATCGGTAAGTTTGACCTTGCGAATCCACTGCGCCGCGGTTGGCGAATTCACTTCGGCTTTCCAGCCATGTTCTCGTTGACAGGCGTCGACACAGGCATCGACATCCGCCTCGCTCAGGGCATTGGTATCGATGAGCAGGCCCCAGCGCAGTTGCTGGCCGGAAGTGCTTGCCTGGCCGGTCTTATACAGCATCACACCGGGGGCGACGAGCGTCGCCGCCAGTGCTGCGGCGCCCTTGAGGAACTGGCGACGTGCCGGGCGGAGCTCGATATTGTCCAGTTCAGTCGCCACGGGGTTGTTCCAGTTTTTGTCTGAAAGTCTGCATCGAAAGCTGAAGTCTATCGGCTTGCAGGCTCAGGTTGCTTTGCTGCGAGCTACTTAGTCCCCGGTCGGCGTGACATTCGAAGCAGTCAATCTTGACGCTGGCATAGTTGTGGCAGCCGGCACAAAAATGCTGTGGATCTTCATAACGTACAATTTCTTCATTCGCTTTGGCCGGGTTGTGGCAATCGATACAACCGACCAGGCTGTATTTTTTGCCACGCTCACCTTCCAGTACGGTGGTATCGCGTTGATGTAGCAGAAATTTCATGTGATCGCGACGCATCACCGCCACCGGTTCGACGCAGTTGGCCGCATCCGCTGGTTTGTTTGGCGACGGAATCGCAATCTCGCCGAAACTGGATGTGCTGACGTCGGCTGCTGCCACCAGGCCGACCGCTGAAGCTCCTAGCAGGATAATCGACGCCAGTAAGCGCAACAATGGAGGGTGAATTTGCACGCTTGCGGCCCTTAGTGATCGCCCAGTGCCATATCGATGTACCCGGTCGGGCATACATCCGCACAAATATGACAGCCGATACATTTCATATAGTCGGTAGCGACATAACGTCCCATGGTCTTATTGTCTTTCTTGACCCGGTAAACCGCATCCTGGGGGCAGTAGATGACGCAGTTGTCACATTCGAAGCACATGCCGCAACTCATGCAACGTCCGGCCTCTTCGACCGCCTGTTCGTCGCTCAGGCACCTGACACGCTCTGCGAAATCGCCGAGTACCTGCTCCGAATCGGGGCCATGTTCTTCGCGCAGATGGCGTGCTTCATAGTTGAAGTGTCCCAGGTACAGACGTTCGGACGAAATAATTTCGTTGGCTGAACGATCCTCGTAATTGTGTACTGCAAAATCGGCATCGTTGGTGCCCCACACGCCTACATGTCCATATTCAGCCGGCTCCAGGTCCATCTCCTTGAGCTTATTGAGCAAATTAAAATGATGCACGTCGACTTTCGGGCGTTTGCTGAACTCGGCGCCGCCGAGATAGCGTTCGATGCTGTCGGCGGCGATCGAGGCATGACCGATTGCAGTCGTCAAAAGATGGGGTTGAATGATGTCGCCGGCGACGAAATGACCCGGCTTGTCAGGATGCTGGAAATACTTGTCCGCATTCATCAGGTTTCTGTCATTACCCATTTCCTCGATGCCACTGAGATCACCGCCCTGGCCAATTGCCGAGACAATCAAGTCACATTCAATGACTATCTCACTGCCTTCGACAGGCGTTGGCTTGCCGTCCTCGATGGTGCATTTGGCAAGTTTCAGTGCGCTCGCACGACCCTCATCGTTGACGACGATTTCTACCGGCATGACGCCATCCAGAATATTGACGCCTTCACGCAATGCATCCTGCACCTCGTGCTCGGTAGCAGTCATTTCGGCTTTTTCGAATAGCGAAGTCAGGGTGACTTCGGCGCCCTGGCGGGATGCGGCGTAAGCCGAGTCGTGCGCGGTAAATCCGCCGACCACAAATTCGGTCATCTGATCTTTCGGCAGGCTGTCGATCTTGCCGAGGCGGCGTGCAACCGACACGACGTCGATCGAGGTATCGCCACCACCGACGCATACCACGCGATCGGCAGTCACCTGCAGCGCGCCCTTGTTGAACGCCTCGAGAAAGGCTACACCTGAAATACAGTTGGGGGCGTCGCCGTTCGGCAGTGGCAGCCCGCGACCAGATTGGCAGCCGATCGACCATAACACCGCGTCGAATTCCTTTTCGATCTCCTCGATGCTGACGTCACGACCGACTCGAGTGGCCATGCGGGTATCGATATGACCCATCTCCAGGATGCGGTTGATTTCATGATCGAGAAATTCGCGTGGCGTACGATAACCGGGAATGCCATAACGGAACATACCGCCAAGTTCGTCGTGTTCGTCGAAAATGGTGCTGGCGATACCTTTGCGTCGTAACTGGTAAGCTCCTGCAAGACCCGCGGGTCCACCACCGATGATGGCGACCCGGTGTTTACCCATTGCGGGCAGATCGCCGAATTTGAAGCCTTCGGCCCTGGCGGAATCACCGATGTATTGTTCGACCGCATTGATGCCGACAAAATCATCGACATTGTTGCGGTTGCAACCCTGTTCACAGGGAGCCGGGCAGACCCGCCCCATCATCGATGGGAAAGGATTGGCGTCGGTGGAACGGCGAAACGCGTATTCCTGCATGCTGACATCTGCGGGCGGGAGTTCGATACCGCGCACGATATTCAACCATCCCCGAACGTCTTCACCGGAAGGGCAGCTGCCCTGGCAGGGCGGGGTACGATGGACGTAGGTCGGGCACTTGTACGAGGTATCCTCGTTGAAAATATTCTCACCCTGTGAACCCCAGCGATGCACGCCATCCTCGTATATTCTAAAGGTGAGCTTTTGATTCACTTCCTTTTCTGACGCTGCCATGTTGTTTCTCCGGATAAAATTCTAAATCTATTGCTCGCCGCCCAACTGGATGGCGTTGCTGACTAACTGGTGGATACTGACGACCTGGTCCATCTCGAACCCGTAATAGGGCAGGATCTTGCTGAACTGGCTCTTGCAAATTGCGCAGATCGCGGCCAGGTGGGTGACGCCGTGATCGTCCACAACCTGCTTGAGCGCTTCCATTCGCGGTAGCGCGCCCTTGACGCGCAATTCGATCAGGTCGTCGGTCAACAGGCCGCCACCACCACCACAACAGAAAGTGGCCTCTTTGGTGGTATCTGCGGGCATATCGACAAAATGATTGCAGCTCGCCTTGATGACCTCGCGCGGAATAACAAATTGGCCG
>Ga0316194_10002129_pt1 | contig 13839 bp, 17 predicted proteins | sample CroRivsedime1_MG_FD_204936 | JGI IMG/M metagenome (GOLD analysis project Ga0316194, IMG submission 204936) | Coastal sediment microbial communities from Maine, United States - Cross River sediment 1 | ecosystem: Environmental > Aquatic > Marine > Coastal > Sediment | place: USA: Maine...
AAAAATATATCTATCGATGAACTCATTAAAAGATTTACAGGGTTTGCAACCAAAACTCGCAAAGAGGGCATCCTTGCTTTAGAAAGCGAACTAAAGGACGTTACGGATGATTTTTTAAAAAAAGGGGTACAGCTCTCTATCGACGGATTGGAGCCCAAGGAAATCAGAGATATTCTGGATACGGAAGTTGATTACGTCAGAAGCAGGCACCAACTGGGCGCTGAGGTTTTTACCAGCATGGGCACCTTCGCTCCTGCAATGGGGATGATCGGTACATTAATCGGGCTGGTACAGATGCTCCAGAGTATGGATGATCCAAGTACCATTGGACCGGCTATGGCGGTAGCGCTGCTGACGACATTTTATGGTTCGATTATGGCGAATATCTGTTGTATGCCCATTGCAGGAAAACTTAAAACCCGAAGTAAGGAAGAAATGTTGACAAAAGAGATGACCATTCGGGGCATCATATCCCTTTCCAATGGAGACAATCCCAGAATTCTTGAACAGAAACTTCTGGCTTTTATCCCGCCCAATAAGAAAAAGGAATCAAAGTAAATGGGTAAAATAAAGAAGAGAAAAATCGATGATGATTCTGGAGCGAATATTGGAATGGTAATGACAGTTTCTCTTTTTCTCATACTTTTGACATTTTTTATTTTGCTCAATTCCATTGCAGTCTTCGATGACAACAGGACGCGCTTGGCTTTGGGATCACTTATCGGGGCATTTGGGGGATTGCCCGGCGGGTTATCGCCAATGGAATCAGGAGAGTCGGCTTTGCCTCCAACAGCGCCGATGATCGAAGAAGAACTAACCCTTGAACAGCTCATGTCATATGTTAAAAGAGATCTTAAGGAATTGGCAGGTGAAATTAAACTGGAAACCATTGGCGGCCAAAAGAGGATTATCATAAATGAAGCGGGATTATTTATGGGGAACGGATTTAAAATAAAGCCCTCCATACAGCCGCTTCTGGAAAAGCTGGGGCAGGTTATAAACAAAGGATCTTTTCCGTTGGAGATCGCCGGATACACAGATAACGTCATACATCTTGAAAAAGGGTATAAATCAAACTGGGAGATGTCCACAATTATGGCGTTAAAGGTGCTAAGGTATTTTGTTTCACAGTGCGGGGTTTCTCCTGACAGACTTACAGCCTATGGGTGCGGAAGCAATAACCCGATCACTTTAAACGAGAGTATACGAGCACGGGCTCAAAACAGAAGGGTTGAAATTGATTTAAAATACGAAGCACCCGCATACATTAAAAGAATTTTTAAAAAGAATCCACCTGGTTTTTTCACATACAAGAAATTTGACTTTAATATATTCTAAATAGCAGACATGGAGAAGAAAAGTGAGTGAAGAGAAAAAAATAGATCCAAATGCCTGGATGGTGACATTTGCAGATCTTGTTATGCTTCTATTAACTTTTTTTGTGCTTCTGCTAACCATGTCTTCAATGGATAAAAAGAAATTGCAGGATCTTATGACGCATTTCAACGCGTCCACAGGAGTTCTGGAACTTTCGGGAGCCGGGGAAGTATATAATTTGGGAGGATTTATTAATAAATACAATAATACCGAAAGCTTATTGGTTGTTGATCAGAAGCATTTCTTAACTAAATTAAAACTCGTATCAAATATTAAGAATATGTTAAAAGATCTAAACAACGATATCACCCTATCTGATGATGAGAGGGGTGTTGCCCTTACTTTTCACGGTAACATACTTTTTGATCCCGGAAAGACCACCCTGCGAAAAGAAGCATATCCTGTACTCGATGTTATTGCTGATGCCATTGAAAAATGCCCAAATGATATTTTAATAATGGGACATTCAGATAACACCCCAATTAAAGATGAAATATATAGATCTAACTGGGAACTCTCAGCATACAGAGGAATTTCTGTTCTTGATTATTTGTTAATGAAAAAAAGACTTTCACCTTTCAGATTTACTGTCGGAGGTTCCGGATCTTCCAGGCCCTTGTATCCGAATGTCAATCAAAAGAACAGATCCTTAAACAGAAGGGTAGAGATAGTTTTTAAACACATAAGGGAGATATAAATGGCAGGGGAAAAAGAAGAAGTAAAAGACGCTGAAAAAGAACAGGCGCCCAAGAAGTCAAAGCTCAAGCTTATAATTATAGGGGTGGCTGTACTGCTTATCGGAGCCGGCGGAATTTTTGGATATAGCAAGTATAAAAAAGGAAAAGCAGCAAATGCTGAGACAAATAAAACTGGAAAAGTGAGTATCATCTGCCCGTTAAAGTCTTTTGTCGTTAATCTTCAGGATAAAAAAGGCTTTGGCAAAAGATACTTGAAAGTCACGATGCAACTCGAGGTTGGAAAAGAAGAAGATAAGCTGCTTATCGGAAATAATAATCCGCAAATAAGAGATACCATCTTGCTTTTGCTTTCAAGCCAAACTTTAAAAGAGATTAATACAATGGAAGGCAAGCTTGAATTGAAACAGGCGCTTTTATCAAGGGTAAATCAGATTCTGGGAGATGGAGTCGTTCGCAGGATTTATTTTACAGAATTTGTTGTTCAATAGGTGAAACATGGGGAATATTTTATCACAGGATGAAGTCGACTCTCTTCTTGGTGGAATAACCGAAGGGAAGGTTGAAACCGAAACCGATGTTAGCGAAGAAAGTCAAGCGGTAGAAGTATATGACTTTAGTATGCCGGCCGGTCCGGTGCATCTCAGGCTCCATGCTCTGGGAATCATAAATGAAAGGCTTGTTGGTCTTTTAAGAACTAACCTTCAGGTTGCCAGCAGGTCAGTTATAGATGTCAATTTAACTTCTACCGAGACCGTTAAGTTTAGTGATTTTTGTCTCTCTCTTCCGATGCCGTCAAGCCTTAATATATTTAGCATCGAACCTTTAAGAGGATTTTCACTCGTCGTGCTGGAAGGTCCCCTGGTTTTTTCATTTGTTGATAGTTTGTTTGGTGGAAAGGGCGTGAGTCATGTAAAACTTGAAGGAAGATTATTTACAAAAATTGAAACCAAAATAGTTGAAAAAATCGTTAAGATTATTTTAAACGACTTTCAGAAGGCATGGTCAGATGTTTACGAAATAAATGCTGTGTTTATTCGATCGGAAATGGATCCGCAGTTTGTCGGCATTGGGACGCCGGACGATTTAATAATTGTGAATAAATTTGAAGTGCAGCTTGAAAATGGCAATGGTTTCATTACCATCTGCATTCCTTATTCCGCCATTAAGCCTATAAAAGAAAAACTTAAAAATAAGTTCCGAAGCGAAAAAATTGATATTGATCAAAGCTGGAAAAGATATATTCAGGAAAGAATTCAGGAGACGATGGTAGAATTGACTTGCACCATGGGGATGGCGAAAATAAATGGTGGAGATCTTTTGAGTATGAAGGTTGATGACGTAATAATGCTTGATCAAAAATCGGACAATTCTGTTATTGTTAATGTGGAAAATATCCCAAAATTTAAAGGATATCCGGGGGCATGCAATAAGAAAAAGGCTGTTAAAATAATTGATAGACTTGAATAGGAGTAAGACATGGTTGATGTAAATGATCAAATAAAAGAAGAAAATGGCGGTGCAACACTCCAGAATGATGAATCATGCAAGAATGGGAAATGTGATATGGACCTTATCCTTGATATTCCTCTGGATATTACCGTTGAATTGGGTAACGTCAAGATGCAAGTGAATGAACTGCTTCAGCTGGGACAGGGGTCCGTTATCGAGTTGTCAAAACAGGTAGGTGAGCCACTAGATATATATGTAAACGATAAGTTGCTCGCTAAAGGTGAAGTTGTAATTCTTGATGAAAAATTCGGAATAAGGGTTACCGATATCATTAATCCGACCGAAAGGGTTAAATCTTTAGCTTAAACGAGTGATGGTGTGATGGATGATTGAGCCAGAATTAATAAACACCGGAGTTAAGACAATCGCGATGCTTTTTATTGTAATTGGTGTCTTGGTTCTTGTGCTTTACATAATGAAAAAATTTATATCGCCAAAGGGAAGGGGCAAGGGAGAATTGATTATCAAAGTCGTCTCATCCCTTCACCTGTCGCCAAAGGAGAGAGTAGAAGTCATAGAGATATCGGGAGAAAGAATTGTTGTGGGCATTACACCGGGCAACATTAACTTTTTAACCAAGCTTAGTCGTCATAAAGAGAGAAATGGTAATATAGAGAATGTTGGAAAAGATCACGAGATTATTTCATAATAAAAAGAGAAGACAATTAATTGTCCTTCTCTTTTCGGTAGCCGTATACTTTATTTTAGCAGGAAATGTTTTGGCCGCAGATTTTATATTGCCCTCATTTCGATTCGGTATAGAAAAAGGTGGTGATCCCGGCGACGTTTCAGTTTTACTCCAAATCGTCTTTTTACTAACAGTTCTTACCCTTGCACCGGCTATTCTGATACTCACGACATCTTTTACGAGACTGGCCATTGTATTTTCTTTTTTAAGACAGGCAGTAGGAACTCAACAAACACCATCTAACCAGATTATTGCAGGGCTTGCTTTATTTCTAACCTTCTTTATTATGATGCCGATTTGGCAAAAGATTAATAATAATGCATTACAGCCGTACCTTAATGAGGAAATATCTCAGGAAATTGCATTAAAGGCAGCTATCAATCCGATTCGAAACTTTATGCTCAAGCAGACACGGGAGAAGGATCTGTCCTTATTTGTTAAAATGGCAAAGATAAACAAGCCTAAAAATGAAGAGGATATTCCAACATCGATTCTTATTCCTGCCTTTGTAATAAGCGAGCTGAAAACCGCATTTATTATCGGATTTTTTCTATTCGTGCCATTTTTGATTATAGACATGGTTGTGGCAAGTGTGTTGCTCAGCATGGGTATGATGATGCTTCCACCAATAATGGTATCATTGCCGTTTAAACTTATGCTGTTTGTTTTGGTTGATGGTTGGAATATAATCGTCGGTTCACTGGTAAAGAGCTTTGTGGGTGGATAAAAAATGACTCCGGAATTTGTTGTAAATTTTGCACAAGAAGCCATAAAAGTTACCTTATTGGTATCGATGCCCATGCTCCTATTGGGACTTATTGTCGGAGTTGTGATAAGTGTTTTTCAGGCGGTGACTCAAATCCAGGAGATGACATTAACATTTATACCAAAGATCTTGGTCGTATTAATTGCGCTTTTATATTTTTCTAGCTGGATGCTTGAACAGCTCATGCATTTCACAGTTACAACGATAAACCAGATACCATATTATATAAGATGATGGAGGAAGCAGTGGATATACTGTCCATACCTTATCGAGAATTTAAAGCTTTTTTTCTCGTTCTAATAAGAGTCAGTATTATTTTTCAGATGCTTCCGTTCTTTAATGCAAGGGTTATCCCCATATTGGCAAAGGCAGGGCTTGCATTTGTGATTACTATAATTCTCTTTCCCATGATTAATACTAAGATGGTAGAATTTCCTCACACAATAATTGGAATGGCCCAGTTGATATTAACCGAATTTATCATCGGCATAATCCTCGGATTATTGGTTTTGGTATTTTTTGAGGGGATAAGAATGATGGGGCAGATGGTGGGCTTTCAAACCGGTTTTGCGATTACAAACATCATAGATCCTCAAAGCGGTGCCCAGATCTCGATTCTTTCAAATATGGCATATCTTGTGGCCATGATTTTCTTCCTTTTGCTAAATGGACACCATATATTGTTAAACGCCGTAAGGGATAGTTTTGAGATTATACATGTCGGCTCCTTAGGATTAAATGTTGAAATGTTCAATAAAATTATCACCATATATGGTGATATGTTTGCTATTGCCGTAAAGATTGGAGCCCCGGCAATTGCCGCTCTTTTATTTACCAACGTAGCCTTTGGGGTGATTGTAAAGTTCATTCCACAAATGAATATTATGATCGTCGCATTTCCGGTCCAGATCATTATCGGACTGTTATTTTTTGGTGTGTCGTTAAATGTGCTTTTGAAATTCATGGAGACATATCTTAATAATCTTGGTCCCATGCTGATAAATACCATGCAATGGTTTAGGATATAAAAAATGGCTGAACAGAGTTTTGAAGAAAAAACTGAAGAACCGACGCCGAAAAAAAGGCAGGAACTCAAAGAAAAGGGGGAGGTGGCAAAAAGCAAGGAATTGCCTTCGGTGGCTGTACTCCTTGCCGCCCTGATTTCTTTAACTCTTTTTGGATCATTTATGTACAACCATATCCAGATAATTATGAAAGGAACATTTTCGTTCCCTGCCATAAATGATTTTAACCTTCCCGAGTTTTTAAAATTTGCTCAAAATATTATTGGCCGGTTTATCATCTTGCTCTCTCCAATTTTTGCAGCCATTTTTATTACAGCGATTCTATCGAATATCGTGCAAGTGGGCTTTATTGTATCCGGTGAATCGATCACCCCTAAACTGTCAAAAATAGATCCTATCAAAGGGTTTGGAAGACTTTTCTCCAAACAGGGTTTTATGGAATTGTTCAAATCCTTGCTGAAACTAACCATTGTGGGGGGGGTGGCGTTCCTTACGGTAAAAGGCGAGATGAAAAACTTTGCTTCCCTGGGGGATATGGAACTCAATTCAATTTTCGTTTATATCCTCAAAATATTTTTTAAAATTTTTATCCGGTGTTCATTGGCAATGATCATTCTTGTTATTATGGACTACGTATTTCAGAAATGGGAATTTGAAAACAGAAGTAAGATGACCAAACAAGAAGTAAAGGATGAGTTTAAAAAGACGGAAGGCGATCCTTTGATAAAGTCAAGGATAAGAAGCATTCAAATGGAGATGGCCAGAAAAAGAATGATGCAGGATATTCCTGAAGCCGATGTAGTTATTACTAACCCAACACATCTTGCAATTGCTTTGAAGTATGATAGTGCGACCATGAATGCACCAAAGGTAATCGCAAAAGGGTCGAGAAAAATAGCTGAGAAGATCAAAGATGTAGCTTCAGAACATAGAATCCCAATTTTGGAGAATAAGGAACTCGCCCGAAATTTATATCCGTTGGTTGAGGTCGGTCAGGAAATACCACCGGCATTCTATCAAACGGTCGCCGAGGTATTGGCTTATATTTACAAATTAAAGTCAAATTATAATCATAAAGTGTCATAAAATAGTTTTTAAGGAAATTTAGATGGAACAAGTTGTAAAATCAAAAGCTGACTTCACATCTTCTAGTGAGATAATGACGGTCATTGGTGTGGTCACTATCCTTGTGGTAATGATAATTCCATTACCTTCGATACTTTTGGACTTCCTTCTGGCATTGAACATCACCGTTGCCATAACGATTCTTTTAATCGCTATGTATACACTTAGACCTTTGGACTTTTTCATATTTCCTTCGTTACTTCTTGTGACGACCCTTTTCAGGCTGTCTCTTAATGTCGCATCGACAAGATTGATACTTTTACATGGCCATGAGGGACCCCTGGCTGCAGGAAGAGTTATCAAGTCGTTTGGCAGTTTCGTGGTCGGTGGAAATTACATTGTCGGTATGATTGTATTTATTATTCTGGTTATTGTTAATTTTGTTGTAATTACAAAAGGTGCCACCAGGATCGCTGAAGTTGCCGCTCGGTTTACACTAGATGCTATGCCCGGTAAACAGATGAGTATCGATGCGGATCTCAACGCTGGTATAATCGATGAAGATGAAGCAAAAGAACGCAGGGTGACCATCACAAGGGAGGCCGAATTCCACGGATCTATGGATGGTGCAGCCAAATTTGTTAGAGGAGATGCTATTGCGGGAATTATAATTGCCGTTATTAATATAATCGCTGGATTTGTTATCGGCGTGTTTCAGCAAAATATGTCCGTTATTAACGCCGCTCAAAATTATACCCTTTTAACCGTAGGCGATGGTCTGGTATCGCAGATCCCGGCACTCACCATATCCACGGCAGCAGGAATCGTTCTCACTAGGGCGGCCTCAGAGGGAACCATGGGCAAGGATTTTGGAAAACAATTATCTAAAAATCCAAAGGCAATTTATCTTTCCGCATTAACCGTCTTTTTTTTCGGTCTCATCCCAGGTTTGCCGCATACCCCTTTTATAATACTTTCAGTTATCATTGGGATAAGCGTTTTTGTGTTTGGAAAGAAAAAAGAGCGATTAAAAAATGAAGAAATCGAAGTAAAAAAGACGGAACCGATCGATGAAGGACCGGAACCCGTGGAACATTTACTGATGATTGATCCACTTGAGCTGGAAGTAGGATATGGTCTCATTGCTTTGGTGGATAGAGAGCAGGGAGGAAAGTTTCTTGACAGGGTTCGTTCAATAAGACGGCAGTTTGCTGTCGAAATTGGAATGGTTATTCCGCCGATTCATATCAGAGATAATCTGCAACTGAACTCATCCGAATATCAGATTGTTCTAAAGGGTGTAAAGATTGCAGGATCTGAATTATTGGTGAATCATTATTTGGCTATGGATCCAGGAGATGCTACAAGAAAAATTGAAGGAATAGAAACAAAGGAGCCGGCATTTAACATCCCCGCATGTTGGATACCGGAAGCAAGAAAAGAGGAGGCCAAACTTGCGGGTTATACCGTTGTTGATGATGCAACGATTATGGCCACTCATCTGACAGAGGTTCTCCGAAAACATGCGTCAGAGTTGTTAGGCAGACAAGAAGTTCAAAGTTTGCTGGACAATCTTAGCAAAATGTATCCAAAGGCGGTTGAAGAACTTGTGCCGAATCTTCTTTCATTAGGAGTTGTTCAAAAAGTGTTGCAAAATCTATTGGAAGAACGGATATCTATCAGGGACCTGTTGACTATCGTTGAAACACTTGCCGACTGTGCCCCATTGACAAAGGATTCTGATTTATTAACCGAATATGTGAGGAATAAAATGTCCAGATCCTTTATCAACCCACATATAGGAGAAGATGGTTATTTACAACTGATAACAATGTCCCAAGATGTTGAGGAAATTCTTCTTAGGGGGATACAAAAAACAGAGCACGGTTCATATCTTTCCGTTGATCCAAAGATTGCAGATTCCATAATTTCTTCGATCAAAAGGGAAGCGGAAAAGGCGATGTCTATGAATATTCAACCGATTCTTTTAACGACACCCGTAACAAGAAGACATTTGAGAAAGATGATAGAATACTTTGTACCCTCATTAATGGTATTATCTCAAAGTGAGCTTTTGAGTGATATCGGCTTTAAAGCTATTGGAAAGGTAAAATTAAGCCATGCAGGTTAAAAAATATCGAGCGAGAACAATTAAAGAAGCTACCACTAAGGTTAAAAACGTACTGGGACCGGATGCAATGATTCTTTCCACACAAAAAATATCAAAAGTCGATGCAGATGATGTTTTCGAAATAACTGCCCTGACTGGAGCAAATAATATTTCAGATGAGAGTCCGAATATGCTCGGAGAGGTCAAACAAGAGCTGATGAGTATAAAAGAGATGCTTTATCTTTTGAACAATTCAGATGTTTTTATTGAAAAATTGATAACGTATCCCGGCGTCCTAAGTCTCTATACAAAAATGATAAAAAATGGTGTTAATGACCGTTATACAAGGAAAATTTTTGAAAGGACCGGAGCATTTAACGGCCATCCCGTTAATAACATGAAAAGTGTTAAGGATCGAGCCCTTAAAGAGATCATGAAAGTTATAGATGTTAAAGATCCTTTCGATATAAGAGAAAATAAACAAATTATAGCGGCTTTTATCGGGACGACAGGTGTTGGTAAAACGACGACAATCGCAAAGCTTGCTGCCAATCTCATGCTTGAAAAGACAAAGAAAGTCGGTTTGATCTCATTAGACGCTTATAGAATAGGGGCAATGGAACAACTGAAAACATATGCAAATATATTGGGGGTACCCTGTTTCCAGGCATTCAAAAAAAAGGATCTTCTTTTTGCACTTCGAAGAATGGAAGGAAAAGATATTGTCCTTATCGATACCGCAGGCCAAAGTCAATATGATAGATCCAGGCTGGATGAACTCAGGAGATTGATTCCCGGTGATTTAGATATCAGTACTCATCTTCTATTGAACATTGCAACTGCCGAATCTGAGATGAATAAAGCAGCCGATAATTTCAGATGTTTAAAATATCAGAGCTACATATTTACAAAAAGAGATGAAACTCAAAAATGTGGTTCAATTTTGAACCAGATTATGGAACAAAGTTTACCTGTTTCGTATATTACCACAGGGCAGAATGTGCCTGAAGATATTGATCGGGCAGAAAGAGCAAAGCTATTAAAGTTGATTGTTTCGTAATAAAGTAAAAAGTACAAGTTTTGCACCCATTATTTTAAGCAATGCGAATAGAATGTAACAGGCCGGGAAAACTTTTTAAGGTAGAATCGCAATAAATTATTAAACAGGGAAGTTTTATATTGGAGACCAAAAGATGGATCAGGCTACAAATTTAAGAAGGATTGTAAAAAAAGAATCAGGGAAAGTTCACAAACTAAGAGTAAAAGATGGATCATTTCCCCAAAAAAACAGTCCCATGGTTTTTACAGTCACCAGTGGAAAGGGCGGAGTAGGCAAGACAAATATCGTTGGCAATCTGGCGATTACATATCAGAGAATGAAAAAAAGAGTTTTAATCTTTGATGCAGATCTTGGGCTTGCAAATATTGATATTCTCTTTGGTATCAACCCCAAATATACAATTGAGGAAGTCATCAAAGGTGAAAAAGAGCTGTCTCAAATAATTGCCAAAGGCCCGGAAGGTGTGGCCATTATACCTGCAAGCTCAGGAGTGCAGGAACTATCCCATCTTACAGAAGGCCAAAAGATCCATCTCTTAAATGAGTTTGATTTATTGAACAATATGTATGACATTTTACTGATTGACACAGGTGCGGGTATTTCTTCCAATGTTATGTATTTTAACCTGGCGGCCCAAGAGAGGATTGTAGTCGTAACACCGGAACCAACATCTATTACGGATGCCTATGCACTTATTAAAGTTATGTTTATGCAGCACGGAACAAAGGAATTTATTATTTTGATGAATATGGTTAGAAATGAAAAAGAGGCAGTGTCAGTTTATAAACATTTGAGCAGGGTAGTAGAAAAATTTATGGGAAGCATATCCTTAGACTATGCGGGATATATTCCATATGATAAACATTTACATGAGTCCGTAAACAGGAGGGAACCGGTTACTTGTTGCTATCCTCGGTCATCTTCAAGCCAAAGCTTTAAAAAACTGGCTGAATATCTTTTAGACCATACAGGTGGTAGACATCAAGATGGAAGTATACAATTTTTTTGGAAAAAACTGATGGTTAGTGCGGTAGGTTGATGAAATGAATGCAGGGATAAAAAAATATCAAAAATTAACCCATGTAGATCAGGAAAGTATGGATGATAAACATCGGGAAGAACTTATTCTTAAATATGCTCCCCTTGTAAAGCAAATTGCTGAAAGGATTGCGGTTAGACTTCCTCCCAACATTTCCAAAGATGAACTCATCGGTCCCGGGGTTTTGGGGTTATTTGATGCCATTGATAAGTTCGACTCGAAAAGGGGAATTAAATTCAGGACATATGCGAATCTAAGAATAAAAGGAGCAATCTTGGATGAATTAAGAAAGATGGATTGGATTTCAAGATCTGTTCGAAGAAATATTAACAGAATCGAGGATGCAATAAGAGCCCTTGAGCTAAAACTAGGAAGAGATCCCAAGGATGATGAGATTGCTGAAGAGATGGGACTTGATATGGATTCGTATTACAGAATGATCAGCAGATCTCATGGCGCCAACCTGTTAAGCCTGGACCAATTGGTGCTTGACGGCGGCGCCACACTTAAAATTGCCAATCAAGGATCGGATCAACCTTCTCCCATCGATGAATTAAAAGTAAAGGAGATTAAATTAATTATATTTAAAGCGCTGTCGACGCTTTCAAAAAAAGAACAAATAGTAATGTCGTTATATTATTATGATGAATTGACACTAAAAGAAATAGCACGGGTGTTAAGTTTAACCGAGTCAAGGATATCCCAAATCCATTCGAAAGCAATAATAAGATTAAGGATAAAGCTGAAATCTTATTGTGAAGGCTGATTATGACTTCATTAAAAAAGGAAGAAAATGCTGTTCAATCTGTCGATAATTTGGATGAATCGGAAGATAAAGAGAAAAAAGCATTTTTTCAAAAGAAAAATACAAAAGATAAACCCAAAAAGCATGTATGGAAAAAAAAGGCGTTCTTTTATTTTGTGACGGGGACATTAATTTTAGCCGGGCTTTCATTATATCCTTTTTTAAAAAACAGGCAAGAAAATGTGTGGATACCACAGCTTAAATGGTTTCTTATCCAAAATTCCCAATCCATCAAGTTTGAGCCATTTATTATCCCTTTTAGAGAGCATGGTAAGTTTACCTATATATCTTTAAGTATTTCCTTTGAATTGCCGAATAAAGAATTAATGGGTGAAATGATAGAAAAAAACAATTGGATTAGAGGTGTCATTTACAATATTTTGAGTGAAAACATATATGTATTGGAAAATGTGTCATCGTTAATGAAGCTTAAAAAGTTCATTATTAATAATGTGAACGACGTACTTACATCAGGTAGGGTTGATAAAGCAATTATAACCGATTTTTCGACAGTTTGAGGTAAGAAAGGACTTTAGTTTTAAAAATTGATCGCTTCAAGTATAATTAAACGTCTCGTAAATTCTACAACTTGCTGAATGAACTCGTTTTTTAATGGAAATTGATTCATGCCACTGGTATGGAAGAATGGAATGTTGGAATACTGGAATATTGGGAATAAGAGTGGAGATAAACCATTTAAATTGCCAAAAAATCCTTTAAACCCATCATTCCATTACGCCATAATTCCATTATTCCAATTGGGGCGAAGCCCCTAAGTTCTGCTTTTGTATCACGACGGCGAGCTCAATTTAAAGGAGAAGGCCATGTCAGGTACAACTAATATGAATATTATCCTCGGTCAGGGGAGTGCGATTAAGGAAGTTCATAATGTAAAAAAACAGAATCTTGAAATGAATCAGCAGTTTGTTGCTCAAAAATCAGAAGACATGAAGAAAGAAGATAAATCAAAAGTAGAAGAGTTTGAAACAAAAAACAGAATTGAGATTAAAAAAGAGAAAGATAAAAAAAAAGATCAAAAGGGCAACAAAAAAAAATCAAATAATGAAAATCAAAAAGAAAAAAGAAATTTATCAGAAGGGAAGCTCATCGATATCAGAGTTTAATTATGAATATATTTGAATTAAAACACTTAATTTTATTACAACTATCGATTGATTTTGCAATTTTTGTTGTGTTTATTTTTTTAATAAGACGTCTAAAATTTCTCGATAAGGGTTCCTCCTCATTGAATAGCAAATTGAAAATGTATGAATCATTCCTGACGGATGCAGACAAGACGTCTGTAATATTCAAGGGGATGCTACAAGAAAAAAAGGATATAATAAAAAAACTTGATGAACAATTAGAAAAAAAAATAAAAAGTTTAAATACGCTGTTAAACAGAACTGATGCACTGCTCTTTAAGCACAGGCAAAGTAATCAAGATGACTATGTTCAAGATTCTTTAAAGAATCATACAAAAAAAATTATTGAACTGGCAAAAGAAGGATTTGGCATAGATTACATTGCCGAGAGCCTTGCTATTCCCAAAGAAGAGGTAATGCTGGTTCTAGATCTAAAGAAAAAAATATCACAATTAGATTCTAAAAAGGGTGTGTCTTGAATAAAGTCGGTTATTCAACACTATCCTCGTCTAAGATATCACTCCAATCAGTTGATAATACCACCTGTTATCC
>Ga0316194_10002130_pt1 | contig 13834 bp, 14 predicted proteins | sample CroRivsedime1_MG_FD_204936 | JGI IMG/M metagenome (GOLD analysis project Ga0316194, IMG submission 204936) | Coastal sediment microbial communities from Maine, United States - Cross River sediment 1 | ecosystem: Environmental > Aquatic > Marine > Coastal > Sediment | place: USA: Maine...
ATCTTCGTCACCCCGGTGGGGCCCTATTTCAAGGGTGGTTTCGGCCCCGATCAAGGCAAGGAGTTCATGGTGAGTCGGCTCGATCGCGCTGCGCCTCAGGGCTCCGGCTTCGTCAAGGCCGGCGGCAACTACGCCTGCTCCTTCACCCCCGGGCAAGAGGCGAAAGACGGTGGTTTCGTCGAGGCTCTGTATCTCGACCCCCGCGAGCACCGCTATATCGAGGAAATTGGCGCCGCCAACTTCCTCGGTTTCCGCGATGGCGTTCTGATCACGCCAAAATCACAGAGTGTGCTCCGGTCGATCACACGGATCTCGCTCCTGGAAATCGCTTCGAATTCGTTCGGCTGGTCCACCGAGGAACGCAAAATCGCACTCGATGAACTCGGTGAGTTGGAGTCCGCGGCCTGCTGCGGCACCGCTGCCGTGATCTCCTGGATCTCACGAGTCGCGGACGCCGATCGCGAGTGGAAATTCGATTTCGACGAGCGTTGGCAACGGCTCTACGACTCCCTGATCGACATCCAGACCGGACGGGGAGAGGATCCGTACGGCTGGCGGCACGAGATCCCGGTCTAGCTGTGGATTTCCACAGCTAGCTGCCGATCGAGTCTTTTCTAGCCGGCACTGAGGGCGGCGATGGCCTGGGCGCGATCGCCGTAGATCGGAACGATCTCGTCGAGGCGCGTCAGTTCAAAGAGCTTGCGCAGACGCCTGGCGGGGTTGATGAACGCGAGCCGCCGGCCCTGCTCTTCGAATCTCTGGAGATAACCGACGAGCTCCCCGAGCCCGGTCGAATCCACGTGGTCGATTCCTTCGAGGTCGATCAGAACCGGGTTGGCGCCTTCGGACAAGACCTGGCCGAGAAAGCCCGAAAACGTCTTAGCCGATTCACCGAGCTTGATCACTCCCCGTACGACGACAATCGTGACATCACCCTCTTCTACCCGTTCGATCTCCATGTCGCCTCCTCGCGGCTCGCGCTCAACCCTCGTCAATACCGTTGGTCGAGATGAGTCATCAGATCTTGCCGTAGTGCCATGGTAGCACCCCGTTGGGTGCTACCGTCTACCCGGAGTCGACGGCTCCGGGTCCGGAGTCCGGCCCGCCGCATCACACGCCCGACGCCGCTCCTCAACATCTCGCTCGACGATCAGACAGCCCGCTTCCTCGACCGATGAGAGCAATTCCGGCACCGAGTTCAGGATCACGACATCGAGAAACACATCTTCCGGCAACGCCCGCGCAACCGCCTCTGAAACCAGGTTGAGAGCCGCCCGAAGAGAACCCACGGCCTCGGGGACCAGCCAGACAAAGAGAGTCAACTGTGGCTCCTCCTGATGACCCACGACCTCCACCTGCGGGAGATGGGCAAACGCGACGTCCGGGCACGACGCCAGCTCCCTCCGCAACCGTTCTTCGACCCCAGGCTCGAGACCGATCTCGGGCGCCTCGATGATGATTTCCGGATCACGGGCCATCGGTGTGTCCGTCACACCGACGATCTTATCTCGGATCACGCCCGGCGACTCGATTCATGGGTGGAAGTGCTACCGTCGAAAGGTGATCAGGACGGTGGCCTTCATCCTGGCTTGCTTGACCGGCTTCGGCGTGGTTGCGGCCCAGGATCTCGATTCGGCCCTCGACCAGGCCAGACAACTCGGTCAGGAACACCGATACCGCGACGTCATCGAACTCCTGACCCACTTCCAAGACCTGGAAGACCCTGAAGCCCGGTATGTTCTGGCGGCCGAGATCGGTCGAGCCCACTACCACCTCGGGGACTACCAGACCGCCAACAGCTATTTCCGCCGGGCGGTGGTTCTCCGACCCCAGCGCGTGGAAACCGCTCTCTACCTCCAGGCGACCTCCTATCTCACCGGCGACCGCGAGCAGGCCTACGTCATCTTTCGCGAGATCGTGGCCAGCGGCGCCACGGACCTCTATCTCGCAGTGACGCTGCCTGGAGAACGCACCTTCCTCGGCGATCCCGCGGTGTGGAAGATCCTCGATGAGCTCGCCACCCCGGTCGAGGTCGATGTGGATCGAGGCTCGGCCTTCGACATCGAGTTGGGGCAGACGCGAGCCGATGTAGAGCGCCGACTCGGCGCCGAAATCGCCTCCACCGGAGACGCCCTCACCGCCCGAGCAGGCCCCAACTTGACGTTGGCCTACGGTTTTGACGCCTCGGGGACCTTGAGTCAAATCATGCTGCACAACCAGCACCTGCTGCGTTACACACCCTACCGTCTTCACCTCGGTCCCGACCTCGACTCACGGGCGACCCCCGTGATGGCCACCACGGCCCTCGGGGCGCCGAAATCGACTTCTACCAGCGGTGACGAGATCGTCATCATGGTTTGGCTCCGCAACAGCGTGCGTCTCACCCTCGAGTTCGCACCGCCCCTGGCCCCGGCCCCGCCGGGAGTTGCCACCGACAAACCGATCCTGAGGGTCGTACGGATGGAGGTGGTCGAAGACGGAGCCGACGAAACGACGCCGTGATATGGAGACTTGATGCTCGATGCTGTGAGGGTTGTTGACCAACCCACGATTGTGCCTACCCCCAAGACCCCAGGACCTCAAGACCTCAGAACCTCAAGACCCAACCTGCTAGCATGAATCCATGGACGCGGCTGACTCCCTCATCGGCAAGTTCCTCATCGCCATGCCATCCCTCGGCGATCCGAACTTCCGACGATCGGTTGTGCTCCTCGGTGCTCACTCCCTTGAGGAAGGCGCCTTCGGTTTGATCGTCAACCGTCCACTCGACATCGAGCTCCCGGAGATCCTTGAAGAACTGGGTCTCGAGGCGCCGAAATCCGATTTCCCTCGCGTCCTCGCCGGTGGCCCGGTCGAACCGGGCCACGGTTTCGTTCTCTTTGATCTCGCCGACCGCCCACCGGAGAGCGACGATCTGCTTCTCCCCGAGGGTTTGACGGTGTCGGGAAACACGGAAACCCTCGCCGCCTTCGCGAGCGGCGGACGCTCCGGCATGTACTCGCTGATTCTAGGCTACTCGGGGTGGTATCCAGGCCAACTTGAAACCGAGATCGAGGAAAATTCCTGGCTCGTGGCGCCGCTCAAGACATCCATCGTCTTTGACGTCCCCTACGAGGACCGGTGGGTGGCGGCCCTGCAAAGCATCGGTGTCGATCCGGGAACGTTGGTGGACTCCGGCTCCGCCACCCCCGCATAAACAAGGCTGACGGGTCGATGGCCCGTCAGCCTTGTTTATCCAGAAAAAACCGCCCGGCTCGGAGCCGGGCGGTGAGCTTGAGGCGGGAGGGGCGGTTCAGCTCAGCAGGCAGGACCATAACGAAAGGATAATAAGGTTGGCCGAATGGGGTTGGCCGATATAAATGGTAGGCTCAAGGTGGAAAGCCTCTCCGGATCCCTCCCTTTTTCTTGTTGGAATCCGATTATAGCCCTTGGACATCCCAGTTGTCCAGTAAGAATTGAGGGTAATCTCGATCAGCCGCGACTCGCCTCGCGGAGCCCTGCGGCCAGCCCCAGGAGGTAATGACCATCTAGAAGCCTGCGGTAGACGCGACCGCCGGCGAGTCCGTGGAGACGCTCCCCCAGGGCGATCCAGACCCGGAGGAAGGGCCGTTCCAGAACCGTTCGCCAACCCGCATCATCGACGCACGGGACCCCGAGAAAGCCCGCGAGCTCCGGATGGAGACCCGCAAAGATCGCTGCGGACCTCCCCGACTTCTGCTGCCGCTCGCAGAACGTGGCGACCCGGATTCGGTGATGGTGAATGACCCTTGCCCGGGGTTGGTACCTGAGCGACAGACCCGAGCCCATCGCGCGGTAGGCGAACTCGATATCCTCCCAGGCTGCCGCCGGGAAATCCTCTCGGAAGCCTCCGAGATCTCTGAAGTACCGACGCGGAAGTGAGATGTTCGACGTATAGAAGAAGTTGAAGGGCACATCCGTCGGATCGTCGATCAACGCATACCCGAACTGAGCTCCATACTCGTTGATCCAACGCAGGAACGGACTGGACTCCCCAGCCGGGAACGCCGTGTATCCGAGAACGGCGAGGGGTCGATTCGAGCCCCCGATACGGTGAGCTTCCAGGTGTTCGTACAGCCATCCGGGCTGCGGCACCGTGTCGTCACCGAGGAAAATCACGACGCTCCCCTCGGACACCTCGACCCCTCGATTCCTCGCTCGAGCCGGACCGGAGTTTTCCTGGTGCAGCCCGAGCACATCGAGGTCGGAGGAATGGGCATCGAGCCAGGCGCCCGTGCCATCCGTCGAGCCGTCGTCCACAACAACGATCTGGCACGGGGACGGCAGAGCATCGACCTGTTCGCGCAATGCTTGAATGACACGCTGCAGGTCGCTCAGACGATTGAAGGTCGGCACCACGACGCTTGCGGTCGGGAAGAGTCGCGGGTCATCGGTCATTCGGTCAACACCTCATTCAGAAATCGCCATTTCGGCCGGCGGATCGCGGAATCGCCGGCGAGAGCCGCGCGAGAAACTCGTAGTTGATCGTGCCGCAAAGATCGGCCAGGTCCTCCACCGTGATGGCGAAACCACCGTCAGCCCCGACAAGGGTCACCTCATCACCAACCTCGGCGTCAGGTATATCCGTCACGTCGATCATGAAAATGTTCATGCAAATCCGACCGACAACGGGCGCGGCCCGGCCCCGGACTCCAACCCGCGCCCGATTGCCCAAGGCCCGCGAATAACCATCGGCATACCCGACCGGAATCACGCCCAACACCGTGTCTCGTAACGCCGTCCACGTCCGCCCATAACCCACGGACTCGCCCTTGGCGACCCGCTGTAGTTGGCCCACCACGGCGCGCCAGCTGAGCACGGGCCGCAGCTGAAGGCCGTCCTGTCCGTGCTCCAGGATCCATGACAACCTGGTCTCCCGGGACGGCCAGTGTCCGTACATGGAAATGCCCACTCTCGCCATGGTGAAATCGGTCTCTCGAAACAGCAGTGACGCAGCGGAACACGCGGCATGAACAAAGGGCGGCTCGCCACCGACCAGCCCGGTCGCCCGTTCGACCGCTCGGTGAAAACGCTCGAGTTGCGTGCGTGCGAATTCGTGCTCCAAGGTGTCTTCGATGTTGGCGAAATGGGTTGCCAATCCCACCACATCGAGTCGATGCATCGCGGCGACTCGAATCACTTCATCAATCGCGGAGACTGTGATGCCTTGACGTTTCGTCCCGGTGTCGATCTTCAGGTGAATCGGGAGCGATACGCCACTCCGATCGCGATAGTCGGCAACCGATCGCAATGCTGGAATCGATGAAATCAAGAGATGGATGTCGTTGTCGAGCTCCCGGAACTCTCCCGGGGCCACGAAACCCATGACCAGGATCGGTTGCGTCACCCCGATCTCACGCAAGCTCCTGGCCTCACCGGCGGTGTGAACCCCGAACCAATCAAGATGTTCGGCGGCAAGTCTTGAAATCTCGCCGAGACCGTGACCATAGGCGTTGGCCTTCACCACTCCGAGCAGAAGCGTATCGGAGGACAGAATCGAACGAAATATACCCACATTGTGCACCAGTGCGGCGCCGTCAAGCTCAATCCACTGAGTAGATGAGGGTTGAAGTTCCGACATCCTTTGCAGTGTATCGCGTTGCCCCGGCGAACGCCATGAATCGGCGCAACACCGTCGATTTCTGCTGGACATCTCCCCAAAAAGACCCCAGTTCAGGGGGGCTTTTAACACTCAGACACCGCATCACATCCGACTCGCAACAATGAGTGGGTGCAGGGTTTCACAAAAAAATATTCGAACGAGAACTACGCGAGAAATGCCCATGGGTAGGTCAAAAGCAAAGAAATTTCCAGATTGATGTGAAGATAACTGCAAATTATTGAAACTACTCTTCGCGAGTTTCCGTTGAATATTCTTGACATAAGACTGATTTTTATGTAGCTTAAAAGTGATCCCTTCGGAGGTGGTCTATGGCTTTTGAGAAATTCGTGCCTCCACAAGCTGCCGGGACTCGCCCGAGAGCGACCATTCGACCGAGTGGTCTCATTTCTTTTGATGCTGCGTCCGTGGCCGCTTTCGGCCTCGAATCAGCCAAGTTCGCGATTCTGTTTTTTGACAAGACTCGGAAGATCATTGGCGTGAGAATCTCCAAGAAGAACGACGAAGAAGGTGCACTTCAGATGTCGAGAAGACGGAGATCCGTAAGCCTCAAATCACCCCAGTTCTTTCATCAATACGGACTTTCCGTCGATGAGAGCCAGCGATTTGAAGTGGCCCGCGACCCTGCGGACGGCATGCTCTTGATCGGGGTCAAGGATGTCAAGAGACGCCGGGGCCGGCGCCCGAAAAAGGCCTGAGCTTCGGGCTCAGGTCCTGGGCCAACCCTTCGACACACCAGACAGTTCGCGGAAGACGGAGGTCGACGCCGTCGCGACTTCTACCGCGTCCAACCCCCAGAGTTCCGCAAGTTGGCGGCCGACCTCGACCACAAAGGTCGGCTCGTTGCGCCGTCCACGGTGAGGAACCGGAGCGAGGAACGGGCTGTCGGTCTCGACCATCACCTGCGCCGGCGTCAAGGCAGCAGCCATTTCCCGGATGTTGTCGGCTTTCTTGAAGGTCACCATTCCGGAGATGCCAACCACCAGTCCCAGCTCCACAATCCTGAGGGCTTCCTGCGGACCCTCGGTGAAAGAGTGGGCCACGCCGCGCAAGCGAGGACTGCGGGAAGCGAGAGCGGGCTCGAGGTCGAACCATGAATCTCGGTTGTGGAGCACCACCGGCAGGCCAGTCTCGACGGCGAGATCGAGCTGCCACTCGAGGGCGGTGATCTGGTCTTCCCTGGGTGAGTTCATGTAGTGGTAGTCGAGACCGATCTCTCCGACCGCCACGACCTCTGAACGTGCCATGGCCCGCTCGATTCGACCTTTGACGCTGGCGTCCAGCCTCGCGGCGTCGTGGGGGTGAATCCCGGCCGCCGCCACCACCGAGCCCGGGAAATCGGCGGCGATGCCGACGGCATCATCGAGGTCATCGGGGCTGGTGGCCGGCACCAGCACCCCACGGACTCCCCGGACGGCCGCCCGGTCCAGGACATCGGGCACCTCATCCCGGGAGAACATGGTGAGGTGGGCATGAGAATCGATCCAGAGGGGCTTCTCAGACATCCGTGGAGTGTAACCCTTCTCGGTGGAAGCTGAAGACCGCAGCGCCTGCGATGGCGGCGGTCTCGGCTCGCAGGACGTACCGCCCGAGGCGAACCCTCGGCCAGCCCTCATCTTCAAGCACCCCTTCCTCGTCGGGGGTGAAGCCACCTTCCGGACCGATGAGCAAAGGACCGACCCGGCCAGGGGGTAGCTCATCGATCGTCCCGCCGTCGGGGTGCGCCAAGATGCCGTGCGCGATCGCGGGATCGTTGACGAGAGCAGTCAACGTCGTCGGCGGCGCCAGCTCCATGGCCCAGGCCCGGTGACACTGTTTGAGCGCCTGCCGGCTGACTCGGTGCCAGTGGTCGATGCGGGTGGCGGCTCTCTTGGGGCCCATCTGACTTCGTTCGCAGCACACCGGTACCAACCGCTTGACCCCGAGCTCCACGGTCTTCTGGACGACCAGATCCATGGCCGCACCGGCCAGCACCGCTACCGCCATGACAAGATCCGAGGTCGGGAGCGGCCGGTTGTCCACATCGTGAACCACCACCTCTGCGGCGGCCCGCCCGCTCAGAGCGATGGTGCCGGATGCTACGCACCCCGCACCATCGGTGAGCACCACGGGGTCACCCGACCTCAGCCGCAGAGCGCCAGCGGCATGTCGTGTCTCGGCCGAATCGAGCACCACCCGACGTCCCGACTCGATCTCGCCGACCGCTGCCAACAGCCACGGCGCCTGTTTCAAGAGATCGATCCTGTGGGGACGGCCCAAACACTGATCCACTCACCGAGCGCTCGATCACCCGTAGCGACAAACCCACTTGCCTCGAGGAGGTCTCCAACCGCGTTTCTTTCACTCTCGAGGATTCCCGAGAATACGACCGTCCCGGTGGGAGCCAACAGGCGACGAACCGCACCGAGCAATGGACTGAACTCGGCCAGGATCATGTTGCAAAGCACGAGATCGAACGCTTCGAAACAAAGACATTCGACGCCCCCTGCCACGATCAGGGGTCGACAGCGCCACGGCTGGCGCTCGGCCGTGGCTCGGGCTTCCCAGGCCGCGATCGGGTCGGTGTCCAGCGCGACCACCGATTCGGCCCCGAGACGGTCCGCCGCAACGGCCAGCACACCCGAACCGGTCCCGAGATCGAGGATTCTGAGGTGCTCGCAAACGTGTTCTTCAAGTCCCATCAGGACAAGCTGGGTGGACTCGTGGGTCCCGCTGCCGAACGCGGCGCGTGGTTCCACCGCAAGGCGAAAACGATCATCAGGGGCGGCCGTCGCCCGCTCCGGGTGTGGGTCGATCCACCAGCGTAGGCCGACCTCGAAGGGGGACAGATTGTCCCGCCATTCGGCCGACCAGTCATCGTCAGCATGCTCGCTCTTCCGTACGGATTCGGCACCGCACACTTTCAAGACCGATTGAACCTGCTCCACCACGCGAGTGCTCCCCGCTTTGACCCACACACCGGCTTGAATCCGCCCGTTCTCTTCCGGGATAAGCTGGACTCCGAGGATCGGCAACGGCGACAACAATCCAGCAAGCCGATCTTCCTCGTCTTGTGGCAGAAGCGTGCGGATTTCCACGTAATCCGGCATCAATAGGAGCCTGTAGCGCACAGAGTTGGCGGCGCCTTTCGGGTGTCGATGAGCCCACTATTCGGCGGATTCTTGGCCCATACCACCAGTATGAACCAGCGAATCCGCCGAATACCGGTCTCAAACGACCCTCCGAAATCCATCCACCATCGATGCACTGCAGGCTCCCAGGGTCCAGCTATTCGCCGGCAAACGCCCGCTTCAGCCGCTCGAAGAGGCTCCGCTGATCCTCGGGTTCGAAACCTCCACCCAGGCGGGCCACCTCTTCGATGAACTGCCGCTGCTCCGAACCGAGCTTCTGCGGCACAACCACCTTGAAATGCACATGCAAATCGCCGGACCGGCGACCGTTGATGTTGGGCATCCCGGCGCCATGAACCCGGTAGATCTCTCCCGGCTGGGTCCCGGCCGCGACCTTGACGGCGGCATTCTCCTGCCGAATCGTCGTCACCTCGATGTCGGTGCCCAACATGGCCTGGTAGACCGAAATGGGCAGCTCAATGTGGAGATCGTCGCCGTCCCGCTCGAAGACGTCGTGTGGCGTCACTCCGATGACGACAAAGAGATCACCGGACGGACCGCCGAGACGCCCGCTCTCCCCCTCCCCCGTCAGCCGGAGGCGCATGCCGTTGTCGACACCGGCGGGCACGTTGACCTTCAGGGTCACCTCCCGCTCGACTCGGCCCCGTCCGCCACAGGGCTCGCACGGGTAGCGGTTGACACGCCCGCCGCCGGAACAGGTGGGGCAGGTCTGGGCGACCGACAGAAAACCACGCCGGAACATGACCTGACCATTTCCGCCGCAGGTTCCGCACGGTTCGGGAGTCGTGCCGGGTTTGGATCCGCTTCCATCACAGGTGCCGCAGTTCTCGAGCCTCGGGACCCGAATCGACCGTTCGACCCCCCTGGCAGCCTCGTTCAGGGAAATTCGCAGGGTGTACTGCAGATCGTGTCCACGCCGACGCCCCTGGCGGCCTCGCCCCTGCCGGCCACCGAAGATGTCGCCGAAGCCGAAAAGATCACCCAGAATGTCGGCGAAATCTCCGAACGCTCCGGGGTCGAAACCCGTAAAGGGCTGGCCCTCGACTCCCTGGTGGCCAAAACGGTCGTAACGGGCGCGTTTCTCGGCGTCCGACAGGACCGCATAGGCCTGCGAAGCCTCCTTGAAGCTCTCCTCGGCAACCGAGTCACCGGGGTTGCGATCCGGGTGGTACTTCACCGCAAGACCGCGGTAGGCCTTCTTGATTTCGTCGACAGAGGCATCGCGAGCGACACCGAGGACGTCGTAGTAGTCACGTGCTTGATCGGGGCTCATGGCCTGTCAGTCAGCTTTCCTCTTCCGGTTCTTCTTCCACGCCGTCCTTCATATCGATACCGAGAGCGGCCATGGGGTCGACCATGATGACCTGCGTCAGGATCTGACCGGTGGACTGAACCGCCAGAATCGCCTCCTCGAGGACCGATCGCTCCTCGTTGAGGAGGGCTTTTCGCGCCCGATCGAGAGTGCCGCGCACCTCGTCCCGTTCGACCTGGGCGAGGGACGCTCCGAACTCCTTGAAAACCCGATCATTGGTGTGGATATGACCCTCGAGTCGATTCTGCAGGAGCCGAATTTCGCGTCGGTTCTGATCATCCATGCGGTGCATGTCCGCCTCGGCGATGAGCGCGTCGATCTCCGCCTTGGACAATCCGCCGGCCGGGCTGACCTCGATGCTCTGCTCCTTGCCGGTGGCCATGTCGCGCGCCCCGACATTCACGATACCGTTGGAGTCGATGGAGAAGGTCACTTCAATCTGCGGCACTCCCCGGGGCGATGGTGGGATCCCAACGAGATCAAACCGTCCGAGAGATCGGTTTTCGGCCGAGATCCCCCGCTCGCCCTGGAGCACGTGAACCGTCACACTGGTCTGGTTGTCGGCAACGGTCGTGAAGATCATGCTCTTCTTGGTTGGGATCGTGGAGTTTCGCTCGATGATCTTGGTGAAGAGTCCACCGTGGGTCTCGATCCCGAGGGACAACGGAGTGACGTCGAGCAGGATCAGATCCTTGACCTCACCCTGGAGGATCCCCGCCTGGATCGCCGCACCCACGCCCACGACCTCGTCGGGATTGATGTCCTGACATGGCGGCCGCCCGAAAAACTCGGTGACGATCTTGAGCACCAGAGGCATCCGCGTCTGGCCACCCACCAGAATCACCTGATCGATCTCGCTCTCAGGCACTCGCGCCGCTTCGAGGGCGTTGCGGCACGGATCGAGGGTCCGCTCCACCAGATCCACGACCAACTCCTCGACCTGGCTTTGGGTCAGTCGCATCTGGAGATGCTTCGGTCCGGTGTGATCGGCCGCGATGAAGGGCAGCGAAATATCGTGGACATCGTGGGTTGAGAGTGCGCACTTGGCGGACTCGGCAGCCTCTTTGATCCGCTGCATGGCCATCATATCGCCGGAAAGGTCGAGACCCGTATCGACCTTGAACTGCTCGAGAATGAACTCCATGATCCGAGAATCGAAGTCTTCGCCGCCGAGGAAGGTGTCCCCCGCGGTGGACTTGACCTCGTAGATGCCGTCGCCGATCTCGAGAACCGAGATGTCGAAGGTCCCTCCTCCGAGATCGTAGACCGCGATGGTCTCGTTGGTTTTCTTGCCGAACCCGTAGGCCAATGAGGCCGCGGTGGGCTCGTTGATGATCCGCAGCACCTCGAGACCGGCGATGGTCCCCGCGTCCTTGGTTGCCTGCCGCTGGCTGTCATCGAAATACGCCGGCACGGTGATGATGGCCTGAGTGACCTCTTCTCCGAGGAACTCCCCGGCGAACTCCTTGATCTCACGCAGCACAAAGGCCGAGATCTCGGGCGGAGAGTATTTTCGGCCCTTGACCTCGACGCTGGCGTCGCCATTCTCCGCCTCGACGATGGCGTATGGGACCAGGGTTCGCGCCCACTTGACCTCTTCCGAATCGAATTTTCGACCGATCAACCGTTTCACCGCGTAGGCGGTGTTCATCGGGTTGGTCATGGCCTGACGACGAGCGATCTGGCCGACCAGTCGCTCATCGTCAGAGGTGAAGGCCACCACCGAGGGGGTGGTCCTGGCCCCCTCACGGTTGGGAATCACCATGGGTTTGGTGACATCGACCACTGCCGCGCAGGAGTTGGTTGTACCGAGGTCGATGCCGATGATCTTACTCATCGACTTCTCCATTCGAGGATTCGGCTGGCGGCTCGGTCTGCGTCGGTGGGTCGGACACTACACCGACCATCGCGGGACGGACCAGACGGCCGTTACAGATGTAGCCCTTGGCCAGAACCGAGGCGACGGTCCCCGGTTCCATCGACTCGTCGTCGACCTGGTGAACCGCTTCGTGGTACTCGGGCGAGAACCGCTCACCCATCGGATCGATGATCTCGAGGCCTTGGCGTTCGAGGGTGTTCCACAGCTGTTTCGCGATCATCTCAACACCTTCGTGGAAGGCTCCCACATCCGACTCGGATCGGTGCTCCAACGCCCGTTCGAAGTTGTCGAGCACGGGGAGAAGCTCCCGCACCAACTCTTCATTGGCGTGTCGTTTGATCTCGACACGCTCACGCTCGGTCCGTTTGCGGAAGTTGTCGAACTCGGCCAGCTTCCGTAGGTGGATGTCCCTCAGTTCATCAAGCTCACTCTCGAGGCGCTCGATCTCGATCTCCACCGAGGGCCCCAGGTCCACCGGTTCGAGGCCTGTCGGGGGACTCGAATCATCGACCGGATCGAGGGGGACATCGTCAGCCGTGTCTTCATCGACGAATTCGATCTCAATATCCTCAGCCACGTCCGCAGTGAAGTCGGCGGGCGTTTCCTTGTTTTCACCCATTCATCGCTCCAGGCTCCTGTAACATCTTGGTTAACGAATCACCGATGAACTCGACGACCGGCACGATACGCGTGTAGTCCATCCTTCTCGGACCCACGACGCCCACGGCGCCCGCCCGTTCACCATTCTTGTAAAAAAGGGTCGTGACAACCCCGAGTTCGCCCGACGCCGTCAGCGCCGATTCTCGACCGATGATCACCTGGGTCGAGCCTCTGGTCAACGCCTTTCTGATCTCGCGGACGATGCGTTGCTTGTCGTCCAGTGTTGCGAACAACGACCGCACCCGTTCGATTTCGTTGAAATCCTCGGTTTGCAGCAGATTGTCGGTTCCGGCGACTTGAACCTCGACCCGAGGATTGGCATGAGGGACGAGATCCCGGATGATCTCGAGTGCCTCCCGTTCGAGGTCGTCACATGGGGGTCCGGGATCCGCGTCGGACGACGACTTCACCGCGGCCTTGACCTCGTCGAGGTTCAATCCTCGAAACTCCAGGGTGAGGAAATTCGCGATTTCCTGCAGCCGGTCACGAGTGAGCTCGCGATCCAGGGAGAGGAGACGTTTCTCGACCGTCCCGTCAGCTGTCACGAGCACGCCGAGAACCCGGCTGCCCTCAAGCGCTACGAGCGAGACCGCTTCGAGGAAGCGCCCGATTCCGAACGGCCGCACCGCAACCCCCGCTTCCCGGGTCACATCGGCCGTCAATCGGGCCACCCACGCGAAATCTTCCACCAGCTCACGCCGCACCTCTTCCATCCGATCCGAAACTCGCCGCCGAACCGTCGGCGAGAGCCGGCAACCGCTCGACACGGTATCAACATAGAGTCGCAGAGTGCGGTCCGACGGGACCGTTCCCGACGACGAGTGCGGCCGAATGAGGTATCCGGCTTCTTCGAGCTCGGACATGATGTTCCGAATGGTGGCTGAGGACAGACCGAGTCCGGAAAATCGCGCGACCTCACGAGACGCAACCGGCCCACCCGAGCGAATGAAGAGCTCGACGATGGCGGACAGCACCTTGAGCACACGCCGGCTCAGGTCCACACCACACTCCCCCGGGAATCAGCCATGATCACAAAGTCCAGGCTCCAACTCCTTGAAATGCTTGCACAAACACACGCAAGCCTTGATCATTGTAGCACTTTGGGGCGAGGATTCCGACCTGAGCACCTCGTCGGCGCCACCGAAGCCATCCGCCCGATCGGCCCAGCGTCAGAGACAAATTCGCGGCCAGGATTCCCATCACGCGGGCCCTTT
>Ga0316194_10002132_pt1 | contig 13832 bp, 12 predicted proteins | sample CroRivsedime1_MG_FD_204936 | JGI IMG/M metagenome (GOLD analysis project Ga0316194, IMG submission 204936) | Coastal sediment microbial communities from Maine, United States - Cross River sediment 1 | ecosystem: Environmental > Aquatic > Marine > Coastal > Sediment | place: USA: Maine...
GCTCTGACGACACCATCTTCGATCCGGAACTCCACGTGGAGGTTCTCGACGTCGAGCAGGTGAGCCTTCTCGTCGAAGGGCAGGCCACTGAGTTCGTTGTTGCCGTTGGTCGCCATCAGCGCAGCTTCGGGTCGAGGGCGTCGCGCAAGGCGTCGCCCATGAGGATGAACGAGAAGACCGTAACGCTGAGGAACGCGCCGGGGAAGAGCAGCAGGTGGGGCGACGTGAGGATCCGCGCCTGCGCGCCTGCGATCATCAACCCCCACGAGATGGCGGGGAGTTGGAGCCCAACACCGAGGAACGAGAGCGCCGCTTCCGCGGAAATCACGGCACCGATCGTGATCGTGGCATACACGATCACCGGTGCGAGGGAATTGGGCAGAACGTGCTTGGTGATGATGCGCCAGTTGGTGCCGCCCATGGAGCGCGCAGCATCCACATAGTCGGCGGACTTCGCCGCGATCACCGACGATCGCACCAGACGGAGCATCGTAGCCCAGCCGAGGATGATGAGAACCAGGCTGACCTGCGCCACGCCGCGCGTCGGAAACAGGCTCAGGATCACGATGCCGCCCAGGATGAACGGGATCACGAACATGATGTCGGTCATTCTGGCGATGATGGTGTCCGTCCAGCCGCCGTAGTAGCCGGCCGCCGAACCGCCGATGAGCGCGATCAACGTGGCAAAGATGGTGACCAGGAGGCCGATCGTGATCGAGACCCGGGCACCGTAGATGGTCCGTGCGTAGTAGTCGCATCCTTGAATGTCGGTGCCGAACCAATGCTCGCTGCTCGGAGGGAGAAGCGATTCGGAGAGGCTGCAGGCCCGCGGGTCGATCCTGGTGAACAGGATCGGAAACATCGCCATGATGACCATGATGATGATGAGGACCGTCGAAATCACGAAGATCGGCCTGCGGCGGAGTTGGCGCCATGCATCGGTCCAGAGGCTGGCCGTGCGTGCGCTCTGCTGCGCCCCTTCCTCGATCCCCACGACGGATTCGGTCGGAATCCTCGCCCCCATCGCAAACTGGGACCGGTCCTCCTTGTCGACGTACGACTCCAGCGTTGCCGGGTCCCGCTTCGGATCGCCACCGGGCCGCGGATACTTCGGATCGTCAGTCATATCGAATCCGGGGGTCGAGGACGCCGTAGAGGATATCGGCGACCAAGTTGGCGACCATGTACACAACGATCATGAAGGTGGCGATCCCAACGACGACCGTGCCCTCTTGGCGCTGAACGCCTTCGAACACCGCCCGGCCGATCCCCGGCAGGTTGAAGATCGTCTCGGTGATGATCGCCCCGCCCATCAGCGCGCCGAGGTCGATGGCGAGGAACGTGACCACCGGTATCAGGGAGTTGCGGAGGGCGTGGATGCCGACGACACGCTTGCGGGAAAGCCCTTTCGAGGTCGCCGTCCGCACGTAGTCTGCGCGGAGGTTCTCGACCAGGGTCGTCCGTTGGAGGCGGGCGATGTAGGCGAGCGACAACGATCCGAGCACCATGGCCGGCAGGAGATAGCTTACCCAACCGTCTCGGATCCCCGACACCGGGAACCATCCGAGCTTCACGCCGAAGACGATCTGCGCGAGGAACGCGGACACGAACAGGGGGACGGCGATGACGATCAGCGTTGAGATGAGGACGAGATTGTCAATGAACTTCCCTTTTCTCACGCCGGCAAGGATCCCAGCGCCGACGCCGATCACCACCTCGAATGCGAACGCGAACAACGCGAGGCGAATCGTGACGGGTAGCCGTTGCCTCATCAGATCCGAGACCGGCCGTCCTCGGAAGTCGATGCCAAAATCCCCCTGGAAGACGTTGGTGATGTAGATGCCGTACTGCTTCCACAGCGGCTCGTCGAGGTTGTAGCGCTCGCTGAGCGTGTCCGACACCGTCTCAGGAAGCACCCTGTCGCCGGCAAGTGCACGAATCGGATCGCCGGGGATCGCAAACACCAGGGCGAAGATGAGAAATGTGGCACCGAAGAACACCGGGATGAACTGAAGCATCCTGCGGATTATGTATCGGCCCACGTCACCTCCCGACGAACCGGGAGCACTCTAGCCATATCGCGTCGCCGCTCAGAAACGATCGCCAACGAATCGTGGGGCGGTCTCTCGACCGCCCCACGACCTATCACGCTTCTGCTTCCTGCTCTAGCCCTCGGGATTGAGCTCGTCGTAGCCGACGATGCTGCCGTAGAAGCTGTTGTTCTGCTGACCGTTCGCACCATCGGCGCCGTAGCTCCAGGTACGGACGTAGTCGGCCGCCGTGATCGGCGTCCCGTCGTGGAAGGTCCACCCGGGGTTGAGAACGAACGTCCAGGTCTTTCCACCGTCGTCCGTCGTGATCGACTCGGCGTGGACATAGTACTGCTCGCCCGTCTTCGCGTCGAAGTTGAGAAGCGGTGCGTAGATCGCCCGCAGCACCTTGATGCCCTCAGACTCGTTCGAGGTCGTCGTGAACAGGTGCTCCGGCTCCACCAGGTCCTGAGAGACGCTGCCGTCCTCCGACTCGAGTAGGGAATAGCCGACATCGTTGAAGGCATCGACCCACACTTCGCTCACGCCTTCGCTCCACCCATACTGGGTCTTGCCGAAGAACATCGGCATCACGTTTGCATCCTCACAGAGCAGGTCCTCCGCGGCGAAGTAGTCGCCCAGCCCGTCCTCGAGGAGACCGCTGGCTGCAACCTTCTCGACGCCCGATTCCAGAAGCGCATCGAACTCGGGGTTTTGGTAGAACGTGTTGTTCGAACCGACCGGCGGCAAACTGCGCGAGGCGTACAGCGGGTCGAGGAAGTTGTAGGGCGACGGATAGTCCTGGCCCCAACCGGCACGGAACGGCCCGGTGAGTTCCCCAGCATCCATCTTTGGAAGGTACTCGGAGAACTCCATGGCCTCGAACGTGACGGTGCTCGTGTCGATACCGAGATTCTGACCCCAGTAGTTCACGACCGCCTCGACCCAGTCCTCATGAATGGAGCCGGTGTTGAACCAGACCGTGATCGGGCCCGGATCGCCCGCGGCGTCCCAGAGCTGCTTCGCCATCTCCGGGTCGTAGTTCCAGCTCGGGCACACATCGGAGCGACCCCCCAGAACCGGCGGGATCGCCGAATGCGCAGCATCGCGGCTGCCGAGGAAGAGCTTCTCGACGAGCTCATCACGGTCGATGGCCATCGAGAGGGCCTGGCGGTGTTCCTTTGTATACTGCGGCAAGTACGTCGGGACCCCGAGGTAGTTGTAGCTCGTCGTGCTGACTTCGCCGTTCCGATCCGGGAAGTCGGCCTGGTAGGTCGACACATTCTCGAGTGGAACCTCGGTGATGATATCGAGGTTCCCTGCCAGCGCCTCGTTGTAGGCAGTCGCCAATTCCGCAAAGATCTCGAAATCGAGCGTGTCGATCTTCGCGGGGTCCGGACCCTGGTAATCGGGATAGGCCTCCACCGAGATCCGCACGTCGTGCTCCCACGGGCCGGCCATCATGAACGGACCGCTGCCGACCGGCTGCTCCTCAAAAGCCGCTTGGTCGTCGAATGCCTGCGGCGGCATCGCAAAGTACGCAGCGTACGCCATGCGGAGCGGGAACTCCGGGTCTGCGCCCGTGAGCTCCACCGTGAAGGTGTTGTCATCGACGACCGTCATCCCCGCCAACTGCCCCTCTACGGGCTCAGGTGCGGTGGTTTCCTCGGTGCTTGCTGCTGTTGTTGTTGTTGCTTCGTCTGATGCTGCGGCGGTTGTTGTGGTCTCCTCCGCTGCGGCCGTCGTTGTGGTCGTATCGTCGCTGTCGCTGCTGCATGCCGCCGCTACAAGAGCGAGGACCGCAAACAGCAAGACGACGCGCCATCGCGAGAACTGCGATTGCATACCGTTGCCTCCTAATAGTTCATAGTTCGTCGAGGTGTCTCGACACTACGTGCCCGGACTTCAGGCTCCCGACCGGCCCAAAGACCTGTCGGTCGGTTTGGGGCCCGGTGCACCGGCATAATCTAGTACACGGTTTGGGGAACTCAGCGCTTCGATGTGGCAAAACTTGGATCGGCCAACCCGTCGGTCCACCACCCGCAGCAGGAAGCGCCCCCAATACAGGCGTGATCGGTCAAGCCGACGTCGGTGGGCTGCCCCGTCTCTCGACGAGTCCTATGCGCTTCGGCTGCGCGACTCGAGCCTTCCCGGCCGTTCAGGACGCCGGAGCGAGCTGGTAGACCGTTCCGTTGAAGGACGTGAGGTACAACTCGCCCGCTCCGTCCTCGCCGAAACCGGAGATCGAATTGACCGTGCCAAGCGATGAGGTCCAGTCACGCCGGTCGGTCGCGACTCCTCCGGCCGGTCGGAACGACCGAATCCAACCGGAGAAGAAATCGGCATAGAAGTAGGTCCCCTGCAGCGCCGGTATGGCCGCACCGCGGTAGACGTATCCCCCGACAACCGACCGACCCTGGTCCGGATTCGGGTATACGACGATCGGCAGCGTGAGTCCGGCCGTATTGCACCCGGTGCTTGGGCTGTAGCACGCAGTCCCTTCCATCGTGTTCCAGCCGTAGTTCAGGCCTGCCACGCCGACGGGTCCAACCGAGACTTCTTCCCAGGCGTTCTGTCCGACATCTCCGAGGTAGAGGTCGCCGATGAGGCGATCGATCGACGACCGGTAGGGGTTGCGGAGGCCGGTCGCCCATACCTCGCGTGCACCGTTCGTTCCGTTGTACGGATTGGTCGGCGGGATCGCGTACGGCACCGCGCTATCCATGTCCAGTCGCAGTACGGAGCCGAGCCAGGTTCTTGGATCCTGTCCTTCCGCGTCCCTCGCACCGCCGTCGCCGAAGGGGATGTAGAGGTAACCGTCGGAACCGAATGAGATCGACCCGGCGTTGTGGTTGCACTGCGGCTGATCCAGCGTGAGGATCGTGCGCACCGGATTCGGATCTGCGATGCTCGACGATGGTGGTGCGTGGTATTCGACGATCCGACTCTCCAGCTTGCTGCCCGGGGCTCTTGGAGGTGCGGTGTAGTGGACGAAGAAGCGGCCGTTCGACGCGTAGTTCGGATGGAAGGCCAGCCCGAGCAGACCACCCTCGCCGCATTGCGAGACGCCACTCACGGTGAGGAACGGCGCCGAGTTGACCGCTCCGTCCTCAAGGATTCGGATCGCTCCGGCGCGCTCCGGAATGAAGAGACGATCGTCTCCGATCGGGGCAGTCGCCAGCATCGGTCCGTTCAGCCCGGTGACCACCGGCTCAAGGGTCAGCGGCGGAATAGCCGGGATGTCGCCCCACGCACCGGCGACCGGCAGCATCGAGCCGTCTCCGTACGAGAACTGGGTGTCTGCGTTCCCCTGGGTGTTCGTGTACTTGAGATAGAACGTGGCCTGGGACGGTCGGAATACCCCGGGTGTGTCGGTCCCGTCGGCGGTCCAATCGCCGCCGACGAATCGATCTCCCGGATTGCCGAAGTAGAACTCAAAGTCTGCGATGCCCTGTGTGTGGCTGTTTCTGAAGTAGGTCAGACCCGCCGATTCTCGATAGAGGCCGACGGTGTCGATGCCGTCGTCGTTGAAGTCGCCGGTGAACGGTGCATCACCGGGGTTGCCGAAGTAGTAGTCGAGATCAGCAGCACCGAGGCCCCCGTCTGCGCGGCCGAGCTCGTTGATGATGAAGACGCGCCCCTCCGAGGGTCGGTACACCGACACCGTGTCGCAGCCATCACCGTTGAAGTCTCCCGCGATCGGAATGTCTCCCGGGTTGCCGAAAAAGAAGGAGAGATCCGCGACTCCCTGGTCGTTCGTATTGCGGAGATAGACGTAGCCGTCGGCTTGCCGATAGAGCCCGGGAGTGTCGGTCCCGGAGCAGTCCCAGTCGCCGGAGAATGGGAGGTCTGCAGGATTTCCGTAGTAGAAGGAGTGCGTTCCACCGGCTTCGTCACGCAGTGACCAGATTCCGGTGTCGGGATCGACGAGTCCTACGGTGTCGGTTGCTGCGAGCGCGGTTGACGCGACGCCGGTGACGAGCAGGGCGAGAACGCCCAGGGTCGCAAATCGAAGTGTTGTCTGGACCGTGTTGCGGGGTTCCATCGTCGTCGCCTCCTCCCCGAGTGCACACACAAGCTACTTCCTACTCCGACTTTCGTGGCGAGAGATTGCGCGAACGCCCGGTGACCGCCGCTAGCGGCCCAGGAGCTTCTCGACCTCGCTCCGCGTGGGCGACGATCGTGCGCCGGGCCGCGAGACGGTGAGACCCGCAACGGCATTTCCCGAGCGGACGGCTCCCGCAACGTCCTCCCCGCGGAGTCGGGCTGCGATGAAACCGGCATCAAATGCATCCCCCGCGCCGACGGTGTCAACCACCGCGACCTCGAAACCGGGAACGGTTGTGACCCCGTTCGCCGAGCAGGCCACGGCACCAGCGGCGCCGAGGCGGGCGATCACGAGCCGATCGGCGCCGGCGAGAGTTCTCGCGGCCTCGACCGGATCGTCGATTCCGGCGAGCGCCGAAATCTCGTCGGATGCCGCCCCGAGGACAACATCAGCGTGCCCGATGGCTGCTGCGACAACCTCCCGAAATCCGCCTTCCCAACCCCAGTTCTCAAGCCGGAGGTTCAGGTCGAACGAGACCGGGATCCCATCCGCGCGGGCACGTTGCATCGCGGCCAGCACCGCGTCGCGAGCCGGTTGGAGTCTCAAACAGATCCCGGAGACGTGCAGCCAGGTTGATCCGACAACGGCATCCACGGCGTCGCTCGATTGCAGAGCTCCGTGGGCTCCGCCGGATGGCGGCCACACGTAGATGAGCCGGTCCCCGTCCGGCTGCACCACCGCGATGACGGTGACGGTTGGTTCTTCCGGCGCGACGGTCACGGGGGCGGTGTCGACTCCGGCTTCGGTCAAGCTCTCGACGGCAAACCGACCGAAACTGTCGTCACCGACCGCGCCGGCGAAGCGACACGGCACGTCGAGCCGGGCGAGAGCCGCTGCGGTGTTCGCCGCCGATCCCCCGCCGAACAACTGCGGGTCGGGGTTTGCGTGAGTCTCACGGTGCGCATCAGAGGGGAGGCGTATTTCGAGGTCAACGTTGGTGTCACCAACCACCAACACACTCACGAGTTCACCGCGCCACGGGCTGCGGCCACGAACTGACCGACACGTTTGAGGTCTTTGCTGAATCCGCCGTCGTCGGTCGGTTGATTGGTGAACGTGAGCGAGTCGACTCCCCACGGGTTCACAGCGACGATGGCATCCGCAACGTTGTCGGGAGACAGGCCGCCGGCGAGAATGACCGGAACACCAACTTCCCTCACGATGGCTGCGCTCACCTCCCAGTCGTGGACGACGCCGGCCGCGCCGACCCCCGGAATTTCGGCGTCGACCGAATCGAGGATCAGGAAGTCGACGACGGGTTCGTAGGACCGGGCCAGGTCGACGGCCTCCGCACCCGTCACCGCGATCGCCTGCATGATCGCGACTCCGGGGAGCGAGCTCCGCAAGTCGGCCACAGCTTCAGGCCCAACCGCACCGGGGGTGCCGCAAAGGTGTAGGACGTCGGGCTGCACGGTGCGCACCATGCGCTCAATGGAGTGCACGTCGGCATCCACGCTGAGCGCGACCGATGTCGCCAGCCCCTGGACCGCCTCGCAGATCTCGGCGGCGCGCTCCGGTGGTACCTCGCCGGGCAGATCGATGTTTGCCGGCGTCACGCCAACATGGTTGACGCCGAGGGACGCGACAGCGATTGCCTCCTCAACCGTTTGCATCGTGTAGATCTGAATCTGAACCGAGTGCGCCATCGGAAGGACGGTAGCGGAGCGCGCTCCGAGTCAATCGCGGCGACACTCTTGGGCTGTGAGGGCCGAATGTGGTCAATGACATCGAACCGGAGGGATCGGTCCTCTCGTCAGTCGCCGTCGACGCTCCGGTTCGTTGGAGTCGGCCACAGGAGTTCAAAGTGCTCCAACACCATGAGCGTGTCATCGTCGAAGGGAATCCCCTGTTGCTCGAAGAACCAGCGGTGCGCCCGGCGCCACCATTCGAGCGTCCGATCGCCTTCACCCTCGTCCCAGGCGAACGCCTCATCAACGGCACCGAACCTGCGGATCTCGACGGCGGTTGTACTGATGACACAGATCGGAGATCCTTCACCGTCCAGGATGACACTCAGATCGCCAATCTCCGGAAGTGTTTCGTTCTCGTCTTCGTAGTCGGAGGCAAGACCAGCCGTGGCCCGTTTGGGGCCGTCGCGAACGAGCAAGGCCAGTTCGGTTGCCAGGTCCGGCAGGGAAGGATCGCCGAACGCCCACGCCTCATAGGGGCCGTCAATGCTGGTGGCCGCGACGAAGGCTGACCAGAACGCCTCGATCATCCGGTCACCATACCGCTCGGAGAAGGGTGGGGCCGTGGCGGCAGATCATGAGCTGATTCGCGCCGGCAGAACGCCGGGCAGCGCTACTCCGACGGCGCGGTCGAGCCATATGCCGTCATCTCGGCACAGCCGCAACCCTCCCCGTTACGCTCACCTGGTGTATGTCGCGCAGTCGGAAAGGGGAACAGCAATGCTGGTGGATATTGGCGAGAAGGTGCACATCGTCGAACGGCGAAGCTTCCAAAGCGACGTCCGCCGTCACTTCTTTGGCAGGGTCGACCGGGTGGATTCCGCAGCGATCCGAGTGACCGGGTATGTCTTCGTATTTGACTCGAGTTCATCCAAGTTCGTCCGCATCGACGCGCCACGCACGCGGCTGATTCCTTTGGCCACAGCTGGTTATGTCATCAACGTCGCCGCAGCGGAAACCGACGTGGAGGACGTTCGCTATGTCGAGAGCGACGGCCGGCTGAAGGCAACCGACGGAGGGGCCTTCAACCTCGACATCAACGAGTTTGGCGTCCTTCGCTGAGAATCCTCGTCAGCCGGCACAACGGCCGCATGAGTCGTTGACCATTTCGAGATCACTCCTCAGGATGGCGAACACATCCAAAGGTGCTCCAGTCTGGGCCCGGCCACAACCCCATCAAGGCGACGCGTCACGCTCGAAGGCCGTCCCGAGGGACGGCCTATTCCGCGAATCTGGCTTCCAGGTTCGTCTCCGCCAGAGCCGCCAAATCAGGGGCTGTCAACCCGTTCTGCTTCATCAGGAATGCATGGTCACCGAGCTTCTGGAACTTGTCGCCCAGGCTGGCGATCACCTGTTTCGGAGCATCGGCGAAACCAGCCTTGTATTCCGCAACCGCCCCTCCGAGGCCGCCCACCGAGCTGTGCTCTTCAACCGTAACGACGAGCTCGTTTTCGCCAAATACCTTGTCCAGCATCTCTGTATCCAACGGTTTCACCGTATGCATATCGACAACCCGGGTGGAAATCCCACTGCGCTCGAGGATGTCGGCGGCGCCGACCGCTTCAGCCAAGAGCGATCCGCTCGATACGAATGCGACATCGCTGCCCGTGCGATATTCGATGGCTTTGCCGATCTGGAAATCGAAATCCTCGGGATACATCACGGGGTAGCCCGGACCGCCGGTGAGGCGGACATAGACCGGGCCCTCGTGCTCGGCGCACGCGTAGAGCGCCTTGTAGGTTGAGAGCGGATCGGACGGGGCGATGACGGTGAAGTTCGGAATGGCTCTCACTACAGCGATGTCGTCCATGGCGTAGTGAGTATTCCCCAGGGGCCCGAAACGCACACCGGCTTCGATACCGATGATCGTCGCGCTCACATTCATGTAGCCAAGGGCGGCACGCATCTGCTCGGCCGGACGCATCGGCACCATGGCGGCCAAGCCTACGGCGAAGGGACGAAGGCCTTCGAGGGCAAGACCGGCTGTGAAGTCGATCAGGTTCTGTTCGGCGATACCGACATCGAAGAACCTGTCCGGATAGGTTTCCTTGAACTCGACCAGCCGTGCCGTGGGCGTGAGGTCGGCGGACAGAGCCACCATTTCCGGATAGTCGGCGGCCAGCATCATCAGCGTGTCTGCCTGTGCTGAGCGGTGACCCTGGTCGGACCACTCCTGCAATTTGTCTATTGGTGCGTTGTTCATTTCGTCTTCCCGCCCGCTACGCGTTCTCGAGATCCGAGACGGCTTGTTCGTACTGGTCCTTGTTCATCGGCCGGGCATGCCAACTGAGACTGCCCTCCATGAAGGAGATGCCTTTGCCTTTCGTAGTGTCGGCGATGATTACGTGAGGTTTCCCGCTGTCGGAATCTCTCATCCCCTCCAGGGCATCAAGCACACTGGAAGCGTCGTTTCCGTCCTCGACGACCAGGACATCCCAGCCCGCAGCTCTCCAGAGCGCTTCGACATCAATATCCATGATGTCCTTGGTTGTGCCGGCCAGCTGGACGCCGTTGCGGTCGATGATGGCGATGAGGTTGTCGAGTTCATACTTGGCGGCGTTCATGGCCGCTTCCCAGATGACCCCCTCGTTGCATTCGCCGTCGCCTACGAGGCTATACACGTGGTGATCCTCGCCCTTGACCTTCGCTGCCTTGGCCATCCCGCAAGCAACGGCGAACCCGTTGCCGAGGGTTCCTGACGACACCTCGATGCCGTATTGCGGGTTTCGAGTGGGGTGGCCGGCAAGGAAGCTGTTGTCGGCCTTGAAGGTGCCCATCTGTTCTTCTGTGATGTAGCCGGCTACCCCCAACGCGGAGTACAAGGCGAGACAAGCATGGCCCTTGCTCTGGACGAAGCGATCCCGTTCGGCCATCGTCGGGTTCTTCGGATCATGATTCATGATTCCGAAGAACAGGCTGGCAACGATTTCGATGCTTGACAGCGCCGGTCCAAAGTGGGCGCCGCGGCCTCCTGCGGCGTATCCCATTTCGATGACATGCCGGCGCATCAGAGCAGCCTTCTCGTCGATCAGATCAACCGTTTCTGTATTTGCCATAGTGCGTTCTCTCCGCACGCGATCGAGTGCGTGCTGCTAGTTGGTGTCCGGGATTCTGAACTGATGCCCGCTGAACTGTCCGGTCGGTACGACTGAGGCCTGGTATTTGGCGAGTTCGACCATCTTCGGGATATCGACACCAAGCTCGTATCCCATCTCAGACAGCATGAACGCCAAGTCTTCGGTAGCCAGGTTTCCGGATGCCCCGGGTGCAAAGGGACAGCCCCCAAGGCCGCCCAGGGTCGATTGCACTTTGTCGACTCCACACTCGATGGCAGCCAACGTGTTGACCATTCCCATGTTGCGGGTGTCGTGAATATGAACCTGCAGATCCAACGCCGGGTACTCGGTCCTGACGGCATCGATGGTTTGGCGAACCTGAGCAGGATTTGCTATTCCGATGGTGTCGCAGAGATTGACGGTCCGGATTCCGCTGTCGACGTAGGGCTTCAGAAACGGAACAACGTCATCCTTGCTCTTCATCCCCTCGAATGGACAACCGAATGCGGTGGACAGATCCAAACAGATATCCATCTGTGGATAGGAGTCCAGAATCGCCTGCAGCCCGGCAAGCGATTCTTCATGCGTCCTCTTGATGTTGGCTCGGTTGTGGCTCTCGCTCAGCGAAACGACATAGGACAACGATTTCAGGCCGGACTCCCAGGCCGCCTCGGCGCCGCGAAGATTGGGAACCAGTGCAAACAGATGCGCATCCGGGTATTTCCCGACGATGGTCGAAGCCAGTTCGCTGGCATCTCTCATCTGGGGAATCGCCTTGGGGCTGACGAAGGACGTGATCTGGAGATGCGTCAGCCCGGCATCCAGAAGCCCTTCGACAATGCGAACCTTCGTCTCCAACGGTATGTATTCATCCACCATCTGAAAACCGTCGCGAGGCCCGACTTCATACAGTTCGATCTTGTTCATGATCCCTTCTCCAGCATGGTCCCTTCCTCCTTCAGTCGCCGGTACCACCCAAATGCCGCTTCGGGTAGCTGGGGATGGTGTCCGCCGCATTGCTCACGTGCAGTCTGCAGGTAGGCCGTCAGTTGCCCCCGATAGGCTTCAGATGCGCAGTGCGCGATTAGGGCGTCCGCCCGTTCTCCGTCATCCAACCCGCGGAGGTCGGCGATACCGTGCTCGGTTACGACAACATCGACATCGTGTTCGGAGATGTCCTGGTGGGAGACCATGGGAACGATGTTCGAGATGGCTGCACCTTTGGCCGTGGAGGGTATGAGGATCACGGACAAGCCGGCGTTCTGGGCGAAACTCGCTCCACCTCCGATGCCGTTCACAACCCGGCTCCCGGCGATATGACTGGAGTTGACGTTGCCGTAGATGTCAATCTCAACACCGGTGTTCAACGCAACCAGCCCCAATCGGCCGATCACTTCGGCACTGTTGGTTATGTCACCGTTGCGGATTACCAGGTGGTCGCTCAAACCCGGAGTGTCGCGCAGGATCTCCTCCACCCTCTCGCTCATGCCCAACCCACCGGTTGATAGAGCTGTTGCTTTGCCGGAAACAAGAAGCTCCAACACAGGCTCGGTAATGCCTCCGCAGAAGAACTGGAGGTTGCGGAAACCGGACTGCTGGAACCCATCGGCAACGGAATCGGCGATACTACCGAAGCCGGTTTGAATCGGCGGAAGATGTCCGCCGATCTTCTGGACTTCCAGCTCAAGGAAGTTCAACAGATGGTCGGCGATACTCCTTGTCACCGCTGTCCCTGATGGCTGAGCTCCCATTCGTTCCGGGATCTCGGTTTCGACGATGTATCGGATCTTCTTCGGGTCAACCTGGATTCCCGACCTTCCAATTCGCTGATTAGTGCGGACCAGTGGGATCGGCTGCGTGTTGGGCGCCGCGGCCGGGACGTATATGTCATGCAGATCTCGCAGCACCTCCGGCTGAGAGGTATTGATCTCGACAATGATTTCGTCCGCCGCGTCCATCAAGTAGTGGGTCATACCAACGGAACTGCTGGGTATGAGATCTCCGTCTTCGTCGAACCCCAGCGCCTCGACCACGGCGATATCGATCTCTCCGAAACTGCTGTTTCTGAGCAGCCGGGGCATCTTGCTCATCTGCTGCTCGACGTAGCTCAGAGAACCGTCGTTGGCTTGCGCGGCGAGGGTACGGCTGGCCACCATGGGAGCCCGCCGGGTGATGATCTTCTCCACTCCGAGCGTTTCATCCAGCCATGGCACATTGGCGCCGGTGATCAGATTGAGCGATAGGTCTTCACCGCTCTGTTTGCGTTGCACAAGCGCCTCGACAACAGCCTTGGGGTAGCCCGCCATGGCGTATCCGCTCATAGCTACGGTCATACCGTCCCGTATCGAGGTGGCGGCCTCCTCGGCAGTCGAAATGCGGCCTCTCAGACTGCGGTTTCTCATTCTGTCTATCAAGATCGTGTCCAGATTCCTGTCCGAATCACCCGCGAGGCGTGAAGCCGGAGAACAGTTCCTCGTCGGTAGGTTGGAAGCTGGGGATCTCGCGGATTACCCAGGTGTTGTTCATGTAATGCTTGAGTGCAACGTTCTCCGAAATGCCGTTGCCGCCCCACGTTCCACAGCCGAGAGAGTGGGTAAACGGCATTCCGCTGACCCAGCTACCGCCGTTGGTTGCGGCCTGAGGCTGGTTGACGACCACTCGAGTCGTATAGGTTTCCAATGCCAGCTTCTCTACGTTCTCGGGTGTTGCAGAGAAGATTCCGCATGAATGTCCACTGCCTGAATATGCGTGGTTGTCATTGGTAATGCGGATTGCCTCGTCGATGCTGCTGCTCTTGTAGACGGTTGTTACAAGACTCATCTTCTCGCCGCTGAATGGAGAAGCTTCCCCGGTCTTGTCTTCTTCCACCAGCAACATGGAGGTTCCCTCGGGAACATCGATGCCGGCCAGTTCTGCAATAGTGCTCACTGGCGACGCCACGATATGCCTA
>Ga0316194_10002138_pt1 | contig 13813 bp, 12 predicted proteins | sample CroRivsedime1_MG_FD_204936 | JGI IMG/M metagenome (GOLD analysis project Ga0316194, IMG submission 204936) | Coastal sediment microbial communities from Maine, United States - Cross River sediment 1 | ecosystem: Environmental > Aquatic > Marine > Coastal > Sediment | place: USA: Maine...
CGTCCCAGGCATCGGGGCTCATCCGCAGGAGCAGGTCGTCGCGCGTGATGCCTGCGTTGTTGACGAGGATGGCCACGCGACCGAGCCGCTCTTCGATCTCACCGAACATCGCGGTGACGGCCTCACCGCTACCCACATCCGCTTGGAAAGCGATCGCGGCACCGCCGGCCCCGATGATCGCGTCGACTACTTCGTCGGCCGCCGTCGCGTTTGCCTTGTAGTTCACAGCGACGGAATGGCCATCACCTGCGAGGCGCATCGCAATGGCCTTGCCGATCCCCCGCGAGCCCCCGGTGACGAGTGCGACGTGGCTCATGAGAGCCGCTCGCGCTGGCGATCGGTCATGATCTGAAGCCCCGTTCGGTCGCTTGGTGGCAAGGCAGCGTCACTCAGCGCTTTCGGTTCGACCCGGTCTCCCCATTGGATCGCGGCTGCACCCCACGTGAGGCCGGCTCCGAACGCAACCAGCACGACCTTCGCCCCCGGCTTGATACGTCCGGTCTCGAGCGCTTCGGAGAGCGCGATCGGGATCGACGCCGCCGAGGTGTTCCCGTAGTACTGGATGTTGGTGTACACCTGATCTTCCTCGAGTCCGAGGCGTTTCGCGGTGGCGTCGATGATCCGAAGGTTGGCTTGGTGGGGAATCAGGAGATCCACGTCGTCGACCTCCCAGCCTGCCTCCTCGACGGCTCGTTGGGCGGCGGCACCCATCCCGACGACGGCGTTTCGGAATACCTCCCGCCCATCCATGACAACCCGGACCGGCGTTGGAATGTCCATCCAGGAGGATCCGGCTCCCTCGACCGTCAGGGCGCCCGCGAGGCGCCCGTCGGAACCCACGTTGATGGAGTGGAGGCCGTCCTCTCCGTCGGTAGCCTCGAGGATGACAGCACCCGCGCCGTCGGCAAAGAGCACCGCCGTGTCACGGCGTTCAAGATCCAGATATGACGTGAGCCGCTCGGATCCGATCAGCAGAATCCGCCGTGCGGAGCCGGTGGCGATGAGGCCATTCGCAAGGTTGAGACCATAGATGAACCCGGTACATCCGGCATTGGTGTCGGTCGCCGCAGCGTTCACGGCGCCAAGCTTTGCCTGCACATAGCATGCCATCGCAGGGATGAATCGATCGGGAGTGCACGTCGCGACCAGGATGTAGTCGATATCGGTCGCCTCCAGCCCGGCCCCGGCGAGCGCCTGTCGCGCGGCGACGGTCGCGAGATCGGAGTTGTCGACATGGGAAACCCTGCGCTGCCGAATACCCGACCGGGTCGCGATCCATTCGTCCGACGTGTCCATCACCGCTGCGAGGTCGTCGTTGGTCACCACACCCTCGGGAGTACAGCGACCCCAGCCGGTGATTGTCATTCGTCCCATCATCGTTGCCTCTCGCGTCAGATTGGTCATTGTATGGAGGGGTCCGTTGCCACAGCGGCAACATCTTCGAGATTCGAAACGACGTGCACGCTGGCATCGGGAAGCGTCCGTTTGACAAGGCCCGCCGTCACATCTCCCGGCCCGACATGGACAAACGTCGTGATGCCGTCCTCCGCCATGTGCTCGAGCGTCGGAGCGAACTGAACCGGCCGAACCAGCTGCTCGACGAGTTGCCGCGCTGGGTCCGAAACGGGTCGAGCGGTGGTGTTGGCATAAACGGGGAACTGGGAAGCCGAGAAATCGGTCTTGTCAAGCGCCGTTTCAAGCCGTTCAGCAGCGGATGCCATGAACGGCGAGTGGAACGCTCCCGCAACGGCGAGCGGGATCGCTCGACGGATACCGAGGAATTGTGCGTTGTCGCTGAGCCACTCGACATCGGCCTTGGAGCCTGCAAGCACGATCTGTGACGGGGCGTTCACGTTGGCCACCCACAGCCGCCCTCCGTCCCGACGCCGGTCGGAAGCGAGCGCTTCCGCCTGCGCAAGATCGGCTCCGATGAGCGCAGCCATGCCCGATGGCTCGCCGATCGCAGCGGCCGCAGCCATCGCCCGACCGCGTTCAGCGACGAGCGCAAGCCCAGCTTCATAGGTGATGGCGCCGCTTGCAGCCAGCGCCGTGTACTCGCCAAGCGAATGGCCGGCGGTGGCCGCGGGCGGCGCCACGCCGGCAGATTCCAAGGCGTGCCAGAGCGCATACGAAACGGCGTAGAGAGCAGGCTGCGCATGTTCGGTGAGCGTCAGGGTCTCCTGCGGCCCTTCACTGACGAGTGATTCGATCGACCATCCAACGATGCGGTCGGCAGGCTCCCCAAGGAGATCGGGATGCGTGGAGAACAGGTCGGCCCCCATGCCGACACGCTGGCTGCCCTGGCCTGGAAAAAGAATTGCGTACCGCGACATCGTCGTTTCTCTCCGCTTCGAATCGGTGTATCGACCCCGACCCCGGCACCAGGGTTTCAATAGATCGATCAACGCTAGCCTCATCGCCACCTCACAAGGAGTACCGAACATGATCGATCGTCGCGCCCAACTCAGCGCGTCCATACCGACCGGACCCAAGGCCTCTCTGGGAATTCCGAGGTCGTTCAACCGGCTCTACGACATCGCCTACAACCTCTGGTGGTCATGGGATCCGGTCGCGCGGGAGCTGTGGGGAAGGATCGATCCGCAGGTGTGGTCCGCGTCTCCTAATCCCATCGGACTGCTGCAGGTGGTGGAACCATCAAAGTGGGAAGCCCTCGAGGCCAGCGGCAGCTTCACGGAGCTGTACGTCGAGGCCGTTGAGCGCTTCGACTACTACCTCGACAACGACCAGACCTGGTTCGACACCAACCACGGACTCGAGCTCGACGGTCCCGTGGCGTACCTGTGCGCCGAGTATGGGATCAATGAGAAGCTCCCCTTCTATTCGGGCGGCCTCGGCGTACTGGCCGGAGATCACGTCAAATCGGCATCGGACCTCGGGATCCCGCTCGTGGCGGTCGGCCTCCTCTACCGCCGGGGCTTCTTTCGCCAGGCCCTTGATCCGGACGGATGGCAGCAGCACACCTACCAGCGACTCGAAATGCGCCGACGCCCGATTCGCGAGGTGTTGGATCCTCACAGCGGGCAACCGCTGAGGGTCTCCGTCAGCCTCAACGGCCGCGACGTGGCCGTTGGTGCGTGGCGCGTCGACATCGGGCGGGTGCCGCTGCTGCTCCTCGACACCGACCTCCCCGAGAACGACCCCGCGGACCGGCCGATCACGCACATCTTGTACGTCCGCGGGCGGGAGGCTCGATTCGCTCAAGAAGCCGTGCTCGGCATTGGCGGAGCCCGTGTGCTTCGCGCCCTCGGAGTCGACCCAGCCGTTTGGCACATCAATGAGGGCCACTCGGCCCTCAGCGTCTTCGAGCGCCTGTCGTGGGAGCTCGAGGCGGGCGCCGATCTCGACACGGCGAAGCAAGCGGTCGCCGATCGGACGTTGTTCACGCTCCACACGCCCGTCCCCGCCGGCAACGAGACGTTCGACCCGTCGATGGTCGCCGAGGCGCTCACGGGAACGATCGACGGCATCGACACGGAGACCCAACGCGAACTCGCGCGAGGTCGAGGCGATGACGGCGCAATCTTCGACATGGGAGCGTTGGCCATCCGGCTCTCTGACCGCACGAACGGCGTGTCGGTCCGGCATGCAGATGTAGTCTCGCAGGACTGGGGAAGCCTGATCGGAGGTCCGGCGCTCGCCGTGACCAACGGGATCCATCCGGCGACGTGGCTCGGCCACGCCATTCGCCGCCTCCTGAACGACGGCGTCGGACTCGACTGGTTCGACCGCATCCATGAACCTGAGACGTGGGAAGCCATCAAGAATATCGACGATGGCAAGGTGTGGCGGGCCCACGGGGCACAGCGGGAGCTGATGACACGTCGTCTGAGGAAACGGCTCCGCGAGGAGTACGCCAGGCACGGCCACGGCCCGCGCCAGCTTCGCTGGCTCGACGACCAGCTTCCCTCAGACCGCCTTACGATCGCATTCGCGCGGCGATTCACGAGCTACAAACGGGCAGGGATCCTCTTCACCGATCCAGCACGGCTCGAAGCGATCCTCAAGAATCCCGGTCGCCCAGCACAGCTCGTCTTCGCCGGCAAGGCCCATCCGGCCGATCGCGAAGGCCAGGCACTCATCAAGAACGTGTTCGAACTCTCGCAGAGTGAAGCATTCAGGGGCCACTTGTTCTTCATCGAGGACTACAACCTTCGGCTTGGCCGAACCCTCGTCACCGGGGCAGACGTGTGGCTCAACACCCCACGGCCGCCTCGCGAGGCGAGCGGCACCTCCGGCATGAAGGCCGCTGCCAACGGGGCGTTGAATCTCAGCGTGCTCGACGGCTGGTGGGTCGAGGGCTACGACGGCACCAATGGCTGGGGTTTCGGCGAGGAGTCGACATCGGACGAGGCTGACGCCGAACTGCTGTACCAACTCCTGGAGACCGAAGTTGTGCCGACGTTCCACGACCGTGACGACCTCGGCCTCCCCCGATCCTGGATCGGGATGATGAAGGCGTCTATGTACACCGGGCTTTCGCAATTCAGCACCCACCGCATGCTCATCGACTACGCGGAGAAGGCCTACCTTCCGCTCGGTCGTCACGAGAGCGCCTAGGAGAGGTCGAGCGCCTTTCGGATGCCCCGGACCGCCTGAGCGGTTCGTTGGTCGTTCTCGACGAGGGCGAACCTCACGTGGCCGTCGCCCGACGGGCCGAAGCCGATACCGGGACTGACTGCAACTTGCCCTTTGTCGAGCAGGTAGAGCGCAAACGTGAGCGAATCCATGTGCCGGTACTGCTCGGGGATCGGAGCCCACACGAACATCGTGCTCTTGGGCTTCTCGACATTCCAGCCGATGCGATGGAGCCCGTCCACAAGAACGTCGCGGCGCCGTTTGTAGGTGTTGATGACTTCGGGCACGTAGTCATCACACTCGTTGAGCGCGATGATCGACGCGATCTGAATCGGCTGGAATGTGCCATAGTCGAGGTATGACTTGAGTTTTGCGAGGGCTCCGACCATCTCGGAGTTGCCGACGACAAACCCAACCCGCCACCCGGCCATGGAATGGCTCTTCGACAACGTATACAACTCGACGCCGACGTCCTTCGCTCCAGGAACCTGAAGCAGGCTCGGCGGTTCGTACCCGTCGTAGGTGATGTCCGCGTAGGCGAAGTCGTGCACCAGCATCGTGTCGTTCTCCTTCGCAAACGCTACGAGGCGTTCGAAGAACGAGATATCGACGGTTGCAGTGGTGGGATTGTGCGGGAACGAAGTCACGATGACCCGCGGCCGCGGCCACGAATTGTGGTACGCCTCGGTGAGCCGCTCGAAGAAGTCGATGCCCGTGGACAGATGGACCCGCTGCACCTCCGCTCCGGAGAGCACCGCTGCGTAGATGTGAATCGGGTAGGACGGCTCGGGTACGAGGGCAACGTCGCCGGGCTGGACCAGGGCCCACATCAGGTGGGAGAGACCCTCCTTCGCTCCGATCGTGCTGATGACCTCGGTCTCGGGATCGAGTTCGACTCCATATTGCCGCTGATACCGGTCGGCGACGGCCTTGCGGAGGTTGGGAATGCCGCGAGACGCCGAATACCGGTGGTTCTTCGGACTGCGGGCCGCCTCGACGAGCTTCTCGACGACCTCGGGCGGTGAAGGTATGTCCGGGTTCCCGAAGCCGAGGTCGATGATATCAATGCCGGCGCGGCGCGCTTCGAGCGCCTTCTTGGTCACCTCGGCGAAGACGTATGGGGGAAGATTGTCGATTCGTCGGAAATCCATCCATTGAGCGTAGGCCGGAGCGGATAGCTCGGGAAGGACCGGAGCGACGCTCCGCGAAGCTTCGAACTCAGCCGGGCAGCATTCTCCGGAGCGGACCGGGGATGATCTCGGTCCCCCACTCGGTCGCAGCGAGCACGAGGTCAAGCGAATCGGTGGAACCATCCCAGTGTTCTTCGACGATGTCTCGGCCGGCGCCGGCGATGAGGTGGTTCAACGCGACCGCCACAATGACGAGATCGTCGAGTTGGCCGAGGCCCGCTACGAAATCGGGGATGAGGTCGATCGGCGAGATCACGTAGATCAGCGCGGCCGCGGCAAATGTCTTCCTGCGAACCGGCACACGAGGGTCGCGGATGATCCGGCCCAGGAGCTTCACCAGGTTCGGAACGAGCAGGATCGCTTCGCGCGCGACCTCCTTCGGCTCTCGTTTGGCGATCGGGGACTCATCAAGTCGTGACATGGCTACGAGCGTATCGAGGATGCGAGGTAAGCAGCGCCGACCGCACCAGCTCGGGCCCCGGAGCCTGCGACCAGGATCGGTGGCGACAGCCGGTGGTTCCCGCCGTGGAGCGCGTCCGCCGCGAAGCGGCGAGCCGGACCGAGCAGGGATTCGCCGACCGATCCGAGACCGCCGCCGACAACCACGAGTTCCGGATCGAAGACGGCGATCAGGTTGGCGATCCCACGGCCGAGTTCGGCGCCGACTTCTGCAACGAGACCACGGGCCACCTCGTCACCGGCGTCCGCCGCTGCAGTGACGTCCTCGCCCCTGATCGTGCCTGACTCGAATCGGTGGGCGAACGAACCTTCCGGGTTGAGACTCATGACCTCACGGGCCAAGCGCACGAGCGCCGGTCCGGACGCAACGGTCTCCCAACAGCCGCGTTTGCCGCAGTCGCAGAGGCGTCCGCTCGGATTGTGCCGGATGTGGCCCCACTCTCCCGCAAACGACTCCCCTCGGTAGACCGAACCGCCGATCATGATCGCTCCGCCGATCCCGGTGCCGAGTGTCACCAGAAGGAAGTCGTCGAAGCCTCGCGCGGCACCGGCAACGTGTTCGCCGTAAGCCGCGACATTCGCGTCGTTGTCGACCACAACGGGAATCCCGAGGCGTTCCTCCAACAGCGTGCGGATCGGGAGGTCCGTGCTGTCTACGTGAGGACCCCAGGCAAAGACACCCTCCGGCCAGCGGACCAGGCCGGCGATACCAACCCCCACGGCTTCGACATCGTCGGCCCACACTCCCTTGATCGCGGCAAGTGCGCTCTCGAGGGGCGGTTCGCCGGGAGCTGCCGTGTGCCGCTCCTCGACAACGGCTCCGTCGTCGAGCCGAACTGCCAGGGCTTTGGACCCGCCGATGTCGATCCCGATGGTGCTCATCAACGCGCAGGATATCAGGAGCGGGAACCGTGAGGCGGGCTCGGAGCGTCGTACCGGCAATCGAGCATGGAGGCTCTGGTGAAGCGAATCATCACCATCACCGTCGGAGCAGCCCTTGCGCTGTCGGCGTGCGCCCTGCCGGCCCGCTCCTCGGGGATGACCACCCAGCTTGGATCCAATCCAACGACGACCGTTGTGAGAACTTCGGGCCCGTCGGCTGCGGGGGCACTTCTGACGTTTGACGCATGTGATGACCTCCTCGACTGGACGATCGGACATGCGCTCGATCGTGTCGGACCCTACGGTCTCGACGGGTACGGTGCGTATCCGGTGTACGACGAGGTGTTCGCCGACGCCGCGGGTGCCCTCGAGCAGAGCATCGCACCTCGCAGCCCCACCACAACAGCAGCCGCATCCGGCGACGGCAAAGTCCTCGGTACCAACCTGCAAGAAGTCGGAGTGGACGAACCGGATCTCGTGAAGACTGACGGCAAACACATCGTCGCCGTGAGCGGCACCACGCTCTTCCTGGTCTCGATCGACGGGGATCGCTTGAAGCTCAGAGGTTCGATTGACCTGGGCTTCTGGACGCAAGATTTGTTCCTCGACCGCAACCGCGTGATCGCAATCGCCAACGGGGGCTTCGACTCCATGCCGTTCGCCGAAGATGCTGTCGGCGGCGAATCTGGTGTCGTAGCAATGCCGACGCCGGTGGTGTCGGTCGTCGAGATCGACATCTCTGACTCCAATGATCCCGAATTGAGCAGGACGCTGCGCATCGATGGACGCTACGTCTCGTCGCGGATGGTCGACGGCGCCGTTCGTCTCATTGTCTCCGCCGGCTACAACGGGTTCGCCTGGGTCTACCCCGAAGGCGGAGGTCTCAGGGCCGAACGAGAGGCTGAAGGCCGAAACCGCGAGATCATCGAGAACTCGACCGTCGAGAATTGGCTTCCGTACTACATGGTCACCGACCACGAAGGTCGCGACCGAATCACCGAAGAGGGCACGCTCCTCGCCTGCAACCGAACCAACCATCCAGACGAGTTCTCCGGATTCAACACCCTCTCACTCGTCACCCTGGGCGCCGACGATCTCACCGTCGTGGACGCAACCGGCGTCTTCGCCGATGGGGACATCGTGTACTCGTCAGGGAACGCCACCTACGTGGCGACCAGCCGGTGGGTCGACCCCATCGTGTTCGAGCAGGGTGAACGCCCTGCCGGCACGGCAACCATGATCCACAAGTTCGCGCTCTCAGATCAAGGCGCCGACTACCGGGCGTCGGGTGCGGTACCGGGCTACATGCTCAGCCAGTGGTCGATGTCGGAGTATGACGGCTACCTCCGTGTTGCCTCCACCGACACCCCCGAGTGGTGGGACGGCCCGGAGTCGGAGTCGATGGTTACCGTGCTCAGCACCACCGGTGACGAACTGCGCACCGTCGGCAGCGTTGACGGACTCGGCCGAGGCGAGCGAATCTACTCGGTGCGGTTCTTCGGGGATCTGGGCTACGTCGTGACCTTCCGGCAGGTCGACCCGCTGTACGTGATCGATCTCTCGAATCCCGAACGGCCCAAGGTCCGTGGTGAACTCAAGATCCCCGGATACTCCGCCTACCTGCATCCTGTTGGCGACGATGCGCTCCTCGGTGTGGGCCAGGACGCCGACCTCGATGGCCGCGTTCTGGGCCTCCAGGCATCATTGTTCGACATCTCAGATCCAGATGATCCCGCGCGCATCGATCGGTACACCATGGAGAACGGCCACTCCGAGGCTGAGTGGGACCACCACGCCTTCCTGCACGATCCCTTGACCGGGTTGACGGTGTTCCCGTACGAGCGATGGGATGACGCCAAGGCCGGACTCTCACCCACCGGAGCACTCGTGCTGCGCGTCACCGAAGACGGGATTCGCGAGACCGGTGCGGTCTCCCACGATCCGGACGGATCGAAGTGGTGGATGCCGATCAGGCGATCACTGCTCATCAACGGAAACCTCGTGACCGTCTCGGAGGCGGGGGTGATGGTGAGCGATTCAGACACCCTCGAAACCTTGGATTGGCTCGCGTTCGAGCGGTAGGGAGACTCGAGACATGAGACCGGGGGGTCTCGTGTCTCGGATCTCGCTATTCGACTTCGATTCTTGTGGGCCCGGATGTGTCGCCATCTTCATCCGACCCATCTTCCGTCACGACCGACACGACCTCGTCGACGAATGCAGCAACCCCACCCACGACCTCGTAGGCCGCTTTCGCGAAGTGGATGCCGGCACGCCGCAGACCGTTCTGGATCGGTCGCTGCTCGAAGAAGCGATCCCACATCATTCCACCGTCCCGAATGTCACCCTGAGCTCACCTTCCGCGAGTTTGGCTCTGAGCACCTGCCTCCTGCGGAGCGAATCGGGGAGAACGATCGACCGGCGGTACGGGCCGACGGTGACGAACAACTCATCTTCGTGACGCATCACATCGACTTCCGAATGGTCGGCAAATGGCATCCCGACGACCAGCACGACGTTGTCGCCGTCGTCTTCGACGCGAAATGGCCGACCTTCGGAGAGTCGCTCGGTCGGATCCGTCTCACCAAACAACTCGCTCCCAACGACGCGGAGACGATCAATTCCCACCATCTCCTCATCGAACAGCCGAAGATGCCGAATGTCGATATCGGCAAACCCCTCCTCCACGGATTCGAGATGCCCCGCCTGGATTTCACGCCACCGCTCGAAGTACGGGTCGGTCACGACGTCGGGAAGCACACGGTTGACGACGGCGGCATCAACGGCATATCCGAACAGGCCGAGATAGGTGTAGGTCCTGCGAGCCTCCGCGATCACCATCTTCTCGGGATTCATCACGAGGCGCGCCGACGTGATTTCAGGGTCCCCCAGGATGTCGCGCACACCGTCGAGCCGCTCATAGAAGCGAGCCACCGAATCCCACACCTCCTCGTCCGCTACCGGCATCGACGAAACACGGCTGATCATGGGCCGAACGACCTTTGCGACGCGTCTGCCTACCGGGAACATCTTGTCCATGTACCACGACATCACTTCGGGCAAGCTGAGAAGCCGGAGGGTTTCTGCGGTCGGCGCGCAGTCGACGATGATTGCGTCGTACATTCCCGATTCAACGTGGTCGCGCACGCTCGCAAGAGAGAACAGCTCGTCCATACCTGGGAAGACGGTGAGCTCCTCCGCCTCGATCCCCTTGAGCCCCGACCAGTCGAAGACGTCGGTGAGGTAGTCCCGAACGGCTCCCCACGACTCTTCCAGGCGCTGCTGTGCATCGATCTGTTGGGCGTCGAGGTGATCCACGATCTGGATCGTGCTGTCCCCCAACGGCACTTGATATGCATCCGCGAGTGAGTGAGCCGGATCGGTCGACATCACCAGCGTTCGATGACCAAAATCTGCGGAGCGAAGGGCCGTCGCTGCGGCCACGGTGGTCTTCCCCACGCCACCTTTCCCGGTGACGAGGATGACCCGCATCAGGCGCCTTCTTCCGCTCGCTTCTTCAGGCCGCGAAGGGCGGTCCCGACGATCTGCTTCTCGGCTTGCCGTCGAAGGAATCCCGGCACCGTGAAGTTGGGTTCGACTCGGAGGGCGTACACGACTTCGGTCGCGTCGCCTTCGATCGCGTTGAACGTGTAGCTGCCTTCGAGAAGGGTGAGGTCATCGTTTGGCCGCGCTGCCCACGTGAACCCGTTCTCATGGCCGTGGTCGTAGTCGAGCGTGTACGAGATCTCCTTGATCATTGCATCGATCGTGAAGTCGGCGACGGTCGGCCGGCCGTACTCGTCCTCTTCGACCACCGTCACGGCTTTCACCCCTCCAGCCCAAATTGGATACGTCTCGAGATCGAGCGCGGTCTCGTAGACGAACTGCTGGGGTGCGTTGACCTCGATCTTCTGAACCGTGCCGTCCATCGACACTCCTTGTCTCGGAACACCCCGCATCGTAGCGACACCCCGAACGGTCGGGCGACCCGATCAGGCTCTCGGGCCGCACCGACCGAAGGCCGCGATCGTTCTACCGACCGACAATCCTCGTGAAACGGAGCTCGTAGGAGATCTCTTCCTGAGGATCGGGGTAGGCCTTTCTGATGGCGGCTATTCCAGCAGTCTGTTCCTCCTTCGGAAGGAGTTGGAGCGTCGAAATGAATCCTGCTTCGACCGCACGCAGCCATTCGCCTGCCGGTCGAACGACAACTTCCACGTGGTGACTCACGCCGGCGACTCCGATTCGATCCCGGAGATAGGCCGCGACCGAGTCGGGTTCCGGGAACCGGCTGGACTCAATGCCCGGTACCGATGGGAACCACTGCGCGAGCAATGACTGCTCATGGTGGTCGGACCCGAGCGTCCAGATCTCGATCTTTCCCTCCTCACCGAGGACTCGCACCGCTTCGTCGATCGAATTCTGCCATTTGCCGTAGTGGATCGAGAGGTGGAACCACACGAGAGCGAAGCGCCCAGAGTTGAACGGCAGCGCCTGTGCACGTGCCCTGACACCGATGAGGTCCCGGTCTCGAGCCGCCGCAAGCATCACACTCGAGGGATCGAGCACCACCGGACGTAGACCTTGTCCGCCCCAGACCGCTGCGTGATTGCCCGGACCGCCTCCAACGTCGAGCACCCAGGCGCCTCGCTCGAGCCCGCACCCGGCTGCCTCGGCCCGCGCGAGTGACGCAGCGGACGGGGGACGGTGTCGGTAGGCGCGAGCAAGATGGTCGAGGTTGACGTCACCCATGCCGAATCGGGCGTTCGGTCGCCCTGAAGTACCCGGCGTTGATGCAGGTCGTCGGCCCGATCCTCCAGGTCGTCGCGCGGGGTTGGTGGATATCTCCGAAGTAGTGGAACGCCGGCATCTGTCGCTTGATGTACTCAAGGACCGCGATCGATCCCTTTTGCCGTCCACCGATCACGTCGCAGGCGAGCGCAGGGATCGCCGGCGGAACATGGGTGGCGAGGATGTCGACCGGCCCGAGCTGGTCGAGCTTGGCCTTCATCTCTCGCTCAGTGACTTCACCCGGTGTTCCGATGCTGGTCAATCCCCCGCCGGCGAATCCCACACGCTGTCCGTCGATCTCGATCACTTCGGCGTCCACGAACCGGGCTCCGTTCGGGAGGTGTTCGGCCAGCATCTTGGGTCGATCGACGTTGCCGTACGTGACGTACGCGTTGCTGCCGCGCAACGCACCGCACACGTCCCGATAGGACGCCTCAACTGCCTCGCTGTAGCGGTCCTCCAGCCCCTCGTCGCGATGTGCCCATTCGCCCTGCCAGAAGTCCGTGGCTGCGTCATTCCCCTCAAGAGCTCTGATGCGCACGAACTCGTCGACCAGGTGCTTGCCGGAGATGTCCGCGACGATGCCTTCATTGGAGCGGTAGTCGATGTAGTTGATGAGGTCGCCGAGAACGAGGAGAGGTTCGCCGAGGGCGGCGACGCGGCGCAGCGGTTCGGCGGCGCCGTGAACGTCGGAGACGATCAGCATCGGCGGGGCTCGGTGCCGATTCCATGTGACACAGTCGACACAATCGGCGCAGCAGCGATCTCCGATTCCATCAGCCCAGCGTAGACGGCGATTCGACGATCAAGGCTGTGCCGCCTGCCGAATTTCGCTACGGACTCTCCCGTCCGTCTCCTCCCTGAGCGCTTGGCCGAGGGCGGCGTAGCCCAGCACGGTGCCGAGCCGGCCGACGGCCCACGCCGCGTGGGCTCTCAGGAGCCAATCGGGATGCCCCAAGTAGCCGATGACAACCGGTTCGAGCACAGCAGATCGATCGTTCCCGGCCGCAACGAGCGCGTTACGGCGAAGGATCCGCGGCCGCCGTGCGGGGAGGTAGAAGTGGCCATACCGCTCCACCAGATCGGCGTCCGTGGCGCCCAGAATATCGAGGATCATCGGGCCGGCTACGGGCCGGGCTGCCTCGAGCGCTCGGGTGCCGGGAGGGCACGACGTCAGGCAATCATCACAGCCGTACAACCGATCCCCCACCGCCTCCCGCAGATCCTCAGGGATGACCCCGGAAGACTGCAGGTGGTGAGCAAGGCAGAGCCGGACGTCGAGCACACCGTCGTCGAGGATCGCCCCGGTCGGACACGCCGGGATGCAGGCGGTGCAGATTCCGCAAGTCCGCACCATCGGCTCATCGATATCGAGCGGTGCGTCGGTTGCAACACTCCCGAGCAGCACCCACGGGCCCGAACCGGGTACCAGGACCATCGTGCTCCGCCCCCACCAGCCGATTCCGGCGCGCACCGCGACCGCCCGATCGACGAGACGTGAATCGTCGCTGAGCGCCTCGGCCCGTGCACCCGTCGATTCGAGCTCGGCGACGAGCGCCTTCAAGGCGCCCCGCAGGCCCAGATACTGATCGCCGTCGGCGAACCGGGCGATGCGCAGTGTGCCCGGCGCCGGCGCGGAGGCCCCGGCCTCAGGTTCATAGGCGAACGCCACCGCTACGAGCCGTTCTGTCCACGGAAAGGTTCGCCGCACGTCCGCTGCGATGTCCGGGGACCGGTACGTGAAGGCCAGATTCGCCGATACGCCCGTGGCTTTCCGTTCGTACATCGTCGCGGCCAGGCCATCGAACGGATCGGCGCTCGTCACGCCGAATCCGACACAGCCATGATCGAGTGCGATCTCAAGCAGGTGATCTCGGAACACCTGCCAACGATAC
>Ga0316194_10002139_pt1 | contig 13802 bp, 9 predicted proteins | sample CroRivsedime1_MG_FD_204936 | JGI IMG/M metagenome (GOLD analysis project Ga0316194, IMG submission 204936) | Coastal sediment microbial communities from Maine, United States - Cross River sediment 1 | ecosystem: Environmental > Aquatic > Marine > Coastal > Sediment | place: USA: Maine...
GCTTTTCCGGCTCGGTAATAATCTCTACACGGCCATCGACAGAATGTATGGCGGTAAGACTGCTGGTAGCATGTTCAAGCGTGAACTGACTGACCAGCAGTGTCGACAATACGGCGAGCGCATTGGACACATTGAAACGGCCCAGCAGGGGTATATCGAAACATGTCTCGCCTTTGGGTGTACTAACCGAGAGATGATAACCATGCTCAAACGGCTTTATCTCGAGCGCATTGACAAAATAATCAGCAAGATCATGGTAGGCCGAAACATCTTTTTCCAGGCTGTAACCCCAGACACAAACATGCTCTGCAACCTCTCTAGCGAGTTCACGACCAAATTCGTCATCCAGGTTTATTACTGCAGCGCCAAGACCAGGCGTATAGAACAGACGTTTTTTTGCGGCGGCATAGTTATCCAGCGTGCCATGATAATCAAGGTGATCCGCCGCCATATTGCTAAGCACAGCCGTAGTAAAAGCGACACCGTTCACGCGCCCCTGATCTAGACCATGCGAAGACACTTCCATGACGACATGCCTGGCACCAGCCTGCTGTATTTCAGCCAACGTCTTCTGAACCTGCAAAGCATCGACCGTCGTCAGCCCAGTCGGATGCAGGTCATTGATAAAACCGTTACCCAGCGTTCCCAGCACCCCGCAATGCACATCATAAGCATCGAGGCACTGCGCCAGGAAATGCGCGATTGATGTTTTGCCATCTGTACCGGTAACGCCGATGGTATTCAGGGAAAGCGATGGCTGATCATAATAGCGTGAAGCGATAGGACCAACCTTGTACCTCAGATCTTCACAGCGGATACACAATACCTTGTTCGATATCGAATCCAGGATCTCGTTTCGATTTTCCAGGTCGCCATCCCATAGCACGACGGAGGCGCCTTTGGCGACCGCATCCTGCGCATATAACAGACCGTGGGTGTTGTGACCCTGGTGCGCGAAAAACAGGTTACCGCTGCGAGCTTTTCGATTATCCTGCACCAGGCCATTAACGGTTATATTTCGACACTGCTCCACCAGGGCATCATCGATAAAACCTTCGAGTAAAAAATCTAATGCGACTTCTTTCTGCATCATACCTTGCCGCCCTCTTTGCTAATATCCCGGGTCTGTATATCTGCATTCATTAACTGTTTCTTAGATATCCTGTCAGGTGCGATATCCAGCAGGCGCATCGCACCTGACATCACCTGGCTGAATACCGGTGCCGCTACCTGTCCACCAAAATGCTCGCCATTACGCGGCTCATCTATCATCACCACCATGACCAGTTCCGGCTTATCTGCCGGCACCATGCCGGAAAAAATTGACAGGTACCTGTCCTCCGCATAACCTCCGGCGATGAACTTATGCACGGTTCCGGTTTTACCGGCAACACTGTAATTTGAAACGCTGGCTCGCTCACCAGTACCCTTATCCGATACCACACGCTGCATCATCTTTCGTACCGCACGAGCGGTTTCCACCGACATCACGCGCTGGCCTTCAACGGCTTCGCCTTTTTTTCCATCTTCATCAAGCAGAAAACTGACCGGACGCAAGATGCCATCAGCTGCAATTGCAGTATAAGCATGTGCCAGCTGCAACGGTGTGACTGACACACCGTAACCGAAGGCCATAGAAGCACGCACAAAATCATTACTCAACGCATCAAGTGAAAGCTGGCCACCGGCTTCGCCAGGAAAACCACTGCCAGTCGCTGCACCAAAGCCCACCTTCTGATACATCGACCACTGCTCCTCTGCATCCAAAGCCAAAGCGATCTTACTGATACCCACATTGCTGGATTTTTCCAGCACGCCACCGACATCCAGGTCACCATAATTTCTAGTGTCACGGATGGTATTACCTTTAACCTGCATGTAGCCCGGTGCAGTCTCTACCTTGTAGAAAGGCTTCCAGCGACCGCTTTCCAGGGCTGCTGCGATGGTGAATGGCTTCATCGTAGAACCCGGCTCGAACACATCGGTGACCGCACGATTTCTTGTTGCCTGTGGCTTTAACTGTTTTCTATCATTTACATTGAATGAAGGCTGGTTAACCATCGCCAGCACTTCACCGGTATTCACATCGAGCACCACTGCGGAACCGGCGACCGCGTTATGTTTTAAAACTGCTGCCTTTAATGTTCGATAAGTCAGGTACTGCAGACGCTTATCAATGCTTAGCTTTAAGGATTTGCCAGGCTCTGCAGATCGAATACGCTCGATATCATCAAAAGCACGTCCCAGGCGGTCACGTATTACGCGCTTTTTACCGGATTGGCCTTTTAGCCAGTCATCATAAGCCAGCTCAACGCCTTCCTGACCATTATCATCGATATCAGAAAAACCGATAACGTGAGCTGCGACTTCACCACTCGGATAATAACGACGGTATTCATTCAACAAAGCTACGCCCGGCACCTTTAGCGCCACCACTTCATCGGCCAGCTCAGGTGATGCATGGCGCTTCAGGTATAAAAATTCGCGAGATGTATTACGTTTTATTTTTTCTTTTAGACTGATCACATCCAGTGACAATAATTTTGCCACACCGGCAAGCTCATCCAGATGGTCTTTTGCAACCTGCGGGTTTATCCATATGCTATTTACCGGCGCACTCACCGCAAATGGTTCACCATTTCTATCGACGATATCGCCACGGTGCGCAGTGATAGACACGGTACGTAGCTGGCGTGCATCACCCTGCTGTTCAAAAAACTCACTACGCAAAATCTGCATATCCAGCGTCTTAACCAGCAAGGTAGCCGCCAGCAGCGTAAAGACCGTAACCACCGACAGACGTCGCCAGCTTGCTAACGGCTTTATACCCTGCTTATTTTGACGATAAGTTTTCACTGTTTCACAAACACCACATTATCTGATTCCGGCATCACCATCGATAACTGTTTTCTTGCAATGCGCTCGATACGACCATGTCCGGACCATGCACTCTGCTCCAGCTGCAACTGACTCCACTCTGTGTTCAGCGCATCAACCTCATGCCTGAGCTGCTGCAGCTCAACAAATAGCTTACGGCTCTGATGCTTGCTGTAGACAAGCAAAATCGCCGAGCCCAGGACCAGACTAAATAAAAGCGTGACTACGATTAATATGCGCTGCCTTTCATTCATTTTCGTCGCTCCAGTACACGCAACCGCGCACTTCTTGCCCTCGGGTTCACTTCCAGCTCTTTCGCACCTGCCACCACCGGTTTGCCAACCAGCCGAAAAGGCACTTCTATATCTGCTTCCATCACGGGCAATCCGGCAGGCAACTTGGGCCGACTGGAAATATCCCGCATAAAACGTTTAACAATCCTGTCCTCAAGTGAATGAAAGCTGATCACCGAGAGGCGTCCACCCTTGGCCAGAACTGTAACCGCACCCTGTAAACCCTGCTCTATCGCGCGCAATTCCTGATTCACAAATATGCGAATCGCCTGGAAGCTACGCGTCGCAGGATGTTTATGTTTTTCTTTTACTGGAATTGCGTTCGAGATAATCTCAGCCAGATCACCGGTCTCGGTAATCTCACGCTGTTCGCGTGTTTCTATGATGGCTGTCGCAATCCGTTTGGCGAATTTTTCTTCGCCATATTTTTTGAGAACATTTATCAGGTCAGCCAGCTTTACCCTGGCTAACCATTGAGCAGCCGTAACACCCTGCTCTGTATCCATACGCATATCTAATGGCCCCGACCTTAAGAAGCTGAATCCACGCTCAGCATCGTCAAGTTGCGGCGATGAAACACCCAGGTCCATCAATACACCATCGATTTTTCCGGTCAGTCCAAATTGCTCAACCACGTTTGCCACCTGATTGAAGTTACAGTGTTCTACGGTCAAGCGCGGCTCATCAGCAAAATGCATCCTGGCATAAGCTACCGCTTCCGGATCCTGATCAAATGCGATCAGCCTTCCCGTCTCATCTAACTGCTGCAAAATGGCGAGGCTATGACCACCTCTGCCAAATGTTGCATCAATGTATATTCCTGAAGGACGAATATTCAGCGACTCCAGCGCTTCTTCCAAAAGCACTGACCGATGATCGAATTCGCTCATCCCGTAATTTAGAGCGATAACTCTTCCAGCGCAGCTGGAAGCTCACCATCATCAGACTGTACTGACGCCACCCACTCTTCCTGGCTCTCAGTCCAGGTTTCTTCGTCCCAGATCTCCAGTTTTTTACCCTGACCGATCAAAACTGCTTTCTTTTTCAGACCTGCAAAATCACGTAACATCGCAGGCAGCAAAATACGGCCCTGTGCATCCATTTCCAACTCGGTCGCATGACCGATTAATAAACGTTGCAACAGGCGCGCCTGTTTGTTTAAGCTAGGCAACTCAATCAATTTGCTTTCGATGACTTCCCACTCAGGCAGAGGGTAAACCAGCAAACAATGATCGCGATCAACAGTAACAACCAGGCGGCCACCGCAACCTTCGAGCAGGCGCTCGCGATAGCGTGCAGGCATTGCCATTCTGCCTTTAGCGTCTACTGCTATGTTGTTAATACCGCGGAAATGCATTTTTTATTATTGTTTCCTGTTTTATCAGCATCGATTCATTCGAAGCCGGATCACCCGGGATAGGGAGAGGGTTACATATTTACCCACAATTCCCCACTTTCCCCCACATATTGACACTATAGGTATTGTAACCACCTAATGTCAAGCATTTTTGTATATTCAAATACAGAAAAATCTATATCTGACAGCGACTTAGGTCATATTTAAGAAAATCAGGAAAAGCTTCTACAGGATATGTTTTTTAAATCATTAGCTTGATCAGTAAAGCTGACAATTTACTTTAAGTTTGTAATGTTTCTGCAAAATAGATAAGTGTTAATTTCAAGATAACACGGAGAAATTGGTCACTTTTCGACCAAAATTTGAACAAATAATAGTCAACAATAGTCAGAAATTGACCATGAAATGGTAAAAAGGGAGTCAGCCGATAAGCCGGGTTCTGTCGTGGGCAATCATTCATCTGGATAACATGTCACCATGCATCTCAAGCAACCTACCCGGGGACAGCGCGGACCACGCATTATGTCCCCCTATTTGGTCTTGCTCCGAGTGGGGTTTACCATGCCGCAAACGGTTACCCGTTGCGCGGTGCGCTCTTACCGCACCATTTCACCCTTACCAGTCCAAATGAACTGGCGGTTTATTTTCTGCTGCACTTTCCGTAGGCTTTCACCCCCCAGGCGTTACCTGGCACTCTGTCCTGCGGAGCCCGGACTTTCCTCCCCAGACTGATGTCTGGCGCGATCGCCTGGCCAACTCCCGGACGGAAGTTTACACTATAACTATCGCATTAAATACAAAACTGCACACTTGGCACTACTTATAGTTTTAACCGGGCAGTCTAAAAAAAGATCAGAATTTTTTCACCGTGGAGGCGCTGAGTCGCGGTGAAAAGCTTCTAAGTTTTACTACCTAGATATCGATAACATCGAAAGGCACGACTGGATCCACATCGGCCTCGTAATCAACACCGTCGACACCGAAGCCGAACAGCTTCAGGAACTCATCTTTATAGAGCTTATAATCGGTCAACTCCGCCAGGTTTTCATCAGTCAGCTGCGGCCACAACGCTTTACAGTGTGCCTGTATATCTTCACGCAGTTCCCAGTCATCGAGACGCAGGCGGTTGTTATCATCAAGCTCTGCCGCACTGCCATCGGCCTTGTATAGACGCTCGCGGAACATGCGGCTGATCTGTTCGATACAGCCTTCATGGATACCTTGTTCACGCATCTTCTTGAATGACATGGCGATATACAGCGGCATAACAGGTATAGCAGAACTCGCCTGCGTGACGACACTTTTCAGCACGGCGATATTGGCTGAACCATTGATCGCCTTCATATCGCTATCGATAGCATGCGCTGCCCTGTCCATATCTTTCTTCGCTTCACCCAGCGCACCTTCCCAGTAGATCGGCCAGGTAATCTCGGTACCGATGTAACTGTAGGCGACCGCTTTACAAGCTTCTGCCAGCACGCCGGCATCAGATAATGCCTTCATCCACAGCTCCCAGTCCTGGCCACCCATCACGGTAACCGTGTTGACAACCTCTTCCTCGGTTGCTGGTTCTACCGTTGCTTCATAGAGCGTGTCCTTATTGGTGTCGACTGCCATAGTGGTATAAGGCTTACCGATCGGCTTGAGTACAGAACGAATCAATTCACCTGTGTCAGGCAATTTTCTAACCGGTGAAGCCAGTGAGTAGACGACCATATCGATCTGTCCGAGATCCTGCTTGATCAGTTCGACCGCTTTGGCTTTTGCTTCATTACTGAACGCATCACCATTGAGACTTTTTGCATACAGACCTGCTTCATGGGCGAACTTTTCAAACGCAGCTGAGTTATACCAGCCCGCAGTACCCGGTTTCTTCTCCGTTGCCGGCTTTTCAAAAAACACACCGATGGTCGAGGCACCGCAGCCAAAGGCAGCCGTAATACGAGACGCCAGTCCATAACCACTCGATGAACCGACCACCAGCACACGTTTAGGGCCACCGGGAATCTCTCCCTGCGCTTTTGTATAGGCGATCTGCTCTTTAACGTTCTGCTCGCATCCAGTCGGATGCGTCGTTGTACAGATAAATCCACGAATCTTTGGTGTAATGATCATCTTTGGTCCTGAATATAATATTTGAATTTTTAATTAGAAGGTATCTGCGCCATTCAATACAATGACGAAAATTCAAGCGATTTTACCTGATAAAAAGATTTATCGTAAATCCAATGGAACACTATAGCGTTATCAAGCGTTGAGAACTGAAAGGATCGCTATGTCAGACCCGCCAGCGTGTCGACAGAACTAGAACAACAAACTATGAACGGTGGTTTCCGGGCTCGGGCGACGTAACAGACGGCCAAAGAAGCGATTGAGCTTATGGCTGCGAGGTAAAAAAGTAAAACAGCACTTTCTCCGGCAATCCAGCCTGGCGCAGGCACGCTTCAGCCGAGTATTATCAGCATCTATCTTTACACCGTGCCGGATAGCATCGACAGCACGTTTTCGATTATTGCTCTGCAACTCGGCACAGGCCAGGTTCAAAAATACATCACCCTGAAAAACTTCATTACTGGCCGCATCTCGACACAGCAGCAGGCCGTTTTTATTCGAGTTAAGCACCTGTGATAATCCATAGTAAGACAACACACTGTTGTATTGTTCATCATGCTCACCGACTGATTCCAGGGCTATCTTAAAAGCGCGCTCAGCTGCTTTATAATCCTCCGCTTTTAGTGCATCTTTTGCATTTTGATAAGCCTCTGTATCCATAAAATACTTCCTCGCCTGTATCTCTGCTTTACTTAATATCGAAAATCACGACAATGCGACAATGATTGAAGAGTAGTTCTTACAACGGATCAAACTATCAGTTAGGCTACACCGATTGACAAGAAATTTCTATATCAAGGGATTCACATGAGCTGGCTGCAGATATCGATAAACACCACCAAGAATCATGCCGAAGTGGCCGAGGACTGCCTGTTCTCCGCCGGCGCACAGACCGTAACATTAACCGACGCAGCTGACCAGCCAATCCTTGAACCTGGACCCGATGAAACCCCTGTCTGGAACAACGTTATCATCACAGGTCTCTTCGCTCTTGAAGAGAATCAACAGGCACTGCTCGATATAATCGAGCAGTGCCTGACAGGTGTTGATTTCACCTGTGACACACAGATACTCGAAGATCAGAACTGGACCCGTGCCTGGATGGAACACTTTCATGCCATGCAGTTTGGTCAGCGCTTATGGGTATGCCCGTTACACATGGAACCACCTGAACCCGATGCGATCAACCTGCGCCTCGACCCGGGCCTGGCTTTCGGCACCGGCACTCACCCTACCACTTCATTATGTCTGCGCTGGTTAGATCAGAACATAGTGGACAGCCATAACGAACAGGACACACTCCTCGATTATGGTTGCGGCTCCGGTATACTGGCTATCGCCTCCTGTATGCTCGGCATCGATCATGCCGATGGTGTTGATATCGACCCGCAGGCTTTGACGGCCACACACGATAACGCAGAGACGAACCAGGTCAGGGATAAGATAGAAACCTTTCTTCCTGATGATTACCAGAAACAGCATGCAGATACACAGTACGATATCGTCGTCGCCAATATACTCAGCGGCCCACTGGCCGAGCTGGCATCGATGTTAGCTGGCCATACGAAAGCAGGCGGTGATATCGTTTTGTCAGGTATCTTAAGGGAACAGGCAGGACATCTTATAGAGACCTACAGCCAGTTTTTTAAAATGGACGAACCCGTCTTTGAAGAAGACTGGGTTTTATTGCATGGCGTAAAAAAATAGAGGATCGTTATATATATGTCATCTCGATCAATGGGATGAATATTGAACTGTTGGAGTAAAAGATCTCTCCCGTTGGTCGAGATGACATTGACTCAGTAACAACCGTTTTTTTCAACATTACGATAGTCATTGAACCTGCTATCTACTTCGCAATCAAGCCTTTTGATCTAGCCCTGAAATTTTTTATCAGGTCTTTAGCTTCTGATTCAAATGCTTCGAAGTCAGCCTTACTGGCTTCTGTCATCGCAGTCTCATCAACCCGGTAACCCGTGAGACTGATCACCCGGTTTGGCTGTAGCGTAAAGTCGCGGCGGTACTCGACAAACTCACGCATGGTCTGCTTCTTATACTGCTCGAACTCATCTTTCATCTGCGTTCTCGCAGCCTGCTGCTCGAGTTTAAAACGCTCAAACTCATCCAGCTCCTTTTGTCTGTGTATCTCAAATGCCGGGCCGGTTGATTCGATATCCAGCAAACCTTCTTTCAATGCCACGGTCTCACCACCATTTTCGCCGATTTCACTGATGATGAAAGTGGTACCCCGTACACCGATCGTAGCAGCTCGAGTTTTAACCTGACGCGGCTCGCCGAATACTTTTTTAAAGGTGAAATAAACCTTGCCGCCCAGGTAAGAGAACCAGCTGGTTTTTTCCACACGTAAACGGCTTTTCTCATCCAGCACAGACAGGGCGCCATCATCAAACTGCACGATGACACGCGCGCCATCTTTGGTGACGATGGTATCCATCTCATTCACCGGCTCATCGTTTTCTTTGATAGTGCGACTCTCACCCCTGGCATCGACGACCTCGACATCACCATCAAACTTTAATACCTTACCGCGAAAACCAGGCTGCTCAGCCAGCAACATAGATGACTGCAACGTGACAAAGCCAAGGATCAGAAAGCTGATAATTTTCTTCTTAACCATTTTTAGTTTTCCTGTTCATCTGAGATCACTATGAATCAAAATCATATCTATATGATTCGCGATGCTTTCAAGTTGAATATTCTACGCTACGGTTCCAGCTGTTCCCATCGAGTATAACAGTGTGCCAGACTAGCCTGTGTTTTTTCCAGCTGTTTTTGGACTTCTATGATTTTTTCTTTTTCCTGCTTATAAAACTCATCACTCGCCATCAGGTCCTGCAAGCTTTCCACTTCTTCTTCGTATGATTCGATCTGTGCGGGCAAGGCATCGAGTTCGCGCTGGTCCTTGTAACTCAGCTTTTTTGGTTTCTCTGCTTTTACCGTTGTTGCTTTCTTGTTTTCGTCAGCGGCCGCTTTTGCCGCATCTGCTGCAACCCTGGTCTTATCTTTTGACTGTTGCAACCAGTCATCGTAACCACCGACGTATTCGTTCACCTGGGCATCGCCTTCGAACACCAGGGTACTGGTAACGACATTGTTGACAAACTCGCGGTCATGACTCACCAACAGTACGGTACCAGGGTACTCCATCACCAGCTCTTCCAGTAGTTCCAGTGTTTCGATATCGAGATCATTCGTGGGCTCATCGAGCACCAGGATGTTTGACGGTTTTGAAAACAGCTTGGCCAGCAACAGTCGATTACGTTCACCACCAGATAGCATACTCACCGGTGAACGCGCGCGTTCAGGTGCGAACAGAAAATCCTGCAGGTATCCGATCACATGCTTTCGATTACCATTGATCTCGACAAACTCCCTGCCCTGCGACAGGTTATCGATAACACTCGCCTGGTCATCGAGCTGCGCACGGAACTGGTCGAAGTAAGCGACTTCCTGCTTTGTTCCGGTTTGAATCTTGCCACTGGACGGTTCCAGCTCACCGAGCAACAGACGTAACAGGGTCGTTTTACCGACACCGTTTGGACCCAGGATAGCGATCTTGTCACCACGCAGGATGGTAGTATTCAAGTTCTTGATCAGTGGCTTGCCTTCATAATCGAAGCTGACGTTCTCGGCTTCAGCGACCAGCTTGCCGGAACGTTCCGCCTTTGCTGTTGCCATCGACACCTTGCCCACCTGCTGGCGTCTCTCGCCACGTTCGTTGCGCATCTTCTGCAATGCACGCACCCTGCCCTCGTTTCGAGTCCGACGTGCTTTTATGCCCTGTCGAATCCAGACTTCTTCCTGTGCAAGTTTCTTATCAAACTGCGCGTTGGCGACCTCTTCCGCATGCAAAGCTTCTGCTTTACGCCTTAAGTACGTATCGTAGTCACCTGGATAGCTGGTCAGGCTGCCGCGATCGAGCTCAACAATACGTGTCGCGATGTTACGCATAAACGAGCGATCATGCGTGATGAACATCAACGCCCCCTTGTAATTAAGCAGCTGTTCTTCAAGCCACTGGATCGCGTTCAGATCGAGATGGTTGGTCGGCTCATCGAGCAGCAGGATATCGGGCTTGATCACCAGCGCTTTGGCCAGCAGAACCCGTCGCTTCATACCGCCTGAAAGTAAAGCGAAGTCCATATCACCATCCAGCTGCATACGGCTCAACACTTCCTCTACCTGCTGATTGAGCTGCCAGGCATCATGAATATCCACCTGGTTCTGTGCACGCTCCAACTCAGCCGTGGTCTGATCGTTGTGGTCTAATGTAAAATTATGCAGGGCATGGTGATAATCCCGCAGGTATTTGGCATTCTCACCCAGTCCCATGGCAACCACATCAAATATCATGCCACTGAGATTACCCCTGGGCTCCTGATCGAGTACTGCAAGCTTGAGGTTCTGCCTGTATTCAAGATCACCACTTTCTGCTTTTACTTCTCCGGATATCACTTTTAACAAAGTCGATTTACCGGTGCCATTGCGACCGAGCAGGCAAAGTCGTTCGCCGGCGTCGATAGACATGTTGATATTTTCCAGGATGGCTGGACCGCCAAAACTGACCTGAATATTGCGTAAACGTATTAGAGACATACGGCGAATTTTACATTAAATATAAATATGCGTTCTTATAGAGTCAGTTTGAAATGATAAAAAGATATTCCTATCTGGCCACCTCCATCCCTGCCTCCTTGTAACATATGACCACCATGGATGGTGGAAATACAGATATTGCATCGTTACCTGGATGTAACATAGTAGAGCAACGCAGGAGCAGTTGCCGAGGAGCAAATATCTGTCCGCCTTCCTTGGGATCGTCACACCGCCATCCCTGGCTCCTTGTGAAATATGACCACCATGGATGGTGGAAATGCAGATATTGCATTGTTACCTGGATGTAACATAGTAGAGCAACGCAGGAGCAGTTGCCGAGGAGCGAATATCTGTCCGCCCTTCCATGGGATCGTCACACCGCCATCCCTGGCTCCTTGTGACATACCGCCCTTCCATGGGCATAAAAAAACCGGTGCAAAGCACCGGTTAAGAGATGAGAGAGTCTTACTCATTGGAGAGTGACAAAACACTAGCCCTATTCCATGTTTTGCCAAGACCAACATATTCATTTCGATAACCACTTAATCGACTGAATACACTTAATAAACATTGCACCATTCGTGCCAAGAAAATAGCCGGCCTGGAAAGTTCCTGTACTTTTTGCATACAGGATATTAACTGCATGATAAATCTGTATATTTTTTAATATATATTTCTATACAAATTAAACCGGCTCATGCTGGATTATTGAATACCCGGGTATATGTAACAAATCCTGACATTAAAAAACCGACTAATCTTCAATAATTATCATATATATCAATATATTAGAGAAATAACCGGAAATAAGCTGATCAGTATTTTCTATTAAATATTCCGACAAAACATCATGTATCATAATCCAGAACAGGCGCCAACCAGCGTTCTACCACAGCGATTTCATCACCTTTTCGCTGAGCATAATCTTCTACCTGGTCTTTTTTAATCTTTCCTGTGCCGAAATATTTGGCATCGGGATGAGAGAAATAGAATCCGGAAACTGCCGCGGTTGGCAGCATGGCAAAACTTTCGGTGATAGTAATGCCCGCATTTTTATCCGGCTCGATCAGTGACCACAGTGTTGCTTTCTCTGTATGATCCGGACAGGCTGGATAACCCGGTGCTGGACGTATACCCCGGTACGCTTCTTTGATCAGATCATCATTATCGAGCTCTTCATCAGCAGCAAAAGCCCAGAACTCTTTACGTACACGTTCATGCATACGCTCTGCAAACGCTTCTGCCAGCCGATCAGCCAGGGCTTTCAACAGGATACTGCTGTAATCATCATGGTCTGCTTCAAATCGTTGCACATGCTCATCGATACCGATACCAGCTGTTACTGCGAACGCGCCGACGTAGTCATCCTTCCCTGAATCTTTAGGTGCGACAAAATCGGAGATACAGCTATTTGGCCGGTCAGAAGGTTTAGCCATCTGCTGACGCAGATGATGCAACACAGTTTTCACCTCAGTGCGCTCATCATCTGTATAGAGCTCGATGTCATCGCCGACACTGTTCGCCGGGAAGAAACCGATCACCGCGCGTGCCTGCAACCATTTTTCATCGATGATTTTTTTCAGCATTTCCTGCGCGTCTTCAAACAGGCGGGTGGCTTCTTCACCGATGATGTCATCGTTTAATATTTTCGGATACTTTCCAGCCAGTTCCCAGGCATGGAAGAACGGCGTCCAGTCGATATAATGGCTCAGCTCTTCAAGTGAATAATCATCAAACACTTTAATGCCTAAAAATGCAGGCACCGGAGGTGTGTAATTCTCCCAGTCACCTCTATAAGCATTATCTCTTGCCTGTTGCAGGGTGAATGTTTTTCTGCTCGCGGTACGTTTGCTGCGCTGTACACGCATGAGCTCATATTCGTCTTTTATATTCTGGATATAAACTTTTTTACGATCATCGCTCAACAACTCACCGGCCACACCGACAGCACGAGACGCATCAGGCACATAAACCACGGCGTTGGAATATTTCGGATCGATCTTTACCGCGGTATGAATTCGCGAGGTGGTCGCACCGCCGATCATCAGTGGAATATTTAATTCCAGTCGTTCCATCTCTGAAGCCATGTGCACCATCTCATCCAGTGACGGCGTGATCAGACCGGAGAGACCGATGATATCGACATGATGTTTTTTCGCTTCCGCCAGGATGGTCTCTGCTGGCACCATCACTCCCAGGTCGATCACTTCATAGTTATTACACTGCAGCACAACACCAACGATATTTTTACCGATATCATGTACATCACCTTTGACGGTCGCCATCAGGATCTTGCCGTTGGTCTGGATCTCACCTTCTTTTTCAGCTTCCAGGTAAGGCATCAGGTAAGCTACCGCTTTTTTCATCACGCGAGCGGACTTCACCACCTGCGGCAAAAACATCTTGCCGGCACCGAACAGGTCACCGACGATGTTCATGCCATCCATCAGCGGCCCTTCGATGACATGCAACGGAATATCTGCCTGCTGTCTGGCCTCTTCGGTATCTTCATCGATAAAGTCAGTGATACCTTTTACCAGCGCATG
>Ga0316194_10002140_pt1 | contig 13800 bp, 13 predicted proteins | sample CroRivsedime1_MG_FD_204936 | JGI IMG/M metagenome (GOLD analysis project Ga0316194, IMG submission 204936) | Coastal sediment microbial communities from Maine, United States - Cross River sediment 1 | ecosystem: Environmental > Aquatic > Marine > Coastal > Sediment | place: USA: Maine...
GGAGATGCTGAAGCGGGCTCCGGCTTCGTAGTCATAAGGTCAGGCGCTCGCAGACCCTGGATAGAACGTCACCGATATAGGTTACAAACAAGGTGTCCATGTCGGAGCTGAAGCGTGCCGCGTCACGGCTGCCGATGGCCAGGCAACCACTGCCGCCCTCCCAGAACAGTGGCGCGATCACTGCGCTGCCCTGAGCATCGTGCTGCTGGATTGGAAACAGAGCCACCAGTTCCTCTTCTCGCAGAATGGTGCACATCGGCCGGGTGCCGCTTACCAGCGACTCGTGTGGAAGCGCGCTGTCATGGCTCTGCAGGTGGTCGAGGAAAATCTGCTGATTGGCGAGGTGGCAGCAGACAAAGTCCGCCTGGAAGTCGGCAAGGACGTAGGTGGCGAGTACTTCGTTTAGCTCCTGCCAGCTCTCCACGTTGAGCAGTTCCAGCGTCAAAGTTCGAGTCTTGGCGAACAGTTCGTCGTTGTCTTTCGCCGCCTGCAGCAGTTCGTTCATGCGTCGACGCATCTGCATGTTGCGCTCGCGCAGAATGGCCACCTGGCGTTCAATCAGTGATACCGCTTTGCCAGACTCATGAGGCAGGTCCAGTTCCGAGAGAATGTTGGGGTGGCGCTGGAAAAAACCTTTGTCTGCGCGCAGATAATCGATGACAAGTTCGTCGTTGAGATTGATGTCGGAATCGTGGGCCGTGCTCATGACTTGAAACTCTGGCTGAGACCTGGTGAGTGAGTAACGCCGTTATGGCACGTCTAAGTGGAGACGGTACCCTTATAGACCAGCGCTGTGGGCCCGATCATTGTAACGGCGCTGTTTTCGCCTGGCCAGGCGATGCGTACCTTACCGCCAGGCAGTGAGACTTTGATCCGCTCGCCCAGACCGCGGGTCAATCTGCCGGCGACGGCGGCTGCACAGGCCCCGGTGCCGCAGGCTTGAGTTTCCCCTACTCCGCGCTCGAAGACGCGTACCCGGATGAAGGCATCGTCAACCACCTGGCAGAAGCCGATGTTTGCCTGTTCGGGAAAAAACGGGTGGCTGGTCAGCTGCGCGCCAATTTCCGCAACTGCCGCTTCAGTGATTTCTTCGACAAAAATCACGCCGTGAGGATTACCCATGGATACCGGCACCAACTCGTGGCTGCCGCAGGGGGATTCAAGACGAAAGCTGTGGTCATTGTTTGCGGCGGCGAACGCCGGGTCGAATGGCACTGCTGCTGCGTCCAGGCGTGGTGGACCCATGTCCACTTCCACGTTGCTGGCTTCGAGCAGGCTGGTCTGGAAAGAACCGTTAGCGGTTTCGAACCGCAGCACCTTTTTGGGACTCAATCCCAGCTCACTGATTAATCTGGCAACACAGCGAGCGCCATTGCCGCAATGCTCCGCCGTAGAGCCGTCAGCATTGTAGATGCCATAGCGGAAGTCGTTGTCCGGGTCAGTTGGCACATCGATTGTTAACAGCTGGTCAAAACCTATCCCGGTGTGGCGATCTGCCCAGGCGCGTATCTGTTCGGGAGTAAATGACACCTGCTGGGTCACCCGGTCGATGACCATGAAGTCATTGCCGAGTCCGTGCATTTTGCTGAACGCAATATCCATCCGATCAGCGCTCCGGGAGTTCCAGTCGCAACATGTCGGTGCTGGTCTCCCGGCGCCGAATCACGCTGAAGCTGTCGCCCTCTACAAGAACTTCGGGCGGCCGGCCTCGGCTGTTGTAGTTTGATGCCTGAACCATTGCATACGCACCGGCGGAATAAACCGCCAGAAGATCTCCCGGCTCGATGGTGAGCAGGCGATCTTTGGCCAGAAAGTCCGCGCTTTCGCACACGGGACCGACTATGTCCCAGCGCCGGGCAGCGTTCGGATCGCGGCGCGCTACGTTGTCCACACCGTGCCATGCCTGATACAACGCGGGTCTGATCAGATCGTTCATTGCCGCATCGGTCACGGCAAAGTTGTGGTGTTCGTCGCTGGGTTGAGGTTTCAGGTATTCCACCGTGGTGACCAGAATGCCACCGTTTGCGACCAGGAAACGCCCGGGTTCAACCACGATCTGGATTTTCCGGTTGTCCAGAGCAGCAACGACTCGCTCGCTGTAGTCGGCGAAATCAAAAGGCGGCTCAGTGTCGTAGGTAGCGCTGAAACCTCCGCCGAGGTCTAAGTGGTCCAGTTCAATGCCGTTGTCCTGCAGTTGGTCGATAAGTTTCAGCAGGTTCTCCAGCGCTTCGATCATCGGCTGGGGTGTGGTGATCTGTGAGCCAATGTGGCAAGCCATTCCAGCTGCGCGCAGATGGTCGTTGCTCTGGATAAAGTCATACAGCGCCAGGGCTTGCGCCGCGGGTACTCCGAACTTGTTTTCTTTTAAGCCGGTAGAGATGTAAGGGTGCGTCTTCGGGTCGACGTCGGGATTGACCCGGATCGCAACCGCGGCGATTTTGCCGAGCAGCCGGGCACGCTCAGCGATGCGTGCAAGTTCCGCGGCACTCTCCACATTGAAGCAGCCTATTTCCAGCTTCAGGGCCAGGTCAATGTCTGCAGCAGATTTACCAACTCCAGAAAATACCACTTTGCCGGCATCTGCGCCTGCGGCCATAACCCGCTGCAGTTCACCGCCGGAGACGATATCGAAACCCGCGCCGAGATCGTTGAATACCTTGAGTACAGCCAGGTTGGAGTTGGCTTTCACCGCGTAGCAGATTTGACCGCCAAAAACTGCGATGGAGGTTTCGAGCAGATGATACTGACGCTCGAATTTTTGTCTCGAATAGACGTATACGGGCGTGCCGACTCTGGCAACGATGTCCGGTATGGCTACGTCATCGACATGCAGGATGTCGTTGCGAAACTGGAACGAAGGTGACAGGTCTGAATTCATGGTTGATCAGGTTGGACGATATGAGTCGGGCCATTGTGATTCGCTGCGAGCAGCTTTGCCGACTCGGCTGAACGGGTGCCTTCAGGTAGCGTTAAAGGCCCTTTCTGTCCGCAGGTGGCAGCTTGCAGGGTCAGTAGAATCAGCAGTATCCAGCGCACGTGAAAGGCCCGAAGAACAAACAAAAAAGTATACACGTTCCGGCCCTCACCGGAGGTTCATCCACTCATTGAATCCTTGCTCTGCTGCGGGCTATGGCAGCAGTCACCTGAACAGGCGCGGTGGCACCGAAATGATTCCGAGCTGCCACAGACCCTTCGAGAGTGAGTATGTCGAAGACCTCCTCATCGATCAGCTGGCAGAACTGTTGCAGCTCGGGCAGCGTGAGTTCATCCAGGGCTCGGTTTTCGCGAATCGCGAATGCGACGGTCTGACCAACCACCTCGTGGGCATCGCGAAACGGGATACCCAGGCGAACCAGATAGTCGGCCAGGTCCGTTGCGGTGGTGAAGCCCGCGGCTGCAGCTTTGCGCATGTTGTCGGCTCTGGCTTCGATTGCCGGAATCAGCCCGTTCAGAGCCGTCAGGGTGTCGCGCAGCGTGTCCAGAGCGTCGAACAGCGGCTCTTTATCTTCCTGATTGTCTTTGTTGTAGGCCAGAGGCTGACCTTTCATCAGCGTCAGCAGGGTGATCAGGCTGCCGGTTACCCGGGCGGATTTGCCTCGGATGAGTTCCGGGACGTCAGGGTTCTTCTTCTGAGGCATGATGCTGGAGCCGGTGCAGAAGCGATCGGGCAGATCAATAAAGGAGAACTGCTGAGACATCCACAGCACCAGTTCTTCGCTCCAGCGCGAAAAATGACCCATTGTCATGCTGGCTACCGCGCAGAATTCGATGATGAAGTCGCGGTCACTGACCGCATCGAGAGAGTTTTCGCTGACCTCGGCAAATCCCAACTCAGTCGCGACCATCTGACGATCTATCGGGAAGGTGGTGCCGGCGAGTGCGGCGCTGCCCAGCGGCAGCACGTTGACCCGTTTACGACAATCCAGCAATCGGTCCCGGTCACGCTTGAGCATTTCAAACCAGCACAGCAGATGGTGACCGAAAGTGATCGGCTGAGCAGCCTGCAGATGCGTGAACCCGGGCATGATTGTATCGGTATGCTCAGCGGCCTTGTCCAGGATAGCGTTCAGCAGCTGTTGTTCCTGTTCCAGCAGCTGATCAATCGCATCGCGCAGATACAGCCGCATGTCGGTGGCGACCTGATCATTACGCGAACGACCGGTGTGCAGCTTTTTACCGGTATCACCAATGATTTCCACCAGGCGGCTTTCGATATTCATGTGCACGTCTTCGCGGCTCACTGACCAGACGAACTCGCCATCGGCGATTTCCTGCTGGATCTGCTCTAAGCCTCCGACGATGCTTTTGCGCTCGTCATCGGTCAGAATGCCGACACTGGCCAGCATGTTGGCATGCGCAATGGAGCCTTGAATATCAAACGGATACAGGCGCTGATCAAACGCCACCGATGCCGTGTAGGCTTCGACGAACGCATCTGTTGCCTCGAGGAATCTGCCGCCCCAGGCTTTGCTGTCTTGACTCATGACTGACTTAATCGGGTGGTGATGGCGAAGTATAACAACCAATCGGACCCTCTGGACGCTGCGGCGGCAGCGCCAAAACCCTTCGTGGTTCCGGATCTGTGTAATGTGGCGGCAATTTCACTGGTGGTGCTTTTCGGCGAACTGCTGGTGCTGGTGCTGCTGTTTGCCGGCGGCCCGGTCACCTGGGTTCGACTGGCGCTGATGTCCCTGTTTGTGCAGTGGGTGGGTCTGTCCAGCGCTGGTGTTCTGTGCGCAACACGCAAAGTGCTGGCGGGCTTCGGTCTGGTAACGGGCGGCCTGCTGGCATTCGGTCTGGTGCTGCTGATCACCCTGATGGTTGGACTGTTTGCCGATCGCATGTTCGCCGGCCCCGGCAGCAGCATCGACTGGACGGTGATCTTTGGTCAGCAGGTGATCGCAGGAATTATCGCCGCGCTGACGCTGCGCTACTTCTACGTTCAACAGCAGCTGCGGGTTCAGGAGCAGTCAGAACTGCAGTCGCGCATTCAGGCGCTGCAGAGTCGGATTCGTCCTCATTTTCTATTCAACAGCATGAACATTATCGCCAGTCTGATTGCGGTGGATCCGGATACCGCGGAGGCGGTTGTGGAAGATCTGTCGGAACTGTTTCGCGCCAGCCTCAACGACGCCGGCAACCAAGTGCCGATGCGGGATGAATTGAGTCTGTGTGAACGGTATGTGCGAATCGAGGCACTGCGTCTGGGCGATCGTCTGGATATGGTCTGGCAGGTGGAAGAACTGCCGCGCCACGTGCAGATTCCTCTGCTGACTCTGCAGCCGCTGCTGGAAAACGCGATTTATCATGGCATACAGCCGTTGCCCGAAGGTGGCACAATTCGCCTTCGACTGTGGCTTGAAAAGGACAGCGTCAATGTCGAAATCACCAATCCGCTGCCGCCGGCTAATGCCCGCTATCAGAGCCAGGGGAATCGGATGGCGTTGAATAACATCCGCAGCCGTTTGAGTGTGCTCTATGGCGCCAGGGCGGAATTGATCACCAGCGCGGGTGAAACCACCTACGCCACTACGCTGCGCTATCCGCTTAGCGCCGCTGATGAGGAAACAAGCTGATGAAGGTGCTCATCGTAGATGATGAACAGCTGGCTAGGGACAGGCTGGCGCGAATGATCGCTGGGTACGATGACTACGAGGTGATTGGTGAAGCGGCCAACGGGATAGAGGCGGTCAAACAGGCGGCGACGCTGCAGCCGGAGGTAGTGCTGCTGGACATCAGAATGCCGGGCATGGATGGTCTCGAGACTGCCCGCCATTTTGGCGACTTCGACGAGCCACCGGCAGTGATTTTCTGCACTGCCTATGAAGAACACGCGGTGGAGGCTTTCAATCTTCAGGCGGTTGGCTATCTGCTCAAGCCGGTTCGCAAAGACAATCTGGAAGCGGCGCTGGGTAATGCCCAACGGATTAACAAAGCTCAGTTGGCGGCCCTGTCCAGCGAGCAGCCGCCGAGACGTTCCCACATATCCGCCCGGACGCGGCGCGGCATGGAGCTGATTCCTGTTGACGACGTGCGCTATTTCCAGGCTGATCAGAAATATGTCACGGTGCGCCATGCTGCAGGAGAAGTCATCGTTGATGAAACTCTGCGGGATCTGGAAGAAGAATTTGCTGACCATTTTGTCCGCGTCCATCGTAACGCGCTGGTTGCCGCCCACTATGTCATTGGCCTGGATCGGCTCGGCAACGGTCACTATCAGATCCGCTTGCGGGATGTCGATGAAGCTCTGGACGTGAGCCGAAGACACGTAGCCGCGGTGCGCAAATTCATTAAAAAGCTCTAATTCGCCGGACCCCCATGACTCGACAACAGATCACGATCGCTACCCGTCAGAGCAAACTGGCGCTATGGCAGGCTAACTTCATCAAAGCAGAACTCGAAGCCGCCCACCCGGGGCTCTCCGTCGAACTCCTCGGTATGACTACAGATGGCGATCGCTGGCTGTCATCACCTCTGTCTGAAGTGGGTGGCAAAGGCCTGTTCATCAAAGCGCTTGAAGACGCATTGCAGGATGGACGTGCGGATCTGGCCGTTCACTCAATGAAGGATGTGCCTGCGGAACTGCCTGATGGTTTTGCGCTGCCGGTGATCGGCTATCGTGAAGATGTCAGGGATGCGCTGGTCAGTGCGTCGGCAAAGTCTCTCGACGATCTGCCGGCAGGTGCGTTGATCGGCTCTTCCAGCCTGCGCCGCCAGTCGATGCTGCTGCAGCAGCGTGGCGATCTGCGCGTGGCACCCGTGCGGGGCAATGTCGACACCCGTCTGGCAAAGCTGGATTCGGGCGAATACGACGCGATCATCCTGGCAGCGGCAGGATTGAACCGGCTCGGACTATCGGCACGGATAACGGAACTTCTGCCCGTCGAGCGGCTTCTGCCCGCGGCCGGCCAAGGTGCGCTGGGCATTGAGTGCCGAGCTGATGATGCGGAGGTTGTTGCCCTGCTGCAGCCGCTTAACGACGCAATAACTAACACCTGTGTCAGTGCGGAACGACTGGTCAGCGCCGGTCTGGGTGCTGATTGCTCCGCACCTCTGGGCTGCCATGCGGTGCTGGTGGATGACGAACTGCAGCTGGAAGCCTGGTTGCTGCGCGAAGATGGCAGCGCGCAAATCTCTGCACAAGCCGGCGGGAAGTCGGCGGAGCTGGTCAGTGCGGAAGTTGTTGCGAGCCTGCTCGGAGCGGGTGCGGCGGACTGGCTGGCTGCCAGAAGCGGAACCTAGGCACCCTGAGTGGCCACCAGGCTCTGGCTTACCCGTACCCAACCCGGGGCTGATCGTCAGGCCCGGGATCTCCGGTCCGCGGGTTATCAGGTGCTGGCAGCACCGGTGCTGGAGGTGGCAACCATTGTCACTGCAGCACCCGCGCACGCGCCGGATATTGTGATTTTTCTGTCTGAACATGCGGTCAATTGCGCGGCTGACCTGGCGTTCTGTGACGGTGCAGTGGTACTTGCGATCGGGGCCAGAACTCAGCAGGTGCTGCAGTCCTTCGGTATCGACGCCAGGGTTCCTGCCGAGGAGCGTAGCGAAGGACTGCTGCAGATGCCGGAACTGGCGCAGCTGCAGGGTCTGCAGGTGCTGGTGGTTGCCGGTCAGGATGGTCGTGGTGTGCTTGAGGCTGAACTGGCCGCGCGCGGTGCGCAGGTCTCCAGTTACCGTTGCTACCGACGGGTGGCCGTGGCGGATCCTGCTGTTGAGGTGGCGGATGTGGATGGCATTGTGGTCGCCAGCGGTGATGGTCTGCAGGCGGTGGCCCGATTCTGGCTGAAGGCCGGCGGCAGCGTGAACATTCCGCTGCTGGTGCCCTCGGCGCGGGTGGCCGATCTCGCCCGGCAGCAGGGATTCACCCGGGTGCTTGAATGTGCGGGAGCCGATTCCCGTGCGATACTGTCAATGTTGCAACAGATAGCGGAAACGTAACTCGTGGCGGATCCCACTGACTCGAACAAACCCGGCAATGAAGTAGAGGCGGCGGAGGTATCTGACGACGCTCTGTTTGAATCCCGTTCGGATGATCCCGGTCCTGCCGATACGTCTGTAGAGCCCGACTCCGTGCCGGTGAAAGCGAAAAAACCCGGCAGATTCCTGGCTTTCTTGGCACTGTTGGTGGCTTTAGCCAGCCTGGGTTTGTCCGGCTATCTGTATTATCTGCTGCAGATCCAGAATCCGCTGGAGCCAGTCAGCAGCCGGCTGGACAGCATGGAAAGCGAAGCCCGTCGTATGACCTCGACCCTGGCTGAGCTGAAAACTTCTCAGGCAGACGAACTGGCGGCGTTCAGCCGGCGGCAGCGGATCGAGCTGGAAGCAGAGCGAACGGAACTGCTGGAGTCGCTTAATCAGCTGGCGAATCAGGCGCCCCCGTCGAGTCGGGAGTGGAAAGTGGCCGAGGTGGCCTATCTGCTGCGAATTGCCAACCACAGGCTGCTCATGGAGCGTGATGCCGATGGTGCTCTGGAGCTGCTGACCGCGGCAGATGAGATTCTGGTTGAACTGGATGACTTTGCCTTCTATCAGGTACGCGCGCGACTCGCAGAAGAGACGCGGACCCTGCAGTCTGTCGAAGCCAACGACCTGCCTGGGATATATCTCGAACTCGAAGCGCTGAAACGACAGCTGCGCCAGCTGCCTCTGAAGCTGCCGCAATACCTGCAATCTCGGAGCGAAGCGCCGACACCGGCGACGGACGGTGACTCGGGGTTCTGGGCTTCGTTGCGGCGTGAGGTCTCGAGTAAATTCCGGATTCGCCACTTTGAAGGTGACATCAAGCCGTTGCTCTCTGCGGAAGAGGCAGTCTACCTGGAACTCAATCTCCGGCTGATGCTGGAGCGGGCCCAGTTGGCTGCGCTACGCCGCGAACAGCTGGTGTTCAGTGAGAGCCTGGAGACCGCAGCATCGTGGTTGCTGGAATACCTCGATGACAGTGATGCTGCGGTGACAGACAGTGCCGAAGAACTCCGGCGCATTGCGGCGATTCAGCTGGACCTTGATCTGCCGGACATATCGGCTTCACTGACGGCGCTCGAGGCAGTGCGACGGCAATGATGAAATCGGGATTACTGCTCATTGGTATTGCCCTGTTGCTGGGAGGGCTGGTGGGAACCCTGGTGGTCCGTGATCCGGGTTATGTCCTGATTGCTTATGCCGACAGCGCGCTGGAAACCAGCCTGTGGTTTGCGCTGGTGGCACTGGTTGTCGGCTATTTTCTGCTGCGCCTGATAATTGCGGTTTTCTCACGAACCGCGAAATCAGGCGGCAAGATGGGCCGCTGGTTCCAGCGGCGTAAAGATCACAATTCCCGCAATCAGACCGTCCAGGGCATGTTGCTGCTTGCTCAGGGCGACTGGACCCAGGCCCGCAAGCTGCTGACCAGCTCGGCGAGCCACGTTGAAACACCGCTGATCAACTACCTTGCTGCTGCCCGGGCCGCTCATGAACTGGGCGATCTGGACGGCCGCGACAGCCTGCTGCGCGAAGCGCGTGAATCAACGCCGGGGTCAGGGTTTGCGGTAGATCTGACCCAGGCTGAACTGCAGCAGAGTGCGTCACAGTGGGAGCAGTGTCTGGCGACCTTGCTGCGGCTGCGTGACGAATCCCCGCGACATGCGCTGGTCCTGAAGATGCTGGTCGACTGTTATCAGCATCTGCGCGACTATCCGGCGCTGCTGGAGCTGCTTCCCGATGCGAAGAAGGCCAAGGTTTACTCTGATGCAGACTTTCAGGCACTTGTGCTGGATGGTTGGAGTGGACGTATCTCTGCCGCAGGTGAGTCTGTTGAACAGGTGTTCTCGTTGCTGCCCAAAGACCTGAAACACCAGCCTCGGCTTGTCGCCTGTTACGCGTCGGCGCTGCAGCAGCTTGGTCAGGGCGCGGTTGCGCTGCCTGAGATCAAAAGCGCGTTGCGACAGGGCTGGGATTCGTCCCTGGTGCGCTGGTACGGAGAACTGCAGGGCGATCAGCCTGCCGAACAGCTGCTTGCTGCCGAGGGCTGGCTGAGAGAGCGACCCAATGATGCGATTGTGCTGTTGACGCTTGGCCGGATATCGCTGATGAATCAGGAGTGGGCCAAAGCCCGCGAGTATCTGGAAGCAAGCCTGCGCCAGGAACGTACGCCCGAGGTCTATGCGGAGCTGGGCAGGTTGTGCACTGCTATGGGTGATCTGGAGCGAGGTAGTGAATATCTGCAGCGCTCACTCGAACCTCTGCCGGAGCTGCCGCTACCCGGTTGACGGTCAACTGCGTCCGGCAAGCTGGTCTTCGACAAACTCCATACGATCTTTGCCCCAATACAGCTGGTCGCCAATCATGATGGAAGGGGCACCGAACACACCTTGCGCCCGAGCGCGCTCGGTAGAGTCAATCAGCGCCTGGCGGACCGGTTCGCTTTCACTGGCCTGCTCAAATTCATCCGCGTCCACACCCAGGCTGACGGCAATACGTCGCAGTTCCGGATATTCGCCAATGGCGCCGTTGTCCTGTTCCCAGTATTCCGCAAATATCGCGTTGATGAACGGCAATTCCAGATCCCACTGACGCATCGCCAGCGCGCCCCGCAGCGCACGGGCGGTTTTGATCGGAAAGTTTGTCGGGCGTTGGAACGGCAGGTCATACTTCTTTGCCCAGCGCATCAGATCATCCAGGCGATTGTTCAGTTTGTCCCTCGGCTCTTTCATCAACTCGTAGTTATTGGATCTGAAAACGTAGCCGAGGTTGAACGGGTGCCAGCGGACGGTTGCCTGATAGGTTTTGGCAATCGGCAAAATCAGCTTGAGCGCAAAATAGGTATTGGTACTGCCCAGATCCCAGTAGAAGTCGATGTGTTTACTCATGCGGGTAACCAGTTCGATGAACACTCAGGCTACAGTCCCGCAGCTGCACGGCGGCGTCAACCATCTGGATGTCAGGCAGGGCGTGGGGCATATGCGAACACGTCAGATTCCAACGCTGAAGCGGCTATTCCGGCTTGAGCGAGGCTGTCGGCTGCCGCATAAACGAATGGCGGACTGCCACAGAGGATAATTCTGCGATCAGCATGGTCTTGCGCGTTTTCCACCAGCCAGCGCATTCCCAGATTCGCTGGCGTTCGGATGGCGTCTGCGCGGTACACGCTCTCAAGCCAGTCCGCGCCAAGCCTTTCCAGTGTCTGCCGAAAGTAGAAGCCCTGATCTGTGTCAGCGCAGGCGAGCAGCGTAACCGGGCGATGTATACCGCGCTGCTGAGCATCTTTGATGATCGCCAAGGCCTGGGACGCACCTGTGCCGCCGCAGATCAGCAGCAGCGGCCGGGTATCCCCGGCATCAACAAATACATCACCGCCAGGACCGCGAATGGTCAGCGTCTGTTGGCTGGCCAGCAGCGTGTCGAGCAGCGCTGCGCCGGGCGCGCCGGGTATGGATTGGTAATGCAGATGCAGTTCCGGAAGCTCCAGCGGTGAGCTGGCGATGGACAGCGGCACTGCCGTGCCATCCGGATCGATGATCTCCAGATACTGACCCGGGTGGAAGTTGAACGGGTTTTCGGTGGATAGCTGCGATCGCGTCAGGCGCAGCACAATCTGCTGCACCGGTCGACCGGTTACTGAAACGATGTCTGCTGAGAAATCGATTTAGCGATACTTCTTCAACGGTAGCTCGTTGTCAGTTGCTTTGAACAGGCTCAGCGAGTCCTCATAGATGAGAAGAATTCTTCGTTGGTCTTGGTATTTTTCAACTTGTCGACCATGAATTCGATTGCCGCAACATCGTCCATATCATGCAGAAGCTTGCGCAGAATCCAGACCCGCTGCAGTTCTTCTTCACCCATCAGCAACTCTTCCCGGCGGGTGGCTGAACGACGGATGTTGATTGCCGGATAAACCCGTTTTTCGGCAATCTTGCGTTCCAGATGCAGTTCCTGGTTGCCGGTGCCTTTGAATTCTTCGTAGATAACTTCGTCCATCTTCGAGCCGGTATCGACCAGTGCTGTGGCAATGATGGTCAGGCTGCCGCCTTCTTCGATGTTCCGAGCCGCACCGAAGAAACGCTTCGGGCGTTCCAGGGCGTGGGCGTCGACACCACCGGTGAGGACCTTGCCCGATGACGGGACGATGGTGTTGTAGGCGCGCGCCAGGCGGGTAATAGAGTCCAGCAGGATCACGACGTCTTTGCCGTGTTCTACCAGCCGTTTGGCTTTTTCGATGACCATTTCGGCCACCTGGACGTGGCGGGAAGGCGGTTCGTCGAAGGTGCTTGCGACAACTTCGCCAGCTACCAGACGCTGCATCTCGGTGACTTCTTCCGGGCGTTCATCGATCAGCAGAACGATCAGTACACACTCTGGATAGTTTGCGCTCAGTGATTGCGCAATGTTCTGCAGCACCAGGGTTTTACCGGCTTTCGGTGGAGAAACCACCAGAGCGCGCTGGCCTTTACCGATCGGCGCAATCAGATCGATGATGCGGGCGGTCAGATCTTCGGTGCTGCCGTTACCGCGTTCGAGCTGCATACGTTGGGTCGGGAACAGTGGCGTGAGGTTCTCAAACAGCAGCTTGTGCTTTTTCGAATTGGGCTCGCTGAAGTTGATCTGATCAACCTTGAGCATGGCGAAATAGCGCTCGCCATCCTTGGGTGCGCGGATCTTACCGGCAATGCTGTCACCGGTACGTAGATTGAAACGCCGGATCTGGCTTGGCGACACATAGATGTCGTCGGGACCCGCCAAATACGAGCTGTCTGCTGAGCGCAGGAAACCGAAGCCGTCCTGGAGGATTTCCAGGGTGCCCTCGCCGTAGATGTCTTCGCCGGCTTTTGCCTGTTTACGCACAATGGCGGCGATGACTTCCTGTTTGCGGGATCGGGCCTGATTTTCCAGGCCGAGTTCGCGTGCCATATCCACCAGTTCGCTGACGGGCAGGGCTTTGAGATCTTTTAGGTTCATTGACATGATTGGATGAACATCCGGTAGTGATGATGATGATGAAGCGTGGGAGTGATTTGACGCAATTCGTCGGCTCGAGCGATCGGGGCACAATGGCCGCGATTTATTCGAATTCTCTTGATCCCAACAAGCTGATCGGAATATCTGATCTATTGGTCAGTCGGGAGAGTCGAGCCAGGAAGTACTTAAGCGGTCCTCAATGACCGCAAGACTCTGCCGTAGTGTAGTGTTTTCGAACCCTGCGTCAAGGTGTGAACGAAAGCTCGTTCACACCTTCTGTTTTAAGGTGTCTTTCCGGATCGGTCCAGTTCGATACCCGCAGAACGCGTTTCAGGCAGCAGACTCAGATGTTGCTGTCTAAAAAAGCAGCCAGCTGCGACTTGGAAAGTGCACCCACTTTGGTCGCTTCGACTTCGCCGCCTTTGAACAGCATCAGGGTCGGAATACCGCGAATGCCATATTTAGGGGGCGTTTCCTGATTTGCGTCGATATCCAGTTTGACGATTTTCAGCCGATCGCCATATTCGTCAGCGATTTCGTTCAGGATAGGGGCAATCATTTTGCAGGGCCCACACCACTCCGCCCAGTAGTCCACAAGGACCGGCTTGTCGGATTTCAGTACGTCTGTGTCCCACTCGGTATCAGACGTATGGACAATGTTTTCGCTCATGAAAGGAGCCTCCAATTCGGTTAAGCCGGCAGTGTACCACGAGTGTTTGCGGGGGCAGTTATAGGGATTTTGTCTCAGGATATGCCGCATATAGGGGTGGGGTTTGGCCAGGTTGGTTGCGTAAATTCTACTAGTTCGGCCGATAGAGGCGGCTGAGTTAGCGCCGTGTGGTTCGGGGGTGGGAAGCATTTTCTTCA
>Ga0316194_10002142_pt1 | contig 13790 bp, 13 predicted proteins | sample CroRivsedime1_MG_FD_204936 | JGI IMG/M metagenome (GOLD analysis project Ga0316194, IMG submission 204936) | Coastal sediment microbial communities from Maine, United States - Cross River sediment 1 | ecosystem: Environmental > Aquatic > Marine > Coastal > Sediment | place: USA: Maine...
AAGAATTTAATACCGTGATCTGCTCATACGTGGAAAAGAAAATGAAAGACGGTTTAAATGACAGGGGAGTAGAGAAACTCATCAATGAATATGCTCAAACAATAGAGATACTTTCCTCTATTTATTATAATTTGGACTGCGCACACAAATAAGTTTCCTGACCCCTCACCGGACAATTACCGTCTCATGCCGCTTTCGAGTTCGCCACGATCTGATCGCCAAAGGGACATTGCTGCCATTGCGAATATCAGTAAAAAAAGCTGAATAACACCCGCCGACCCCGTTACCCCCTCTTCGATCCCCCATTAGATTAAAAATCACCCTCAAGAATCGATCTTGACTGCCGTAATAGCAGTTGTACTGTTATCTAGAGCTGGGGGGCTTCTATGATACAAACCATCTATGCCGCCACGTGCGGCGCACTCATCTTTCTGGTGGCCCTGGTCCCGCCAGCCATCTTCATTATCGATAAAGCCGGATTCTGACAGCAGAACAAAATCTTGAAACATGCAATGGCCATCCACAGGGTGGCCATTGTCTATTATTGCGTTCCTGCTCCTGACACCCTGACCACAGCTGTCATAAGACGCCGTTGTTTCGGCGCCTCTTGCCAATAAGTTTCACGTTAGCGTTCAGCTTGCGCATCGCTGTATGTGCGACGTTATGTCACATCTCAAATCATTGCAAAACTCTTAAACTATGCCTCTCATGCCCACCTGTGGGGGGGGGATCCGTTCAAACTAATTGAATGCAACGTTACATCGTTGCTACTGGAATGACCGATGAAAAATAATAACCTTTTTATCATTTATATCATTTGCCTGCTTATTCCCGCTACCAGCCTGCTGGCAGCTGACCCCGTCATCCTGGTGGAAGACGTAGAACCACCCAAACCGGCCACCCAGACCTGGTTACCCGAAGAGATCGAACTGGCACCGACCAGTGATGGTGGAGAACTGCTGCGCAATATTCCGGGCATCTCCGGCTCACGCATGGGTGGACGCGGCATCGATCCGATCATCAGGGGCCAGAACAATAACCGCCTTAATATCCTGCTGGATGGCGCCTATGTCCATGGCGGCTGCCCAAACCGCATGGATCCGCCCACGGCTTACACTTCAATGAACAGCTATGACAGCATCACTGTCATCAAGGGTTCGCAAACCGTGATCTATGGTGGCGGCGGCCCTGGCGGGACGGTACTGTTTGAGCGCCGTACACCCCGGTTCACTGCAGATGAACCCTTCCGCGCAGAGGCCTCCGCCGGTTACAAGAGTAATTCCGATACGCAACAATATGGCGCTGATGTAGGCGCGGGGACCACGAACTGGTTCCTGCGTGGTATCGCTGATTACACCGATGCCAACAACTATGAAGACGGTAACGGAGATTCGGTCCGTTCTGCCTATCGTAACAAGGAAGGCGTTGCCATTCTGGGCTATACCCCGAACGATAATACCCGGCTTGAATTGTCCTACGAGGCCAACCGAGAGGAGGATGTGCTGTTTGCAGGCGCAGGAATGGATTCGCCCTATAGCGACAACGATACAACGCGACTCAAATTCGAAACCGGCACACCCATGGGCTTCCTTGCTGGCGCCAGGGCCGAGCTGTATTACTCGGACATCGACCACCTGATGGATAATTATTCGCTGCGCAAACTGACCAGCCCGATGAAAATGCGGGTCCCCAGTACCTCGAGGACCGGTGGTGGCCGGATGAGCGGCGAAATCCATACCCGTAACAACATGATCTGGACCATCGGTGCCGACTACCAGAAGAACAACCGTGATGCCGACCGGTTTTCCGGTATGGCTTCGGGTGGCCGTCCGACCAACCTGCAGTCCATTCTCTGGCCGGATGTCGACCTGGAACAAACGGGGCTGTTTGCCGAATTTTCCAGGCCTCTCACCGACACAGACAACCTGAAGGCAGGTATCCGCTATGATTATGTCGACACCTCGGCGAACCGGGCCAATGAAGATGCGAACGTACCCACCATGCCCGGCATGTCAGTACAACGCAGTCCCTCTGACCTCTATGATCTGTATTACAACACCAGAAAAGACGACCAGACCGAGCACAACCTTGGCGGCTTCATTACCCTGGAACATTTGCTGAGCCCGACCTCTACCGTGTATGCAACCCTGAGCAGGACTGTCCGGACTGCAGATGCCACGGAACGGTATATCGCCAGTGACAACGGCATGGATGGAAGTATGCGCTGGGTCGGTAACCCTGACCTGGACCCGGAGGCACACCACCAGCTGGAACTGGGATATACACGCGATGCCGGTTTCTGGGACACTGCTGTCTCGGTGTACTACAACAACGTATCCGACTACATCATGCGTGACCGCGCCCATGGCCAGGATGGCATTGAACAGGATGACAACGCTTCCATCTACCGCAATGTGGACGCAGAACTCTACGGTTTTGAAATGGAGGCCGGTATACGCTGGGCATCCCACTGGTCCAGTAGGGCCACGCTGGCCTATGTACATGCGGATAACACCGATGACAACCGGGCAATCGCCCAGGTGCCGCCGCTGGGAGGCACCGTCAGCCTGGAATACGCGCGCAATGACTGGAATATCGGTGGCCTGGTGCGTGCCGATGCCAGTCAACACCGGGTGCAGGATAATCCTGACAAGAACAGTGGTCAGGATGCAGGCACGACCTCCGGATGGGGGACACTCGACCTGTTTGCCGGCTATGAAGGTGCGGAACATTTTACCGTATCCGCCGGCATCAATAATGTCTTTGACAAGGCCTACGCCTATCACGTAAACCAGGCGAATGTCGATCCTTTCAACCCGGATGCCGTGCAGGTTAATGAACCAGGGCGGGAATACTGGCTACGCGTGAGTGCATACTTTTAACCTCGCGAGGTTGAGAGGCAGAACAACAAAGAATGTTCCTGTCATAACAGACTGACGAGAGAAATGACATGACAGGATAATAATATCTGCTGGTAAGCTGCCTCTGCATGCTTGTTGCAGTTTACCAGCGTAAGGGGGCAAATAAATGAACAGTTATGAACACAGCAGTGTTGTTGTTGCCGCCGTGCTATCAGTTACTCTGCACGCGGCGGCGGCTGTTTATCTCGGTCAGCATGATGACCCGTCTGCAAGCCAGCCGCAGTCCACTGCCAGTGTCATGCTGATCAGCCTGGCTCCTGCCAGGCAGGCCCCTCCACAACCCGAACCGAAACCTGCCCCGTTAGCAACGTCTGAAGCAATAACCGAGCCCCCACCACCACCAACGCCCGTCCAGAAGCCTGTCTCCAAGCCCAAACTCGCGCGGAAACCACCACCGAAACCGGCCATCGAGCCGCTACCGACAATCAGCAAGCAGCCGGAAACAACAGAACCCGTCGAGGAACGGACTGCAGTATCATCCTACACAGAGGCACCGCTGAACAAACCGGCACTGGACCAGATAGTGTTGATAAACGAAAGGGACTCCTATTTGACACGAATGCTGGCACATATAGACAGCCATAAATTTTATCCGCGCAAGGCCCGTCATCGCGGCATGGAAGGCGAAGTCAAGATAGCCTTCTACCTGCACAAGGATGGCAGCATCAGCGACTTGCAGGTCAGTGGTGGCAGCAGGGTACTGCGCACGGCAGCAAAGCAGGCGGTACGGAGTGCATTATCCCTGCCCCGGCCACCCGAATCATTTCACCTGCAGAAACAGATCCGTTTCGGCATGGTTTACCGCCTTGACGGCTAAACCAGTGCCGACACGGGCACCTGCATGAACCTGCAAGGAAACAACAGACAATGACTACTGCAACCAGCGTTGCCCTGCAACGGCTGAACAGCCTGTTGCCCCTCAAAATCAGGCAGTCCGCACTGCCGCCCAAACTGCTAAGCCTGCACCGCGCCACACTCACTTCTCTGGCTGACCGGGGACGGCCACCTGACCGGGAAGAACTGCATGAATTATTGGCTGGCAGTGATGTCGATGCCGCACTCAGGCGACTGGCAGATGATGACCTGGTGGTACTGAACACGACAGGCAACAGCATCGCGGGTGCCTACCCGATGACAACCGAGAAGACCCGTCATTATCTCATAGTCAACAAACAGCCGGTGAATGCCATGTGCGCACTGGATGCACTGTCTGTCGGCCCGATGTTCAATGCAGAGGTTGCAATCAGCTCCGAATGCCATGTTACCGGCACAGCCATCAACATTCGTATGCAGGGCGAGGCTCTGCTGGAGGTTAAACCTTCAAGAGATGTGCATGTCGGCGTACGCTGGCAAAACCCGTCTGCCTGTGCAGCCCACAGCATATGCCTGGAGATGGTATTTCTGAAGGACCAGCCGACTGCACTGGAATGGCAGGCAGGTGACCGTGACAATACCAGCCTGTTCAACCTGCAGGACGCCGTTTCATTTGGCAGCGGGTTCTTCGTCCCGCTGCTGCAGGGCTAAAGCCCAACCTGCATATTCATTCCCTCATCATTCCAGATAAAGCAGCCCAATGACAGAATTTCACCCACAGGCAGTGTCTTGTCCATATCCTGGTTGCCTTCATGCTGGGAAACAGGACCGGGCAGTTTGTTCAAACAGGTGCCGGCCAGTACTACTTACGTCTTATTGAGACGCATGCTGGAATTGTTTACAATATAACGAAAATAACAACGAACCGAACAAGGACTGGTAGATGAATTATAAATATCTGGCAGCAGCTGCTTACCTGTGTATTACATTCATTACTCTGTCAGCATCGATAACGGCTGAACAAACAGTAAGTCCTGGCGCCGGCCAGCATTACCCAACTGAGCTGTTCAGCCGGACCGGAAATGCCACACAAGCTACCAGACTGACAAACAATCAGGCCCCGCTAAACCTGCTGGATACCGTCTGGATCTTTGGCTTCACGGTGGCGGGGCTGATTCTGTTAAGGAAAGTACAGGGCGATTAGCTAAACACCTCCCAGGGCCAGTACGCTTGCACTTATTTGACCGGGTCTGGCAGGACCGATGATTACGCACTGCCGAAAAAAACAGCACCCGGCGAAGAACTATATCTTCCTCCGCGCCTCCACCACATTGGGTAGCTGCCCGATCTTTGTCAACACGCGGCTCAGCTGACCTATATCGGCAATTTCCAGCGTCAGACTCATTCTCGCAATACCATCTCTCTCATCTGTCGCCGTATTGACCCCGTTAAGATTGATTTTATCGTTGGCCAAAACAGCAGTAATATCGCGCAACAGGCCGGAGCGGTCATAAGCCTCTACCACTATATCCACCAGGTAGGTTTCATCAGACGCGCTGCCCCACTCAACCTCAATCAACCGGTCACGGTCTTCACCTTGCAGGCGAAGTACATTACCACAGTCCTGACGATGAATCGTTACGCCACGCCCGCGAGTTATATAGCCGACAATCTGGTCATTAGGTACCGGACTGCAACAGCGCGCTGTCGATGTCAGGAGGTTGCCCACACCAAGGATCTTGAAGCCACCGGCAGTCGTAGCATGTGTCTTCCTCGCCAGCCGGGGACGCTGTGTTTCCTGGAGTGATTGCCGTGGCGCCATTTCATTGAGCGCGTTGGCAAGATTACCTGCAGTAATATCGCCATGACCAACAGCTTCCAGAAACTCGTCAACCTGCCTGTGTCTGAAACGACTGGCAAGTTTCTCCATGGGTATGTCGTTCACACCCAGGCGGCGCAGTTCCCGGTCCAGAATGCTGCGGCCCGCCGTAACATTGTGCTCGTAGTCCTGACGCTTGAACCATGAACGTACCCGTGATCTGGAACGCGAGGTTTTCAGGTAGCCAAGGTGTATATTCAGCCAGTCACGACTGGGGCCGCCCTGGCGGGTCGTCAGCACCTCGACCTGTTCACCGTTCTGCAAGGTGTAGGTCAATTGCACGATGCGTCCATTTACCTTTGCTCCGCGACAGCGGTGTCCAATCTCGGAGTGTACCGCATAGGCAAAATCCAGCGGCGTTGCGCCCTGCGGCAGATCTATGATTCGGCCCTGTGGTGTCAGTACATAGACTCTGTCGTGAAAGGCCTCGGACTTGAAGCGATCGACGAAATCACGGGCGCTGTCTTCCTCATCTTTCCATTCCAGTACTTGCCGTAACCAGGCGATCTTTTCCTCATAGCCTGCATCCACTCCTCCGCCTTCCTTGTAACGCCAGTGAGCGGCAACACCCAGCTCGGCATGTTGATGCATTTCCTCGGTGCGGATCTGTATCTCCAGGTTATGACCATCCGGCCCGACCACTGCAGTGTGCAGGGAACGGTAAAGATTTTTCTTGGGATTTGCGATGTAGTCGTCGAATTCTTTCGGTATATGCCGCCACAGGCCATGCACAATACCCAGCGCGGCATAACAGTCCTTTTCCTCATTCACCAGTATACGTACAGCACGCATATCGAAAACCTGGTCAAAATCGATCTGCTTGCGCTGCATCTTCCGCCAGATACTGTTGATGTGTTTTGGGCGCCCGCTGACGCTTGCCTTGACACCTGCTTTCTGCAGCTCGTTTTCAAGAGCAACAATGACACGTTTTATATAGTCCTCACGGTGCTCACGCTTCTCGGCCAGTAGCCTCGCCAGCTTCTGATATACTTCGGGTTCGAGGTAACGCAGGGAAAGATCCTCAAGTTCCCACTTGACCTGCCAGATACCAAGCCGGTTTGCCAGCGGCGCATAGATATCAAGCGTCTCCTGCGCAATACGTCGCTGTCTGTCACTGTCCAGATACTGCAGTGTGCGCATGTTATGTAATCGGTCTGCGAGCTTGATGAGGACAACCCTCACATCATCCGCCATCGCCAGCAACAGCTTGCGCAGGCTTTCAGCCTGTGCATGCACCTGGTTGCCCTCCTGATCCAGTCGCTGGAATTCACCGATACGTTCCATCTTGGTGACACCATCAACCAGATTTGCAATGACCGGCCCGAATTCTGATTTGACATCATCGAGGGTAACATCGGTGTCCTCGACCACGTCATGTAACATGGCCGCAGCAAGCGTCTCGTAATCCAGATTCAGGCCCCGGAGAATTTCGGCAACAGCAAGAACATGACTGTAATAGGGTTCGCCGGAAGCACGCTGTTGTTCACGGTGGGCAGCACTTGCCCAGCCGGCAGCTTTCTCGAGGACCTGCTGCTGGTTATCAGGTCGTCCCTTCAGCAAGTCCCCGATAGCTGCCTGGATGGTATCAGGAGTTTGTTGCGACCCCGAATGCGCGGATAAATCTTCCATTGATTATATATAGCAACAAGTTGTTGATTGTTGAACGACTAATTGTCAACCTGCCGACAAGTGCGGTGCCTGGCACTAGAGAAGACATTTGCATGACTGTCCATCCGGGCATGCCTGCGAGGATGGGAAAGGTGATTTACGGGACTTGCCTGTCCTGTTCGGTCTGACCGGGAGCGTCCTGTGAAGCTGTTTCCTGGTTAACGGGGGATACGACCGTTAACGGAGGTGTCGCACTTTCCCGAGCCAGCTGCTCACCTGACGGGTCAGTAAACGCGTCATTCAGGGCTTGCACGTGCTGGTTTGCTTCTTCGATGACCCGCTGCAGGCGTTTACGGCTGCGGTTCCCCCACCCCACGGGGGTTTTCCTGAAGACACTGTGCAAGGGTTGGGTATTAAAAGTGAATGCACTGCGAAGTCGCTCGAGTTCAACACCTTGTGCATACTGCTTGTTAAGCTGACGGACTATGCGTCGCCCGGCAAACTTACGCACCTTGAAGTGGAGATAGACAAACACAGCAGCAGCCAGCGTGCAAAAGATCAGCGTCCAGGCAATATTGTTGCTCGAACCCTGCCACCATCCGGGGGTTTGCCAGTTAATGCCATCCCTGAAGCCAAGCCACCCGGTGACAAGCACAGCAGCAAGCAGGAATCCTCCCGCCAGCAGACCATCTGACCAGAAAACGAGTTTGCGCCAGCGAGTCTTTAGCGACTCGAGCTGCGGGACAATCTTCTCTTCAATATCATGGGCCGTTTTCTCCAGCGTGCCGGCAATTCGATAGGCGCGCTCCACCCCGACACCCTGAATGCGCTGGTAAATCTCACCCAGGTCATGGTCCCGTTTTGATTCATAACGTTCGCGCAGAGCTTCAGTCTCAATGGGGACAGCGACCTCCGGGTTATATATACAATAAAACCGGCCGGCAGTCAGACCTTCCTGTGCCAGTGCACGCTGCCACGAACCCACCACTTCTTCAGGATTATCATCCCTCGCCGTGGTGTCCATCTGGTTCAGGATAAAGACAAACTTGGTGGCGTCCGCGCGGTTAATTGTGTCACCCACGAGATGTGTCAGGGTATCACGCATCGCACCCGGTTCCGGATGTCGCGCATCGAAAAACACCAGCACCAGATCTGACAGGTCGATGATGTGATTGGTCAGTCGTAGCGTAGCTGTACGCTGGGAATCTGCATCGAACCCTGGAGAATCGATAATTATCCGGCCTCGCAGTTTCTCACTGGGCGTGGTTTTCAGCTGCAGGTAGGTGTCAACACGCCTCCCCTCGCCCTGGGCAACCTTTTCGAGTTCATTACTGATTTGAAAGAAGGGAAAGCGCGGGTCCGCATCCAGTGCGGTACCCGGCAGTGCCTTGGTACCATGATCTACACCAAAACAGACGACGGTGAACTTGTCATCAACAGCCTGGTTGCCGGTATCCTGAAGGGACTGCCCCAGGTAATGATTGATGAAGGTGGATTTGCCGGCAGAGAAAGTACCGAGGACAGAGATCATCGGCCACCAGGATATCTGTGTGGCGAAGGACTGCTCGGCAGTCAGCATCCCCATGGACCGTCCTACCTGATCCAGGTGCCGATAGCTCTGGACTGCCTCCACCAGCACCGGATTTTCTTTCTTCAGGTGCTGCTCAAGGTTTCCAAGTCGCTGCTTGATCATTTTACCAGCGCCAAACATGAATACTTCCCGCTAATTGTCCAGTTAATACCTGGTGTCCATGGCAGTTATCTCTTTCCCTCACGGCACCTGCTTGTTGTCCGCTAGTTACAACATTGAAATTCCAGACCCTGCGTATACCTGTCAAAAGTCTCCTTCAGCACCACGGTTCATGATATCCAGAATGATCTCCTTAACCTGACTGGCTTCTTCAAAGAGTTCCGGTGGCAGCTCAGCACCACCATGAATCATCATGTCCATATTGAGGGTATACAGCCACAATTGTCCACTCTTGTCTTCTACGAGTGCTATGCGGCAAGGCAGGTAGGCGGAGAAGGCATCGGAATAGTCGATCATCTTGGCTGCTGTCAGCGGGTTACAGAACATATAGATCTTCCAGAAACGCTGGTCCTCGCCTGTCATCGCGGCAACCTGATCTGAAAGGGGCAATTCGCCCACATTCTTGAAGTTGTGTTCGTTGGCCACAAAACGCATAGTCTCTTCTACGTCTGTCGGACTCAGACCTTCTGCAACCGGGCGCTTCCAGACAGTTGCCTCGGCGCCATTACCGGATGCCAGCAAGGACTTCGTCATATCCATATAAACCTGTGGCGACATGGGATCAAATGTCTTCAGATTCTGCAGATCCTTGATATTCTGCATGCCAAAGCCGTAGGTAACAGCGACCCATATTATGCCGGCCAGCATCGCCAGACCAATCAACGCCAGTAGATTCCAGATCAGTTTAATCATAGCTAGTATCTTTCACCCTTAATGTTTATAAAATATCGTTTAACGAGTTAACTTATCCACGGCATTGATCTGTGTTTCCAGATCATCTGCTCCTGGCCCGTTTAAACCACGGATCACGTTGACCATTTGTCTTGCCTGCTCGACCATTCCGTCTTTTAGTAAACGGACACCGGATTCATAGTATGCACTCGCTGCCTGTTCCCATTGCCCCTGTGCGAAGTACATATTAGCCAGTTCACCATACCAGTCCGGGTTATCCGGCTCGAGCTGTATCAGCGTTCGATAGTGGTTTTCTGCCCCTTCGTAATCATGGAGCCAGTATGCCTCACGTGCCGCTGCCAGTGACTCATAGGCACTCTTCCCGGTATTACTCTCCAGGACAGGGGCTGGTGCTGTTGCAGTTGGCTCCGGCTCAGAATCAGCGGTCTGTTCTGCAGTCACTGCAGGTGGCGTTACATCGGGCACCGTCGACTCAGGCAGTTCTGCAACGCCCTGTTCTGCTGTGATAGTTGCAACAGCTGGCACATCTGCTGCTGACTCCGATTCAGTAACTGGCCCTGTAGGCGGTGTAGACGTGATTATAGCCGGTGCCGGCGATTCAGGCTGTTCGGTCAATGCTTCACTTTGCGCAGGTGTCGCAGACGGAACTACCAATGCCTCTTCTGCTGCATGCACAGGCTCCGGTTCCGTAACTGGCTCTGTAGGTGGTGTAGACAGGATTATAGCCGGTGCCGGCGATTCGGGCTGTTCGTTCAATGCTTCACTTTGTGCAGGTGTCGCAGACGGAACTACCGGTGACTCTTCTGCTGCGAGCACAGGCTCCGGTTCCGTGACTGGTTCTGCAAGCGGTATGGATGTAATCACCGCCGCTACCGGAACCTCGGACTGTTCTGTCACGGTTGCGCTTTCTGTGGCAGCAACAGACGTAACAGCCTGCATGTCTTCGTCCGCTCCCTGAGCATACCGGCTCCGGGTTACGGAAACATCAGGCTCAGGCTGCTCGCGACTGCTGGTAGCGATGCCAGCTGCATTGCCGGTCTCCTGACTGAGATCCGGTACGACGTTTACCGGTTCTTCCAGTGCCGCACCCGAATCAGGTGCATCGTCACCCACTACGGGCTTAGAACTTGCTCCAGGAGCTTCCCCGGTTACATCTGCCTCAGCAGCAGGCGACATCACCTCCTCTGTCACTACATCAGTAATGACTTCCACCTGTGGAGCTGCTGCCGGGTCATCGGCAATTGTCGCAGATTCAGGCAAGGTACTGACAACAGTAGCCGGTGTCTTAACATCGGTACCGGTATCCGACTTCTCTTCAATGACCAGAAATTCAGGCAGGTCCCATTCAGGAAACAAGTCACCGCGATACATCAGGGCGATTGCAATTAACACAACCACCGCCAGTGCAAAACCGTGACTCAGAATACGTGCAAGTAAATTCATCATGCCTGCTCCTTATTCCTAAATTGGCTGTTAACTTTCGACATCCGGATATAGCGCCATGGCCAGCGTATTGAACTCCACGGCAGCCTTGCTGCGCGGCCACATCTCGAACACCGTCAAGCCCTCGCTAAGCGAGCGTCGGAAGTTGGTTCTCATCTTCAGTCTGTGCGACAGCACAATATCGATTCCTGGTAGCATCTTTAATGCAGATTCTGTTTCATGGGTTTCGCGAATCGCCTTGTTGGTATCAGCACGATTCACAAAGGCCATTATTTGCTGACTGCCGTTCATCTTCACGACATTCAGGTCGGGCCCGATAATATGCAGAAAGCGCTGTGTGGCCCACACATCAGCCTGACTTGGAGGAACGGGAATCAGAATCCGGTCAGCCGCGCTCATTGCTTCTTTCATGGCAGCCATGTTGGCCGCACCCACATCTACGATGACTTCAGCATCGTCATGTGACTTCAACTGTTCCTGTAAAACGGCACGTACGGAATGAATAGTCAGAAAAGGTTTGTTACCAATCTCCTTTCTGAGCATCCCGAGATCACTGAGGGTACATTGAGGATCAAGGTCGTAGCCAACAACACGGCGTCCATGCTTTTCCAGCCAGACAGCGAGGTTGAAAGCGACAGTACTCTTGCCGGAACCACCCTTGAGGTTAGCGATAACAGTTATCATTTACCTGAACATTTACCCATTTACCGATTGAAAACGTAAAACGAGCCGCAGCGCATCACTGCGCCGGGGCTCGTTCACGATCAGAGCTTCTTACTGCGCGCTGCCAGCTGCCGGTGCTGCCGGTGCTGCAGGTGGTGCGCCATAAGGTGCAGCACCGTATGGACCCGGATAGCCACCACCATAACCATAACCAGGACCACCATAACCACCATATGGGCCATAACCATAGCCACGATAGTAGTCGCCATAACCACGACCATAACCACGGCCATAACCCCTGCCGTGGCCGCGACCACTGCCGCTCATATTGAAGCCGAAGTCGCCGTCGAAGTCGCCGTCGCCATAGCCATCACCCCAGCCATCCCAGTCATTACCACCGTAGCCACGGTCGCCGCCCCAGGGACCCCAACCACCCCACGCATGCGCGGATGTCATCGGGAGTGCAGCAAGGCCGGCAACTGCGGCCGCACAAAGCGTTTTTGTTAGCATTTTCATACTTTAAATACCTCTCACTTGTAATATTATTGCTTGCAGACAAACTGCAAGTACCTATTCCCCGCCATACTACCCAGATCAGCAACTGCAGGGAGTTACCATTGCTGATCCCATCAGGATACCGGTTTTCCGGTTTCAATCCAATGTCTTACTATCGCCGATCGATCATCTTAAACTGAGTGACCGGGTCAAACATGCATATTCGAAGTATTACCATACAGTCCCGTAATATGCCGATCCGGGTGCCTGACCGGTTTGTCCGGGAACCAGCCAGTAACCATTGCTGTCAGTCCCCTGCGCACCCCACGGTGCAGTATAGACACCCTGTGGCCAGGCATCAGTGTCCGTAGTTGTATCCCGATTGATGTTTGGCTCCCTCACGCTGCCCCAGGGACGAGGACTATACTGGTACTGATACTGGGGTGCCAATGGCTGAGGCTCCACGATTACGGGTTGTTGACCGAACCACACCGTGGGCTGTTGTTGACTCACGGGTGGCTGCGACTGGTACACAGGCTGAGGCGCACGGTACACGGGTTCTTGTGCTGCAAGTCCCCAGGGCTGTTGCACAACATTGCCCTGATAGGCCGGCGCCATCGCAGATGGTTGCTGTGTTGCCGGGAAAGGCGCATAAACTCTTGTCTGCTGCCGATATTTTGGCGATGGATACCACTCCCTGACCGGCAGAGGTGGCTCTGTTTTTGCTGGCGGTACTTGCGGCTTGATAATTTCGTCATTCTCACAGGCACTTATTAATGTGACTGAAATTAACATCAGAATTCTCAGAATCCATATTGTTTCAGAGAGCCCTGAGATATGAATCATAGCAGTTAATTGTCTTATGCAGGAACTCCACTTCAGGGAGCCCCTGTTCCAGCCGGGTAACCATACGGGCGCTGTTTTCTCATCATGGCATCATACACCGGTGGTGGTGGTACCTGCTGTTCTACCTGGCGGCTTGCCGGAGCGCGATAGTAGCCGTAATCTGGCTGTTTCCAGTAACCGGAACGACCGGCAGGTGGTGCAGAACGCGTCTGTGCCTGGTAACGCGGTGGTGCACGATAATAATAGCCGGGTGATGATGGCGACACCTGTCTGGCACGTCCAGGCATCGCGGGCTGTGCAGGCTGTTGCAAATCCAGTGTCGATGCAGGGCTGTCCTCTACCGGAACAGCGGCTGGTCTGCCTGCGGCTGGCGGGTTGGCCAGTGCCTCGGCCGGTATATCCTCCTCCGGAGAAGGTGAGACAGCCTCCATGGAGAAGGGAGGTATGGCATCGACGCCCGGCACGCGAGGATCAATATTCACGGCACGGTATGGACCCGGTGGCGGAGGTGCTGACACAACTGCCCAGTCATCCGTGTAAGTGAATTCGGAGCTCGGCGCCGGTTCTTCGGCAAATGCAGAAGCAGCTATCAGTAACAGAGACAGTACAACCGGGCCCATGACAACCTCTCGTCTACTCTTCATCTCTCACTCCTGTAATAATATCCCGATTCACCATT
>Ga0316194_10002147_pt1 | contig 13776 bp, 12 predicted proteins | sample CroRivsedime1_MG_FD_204936 | JGI IMG/M metagenome (GOLD analysis project Ga0316194, IMG submission 204936) | Coastal sediment microbial communities from Maine, United States - Cross River sediment 1 | ecosystem: Environmental > Aquatic > Marine > Coastal > Sediment | place: USA: Maine...
TCTTCATAACAGGCATCGGTGTATTCGGGAAATTCAACCCACTCACCTTCGTACTTGGCAACCGCCCAGTGTGGTGCATAAATCCACAACAGAACCGGCGCTTTGCGCTGCACCGCTGACTCCAGTTCCGAGAACAGGGCAGCATCGGTACCGGCATGCACGACTTCATAGTTCAGCCCCAGTGCCTCGACGCGCTCGTCATCAAAGCCAGCCCAGGTGACCGGACCACCAAGATAACGACCCTTGGGTGCGGTTTCTGCCGTTGAGAACGCTTCGGCACAGTCGTTCAGAGCCTTCCAGTCCGGCAAACCCGGGCAGCGCTCTTTCATGTACAACGGATACCACCACTCTTCCTTGGCATCCATACCGGTTTCACCAAGATCGACCGTTTTGCCGGTCGCCAGCGATGCGTCCATGGCCTGTTTACCAGTGGTCTCCCACATTTCCATGGCGACGTGCAAATCCCCGGATTCGAGTCCGGCAAACTGCGCGATGTAATCTGCCTGGACATACTCGATGTTGTATCCGGCTTTTTTCAGCACTTCACCCATGATGTGCGTGGTCAGGTACTGACCGGTCCAGTCGTGAATGGTCAACTTGATCGGGTCCCTGGACTCGACCGCGCCTGCCGGCAGGGCGATGGACAGGCAAAAGCCAATCAACAACGTCCTCATCAATGCGTAATTCGATTTCTTGTTCATGGTGATGATCACTCCCTGGTTTTTTAGCCTCAATATCTGCTCTTGTTTTTTGGCCTGGTTTTTTTAGCCTCGATTTACGGTTTCGTTAACCGCTTGCTGCGCAGTCAGCGCGCCCTTCTTTTTCGCAAATTTCCCACATCATGTCAACGGAATATGATTGATAACCCAAATATCATTACTATTTAGGTGTTGTTTTATGTGGTTATAGAGAGATAAGCTCTGTAACAGAAAACTCGACATCCGCGAATATCAGTCGATACCCGAACGACCAAGACGCCATCAGGATCAGAAATGCAGCTGCAAAAAAGACAACGCGAAATCATGGCCTCGGTGAAACGCCACGGTGCCTGCTCGATTATCGAACTGGCCCGGCAGCTCCAGGTCTCCGATGAAACCATACGCCGTAACATCAAGCCGCTGGTGCATCAGGGACTAATCGACAAAGTGCACGGCGGGGTCGTGTTAAGCCAGCAGCAGGAACCCGAACCGCCGTTTGGCAAACGCATGAACGAGCGCGTCGAGGCCAAGCAGCTGATTTCAGCCCGGGTCGCCACGCTGATCAAAGACGGTGATTCGATCATGCTCGATACCGGCTCCACCACCGCCTATGTCGCGCGCGCACTTGGCGAGCACCGAAATCTCTCCGTGGTTACCAACTGCACTGAAATTGCGCGCACCCTGGCACGCGAGGCCAGCAACCGGGTCCACCTGTGTGGCGGCGCATTACGCTCCGACGACTGCGCGACCTTCGGTTCGTCAGCCATCGATTTCGTGCGCCAGTTTCACGTCAACTACGCCATCCTGTCGATTGGCGGGGTTACCGCCGATGGCGGATTCATGGATTATCACCTCGAAGAGGCGGAATTTTCACGCGCGGTGATTGCCCAGGCGAAGAAAACCATCGTGGTTGCCGACCACAGCAAATTCGGCAACCCGAACTTTATCAGGGTCTGCGATTTTGATGAGGTCGACATGGTCGTGGTCGAGCGGACACCGTCTGCGGAAATCGAGAGCGCCCTGCTCGAAGCCGGCACTGCTGTCATCAATGCCAGTGAAACGCCAGCGGCATAGGTCGCCAGAGTAACCGCGCGACCAAGAAGCAGGTGGATATCAGTCTCGACTAGCCCGCCGCAACCGCGTCGACATGCTGCTGGAATTCCGGCTGTCCCATCAGTGCCTTGCAGCGCTCGAAGCGACCGATCGCATAGGCCCAGAAATCTTCTGCCGGGTTACCGTCGCTGTGCTGGATCAAACCCCACAGTGTCCACAGCAGGTCGCACATTGCCTTGTAGATGACCATGCGACCGATTTCGGCTGGCAGCGGATCGCGACCGCAATAAGCGAGCATCATTTGCGCATCCTGCGCCGCGTCAAAACCAGCTTCGACCGAAAGATCGCCGAGATCCCACAACGGATCGTTCATGCCCGAGTATTCCCAGTCGACAATCCACATGCGTTCGCCGTCATCGAGGAAGTTTTCACACAGAGGGTCACAATGACAGGGGGCAAGTGGCGCGGGATTACGCTGCAGCGCTGCGCGCAGCGGGGCTGCCGATTCAACCACCCCGGCATAACCCGGGGGCAATTGCGCCTTACGCTCATCAAGAATGCGCAGGTAATCGTCAATCATGGCAAATAATTCGAAACGGAACTCGAAGGCCTCGCCCCACTCGTGCATCTTTTTCAAGGCACGTCCGGCGCGCGCGGCCGAACCATCGCGCTGGGCAAATTCCTGCACTGTCATGGTCACGGTGTTGTCCAGGTGCCGCATCAGCAGGATACCGCTGTCGCTATCGCCGTGAAGTACTTCAGCAGAAACCCCGGCATTCGCGGCGACGCGCGCGTTGTGCATCTCGACCTTGCGATCGATGTATTCCTCCGTGCCTTTGCCGGGAATACGCAACACATAGCGATCTGCACCAATGTCGATGCGAAACACCAGGTTGGTAAGCCCTCCCAGGCGTTCAACCTGGTAGCTGCCCGGCTGCAGTTTTTCGAACCCGGGTATTTGCGTCAATACCTGGTGCACCTGCTCCAGTTCTTCTGTCATATCATTCCCCCATTTATTAACGTCCATTTACTAACGTCATCCCCGAACCTTCTTTCGACATCCCCGACTTTACTCGCGATCCTCGAGCCACTGACTCTGCGACGATTACAGAAAGTACCCCGCCTTTAGTCATTCCCGATTCGTCGGACCGCGCGCAAGCGGGAATCTTGCTTTGCAGCTACATTGTTAGATTCCCGCTTGCGCGCGGTCCGACGTATCGGGAATGACTGAGGTGCTGGCTTATCCCCGACCGCGTGCAGCGGTCCGACGAATCGGGATCTTGCAAATCCACACCACTCTGTCGAGGGTTTTGCAAGCATCAGCCCGCTTTAACTGCAGCGAACAAGCCCCAACGCTGGTCGCCAGCCCTGGCACGCTGCACTTTTGCCTGCCAGCTGAGTTTCATTTTCTCACGCGCAGCCTCAGGCATGGGCAGTACATCGATACGTTCCTGTTCGGCCTGCAGAATATCGATAAACCGTTCAGTCTCATCTCGCGCACGGACATCATCAAAACCGCCATTGCCAATCAATTGAGCATATTCCCCTGGGGTGTGCAGGCTGTAACCCCGATCCCGCACGTATTCAGCAAACTCGTCGCTCCAGGGCTTCGGGCCACAACAATAATCAGTGAACATCAGCCTGCCACCGGGCCGCATGGCAGCGTATAGCCGCTCGAACAGGCGCGTCTTGTTGGCAATGTGCAGGAAAACATCGCGGCTGTAGATCGCATCGTATTGCTCGCTACAGTCGAGCTCCAGGCAATCGCCCCATTGCAGGCTGACGCGGTCAGACAGGCCATTGGCAGCAAGTTTCTGCTCGGCCAACGCCAGCATGTTACGCGACAGGTCGATAGCGTCCACCCGCAGATCGAAATCACGCGCCATCAGGAAGGCACTACCACCCAGGCCGCAGCCGACGTCGAGCACCTGCGAGCCTGGCTCCAACGCCATACTCGCGATCAACTCGCTAGCCAGTTCACGGCCGCCCGGGCTGACAAAATCCTCCCCGTAAATACTTTCATACTGCAGGATCGAAGATTCCAGATACTGCGATGAATCGAGGAAGTCCTGGGTTACTCTCGGCGGTTCGTTCATGGGCGGTTCCATACTCCCTGGCCGATCGCTGACGGGCCGCAGGTTAAAAAACATGGAGTGAATTCTGTGACAGAAATGCAATGAATGCAAAATCACCGCAGCCGGCACGCGATACTGGCCACGAAAATTACTTCATCGTCGGCTTAATTTGGTAACATGTTTTCTTTTTGTGCCAAAGCTCATGTTAACGGTTATCTCCCCCGCCAAAACCCTCGATTACGAAACACCAACGATCACCGAGGAATTTACCCAACCAACGCAACTTACCCAGTCGCGCAAGTTGATTCAGCGCCTGCGCGAACTCGGCAGCGATGACCTGTCACGCCTGATGAGCATCAGCGATAACCTCGCCGAACTCAACCGCCAGCGCTATCGCAAATGGAAAACACCGTTCAAGCCGGAAAATGCGCGCCAGGCAATGTTTGCCTTCAAGGGCGACGTTTATCTGGGGCTCGACGCCTACAGCCTGGATACGGATTCTGTCGACTACGCGCAACAGCACCTGCGTATTCTGTCGGGACTCTACGGCCTGCTGCGTCCGCTCGATTTGATGCAGCCTTATCGGCTCGAGATGGGAACCCGTTTGAGCACTGAAACTGGTAGTAACCTCTACCAGTTCTGGGACGACCGCATCACCCGCGCATTGAACAAGGAGTTGCAGGAAACCGAGTCAGGCAGCCTGATCAATCTCGCCTCCAACGAATATTTCAAGGCGGTCAAACCGAAGCTGCTGAAAGCCGAAATCATCACTCCGACCTTTCGAGAGTGGCGCAAGGGCGAGTACAAATTTATTTCGTTTTCAGCCAAGAAGGCACGCGGCCTGATGTCGCGCTACATGATCGATCGGCGTATTGACCAGCCCGAAGGACTGAAGGACTTCAATTACGAGGATTACCGCTACAACCCGGCGCTATCGAAGGACAGCGACTGGGTGTTTACCCGCAAGCAATAAGTTCCGGCACCTTGTGTCGTGCGGATATCTATAACGAGCGATCTGCGCGCTGACCTGTTCGCGCTGATGAATCTGCGATTTCGTTAAAACCGCATGGATGGATAAAGCCCTGCAGCGGCTTTGATCGCAGGCTACTAGCGGCGGGCCCTGAAGAAAGCAGTCAAAAGCGCCGAGGATTCTGCGGCGAGCAAACCGCCTTCGATCTCGGGCCGATGATTATATTCTCCCGTTTCGAACAGCTGCTGTGCACTTTCAATCGCGCCGCTACGAGGTTCGCGCGCCGCGTAAACAAGGCGTTTGACGCGCGCGTGCACCAGCGCGCCAACGCACATGGTGCAGGGTTCCAGGGTGACGAAAAGCGTGGTGCCCGGCAGGCGGTAGTTATCCAGCGCAAGTGCGGCTTTACGCAGCACGACGATCTCGGCATGTGCGCTCGGATCGCGGGCGCTGATGGGTTGATTGTGCCCCGCGGCCAGCAGGCAGCCATCGGCATCGACCAGAACCGCGCCCACCGGCACCTCGCCAAGTTCAGCGGCAATGCCAGCCTGCAAGAGCGCCTGCTGCATCCACTGTGAATCACTGTTAGACACACCAGCCTCCCTAGATCTGTAATAGAAAGATCATCAACGGCACGATCAACGCGGTGACGATACCGCTCAACCCCATCGCCACCGCGGCAAACACACCGGCCGTTTCGTTGCGGCTCATAGCGCGCGCGGTGCCTATGCCGTGGCTGGCAAGCCCGATCGCAAAGCCGCGCGCCGACATCTTGCGCACGCGCAATAGATCGAGCGTAAAGGTCGCAAACGCGGCGCCGATAATACCCGTGATGATGGTTATGATAGCCGTCAGCGAGGGAATACCGCCGATGATCTCGGACACACCCATCGCTATCGGCGCGGTCACGCTGCGTGGCAACAGGCTTAACAGGATTTCCCGCTCCAGCCCGAACAACGTTGCCAGCCCCCAGGTAATCAGAATGGCGAAACAGGAACCCAGCAAAACCGTCGTCACGATCGCTTTGCTGTGCTTCAGGATCAGGTCCCATTTTCGGTAAATCGGGATGGCCAGCGCAACCGTTGCCGGACCGAGGAGAAAATGAATGAACTTTGCGCCGTCGAAATAACGCTCATACTGGATATCAAACAGCAACAACACGGAACTCACAATAATGATGCCGAGCGCAACCGGGTTGAACAGCGGAAACAGGCCGGAACGGCGGTAACAATAATCTCCGACCAGGTAGGCACCGATCGTCAGCGTCAGCCAGAATAAGGGTTCTGCCTGCAGGTACACCCAGATGCTGTAGAGTTTCTGCTCGTCAGCCATTGTCGTCACCCCTGCCCTGCAACTTCTCCATCAGCAACGCGCTGAAGCCGACCGTGAGCACCGTACCGATAAAAATAACACCCAGCACGGCGGCCAACTGCCCTTCAAGCAGCGTAATATGCATCACCACGCCGACGCCGATGGGCACAAACAGCAGTGGCAGGTGCCCGAGCAGGGTCTCCGCGGTAACCACCAGACTTTGTTTCAGCTGCGCAGCAGGGTTGTTACCGATACGATCGGTAGCCAGCATCGCCAGCAGCAGCAACACCAGTCCGATGACCGGCCCGGGGACGGTGAGCGCAAAGTATTTCTGCACCATTTCGCCCACCAGCTGGAACAGGAAAATAACGAAGACACTTTGTAGCATGGCGCTTCAATCAGCCTGCGAACTCAATGCGCACGGGTATTGTTAACAAGCCTGAAAAACTACTTGAATATAACTGGCTATGATTTGCCTGTAGATTAAATATCATGATCAGATTTTTACCGGAAAATGTTTCGGTTGTTTGACAGGGCGACCAGGCAAGCTGAATCAAAAATCAGTTTGACCAGTAAAAATGATTCAAACCCATCGAGGATTCTGACTTCTCCCCACTTCACAATGCAAGACTATAACAGTCATCGAATACAAAAATTTGAATAGATCACCCTGTATAAATTATTTTCGTAAGCACCGACAGAGAAATAATTTTTACATCATTCTCGGGATCTCATCGACTCACCGCTCAATGTGCAGCTGAAAACGAAACGCTAACGTGGTTCGCTGCTCAGTGGAGCCGCGACGGGAAAGTATACCTGCGATTAAATCCTTGCTTGTCCTTTAGCCTGTAACCAGGCTATGCAGGTACCGCGCGCGATGCGGGTCTGGGCTCGATTCGTCCGTTATGGGTAAAGAACAAGAGGAATATGACACATGATCAGGGCGCTACTACTATCGGTCGGTGGACAGCACACTCATGGCGCAGAGGAACTCATCCAGCAGTGGCGAGAGACTACTGGAAGCTCATTGTGGATCGATATACAGGGTGAAGTTACCCCTGAAATCCGCCAGCTGCTGCAGAGCTTTGACTGCAATGATCTTGCCATCACCGATTGTTCCAGGACCTGACACCCACCCAAGATAGAAAGTTTTGCAACAAACTGCTTTCTGCTGTTTCGGGGAATTACCCACCTGGATGACGCACTAAACCTGTTGCCACAGCAGTTGGCAATCTGGGTAGGCCAAAACTATCTGATTACCGTGCACAGAGGTCCTTCAGTCAGCATCGACCACATGATTCAGGCCGCCCCGGGAGAAATGCTGCTGCAGTCACCTAACATACTTGCGCTGCACCTGCCCCACTATGCGGCTGGCCGCTACCTTGAAACACTGCTGGGAACCGAGGAAAAGATCGGCGACCTCGAGGATGCGTTGCTGGATTCGAACTCCGATGAAGCCTTGAAGGAACTCGTTGCCTACCGTTCCCGCCTGCGCAAACTGCTCCGCATTTTTGATTACCACGCGCGCATGACCGAAACCATCGTAAACGATGGCTGCCCGCATCTGGGCACCGCCGACGGGGATTCCTGCTATCTGTGGCGTGACCTCTACGACCGCTGTGAACGCCTGCTGAGCCTGTGCACCCTCTACTACGAGTTATGCGGCGATTTTATAGACGGTTACATCTCGCTGAGTTCGCATCAGCTCAATAACACGATGAAAATCCTGACCATCATCACGGCGATTTTTGTACCGATCACGTTTATTGCGGGCCTGTACGGGATGAATTTTGCGAATATGCCCGAACTGGGCACTGCATACGGCTACTTCACCGTACTTGGAGTAATGGCGATCATTGCGACCGCTATGGTCATCCTTTTCAGAAAAATACGCTGGCTCTGAACGGGCCGATCTATATCGTGTTGCGCATCTACTGGCCGAAGGAGTCGGTGCTGAATGGCAGCTGGGAGCCGCCTAGCATCGAGGCTGCGAAGTAATAGTGTAGATATGTCCAGGCTCCGTGCACAGTTTTGGCTGAGCGCAATAAGTTTCTTCTGGCCCCACTTACAAGCAGTCGATGATATGGGTTCGCGCCTGCTGCACAACACCCTCGCCATCGTCGCTGCGGTACTCTAGCAGCCTGTCGGCAAGGGCGATACAGGTTGTATAAAGGGAGAGGTTATGGCCCGGGGGAATGGCGATCACTTGCTGCCAGTTGACGACGCTCTCCGTAAGCCCTGGCCCAGGGATTTGCGGTAATGCCGTGGCCAATAATACTGAGCATGATCGTACATGCGACCGTCATGACAAGGGGGCCGCTTTCAGGCAGCCCGCTGTTCACCACCATGACGGTAAACACGATACTCGCCAGCCCACGTGGACCGAACCAGCCGATGAACAATTTCCCTTCGGTATCGATGCCGCTGCCCGCCAGGCTCAGGAACACCGGCAACATGCGAATTACGGTGAGGCTCAGCAACGCGTAAAGCAGGATTACCCAGCTGAAATGGCCCACCGCCTGCCCCAATACCGCCGAGCCAAAAATCACCCAGGTGACCAGCGCCAGCGCATCGCCCGTTCCTTCTGAAGCGAGTAGAAATCGTTCCTTTACTCTCTCGGAAACATGGGTATCCATGAATGCCATCAGCAGGCCACCGCTGAAAGCCGCAATGAAACCACTGCCACCGAGGTACTGGGCGAGCGCAAAACAGCTTAATGCGAGGGCAACAATCGGTATCTGTATCCAGGTCTGTGTCAGCCATTGCTCGCGCCAGGCAAACCTAAAAAGATGGACTGCAAAAAAAGTCAGCACCAGCCCAACGGCGAGACCGATGCCAATTTCCTCGACGACCAGTTTGGCTGCCAGGAGCCAGGGACCTTCATCACCCGCCTGGTCAAGCGCCAGAGCCAGAAACAGGAGCAGAACAGGAACACAGATGCCATCATTCAGCCCGCTTTCCACATTGAGGCTCTGGCGGATTTCATCTGCAACGGCTTCGTTGGTGACGACTGCCTTGCCTAAAGCCGCATCGGTGGGGGCCAGTACTGTCGCCAATACGGCAATCGCAAACAAAGAGGTGTCCTCGATTAACAACGCCCCCGCAGCGAAGCCCAGTGCAATAGTAAGCGGCAAACCAAGTAACAGCAGCCGGATCGGTAAACTACTGAATTTTTTCAGCACCCCCACGTTGGCACCGGCGGCATCGGTGAACAACACCATGGCGAGCGTCAGTTCAGCCAGGCTACGAATCAGTTCCTGGTCGGTCTCCCACGCCAGCAGATCAAAACCTTCCGGACCGATCAGCAGCCCGAAACAGGTAAACACGATTGGACCGCTTATCCAGGTGCGCTCAACGGCACCGGCCACCGAACTGTAAACCAGTACAAACAGAGCAAGAACGGCCAGGGTTTCATACATTTTTCAGGTCTCTCGTAGACGATCGCGACTATATTTTTGCAGAATCAGGCGAAAGTACAATACCTCAATCTGGACGAGCCATCGACAGGTAAACCCTACAAAACTCAGCGATTCAAAACCTGGACCGGTCGCTTTTAGCCCTCGCTAAGCCGCACCCCATTGCCCTGATCGACTGGTGCAGTATGCAGGCTAGTTGCCGGGCTGTGGGCCCGGTTCGATAGAGATGCGCAATGGTTTCTCGCTGCCCAGGTGCACGTCGCGCTGCGGGAACGCGATAACGATGCCGGCTTCCGCGAAACGTCGGTAGATTTCCAGCTGTAGCTCTGTTTTCACTGGCCACAGGTTATCGAGATTATCGATATAGAAGCGGCTGACCAGGTTCAGGGAATTGTCACCGAAATCACTGAAAATAATAGACGGCGCAGGGTCTGCCAGGATGCGCTTGTCGGCAGCAACCGTTTCACCCAGGATCTTGAGCGCCAGCACGGCATCGCTGCCGTAGGCAACACCCACCGGCACTGTGAGCCGCAGCCGCGAATCGGATAGTGACCAGTTGAGCAGTCTTCCGGTGATAATTTCCTTGTTGGGTATCAGCAGTTCCTTGTTGTCCCAGTCCCTTATGGTTGTCGCGCGGATACGAATTCTGGTGACCATTCCATCCTGGTCACCCACGGTGATGATGTCGCCGACTCTGATCGGCCGTTCAAACAGGATGATCAACCCGCAGATGAAGTTGGCTACGACTTCCTGTAAGCCGAAACCGATACCGACACCCAGCGCCGCTACCAGCCATTGAAGCTTCGACCAGTCCAGGCCAAGCCTGGATAGCGCAACCAGAATACCAACGCCAAGAATAATGTAATTCAACAGGGTGCTGACGGTATAGCGCGTGCCCGCCGAAACGTCGGTGCGCGAGCGCAGTACCAGCTCCACCAACGCCGGCAGTTTGCGCGCGGCATATACGGTAACGCCTACCAGCAGAACGACAAAGACGACGATTTCCAGCGTGATACGGTGGACCGTGGCTTGTCCATCTACCATGAGGTTAGAGGTCCACAAGGTGATTGCCGACATTGTCTCTAACACGGGCAGAATAGGTGCCCATAAAAAATACAGCATTGATAGTGCGACCACGATGGCTGCCGCATTTAATAACTGCCTGGTTTCCTCGCTCAGGTCGGCAAGGTTTTCGCGGGCGTCGTCGACAACGCCCAACTCTGCAATCGGCTGCTCTGAACGAGCCTCTCGTGCCTGTAGCAGTTGCTCAAAGCGCAGACTGCGGCGCGCAACCTGTAACCAGTGCAGCAAAAAGCTGTAGCCGATTGCCAGCGCGATACCGGCCTGAATGGTGTCCAGAGCCGCGTTGATCAGGAAAATCACTGATAGGCGCAATCCGAATACAACCCCGATAGCGGCGGCCAGGAAAAACAGCGCCAGGACGAGCTGAAAACGGCCATTGAAGGTAGACAGTATTTCCCTAGTAGTTGTTTGCCATAGAGTATTTCCTCGGGCGTTTCGAAGCCGCGTCGCTTACAAACTTGAACGCGCCGACACCGCCAGCGAGCTTATTCCCACTCGATGGTGCCCGGTGGCTTGCCCGAGATGTCGTAGACCACGCGCGCGATATCTTCTATTTCATTCATGATGCGACGCGACACATGATCGAGAAAGTCATAGGGCAGATCAGCCCATCGCGCCGTCATGAAATCGATGGTTTCAACTGCACGCAGCGATACCACGTAGTTGTAGCGGCGCCCGTCACCTGTAACACCAACCGACTTAACCGGCAGGAATACCACGAAGGCCTGCGAGACCCGATCGTAGAGATCGTGGGCGCGCAGTTCACTAATGAAGATATCGTCGGCAAGGCGTAAGGTATCTGCATACTCTTTCTTTACCTCGCCCAGGATACGCACGCCGAGCCCGGGGCCCGGGAACGGGTGGCGGTAAACCATGTGCGGCGGCAGGCCCAGTTCGATGCCGACGCGGCGCACCTCGTCCTTGAACAGTTCACGCAGCGGTTCGACCAGTTTGAGGCGCATATCGGCCGGCAAACCGCCCACGTTGTGATGTGACTTGATCAGATGGGCCTTGCCGGTCGAAGCACCCGCCGATTCGATGACGTCGGGATAGATGGTTCCCTGGGCGAGGAAGTCAGCATCGTTATGCTTGCGCGCCTCTTCCTCAAAAATCTCGATGAACAGATTACCAATCGCCTTACGCTTGGCTTCAGGATCGGTCACAGCCTTGAGCTTGTCGAGAAAACGATCCTCGGCATCGATGCGGATTACCTTCACACCCATGTGCTCGGCGAACTGCTCCATCACCTGGTCACCCTCGCGATGGCGTAACAGGCCGTTGTCAACAAAGATGCAGATCAGCTGATCGCCAATCGCCTCGTGTAACATCGCCGCCACAACCGAGGAGTCCACGCCCCCGGAAAGGCCCAGGATGACGTGGCCGTCACCGACCCGGACGCGCAGTTCGGCGATACTCGATTCGACGATATTGGCCGGATTCCACTCGGAACCGCAACCGCAGATTTCGTGCAGGAAGCGCTGGTAGATGGCGACACCCTGCTTGGTATGCGTGACTTCCGGGTGAAACTGCAGGCCGTAAATCCTGCGCGCTTCATCGGCGATGCCGGCGATCGGCGCACTATCGGTACTGGCCATCAACTTGAATCCCGCCGGCAACTCGGCGACTCGATCACCGTGTGACATCCACACGTCGAGCAGGCCATGACCTTCGTCGTTGACGTCGTCCTGGATATCACGCAACAGCGCGGTGTGACCACGGGCCCTGACGCGCGCATAGCCGAACTCACTTTTGCCGACATTCTCCACGCGTCCACCGAGTTGCTGTGCCATCGCCTGCATGCCATAACAAATGCCGAGAATGGGCAGACCCAGATCAAACAGCGCCATGGGCACTTCGGGCTTGTCATCATCCAGCGTGGATTCCGGCCCGCCTGACAGAATAAATCCCTTGGCGGCAAATTCGCGAATACGCTCGAAATCGACATCCCAGGGGTAAATTTCGCAATAGACGCCGGCCTCACGCACGCGCCTGGCAATCAGCTGCGTGTATTGCGACCCGTAGTCCAGGATCAGGATTTTATCATCGTGCAAATCGGACATGGGTAGTCTCAGTAATTCATGCGTGGGACAAATGCGAAATTGGCGTCGCTCATATCAAGGGGCTCATTTCAAGGCGCTCAGATCAAGGCTCCATTAGACCTGGTAGTTCGGGGCTTCCTTGGTGATGGTGACGTCGTGAACGTGCGATTCGCGCATACCGGCATTGGTGACCTGCACAAACTCCGGCCGGGTGCGCAGCTCCTCGATGGTACCGCAACCGACGTAACCCATGCTCGAACGTACTCCGCCGAGCAGCTGATGCACCGTATTGGCAAGCGGCCCTTTAAAGGGCACACGGCCCTCGACCCCTTCCGGCACCAGTTTCTCGTCCGCGCTATCCGCCTGAAAATAACGGTCACTCGAACCTTTCTGCATCGCTGCGATCGAGCCCATGCCGCGATAGGATTTATAGGAACGGCCCTGGAACAGTTCGACTTCGCCCGGCGCTTCCTCGGTACCGGCAAACATACTGCCGATCATGACGGTATAGGCGCCGGCGACCATGGCCTTGGAAACATCACCGGAAAAACGGATGCCGCCGTCGGCTATCAGCGGCACACCAGTGCCTTCGAGCGCCTCGGCCACGTTACTGATCGCGGTAATCTGGGGCACGCCGACACCCGCCACGATACGCGTGGTACAGATCGACCCCGGACCGATACCGACCTTGACCGCATCGGCACCTGCTTCAACCAGGTCGCGCGCCGCCGCACCCGTGGCGATGTTGCCACCGATCACCTGCACCTCGGGAAAGTGCTTTTTCACCCAGCTGACGCGATCCAGCACGCCGCGCGAATGACCGTGCGCGGTATCAACCACGATGACATCAACCTCTGCTTCGGCCAGCGCACGCACGCGGTCGTCGGTATCCGCACCTGTGCCGACAGCAGCGCCAACGCGTAACCGGTCCCATTCATCGGTACAGGCAAGCGGGTGCACACTCGACTTGGTAATGTCCTTTACCGTGATCATGCCCTTCATCTCACCCTTTTCGTTGACCACCAGCACCCGTTCGATGCGATAACGATGCAGCAATTCGATAACTTCGGATTTTTCCGCGCCCTCGCCCACGGTAACAAGCTTGTCGCGCGGAATCATGATCGAAGAGAC
>Ga0316194_10002151_pt1 | contig 13770 bp, 8 predicted proteins | sample CroRivsedime1_MG_FD_204936 | JGI IMG/M metagenome (GOLD analysis project Ga0316194, IMG submission 204936) | Coastal sediment microbial communities from Maine, United States - Cross River sediment 1 | ecosystem: Environmental > Aquatic > Marine > Coastal > Sediment | place: USA: Maine...
AAATTCAATTTCCAATACATCACCTTCTGAAAAATTAAAAATTCCAAAGACTTCAAGTTTCATTCCAGTCAATGACAAATCCCGTACTATCATATTTCCTCTACTTGCTGGTTTGCCAGAAACAAAACGAACAAATGATCCTGTCAAATTTATTTCTTTTCGATAATGCTTTCTTTTTTCTAATAACGATGAGAAAGCATGACCACGGGGGCATTTGATATTAATTTTCAAATTATTTTCAAGCTTTACGAATTTAGAGACATCGACAGTCTTTGAAATCTGGCACATTGGACAAGTGAAAGTCGCTGTTTGTTTAGATGTGATATACACTTTTTCTGTCATGTGAACCCTTTCTACAAAAATCAATAATTACAATTTTAGCTTCCATAAGAACGAGTTTCAATGCCGATGGCCGTGCCCTTTGCAGTTCGATTCCATTCAGCACAGCCCATGGTTCCCACCAAAAATGAAAGGATTAATAGACCAATAAAAATTCTTATCATCATAACATCCCCATTGATTGAAATTTTAAAATAGGGAAAAGAAGGAAGTTTTTTTAACGTAAAAAATAAGCAGAAATTATGCCAATTTTTGTAATATTTTTTTCCATTAATTTCATTTAGTTATATACTGCTAAAATATTGACATATAAATGAGGGCAGAAAGATGGCAATAATCCGTCAAAGATATGACTTTCAATATAATTTTGAGCCAAGGTTTTAAAAATAGTCTGATATGCCCAATAGACACGTGCGCCATGCCAGACGCACATTAAGGACGTTTTGCCTATCTGCCCGGATATCATCAGCTAAGCCTAAATGAATAACTTCCCAAGCGCCGCCCTTACGATGATGAAAATTGGACACCTGAATTATCACATCCAGCCGATCAGAGTCTTAATTAAAATCGACAACATGCGGATGAAATTGGGGTACGGTTGTATCTGAGGTTTTACCCGGTAAAGGTTTTCTCTATAGCTTTGATATTTCCAGTTTTGCTGAACTTTTCAATGTCTTTTTGAAACGTTATGATTAAAAACATTAAAGGTTCTCCCTTGTAATGCCGATTCACACTTTTAAACATGCTTATTTTTTTGGGAAATGAAGATTATTTACGTAAGAACGGCTGGTTATATAATTTATTGTTAAGCCTAACGGATTAAATTCGTAAGCACCCGAATGGATCCGTGGAGAACACTTATGACAGATCAGATGAACGGAATGATTATCCTCAACGCTATACCCGACGCCGGCGTTGAACAAAAGGTCGGGGAATTCTTGTCGTGCCATGCTAAAAACATTCCGGTCGACAAATTGAAAGATATGATCAAGAAAACACCAATTGTTTTGAGCAAAAATGCCGACGATAAAATTGGCAAAACTTTTGTTTCAAAACTTGAAATGCTTGGTGCCTCAGCAACATATGTATCGAAACCGAACCTTGCCAAACAAGTCACTACGCCACAACAAACAACTATTGAACACGCATCCAATCTCAGTATGGCCCAGGAAAATCCGCACCCAAAATACACCAATTCAAAAGCGCCTGTTCGATTCAAACGAGGTGTGAAGGACAGACTTTTTGCCCAACTTATAGAAGTGAACAAGGAGTTGTGGTTAATCCTCTCCATGATAATGATTATGGGCGTCATGAATTATCTTTTGGCATCTCAACGAATGTTGTTGGGACTCTATACACTGCCGACACTGTTTTCAGCCTATTTCTTTGGCCGCCGCCACGCCACACTCACAGCCTTTGCCAGTGTTTTAATAGTGAGCATCGCAATTTATTATAATCCTTCATGGCTGGTTGAAACCAAGAGCACAAAGTTCTTGGACAGCAAGTGGTTTGAAATTATGGCCTGGGGAGGAATCCTGATGATCACTGCTTACGCCATGGGCACTCTCTATGATCGCGCCAAAAAAAAGATGGCAGAGCTTAGACAAACTTACCAAGGTGTTCTGATCATTTTGCGCAATTTTATCTCCAATGATGAATATACGGAAAATCACTGTTACCGGGCATCCTTCTATGCTGTAAAAATTGCTTCTTATTTAGGATTCAGCATGGAACGAATCGAGGATATTCGTTCGGCTGCTTTGTTGCATGACATCGGAAAACTGGAAATCAGCCGGAATCTCCTTTATAAGGCGGCACGTCTAAGCAAAAACGAGTATGAAGAAATGAAACAACATGTGGCAAAAAGCGGTGAAATCCTTAATCCGCTCCAAGGCCCTCTGGGACGTATTTTGCCCATTATCCTTGCTCACCATGAAAAGCATGATGGTTCAGGGTACAACAAAGTGCTTGGAGAAAAAATTCCATTGGAAGCACGTGTGCTGGCGGTGGCAGATGTCTATGATTCCCTTACCAGCGACAGACCCTATCGAAAGGCAATGTCACCCTTTGACGCCAAGGATATCATAGAAAAAGGTTCCGGTACGGAATTCGACCCAAAAGTTGTCGAGGTATTCCTAAAGGTTTTCGCGCAAGGAGAATTGGAAATTCCAAACGTGGTTCTTTGATAAGTGTTCTGCTTTTTGCCGATTGATTCTGATCCATAACCATAGATTTTAATCTTAATCACATGAAGTATTTTACAAAAAACGGACAATGAAATTTTACTCATTTTCCCTATAAAATTTGTTTCAATCAAATGTTAACGTATCAGATAATTTTTTCATCCAGCTGTGAGCTTTTTCAGCAATTACTTTATATTGCTCTAACTTAATTCCCAATCGGTCGAGCACTATAGAAGATGGCGTGATAAACTGTCCATCAGCTGAATCACTGTCAGCATGTGGTTGACACACTAAGTTTGATAGATAAACCATATCTGATTTCGTGGTTGAATTTTTATTACGCTCTGGATTGTGATGCCAGCGAACCGCATTAACAAGATCACTGGGAAAGGACCATCTGCCTAAGATTAGTGCTCCGATTTCAGCATGATCAGTTCCAAGGACCATATTTTCGGCTATATCCAAAGGTACGCCTTTCGCCGTAATACTTTGAATTTTTTGAAACTCTTTTTTAACAAATTCTCCTAAAACCAGTTTTCCCATATCATGGAGCAGTGCTGGGGTAAAAAAATCATTAGTTTCAGCAAATTTCTTATGCCTTGCAAATGCTTCCGCAGTAGTTGATACTGCAATTGAGTGAAGCCAGAGTTCTCCGGAGGATAGATCATAGCCTTCAACAGCTTTATCCATAGTTTTGCTCATACTGGCACTGACTGAAATTTGGGCAAACCGCTTGATCCCCAATAACAACACTGCATGTTTCAAAGTTTCAACTTTTCTGGGTACGCCAAAAAAAGTAGAATTTGCCAACCTAAGAACGTTGGTGGAAAGTCCCGGATCGTGACGCAAAATCCCTTCTATTTCATCCATCGACACGTCTTCTTCTGCGAGAAGTGCCCTTAACTTAATCCCTGCTCCCGGCATACTGGGAAAAGATGACACTTTTATCATGATTTCGTCTGGTATATCGTTTTTTATAGGTCTCATTTCTTCTGATAATTCCATAAAAGGTCCTTTCTATAAATACTTAAGGTGAAATTTTCGCATAGTAATACGGCTAATAGTTTTGTCTGATGAAAAGATATTTAACGGGCTAATCACCAATGAGATAATTAGAGGCTAATTCAATACCCCATAGAAGCCCCGATGGCTGCATTGCCCCGCTCGAGAGCCGGATTTTGCATCTGATTTAGATGTGAAGCTCAAAATTTTCGACGCGTTGATTCTACTGCAAGTAATTAAGGATGAAATAAAGAGCCAAATTTAGGTTCCAGTTTCTGCCGATTCAAACTCTTTTTCCGATTTGACATTATTCCGACCGGAATTCTTTGCTAGGTATAGCGCAGAGTCAGCCCTCTCCACCACAGAGATAGCAGTATCTCCTTCACGAATTTCTGATACACCTACGCTTACTGTAATATTACCGAGGGTTTGTTCGGTTTTCTTTATTTTGAGTCTTTTTTTTGATATGTTTTCCCTTATTTGTTCCGCAACAATATATGCTTTATCCAGTTTGGTGTCTGGAAGGAGGATAATAAATTCTTCACCACCATATCGTGATGGAATATCTTTGCCTTTCAAATTTTTCTTTAAATGCGATCCGACAATGCGCAACACCTCATCTCCGACTTGGTGGCCATATTGATCATTAAATTTCTTAAAATAATCAATATCCAGCATTACGACTGAAAAGAAGCCCTCATTTTTATCAAATCTTTCACAAAGGTCATTTATTTTTCTATCAAATGCCTTGCGGTTGTTTAATTTAGTGAGGGCATCCAGTAAAACCTCTTTCTCTGTTTCTTCGAGTTGTTTACTTAAAGTTTGAATCTGTGAGGTCGCTTCTTCAAGTTTTTGATTCAATTGTTTGCTGGACTCCGTCATATTATTCGTATCTTTTATAATATCTTCAATGAAATTTAGCATTTGCGTTAAGTCATTTGCATCATGCAATTTTTTAGAATATTCTTCCATCTTGTCACTATAATCAGAAGCCAAATCATTTGTGGATAGAGTGGCCCGAAAAATATTTTGAAATATTTTGTGGGTTTCCTTATGCACTTCCTGCAATATTTCTGTTTTACCACCTTTTAGATACTCGGTGTAAAGTCTCTCATTTATCTCCTGGGAAAAGCCCTTTCCGGAAGCGATTAGCTTATTGATGCTGGTCTTCAGTTCTTGGTTGGAGCCGAGGAAATATTCAAACCATACATGATAATTTTCAGGTGTAAGTGGAATAGATCTCTCCGTAGCATTCAGGATTACATTTTTTGCGATTTCAGCGACTGTCCTCGGAGAATTATCAAATGTTGTCATGCGAAATCCTTTCTTATAAGCTTTCGGCGCAGAAAATGCTCATGCAATATATGTGCCCAATATATATTTTCAGCAAGTTTGATCTGAAAGATAAATATGTATATGAAATCAATAAGATACAATTTTCTTTAACGAACAAGGTTAGGTTTTGGTGCCTTAAAATGTAAGCGTCGGATTTGAAGGTAGGCTTTGTGTTAAAATATTGACATATAAAAGCCATTAATTGATGAACATTTTATATGTGAAGTGATTAAATTTAAGGGGTGGCAAAAGCATAAATTTCTTGCCAACAATTATATCCCGAGAGGGGATGAACAGCTGATCGTTGGCGGATGGCCTGCATCTCCTGAGATTATCGCTGAAATATACAACCGATATATCATTCCAACAATGGTGGCTAAAGCGACCAGTGAAGAAATGTCTCCTAAAGAGGCCATGATTTTCTCCCGACTTTCCTTCTCCGGACGAGGGTGACGATTCAGAAGGTTTTTTGGATAAAGGTCACCTTTCTGCGATCTTCAGTGGCGACAAAAAGAAACCATTTTAGCCGTCATAAAAAAATCCTTTAAGATCTGAGAATAACAGCCGATAGAAAAAATGGTAGCTTCTTTCACAAAGCTCTATAGGGTCTCCACTATAGCTTATATATTTAGCTATGGTTTAGAATATTCACTCGTTACAAGAAAGACCCGCTAAGGGCCTAAGCCTTGATATAGGAGATGATGGAAAAAATCTTACAAACCTGGCTGTCTCATCAGTGCCGGATGTTGTCCGGATCGATACATGCCGTGTTGTTGACCGGTCCGCCCGACGAGGGGCCATATGACCAGGCCGTGTTCTGGCCGGGCGAACGACGTGATCACTCCGCACTGTCCTGCGTTGCCCAGGCGGCATTACACAGCCAACAGGCGGCGATAAAAACCCGCAACAATGAGGTTGAAGAGACCGGTGAGCCGCTGGATGCGCTGGCCTGCCCGCTGTTTTTGGGCGGCCGGTTGTTCGGGGTTGTCGCCATCGAGATGACCACTCGCTCACAGCCGGTACAACAGGCAACGGTGCAGCAAGTTCAGGCCGGAGCGAAGTGGCTCGAAACCATGATTCAGCTGCATGGTTCAACGGCTAAGGAGCAACTGGTCAATCTGGTCGATCTGGTTGCCGCCGGCCTGGAACATGAACACTTCAGGGTTGCCGCGACCGAGGTTACCAATGAACTGGCCGAGCGCTTTTCCTGTCGGCGGGTGAGTCTCGGTTTTCGGCGCTACAACCGGGTACGGGTCGAGGCCCTGTCCCATAGTACCCGGATCGATCAGCATTCGAACATGGTTCGAGCAATCCGGGATGCCATGAGCGAATCCCTGGATCAGGGAACCACAGTCGTGTATCCGGTGGAGTCCGACGCCACGGTGATGACTACCCGGTTTCATTCCCAGCTGGCACAAACGCAGCAAGGGGCGGCGATCTGCACGTTGCCGTTGATAAAAAACGGCAAAGCGCTCGGCGCACTGCTGCTGGAACGCGTTGCGGACAAGCCCTTTAGCGCGGAAACGGTGGAGCAGTGCGAGCAGATCGGGCTGCTGCTCGGGCCGGTGCTGGAAACCCGAAGGCGGGACGAGCGTCCCTTGCCCTCAAAGGTCTTAGAATCCTTGCAAAGCGGGTGCGTCAAACTGTTCGGTCCACGCCATTTGCCCTTGAAAGTGGGTGTCGTTCTGAGCGCGGTCCTGTTGATCTGGTTGTCCCTGGCCAATGCAGCCTTCCGCATCTCCAGCGATTCGGTGCTGGAAGCGGAGATCCGCCGCTCGGTCGTGGCTCCGCAGCAGGGCTATATTGCCGCGGCCCATGTCCGTGCCGGTGATCTGGTCCGGGAGGGGGACCTGATCGCGACGCTGGATGACCAGGAGCTGCGCCTCGAACAGCGCAAGTGGCAAAGCCAGCGTGACCAGCTGCTCAAGGAATACCGCAAGGCACTGGCCGGATTCGACCGCGCCGAAGTTGCCATTCTCCACGCCAAGCGCGCTCAGGCCGAAGCGCAGCTGCGACTGGTCGAGCAACAGTTGGCGCGCGTAACTCTGGTCGCACCATTTTCCGGCCTGATTGTCAAGGGTGATCTCAGCCAGGCCCTGGGCTCACCCGTCACGCGGGGCGAGGTGTTGTACGAAGTGGCTCCGACCGACGAATACCGGGTTGTCCTGAAGGTTGACGACCGGGATATCGGCCTGGTCTCACTTGAGCAACGGGGGCAATTGAAATTGTCCGGGATTCCGGACAAGTCGATCAACATTACAATCGATCGACTGACCCCCGTCTCAACCACCGAAGAGGGGCGCAACTATTTCCGAGTCGAGGCGGTCATGGACAGCCATTCGGACCTGATGCGCCCCGGCATGCAAGGCATTGCAAAAATAGAGATCGGCCGGGAAAAGTTGCTTTGGATCTGGACCCGGCGATTGGTTCACTGGTTACGCCTGTTTGTCTGGAACCGGCTGCCGTGATGAGTGGTGGGTTGTGGGTATAGAAAAAATTAACATCGAACGCCCAACCCACCAGAGGCGGACTGTAAGCATCGAATATGTGAATGAGAAAAAATGGAGAAACAGGCTTATGGTTTGGAAGAAAGATTGCTCGAGTATTCGGTGAGAATTAATTAAAATTCTCATTACAAGTATCAAAACTGCCGGTCGACAGGATCACGACCCTGAGCGGAGTCGAATGGCTGAAAAGAAAAACAAATAGTCTTTCATGTTTCACGAACTAATTTTTAGAATTAAATACAATAAAATCTTGGAGCGGAACGACATCATCATTCGATGTTCGATGTTCATTTTTTAAAATGCCCGAATCCCTGTTCAGCACATATTGGTATCGAGTCGCAAACCTCAAACCGGTGTTGCGTGATGCCACCATAATTTCCCGACATGTCTACCGGGGGCAGCCCTGGTATGTGCTGAAAAACAGCCTCAGCGCGCGTAGCCATCGATTCAACACGACTGGCTATGCCCTGATCGGCCTGATGGACGGCCGGCGGACGGTTCAGGAAATCTGGGAGAACGCCGGCAAACTGTCGGTCGCTGCCGCCCCGACCCAGGATGAAGTCATTCACCTGCTCGGGCGGCTGCACGATGCCGACCTGATTCAGAGTGACATTCTGCCCAGCACGGTGGAATTGTTCCGTCAGGCTCAGGGGCAGCCGAGCAACAGTTTGAAGCAGCGGATTTCCAACCCGTTTTCACTGCGTTTCCCGCTCTGGAACCCCGACCGCTTTCTTGAGCGATGGAGCCATCTATCGGCGCCCATGTTTACCCGCAAAGCCTTTATCCTTTGGCTCTTGGTAGTGCTGTCCGCCCTAATAGCGGCGGTTATGCACTGGCCCGAACTTTCCGGCCGCCTGGCTGATAAGTTGGTTTTGCCGAGCAATCTGATGATGCTGTGGTTGATCTATCCGCTGGTCAAAATTCTCCACGAGTTCGGTCATGCCTTCGCGCTGAAAAAGTGGGGCGGTGAAGTCCATGAGATGGGGATCATGCTGCTCGCGATGACCCCGTTGCCTTACATCGATGCCACCGCCTCCGCCTCTTTTCCCGACAAGCAGCACCGGATTGCCGTTGCCGCCATGGGGATGATGGTCGAACTGCTACTGGCCTCGCTCGCTCTGTTCGTCTGGCTCAACGTGGAAACCGGTCTGATCAGCGCGCTGGCCTATAATGTCATTCTGATCGGCGGGGTCTCGACCCTGCTGTTCAACGGCAACCCCTTGTTGCGTTACGACGGTTACTACATGTTCGCCGACCTGATCGAAATTCCCAATCTAGGGCAGCGTTGCACCCGTTACCTCGGTTATCTGCTGCAGCGCTACCTGCTGGGAATCGAAACGGCCGAATCGCCGGTTACCGCTCCCGGTGAGCAGGGCTGGTTTCTTGTCTACGGGCCGATCTCATTTTGCTATCGCATCGCGGTCCTGATCGGGCTGGTCTGGCTGGTCAGCAGTCGCTTTTTTGTCGTCGGTGTGCTGATCGCTCTGTGGGGTGCCGTCAGCCTGCTGATACTCCCGGCGGTTCGCAGCATGTCCCGCTTCCTGGACAGTCCGGCGGCCCGCAGCCGGCGCTCGCGGCTGGTCATGGTTGGGGGCGGCGCTCTGCTGGGGATTGTGCTGCTGATGTTTGTGTTTCCGATGCCAATGTGGACCACTACTCAGGGGGTGGTCTGGTTGCCGGAACAATCGATGATCCGGGCCGGGACCGATTGCGAGGTGGTTGAGGTGCTGGCGCCTGTTGAGCAATGGGTTGCCAAGGATGCACCGCTTCTCCGAGGGGCCGATCCCTTTCTTGAAGTGGAGGTTGAAGTGTACCGGGAACGCCTGAAGGAACTTTATGCCGTTTACAACGCTCTACCGCTCCATGAGCGGGTCAAACGCAAGATGGCGCTGGATGAGATCGAACTGATCAAAGGGGACCTGCACCAGACCGAGGAAAAATTAGCGAAGCTGCTGATTCGCAGTCCGGCCCAGGGGAACTTTATCCTGATCGACGCCCACAATCTGTCCGGCCGGTTTGTCAAGCAGGGGGAACTGCTTGGCTATATCGTTGCCGAGCATCGCCCGACGATCCGAACCGTGGTCAGCCAGGCTGACATCGGCCTGGTACGGGAGCGGGTAACCGCAGTCGAGGTAAGACTGACAGAGCAGCCGGCGCAGTCCCTGAAAGCCGACATCAAACGGATCGTGCCGGCTGCGGACCTCAACCTGCCGTCGGCAGCCCTGGGTACGGCCGGCGGTGGAGTTGTTCCGGTCGACCCCACCGATCCGGACGGACTGCGGGCCCTGGAAAGCCTTTTTCAACTCGATCTCAGTCTGCCGAAAGAGGTGAAAGATCCGCATATCGGCGGCCGGGTCTATGTGCGTTTTGAACATGGCAGCATGTCGCTGGCAATGCAATGGTACCGCAGTTTGCGGCAACTCTTATTAAGGAAATTTTATGTTTAGTTCGTCCCTGGCAACAACGACCGAGGCCATGCGTCCCGGCCTGGTCTCAGGCCGTTATCCTGAGCGGGGTGACCGGGAAACCGGATGGATCGATCGCTCCTTCAGTGCTCTGCAGGGCACGCTGGCGCGGCAGCGTATCAATCGCCGGGCCGGTTTGGGCAAAATTGCCGCGGTGATCGGTCGTCAGGGAGAAGCATTGACGGCCCTTGATACCAAGCAGCTCGACAACCTGCGGATTGAACTGCGTCGCCGGTTCCTCAGCCGGGGATTGAGCAATCCGCTCTGCATCCAGGCCTTTGCTTTGATCCGCGAGCTGGCCGAGCGGACAATTCACATGCGGCATTACGATTCCCAGCTGATGGCCGGCTGGGTGATGCTCCAGGGGCAACTTGCGGAAATGGAAACCGGTGAGGGCAAAACCCTGGCGGCGACGCTGGCGGCGGCAACCGCGGCCCTGGCTGGTGTCCCGGTGCACGTCATCACCGTCAATGAATACCTGGTGGAGCGGGATGCAAAAATTATGAGCCCGCTCTATTACGCGCTGGGCCTGACGGTCGGTTTTGTCACCCAGAGCATGGCACAGGAAAAACGCCGCGCCGGATACGCCTGCGATATTACCTATTGCACCAACAATCAGGTCGCCTTCGATTATCTGCGTGACCGGTTGCTGCTCGGCAACAACCGCAGCCGATTGCGTCTGCAGCTGGAATCGACCTATGCCGACAACAACCGGCTGGGACAATTTATGCTGCGCGGGCTCTGTTTCGCCATCGTCGATGAAGCGGACAGTGTATTGATCGACGAAGCCCGCACCCCATTGATTCTGACCCGCAACGTCGACAGTGCGGCCGAGCATGCAGCCTACCGTCAGGCTCTCAAACTGGCACAAGTGTTGGAAACTGGGCGTGATTTTTTTTTCGATGCGGCGCACCGCGGCGTGCAGCTCAGTCTGGCCGGGCAGAAAAATCTGGCCGGTCTCAAGCTGTCCAAAGAGGGTCTCTGGCGCAATGCCCGGCGGCGCGAAGAATTGGTTGGCCAAGCCCTGCATGCCCTGCATCTGCTGCACAAGGATCGGGACTATCTGGTGTCCGAGGACAAGGTAGTGATTATCGATGCCAACACCGGACGGACGATGCCGGATCGCTCCTGGGAACGCGGCCTGCACCAGCTGGTCGAGGCCAAAGAAGGCTGTCCTCTCACCGATGCCCGTGAGCAACTGGGGCGCTTGACGTATCAACGCTTTTTCCGCCGCTACATGCGTCTCGGCGGGATGACCGGTACGGCCAGCGAAGTCAGTTATGAACTCTGGTCAGTTTATGGACTGCGGGTCCAGCGGATTCCGCTGCACCGCCCCAGCCGGCGCCGGGAGTTGCCCACCCGGGTCTATCCGAAAGCAAAAGAAAAATGGGCTGCAGTGATCGCCTCAGTGACAGAGATGCAGGAGCAGGGACGACCGGTGCTGATCGGGACCGCATCAGTTGCAGACTCCGAATCGCTGAGTCGGAAACTGACCTCGGCAGGGATCGCTCACCGGGTGCTGAATGCCCGCCAGGATAAAGAAGAGGCTGAAATTGTTGCTGCCGCAGGGCAACAGCGACAGGTCACTGTGGCGACCAATATGGCCGGCCGCGGAACCGATATTCCCCTCGCTGACGGGGTTTCCGAGCTGGGCGGTCTGCATGTCATCGCCGCCTGCCGCAACGACTCCAAACGGATCGATCGGCAGCTATCCGGACGCTGTGCCCGCCAGGGTGATCCGGGCAGTCATCAGACCATTCTTTCGCTGGAGGATGAACTGATCCAGCGAAACTGTCGCCCGACGCTGATCAAATTTCTGAGCGGCCATGCGACCAAAGGCGGTCCGTTTCAGCGCAAACTGAATCTGTACATCATCAGACGTGCTCAGCGGGGGATTGAACGACAACACCGGGAAGCGCGCCGCGCCCTGTTGAAACACGACCGCCAGACCGGTCGGCTGCTCGCTTTTAGTGGTCATATGGAATAGCTCGCGGATGTCATGAATATTTTTCAGCCAAGCTGAAAATAAATTTGGTTGATTGCACTATGCTAATTATAAATTCTAAATATTTAATTTTGAATGAAGGCATTCTATCGTTTAAAAAATAGACAGATACCTTAATTCAACATTAAAAATTGCAAACATGTTTGGTTAGGAGAAAAAGCTATCATGTTGATTTTACGTAAAAAGACTATTTTCAACCTGATTCTGACGGCTATGCTGCTGACGGCTACAGCCGTGGGCGCCGAGACGGTCGAGTACGACGGCCTGATCGAACCTTATGTGGTTGTCGAGATCGGTGCCCCGGCCGAGGGGATTGTCGCCACAGTCGCCGTTGATCGCAGCAATTCGGTCAAAGCGGGGCAAATCCTGGTGGAGATGGAATCTTCCGTGGAGCGGGCGGCACTGGAAAAAGCAAAAACAATGCTAAAATTTGACGGCGAAATCTGCTTACAGCGGACTCAGCTGGCATTTGCCAAACGGGTGCACGGCCGCGTCAAGACATTGGCGGGGATTTCGAAACATGACAAAGACCAGGCCGCAACCGAGATTATCCGCGCAGAGAATTACCTGAAGCAGGCCCGTGAAAAAAGCACCCTGGCCAAACTTGAACTGAAAAAGGCGCAGGCCATTTTCGACCGCTGTTTGATCAAAAGCCCGATTTCCGGGGTGGTGGTCGAGCGCTATGTTTCCCCCGGCGAATATGTCAACAGTCAGCCGCTGCTGCGGGTGGCGCAGATCGATCCGCTGCGGGTGGAGGTGATCGTTCCGGCTCAGATGTTCGACCGAATCTTTCCCGGCATGACCGCCACCATTGTTCCGGAGCTTCCGCAATACGGCAAACAGACCGCCACCGTGACCATTGTGGATAAAGTCATCGATGCCGCCAGCAGCACCTTCGGGGTCCGCCTGGAACTGCCCAATGCCGAACATCAGATGCCGAGCGGTTTGAGGTGTTTGGTCCGGTTTAACATCGATCGATACGGTAATCAGATGAAAAAGGTGACAGCCCGGAACGACACTGATCAGATACAAATCTATAAAAATCAGATACAACGCTGATTAGATTCTTACAAATTCGATCTGAAAGTGCATGAATCCAATTATGAATTCAAAATTTTTAATTTTAGATGAAGGCTTCTATCATTTTAAAAAAAATGGACGGAATACATTAATTCAAAATTAATAATTCAACATTCAAAATTACATATATTTAGATAGGTAGTACACCTCCAAAAGGGATTAAGCATGTTTAGACAAATCAATGCGCTGTTCAGCATGGCCAAAAAGCCTGCTAAAAAACAACCTAAAACTCTCCAATACGAAGAGCTGGAACAGCGGGTGCTGTTTTCCGCCGACTTTGTGCCGGGTCTGGACAACATTGCCGTTGAGGAACAGGCGCTGGTTGAGGATATCGGCAGCGATTTTCAGGTCGAACGCGAAGCGGCCCCGGAAACGGTTGAGCAGACGGCTGCGGAAGCACGCTGGGAGCTGGTAATTATCAACGAGGACGTGGCCGATTACGACCAACTGATTGCCGGATTGCAAGGCAGCAATAACAACCGAATCATCGAAGAGGTGGTTCTCGACGCCGATCGCGACGGCATCGAGCAGGTCAGCGAAATCCTGGCTGAGCGCTCGAATGTGGCGGCTGTGCATTTCATCACCCATGGTAGCGACGGGCAGATCAACCTGGGTAACAATAGGTTGACCAGCACTACCCTGGCGGAAAACAGTGATGCCGTTGCCGGTTGGGGCAAGGCCCTGACCGAAACGGGGGATATCCTCTTTTACGGGTGTAACATCGCCGCCGCCAGAGATGGACAAACCCTGCTGGACAATATTGCCAGCCTGACCGGCGCCGATGTGACGGCTTCCGACGATGTAACGGGACACACCCAACTGGGTGGCGACTGGGATCTGGAATATGTCTCAGG
>Ga0316194_10002155_pt1 | contig 13740 bp, 14 predicted proteins | sample CroRivsedime1_MG_FD_204936 | JGI IMG/M metagenome (GOLD analysis project Ga0316194, IMG submission 204936) | Coastal sediment microbial communities from Maine, United States - Cross River sediment 1 | ecosystem: Environmental > Aquatic > Marine > Coastal > Sediment | place: USA: Maine...
TACATGTCGGTGTACTCGTGCGTTTCACCTGCGATCGAAGCCGCGAGATTCTGTGCCGTCGAACCGATCGGCATACCTGTTGCCGGGTCGCCCGTCTCTTCAAGGTACTCAAGATGGCCGTGCGCATGACCCGTCTCGCCTTCGGCGGTGGAACGGAATACTGCGGCAACATCGTTGTAGCCTTCTACGTCTGCCTTGGCTGCAAAATAAAGGTAACGACGATTGGCTTGTGATTCACCGGCGAATGCATCTTTGAGGTTTTGTTCTGTCTTGCTGTCTTTCAGTGACATTTCAGGTCCTTCCACATGAGAATCGTTATTATTTAGACTGAGTCTAACCAGACAGCAATGTATGCCTGGCACCGTTTCTTGTCAATCCGTGGAAACCGTGTCAGAGCTGGTTCTTGACGATCTCACCGCCCTTCATGATCAGGGCCAGGTTGTTTTCCGGGTCACGCAATACTGAAATATCTTCAAGCGGTTCACCGTTAATCAACAACAGGTCCGCGACCCAGCCTTCGCGAATCTCGCCGAAGTTGCCATGACGATTCCGCTTGCCCGCCATACGAATCACTTTGGCGCTCTCGGACGTTGCCTGGGCGAGAACCTCAGCAGGTGTCCAGTACATTGCGCGTTCGGTGAATTCCCGTGTCAGCATCGGGTACATCCCGGCAATCAGGTCGGTCGCGAAACCGGTCGTGATGTCGTACTTCTTGATCAGGCCGATCAGGTTCTCCTGTCCTTCGAGAACAACAGCCAGTTTTTCGAGATGCGTTTCGGTGATGCCGGGCAGATCTGCTAATGCACGGTAGACGACGAGCTGTGTGCTGATGACGACGTCGTTTTGTTTGACGTACTTTGCAGTCGCATCATCAATCAACAGACCATGTTCGATGCAGCGTACGCCGTTGTCGACGAGCCGCCGAACGGCTTCGCTGGTATACGCATGCGCGAGCACATAGGTGCCCCAGTCGCTGGCCGCCTGCACAGCGGCTCGGATCTCTTCGGGCGAGGGTTGTAATGAATCAATCGGATCGTAGTCCGACATGACACCGCCGCCACCCATGATCTTGATTTGTGTCGCACCCCTGCGAAGGTTTTCGCGAACGGCCGCGAGATGCTGATCGACGCCGTCGACAAGAACTGCCTGGTCAGACGCCATGTACGGGCTACCGCTCTCCAGGACCGGGTGCGGAGCCGATGGATGGCGCCAGTCGCCATGGCCACCCGTCTGTGACAGCACTGCGCCGGACGGAAACACTCGTGGCCCGTAAACGATGCCCTGCTCTATCGCGCGCGCGAGGTCCGGATGCGTGCCACCGGCATCACGAATGGTCGTGAAGCCGCTATCGAGGAAGTGTCTCGCGACGTCATTAGCGATCGCACCGACCGCAGTTGCGTGTGCGTCGCCGAGCTTCGACGGCACATGAGACGTCAGGTGCACATGAAGGTCGATGAATCCCGGTGACAGTACGCGATCACCACCGTCGATCACGGTCGCGCCATCGGGTGCTGTTATTTGATCACCGGAGACGGTCGTAATGACTCCGTCTTCGACAAGCACGTGCCCGGCCACCAGTTCGGGATCGACGCCGTTGAATATGCGAACGTTTTCGATCAGGTAACTTGCCGCCTGTGCGGAAAAAGACAGGCAGAGAAAAAGGGTAGCTGAAAGGAATCTTTTCATTGTTATTCTCCAGGCATCGACGCAGTATACTGACCGCATGAATACCAAGAAAACAATCAATCTCGAAAAAGCCCTGACTGACCTCGAAGAAATCGTTGAAGAACTCGAATCAGGCGACTTGCCGCTCGAGAAAGCCATGAAGAAGTTCGAGGAAGGTATCAAGCTGACGCGCAGCTGCCAGGCAGCACTCAAGGATGCCGAGCAGAAGGTTGAAATTCTGCTCAAGAGCGCCGGCGGCGAAAACCTCGAAGCCTTCGAGGTCGACACGTAGGAGCGCTGCTTGCCAGCGCGACAGTCGCAGCGCAAGCGCAGCTCCTACAGCTTGCTTTCTATCCAGGCCTCGATGTGCTGTCGCAGATTCCCGAGTGGGATGGTGCCGTTTTCGAGTACCCGGTCATGAAACTCACGGATATCGAAATCATCACCCAGCGCTTCTTCGGCCTGGCGGCGAAGCGCCAGGATCTCGAGCCCACCCGAATCATATGCCGTTAGTTGCCCCGGCAGGATCGCAATGCGATCAACCATCTCGTCCGCATTGGGAAACCGCCCTGCTTTGAGCATGTATTCGCTGGCCTGCTCGCGCGTCCAGCCGAACAGGTGAATGCCGGGATCGACGACCATGCCACGTGCAGGCCATGCGCGGCGCAGGATGGGTCCTGAGGTGGACTGGTAGAGGCCCATCTCCTCTGACAATGCTTCGGAGTAACGCGCCCAGCCCTCGCCTGGCCCCGAGAACCAGATCAGTGATGTAACCGGATGCACGCCCTCAATGGCCTGGAACGTCGCAACCTGCAAATGGTGCCCGGGCCAGGCTTCGTGAAATGCCGTTGCTTCGGCGTTGCCGCGGCCTTCTTCCTCCGGCGTAGCCAGTGGAATTCGATACTCAGCCGGCCGGTCGGCATTACCCGGATTGTAGTGCGCCGAGCGACCCGTCCCTTCTTCGTGTTTCTCGAACGGTACGACTTCAACGGCCTGCTCGGGCATCGTGCCTACCCACTTCGGCATTTCAATTGCTGCACGCTCGACCATGTCTTTCGAGAACTGCAGTAATTCCTCGGCGCTTTCGAATTTGTCAGCCGGATCATTCTTCGCGCGTTCGAGTATTTCCGAAAAGTCCGAGGTCTCGTAGGCTGCCCGCCCGAGCTCGATCACATCTGCACTGTTTGCAGCAACGGCCTGTTGGCCCAGCTCGTAGACTTCCTTGCCCGAGCGATCCAGCGTCGTGTAGCCCCGCAGCATGGCCTCGTAACATTCTGCTCCGTTCGGAATCGCGGTGATGCTGAGCGCCTCCCTTGCAGCGGGCAGGTACTCGTCCTGCAGGTAATCACGTGCGCGCTGCAGTGCGGGCTGGATACCCGCTTCAACCAGTTCGGCTACGGCCATCGCAAATTCACTGTCATCGGCCCGTGCTGCCGGCGAATAGAACGGCGAATCCTCGGTTGCCAACGCCAGCAGTCCGTCGAGTTGCGCAATAACGCGACCCGCGACTGTCTTCGGTACGGTGTAGCCCTGCTCGACACCTGCTTTGAGATTCGCAACTTCCTGGTCAACGAATGCCGGGAATTTCGACCAGCGTGTCAGCGACTGCTCGCGCTGTTCTGCCGTATCGACCGGTTGCAGCATCGCGACCTGTGCATAGCCCGAGTGCCAGCCGCCCATCTGGCTGATGTTCCAGAGGTCCTCCCGGCAAATGCGTTGTGCGACATTGGATCGCAGTCGTTGTTCGAGCAATGCCCTGGCAATCCACTCCGGTTTGCCGACCAGCTGTGCCGCGTCGATCGCTGAGACCTCAGCCAGGAACGAGTCCTCTGCAGCCTGCGCCGCCGCCATTGCCGTGGGCGAATTGTCGAACAATCCGTCGTGACGGTCGAGATCGATCGCTGCGAAGTAAGCCTGCTCCGGCCGCCGCTCGAGCGTCCACGCGTAGTAGCGGTCTGCAATGTCGTTCATAACATCAGCTGGAGACGCAACATCCGCCGCAATTTCTGCCGGTGGAGCGTCTGCCTGGCAAGCGGCAAGGCCCAAAGTGGCAAGGGCCATCATTAATTTTCTTTTCATTGGTCACCCATGAGTTCGAGTAATGCAACGACGGTGGATTCCACGCCGGCAGTTACTGACGGTTCCGGCTCAATCCTGAACAATGGCGAGTGGTGACTCGGCACAGCCTCTCCACCGGCCGCTTCGCGCTCGAAGTGCTCCTTCGGCGTGCCACCCACTCCCCAGTAAACGGTCGGTATTTCCGGATCCGCCGTAAAGAACGGAAAATCCTCCGCGACCATGGTCTTGGTCGGATTGTCGATGACCCTGTCGTCGCCGATCTCCTCGCCCCAGGCAATCTTCAGTCGACGAGCAAGCTGTGCTGTGTTGACCGTAGGTGGTGCATTTTCGTCATAGATAATCACTTCAGGCAATTTGTCTTCCGGCAATCCAGTAGCACGTCCCATGTTCTCGGCGATGCGTTTTATGCCGCTCAGCAATACTTCACGGGTCTCAAGGCTCGTGTTTCTAACGGTTAGTTGCAATACCGCGCGGTCGGAAATGATGTTGTGCTTGGTTCCGGAGTGAAAGGAACCGACGGTAACAACGCCAGGACTACGGGGCGGCAATTCACGGGCAACGAGAGTTTGTAGTGCGAGCACGATCTGGCTGCCGAGAACGATCGGGTCCTTGCCACGATGCGGTGACGCACCGTGGGCGCCGACGCCATGGATAATGATGTCCACCGAATCAACACCGGCATAAGGACTGCCTTCGGTAACGTTGATCTGCCCGGCGACATTCTCGGAGCTGACATGAAGTGCGAGCGCGTAATCCGGTAGCCCGAATCGCTCCCACAACGCGTCTTCAAGCATGCTCCGGGCACCCATGCCACGTTCTTCGGCCGGTTGCACCAGTAGCATCAGTGTTCCGCCCCATTCGTCTTTGCGCGCAGCCATCTGCCGCGCCGTACCCACCAGGCTGGTGATATGCACATCGTGGCCGCAAGCATGCATCACGGGAACCGTGGTACCCGTGAGTGGATCTTCCATAGTTACTTTCGAAGCGTTGGCTAATCCGGACTTCTCTTCGACCGGCAAGCCGTCCATATCTGCCCGCATCATGACCATCGGACCGTTGCCGTTCTTGAGCATCGCAACGACACCTGTGCCGCCGACCTGTTCGGTAACCTCAAACCCGGCTTCACGCAATTCTTTCGCCATGCGTGCGGCCGTACGAAATTCCAACGTGGACAACTCCGGATTCTGATGGAAGTGGTCCCACAGCGGCCCGAGGTAGTTGTCGTAATCCTGCTGGATACTCTCCGCAAGTTCAGACGAATAAGCCGCAGGCACACAGAGCAGTGACGCGGTGAGCAGTAAACCGAATGCTTTGGCCACGGTTAGTCCCCCATCAGTTCGAGCAAGGCGACAACGGTCGACTCAACACCCGCGCGAACAGAAGGCTCGGGAGCGATCTTGAACAGCGGCGAGTGATGGCTGGCGACCATCGGGCCACCCGCTTTTTCTGCATCAAGGTCTGCTTGCGGTGTGCCGCCGATTCCCCAGTACACGCTGGTGATATTCGGGTCGACCGTGAAAAACGGAAAGTCTTCCGCACCCATGCCCTGCGGCGGTTCCTCGTACAATGCGTCGGCGCCCATCGCCTCTTCCCAGGCAATCTTCAGGCGTCTTGCCAGTTGCACATCATTCACGGTCGGCGGCACGAACTCGTTTGATACGATGACCTCCGGCAACTTGTCTTCGGGCAGACCTGCCGCCCGGCCCACGTTGATGGCAATGCGTTCGATGCCTTCAAGCAGGATCTTGCGCGTTTCCTCATTGGTATTTCTAACCGTCAGCTGCAGATGCGCACGGTCAGAAATGATGTTGTGCTTGGTGCCTGAATGGAATGAACCGACCGTAACAACGCCGGGTGAGCGCGGCGCCAGCTCACGAGCGACGAGCGTTTGCAGTGCGACCACGATCTGGCTGCCGATTAATACCGGGTCCTTACCGCGGTGCGGGCTGGCACCATGAGCACCAACACCGTGAACGATGATGTCGACGGTATCGGCGCCCGCGTAGGACGGGCCTTCAGGCGCATCGATTTTGCCTGCCGGGCTGCCAGCACCAACATGAAAAGCGAGTGCGTAGTCGGGCGTGCCAAAGCGCTCCCAGAGCTTGTCGTCACGCATGGCGCGCGCGCCCAGTACTCGCTCCTCCGCCGGTTGCACGATGAGCATCAGTGTTCCGCTCCATTCGTCTTTGCGCGCCGCCATCTGCCGGGCGCTTCCAACGAGACTAGTGATGTGCACATCGTGCCCGCAGGCGTGCATCACGGGCACGGTATTGCCTGTGATCGGATCTTCCTGCATGGCTTTCGACGCGTTCGGCAGGCCGGATTTTTCTTCAACCGGAAGGCCGTCCATGTCGGCACGCATCATGACCAGCGGACCATCGCCGTTCTCGAGCATTGCGACAACGCCGGTACCGCCGACACCCTCGGTGACGTCAAAACCTGCAGCTCGGAGCTCGGTGGCCATGCGTTCGGCCGTCTTGAACTCGACCAGCGACAGCTCGGGGTTACGATGGAAATGATCCCAGAGTTCGCCCAGGTAATCGTCGTAATCTTTTTTGACACTGTCAGTGAGTTCGCTGGCAGAAACTGGAAATGAACAGACCAGCAGCGCGCTGAGAAGCGCGGCGATTTTGTGATTCATGAGTAGCCCCGATTTTGGAATTATCGGGGAATTGTAGCCGAATTCGATCGCTGGAGACGGGGTCAGAGCCCTTGGGCTCTGACCCCTGATCAGGTTGAGCCCTTGGGCTCTGACCCCTGATCAGACCCCTGATCAGGTTAGGTGGTGCCTTGCAGCCTCTGGATCAGGGAGCGCAGGAAAACCTTGTTGAAGCGCAGCTGGCACGCAGAGGAGACCTGCTCCATCAACGTGGAGCTGACGCGAAGTATGGTCACAGCACCGTCGGCCTTGATAGAAGCCTGGCGCTTGGCGCCGCGTACGTAACTTGTCTCACCGAAGCAGTCGCCATTGGACAGGCCGCCAATGTTGTTGCCATTGGCCTGCACCGACACCGTACCGGTGACGATGATGTAGAAGCGATCGTCGATTTCGCCTTCCTTGACGATGTCGTCGCCATCCTTGTACTCATGCCAGTCAGACGCCCGCAGCACCTCCCAGATCTCCGCATGCGAGAATTCGTGGAAGAACGTCAGGCTGCGCAGTACATCGAAATGTTCCTGGTTATCGAGCTTGTCGTACTTCTGTCGCAGGTCTTTGTAAACGCGCGTCAGTTCGGCTGCCATTGCAGCACCGCTCGAGATGCGCTTGTCGGGGTCCTTCAGCATCGTCGTAGCAACGGCGTTCTCGAGTTCTTCCGGCAGGTCGTCGCGATAGGTGTGAATCGGCGGCGGTGTCGCGTAGACGATTTGATGCAGTAGTTTTGACAGGTTGTCGGCACGGAACGGCCGGAACCCTGTCAGCAGTTCGTACATGACCGCACCCAGTGAGTACAGGTCCGAACGCGGCGTCAGTTCTTCCGACTGCACCTGTTCGGGCGACATATAGCTGGGTGAACCGGCAATGCCCTCGATCCGTGAGACTTCCGAGTCACTGACGATGGCAATGCCAAAGTCGATAATGCGGACGTCATTGTCGATCGTGAGCATGACATTTGATGGTTTGATATCGCGATGAATGACGCCGCGGCCATGTGCGTAGTGCAACGCCTTGGCGCATTTGTAGATGATCTCGACAACATCGTCGACGCGCAGCAGGTTATCTGGCCGACAGTAGGCGGCGAGTGTGCGCGCGCCCTGGATGTGTTCGGTTACGACGTAGTACTTGCCGTCTTCTTCGCCCGCGTCATAGATCGGCATGATGTTCGGATGCTGCAGCATGCCGACCATGTGTGCTTCGTTGAAGAACATTTTGCGGGAGACTTTGGCCTTGTCGGCATCGGAGTCTTCCTCGATGTCGTAGACCTTGATCGCGACGTCGCGGCGATAGTACGGATCGTGCGACAGGTAGACCATACCGGTAGAGCCCTTCCCGATTTTGTTAATGATGACGTATTTACCGATCTTTTCGGGAACGTCATTCGGGCGCTCAATGTTGCTTACTGGAGTGGCCATTTCTTCTCAATGTTCAGTTCATAAGCGACCCCAGAAAAACCAGCAATAATGCGGCATAGAGGGCAGCTACGAGGTCATCCAGCATAATTCCCACACCTCCATGTATTCTGTGATCCAGGTCCCGAATCGGCCACGGTTTGACAATATCAAAGGCCCGGAACAGCCCAAACGCGAGTATCCACGCCCATAGCGTGTTTGGCGCCACAATCAGGACGACGTACATACCTGCAATCTCGTCCCAAACGATGCCGCCGTGGTCGTGAATACCCAGGCGACGCGCACTCTCCCCACAAATCCATATGCCTGCGACACATAGAAAGATCGCTGTGCATATCTGTGTTACCAGGCCCAGATCCAGCGTCAACCAGGCCAGCAGGACGCCAAGCAGCGACCCGACCGTGCCGGGCGCGACGGGCGCCAGACCCGTGCCGAAGCCGAAAGCCAGGATATGCACCGGATCGGTCATTACCTGGTGCGCAAGATTTTTGTCGGTTTCACTCATTGAAAGTGACGGTATCCGCTGTCGGCGAGCTCTACAATCTCGCCGTGGTTTCGGCATACGAGGGAATCCCCATCAGTAATCGTTCCGATTGCAGTGACCGCTACTCCGCCGAGCTCATCTGGAACCTCGCGTGATGAGGTGAAACACAGCTCGTAGTCATCGCCCGCGCTCAGGGCAAAACGCCGTTGTGATTTTTTGTCGAATGCCGCTTTCAAGCCCGCCGATATCGGCAGCGCTTCAAGTCGAATCTCACCGCCGACAGCACTCGCGTCAAGCAACTTTTTGAGATCACCGAGCAACCCGTCGGAGATGTCAATCGCTGCGCTTGCCAAACCCGGCAGCGCCTGGCCGACTGCAACTCTTGCTGTCGGCCGCAGGAATCGCTGCAAAAGATACTCGTCAGAGTTGCCGGCGGACAACAGTGCCAACCCGGCACCGGCATCGCCAAGCGTACCGGTTACGTAAATGGTGTCGCCGACATGGGCACCTGAGCGATGTACAGCCTGCCCTTCTGCGACGTCACCGCTAATCTGAACACTGATGACAATTGCATCGCCGCGCGTTGTGTCACCGCCAACCAGCGACACATCATGTTCTGTTGCTGCCTCGTGCAATCCGCCTGCAAATCCGCTCAACCATTCTTCGTCCGAACCCGGCATCGTAAGCGCCAGGGTCATCCACAACGGCCGGCCGCCCATTGCTGCAATATCAGAAAGATTAACGGCAACACAACGATAGCCGAGATCGGCCGGCGCTATATCCGCAGGGAAATGGACGCTCTCTACGAGCGTGTCGATGACTGTGATAATTTCGCGGCCCGGCTCGGGTTGCAGTACGGCACCATCATCGCCAATACCCGTCGTCACACCGCGCGCTTCGCCATCACGGACGAAGTAGCGTTGGATCAGTTCAAATTCATCCACCGGTCTCGGTGCTGCGCAGGGATTGCGCGGCAACATCCAGGCACGCGTTGATGTACTTGTGGCCATCGAGGGCACCAAATCGCTTCGCGAGATTTACACCCTCGTTGATAACGACCCGATACGGTACGTCGATGCGCGATTCGAGTTCGTAAACACCGATCAATAAAATAGACAATTCAATCGGGTCGAGCTGTTCAAGCGGCCGGTCAATCAAACCATCGATCTTTGTTTCGAGCGATTCCTGTGATTGGCAAATAATCGGCAGCGACTCATCGAAAAACTCTTTGTCGACGCGCTCGTAGGCCGCCTGCTCGTGAAACTGCTCAAGCAACTCGGTGCACTCGTGGCCTGCGATTTGTTTTTGATAAAGGGCTTGCACAAGCAACTCGCGAGCTCGCGTTCTCGCACCTGATGAAGGGGCTTTGGTCATTCGACCCGTCGCAGCGTGTTAACCATCTCGATGACAGCAAGCGTTGCTTCTTCGCCTTTGTTGCCGGCCTTAGTGCCGGCACGCTCGATGGCTTGCTCAATGCTGTCCACAGTCAACACACCGAAGCCCACCGGCACACCGTGCCGGCTGCTTGCGGATGCGATTCCGCGCACACACTCACCGGCGACGTAGTCGAAATGCGGCGTGCCACCACGGATGACGGCACCCAATGCGATGACGCCATCAAAGCGGCGCGAGCCTGCAACCTTATCCACCATGAGCGGCATTTCAAATGCGCCTGGAACTCGAATGATCTCGATATCCGCATCCGCAGCACCGTGCTGTTGCAGACAGCGAACCGATGCCTTCAGCAGGGAGTCGACGATGAAATCGTTGAAGCGAGCGGCCACGATCGCAAACCTCGCATCGCGAATGACCAGGTCGCCTTCCGTTGTCTTTATCTTGTCCATCAGGGCCTGCTAATCCTCAACGTACTCCGTGATCTCGAGATCGAATCCGGAGATAGCGTACATGTGCTTGGGTGCTGATAATACACGGATTTTAGACAAACCGAGGTCGCGCAGAATCTGTGCGCCGACTCCGTAAGTTTTCAGTACATTGTCGCCCGCACGACGTTCTTTCAGGTCATCGCTTGCGCTGACCAGACCCTCGACCGATTCCATGAAGTCACGTGACGTCTCCTGATCTCGTAGCAAGACAATTACAGCAGTGTCTTCACGCGCAATGCGTTCGATTGCGCCGTGCAGCGGCCAACCCAAAGATCGGGACTGCACGCCAATGACATCTCCCAACGTGTCCTGCAAATGAACCCGAACCAGCGGGTTCTCCGCACCATCCAGGCTGCCTTTGACCAGTGCCACGTGGACTGCCCGGTTCACATGGTCGTCGTAACAATACATCGTGAACTCACCGTGCTCGGTCTCGATAACCTGCTCGTCAATTCGCTCGACATTGCGTTCTTTCTCGAGTCGGTAACGAATAAGGTCGGCAATAGTGCCGATCTTGATGTCGTGAGCACGGGCGAACTTTTCGAGATCCGGCCGGCGCGCCATCGTGCCGTCCTCATTCAATATCTCGACGATCGCTGCTGCTGGTTCCAGGCCCGCCAGCCGGGAAAGATCGCAGCCGGCTTCCGTATGCCCGGCACGTGTCAGTACGCCACCCGGCTGCGCCATAACCGGAAAAATATGTCCGGGCTGGCTCAAGTCCTCCGGTTTAGCATCCTCCGCAACGGCAGTCTGAATCGTACGCGCCCTGTCGTGGGCCGATATGCCGGTGGTAATACCCTCTGCCGCTTCGATCGACAGGGTGAAGTTCGTGGCGTGATGCGCATCGGTATCAGTAACCATCAATGGCAGACGCAGCTGGGCGCAGCGTTCCCGCGACAGCGTCAGGCAAATCAGTCCACGACCATGCGTCGCCATGTAATTGACATCCTCGGGCCGCACCTTCGCGGCCGCCATAATAAGGTCGCCCTCGTTCTCACGATTTTCATCATCGACCATGATGACCATCTTGCCGGCGCCGATATCGGCAATGATGTCTTCAATATCGCTAAACGCGACGTCGACGGCGCTCGGGTGCGGAGTTGTGTTGTCAGCCATAACCGTGTTCCTTCAGAAATTCCATCGACAGTCCGTCACCATCCTTCGCCAGCAGTCGCTCAATATAACGCGCCAGCAGGTCGACCTCGATATTTACCTTCGTGCCGACCGCATAGTCGCCAATGATTGTCACATCCGCCGTATGCGGAATGATATTAACCTCGAAACCCGTTGCCGATACGTCATTGACGGTGAGACTGACACCGTCGACGGTCACGGATCCTTTCCTCGCGACATAACGGGCGAACTCTTCCGGGATCTCTATGGCAAATCGGATCGAGCGTGCGTCTGCCCTGCGACTCGTCACGGTACCGAGACAATCGACATGACCACTCACGAGATGCCCGCCAAGCCTGTCGCCCAGCGACAGCGACGGTTCAAGATTCACATTATCCCCGACGCCGAGACCGCCGAGGCTCGTCACATCGAGTGTCTCGACCGACACGTCGGTGTCGAAACCGTCGGCACGCAACTCGACGGCTGTCAGGCACACACCGTTCACGGCAATACTTTCGCCGACATCATACGAAGCGAATGGCAGACCGTCCGACTGCACGGACAGGCGCACGTCTCCCGTGCGTCGCTGAAGCGCCGCAATGCTGCCTTTTGCCTGGATAATTCCTGTGAACATGATTGCTAACCCGCAAATCGCGCCGTAATGCGGGTATCAGGGCCCACCTGGCGCGTGTCGATGATGTCGAGCGATCGGCGGTCCGACAGTTCGGTCCACGTCGGCGTCCTGAACATGCCCATCGTCTCGCTGCCCATGATATGGGGTGCCTGATAAATCACAAGCTCGTCTACCAGATCATTGCTGATCAGGTTGCCTGCCAGCGCCGGCCCTGCCTCTACCAGGACGTCATTGATCTCGCGCCGGCCGAGATCGTCCAACACCGCCGCGGCATTGACAAGCCTGTCGAGCGCCCCGACCTTGACGATATCGGCACCCGCGTCGATTAGCGCATCACGTTTGCTGTCATTCGTGCAGTACAGCAGCGTGCCGCCCGGCAACGCGAGCATTTCAGCAGAAAGTGGCATGCGCAGGTCCTTATCCAGTACAACCCGCAAGGGCTGACGCCCACACGTGTCAATGCCCGGATCGCGCACGGTGAACGACGGATCGTCCGCGAGAACTGTGCCGATACCGCTCAGGATCGCGCCTGACTGTGCGCGCAGTCGTTGCACGTCAGCGCGCGATTCCGGCCCGGAGATCCACTGGCTCTGGCCGCTGGCCATCGCGATACAACCGTCGATACTGCACGCCATCTTGAGTCGGACGAAAGGCCGACCGGTCGTCACACGAGTCAGAAACCCGGACAGCTGCTGTTCTACCTGCTCCTCGAGAATCCCAACACGAACACTGATACCGGCTTTTGCGAGTGCTTCGATTCCGCGGCCGTTAACCGCGGGGTTCGGGTCCTGAATACCAACAATGACTTCAGCAACGCCGGCACCGATCAACGCATCGACACAGGGAGGCGTCTTGCCATGGTGTGAGCACGGCTCGAGAGTGACATACGCGGTTGCGCCTTTCGCCGCGGTTCCGGCTGCCTGCAGCGCATTGATTTCCGCATGCGCCTCACCGGCGACCTTGTGCCAGCCCTCGCCAACGACGTCACCATTATTAACGAGGACGCACCCGACCATCGGGTTCGGGTGTGCCGTGAACAGGCCTCGCTCCGCGAGACGCAGCGCCTGCGTCATGAACGCGGTATCGACCTGATCACTCATGGATTACTTTTTCTTCTTGCCCAGAAGTTCGGGCAGCAGAGACATCTGCTCCCGTGACGCGGCGGTCTCGGAAATGCGCTGCAAGCGTTTGATCTCTTCCTCAAACTCGGTGATGTCCTGGAAGCGGCGGTAGACAGAGGCAAACCGGACATAGGCGACCTCATCAAGTTCGTGCAGTTCCTGCATAACCAGTTCACCTACCAACCTTGACGGGACTTCGCGCTCGCCCATGGTGCGGAGCCGGTGCACCAGGCGGCCGATGGCCTGTTCGAGCTCGTCGCTCGGCACCGGTCGCTTCTCGAGCGCACGTGTCATGCTGTTGCGCAGTTTGGACTCGTCAAATGGCTGCCGGCTGTTATCGTTTTTTACGAGACGCGGCATGACGAGCTCGGCTGACTCAAACGTGGTGAAGCGTTCGTTACAATCGAGGCACTGGCGACGCCTGCGGATCTGCCTGCCCTCACCGGCGAGGCGGGAGTCGATCACTTTGGTTTCTTCGTGGCTGCAGAACGGGCAGTACATGGGAGTTTAAGCGTATACGGGGAACCGTTTACAAAGGTCGAGGACCTGGCCGCGTACGCGCTCGATCGTCTCCTCGTTATTAATGTCGTCCAGTATATCTGCAATCCAGCCCGTAAGCTCACGGGTCTCATCAGAACCCATGCCGCGTGTCGTAATAGCGGGTGTACCGAGGCGCAGACCGCTGGTTACGAA
>Ga0316194_10002156_pt1 | contig 13739 bp, 13 predicted proteins | sample CroRivsedime1_MG_FD_204936 | JGI IMG/M metagenome (GOLD analysis project Ga0316194, IMG submission 204936) | Coastal sediment microbial communities from Maine, United States - Cross River sediment 1 | ecosystem: Environmental > Aquatic > Marine > Coastal > Sediment | place: USA: Maine...
CTGGCGCGGCTGGTTCTACTCCACCAACCATGTGGATATCTCCATCGACAAAGTCACCGAACTCAAGGTGAGCACGTCCAATCCGGACGTGGAGGGAGAAGCAAAGCGCGAGGCCTACCTCGCCGAACCCATCTCCCGATCAGATCTGAACAACGCCGAGATCGAGAAGCGGGTGGAACGCCTGCCCTGGCTGAACGACTTCTACAACGAGAACGATCCCTTCACCGTCTCCAACCAGGATCGGAACGACTACGGGGACTATCTCGAGTCGCTCATCGAGCCCCTGCACTCCAACCCGAACTGGAAGCAGGAAGCACTGGCCCAGGCCATCGAAGATGATCTCAACTACTACGTGATTGAGTTTTCCAACGTGGGCGGCCTTGTCATGCCGATCATCCTGCGCCTCACCTTCGAAGACGAGAGCACGGAAGATCTCTACCTGCCGGCGGAGATCTGGCGTCGCGATCCCCACGCCGTCAGGAAGCTCATCGCCCGCGAGCAGCGGGTGACCGCCATCGAGGTGGACCCGCACTGGGAGACGGCGGATGTGGATGTCTCCAACAACCACTTCCCACGCCGGATGATTCCCAGCCGCCTGGAGATTTTCGATCCGCCACCCACCCCCGGCGACATTCCGGATCGGGACCTGATGCATGACGTGACCGTTCCGCTGAAGTCCGATCCAGCGACGGAACCCGGCGCTGTTGATCCGGTCCCGGTGACGAGCGCAGGGTTGGGCGAGCGCGGTTGAGCCGCAATCGCCGGTATTACGGTGGTGCGCACGCCCGGGGCGCGCTTGGCGCAAGGCGACCAAAGAACTGTCTGCTCGCGCTCGGGCTCGCCCTGTTCCTGGCTGCGCTCTTCGCGACGCCCACGAGTCACAGCCATCGCCTGAAGTCCGCCTTCACCACCGTGCTCTTCAACGAGCGTTCCGGGCGACTCGAGGTCATGCACCAGTTCTATCTGCACGACGCGGAGCAGGTGGCGACTGAGATCGTCAGCCAGCCAGACGGTGCAGGCGCCAACCTCTTCGAGCGCGCCGAAGACCGACAGCGCTTTGCCGTCTATGTGCACGAGCGATTCTCACTGTTCGACCAGGATGGCGAACAGCTGCCGCTGACGCTGCGCGGCGCGGAGATCGACGGCGAGTTCCTCTGGGTCTATCAGGCCATGCGCCTGCCGGAGCCGCCTCTCGCCGTGCTCGTGATGGAGCACCGCGCCCTGCGCGATCTGTGGCCGGATCAGGTAAACACGGTAAACGTGGAAGGCGCCGGTCCGATCCGCACGTTGACCTTCCGGGACACGGTCTCCAGACTCAGCGTCGATCTGACCGAACAGTAGTCTCAACAGCGGCCGCTACCGAAATGCAATCAATCACCAGAATCAGCCCCCCACTGACCCCGCCGATCCGGCACTTCTGCCGACTGGTGCTGCTGGCGCTGCTCGCCGGTGGGTTCGGCATGACCGCCTGGACCGCAGACACCACCGAGAACGGACCGGCCCGCCAGATCACCTGGGACGACCTGCTGCCGGAAGGCTGGATCCCTCCCAGCGTATCCGTTGATCACTTCTTCGACGCGGCTCCTCCGCAGGCCAATTCCATGGCCGACGCCCCCGTCGTGACCGAGCTGGACGGCCAGCGGATCAAGCTGCCGGGCTACCTGGTCCCGCTCACCCTCGAAGGCGAGAAGCTGAAAGATTTTCTCATGGTTCCCTACTTCGGCGCCTGCATTCACGTGCCGCCGCCGCCGCCGAATCAGGTGGTGTTCGTCTCCCTGCCGGAGGCGGTTGCCGTGGAGGACCCCTACGGACCGCACTGGGTGACCGGCGTGCTGCACACTACCACCTCCAGCACCGACCTCGCCGAAGCGGCTTACACCCTGTCCGGCGAGCTGGTCGAAGTGTTCGACTGGGACGCCATGTTCCCCGAGCAGGCCGAGGATAAAGAAAGCAGCTCCGACTGACCGAGGTTGAGCCGGGCAGCCAATGGCCCGGCTCGAGCTTTCAGGGGCTGGCCTTACTGATTCCGCTCTTCAAGCGCCTTGCGGTTTTTCTGGGTCAGCTCCCAGTGACCACCCATGCTCTGCCGCAGGTTCTCGGGCAGAGACTCCACCGGCGCCACCAGCGGGCTGTCCACGGGCCACTCCTCGAGCAGCTCGGGCTTGTAGCCTTCGGGGTAATAATCATCGGGGTCGATCTCCTTCTCGCGCACCCAGGCATTCTGTATCTGGCTCCGGTCCGTCGGCGGCATCGGCACTATCAGCTGACCGTTGCTGAAGTCCTGTTGCGGCGCCCGGCTGTTCGGGAAATCGGGCAGAATGCCCTCACGAACCCAGATCTGGTCGGTGGTCACATTGACCACGATGCCGTCCGGCGCGCCGAAGTGGTAAGGGCCATCCCAGTGATGCCGGACCTCGGCCACCGTTTCCTCGTTCAACCAGGGATCGAAGGTCATGTGGGTGGTCATGAACATGCGCGGCTTGATCTTGCTGGCCAGATAGCCAGCTGCATAACCGGGCGTGTGGTGGGTGTCGATCGTGTAGCGTGCCAGAAAAGGCGGCACGCCCTGTACCCCTGAGTTGATCTCGACCACTTCCTGCTGCAGCTCGGTCACGTAGACGTCACAGCCGGCGGCGTACTCGATGTCCAGCTCGCTGGGGCGCCCGTCGCCCGTCCAGACGAAGCAGAGCGATTCGTCCTCGCTGATCTGCCAGTCGAGGCGATAAGCGGAGGCGCCATCCTTGGCGTGGGAGCGCTGCCACTCAGCTTCCGGCAGCTGGACTCCTGACCCGAAGGCGTTCAGGCCGAGCTGAGGCGCGGCGAACGGGTGACAATGGTGCGAATGAAATTCGATCGCGCTTATCACCAGTGCGGAATGCCTCCGACCGGCATGAAGACATTCGGCATCCCCCTCAGACCCATGCGCAGCTGGTTGGGAGGCGCGTACGAGGCGAACAGCGTGCTGCCGTTCAACCTTCCTGATGGTATTGATGGTATTTCCGGGTCAGGTTTTCAGGCGTGCACGCTGTCGGTCAGCGAGGCAGGGCTGCTATCCATCAGCGAAGCCCTCCAGGTCCCGATTGCTGGCAGCCTCGCTAGTGCCAGAACGGATGAGGTCATCGGCAACGGCTCCGCCACTCAATCACTGCGTCACATGATCTCCAGCAGCTTCGAGCACGCGGGTTCGTCGGTTGATCCGGAATGCGAAGCAGAACTCATCCTCGCCTTGCTCAACGCTGCCTTGACGGATGCAGCATCTGTCGACAGGAGCGACGCATCCCGCCGGGCTGGCGCGATCTCGAAAGCGATTAGTTACATCAACGACCATCGCGACGAAACCGTGACCGTCGCTGGGATCTGCAGGGGTACTGGCGTTGCCCTGCGAACGCTCAATCGCGCTTTTCGTGAGCATTTCGGTGTAGGTCCGAAAGCGTATCTGATTCGACAACGCCTGAGCGACGTCAGGGCGGAGCTGCTCGCCGCGCCGCCCGGCACGGTGATCGCGGACGTGGCTAACAGCCGTGGCTTCTGGCACATGGGGCAATTTGCGAGGGACTACAGGGCACTATTCAGTGAGCTGCCATCAGAGACACTGGCTTTGCCTCGAGTCTGACGGGATATCATCCTCAGGACAGGGTCATGCGGGCCTCGATCGATTAACGACTTCTCACCCCCCTTGCCGCAGAGCTGGTGTTCGGTCACCATCTTCCACTTAGGAGACGACCAACTTTCAACTGGAGAGGGATCCATGCAAGGAAGAATAACTATTGCTGCGGCATCTGTGCTTTGCGCGCTGCTCGCAACCGCCGTATCGGCCGAGGAAGGGCCTACACCGGAACAGCAGGCGGCGGCAGCCACCGAAAACCGTCAGGCAGTCTTCAAGCTGCTCGGCGTGAACATGGGACCAATCGTCGGCATGGCACGGGGCGCGCCCTTCGATGCCGCGGTTGCCGAGCGCAATGCCACCCGCATGGCGGCGCTGGCGCCCATGATTCCCGAGCTCTTCGCCGCCATGGACACCCGCGAGTTCGACGTGGAGACCGAAGCGCTGCCGGTGATCTGGGACAATCCGGATGACTTTGCAGCCAAAGCCGCCGCCCTCGAAGAAGCCGCCACGGCTTTCGCCGCAACTGCAGCGGGTGGCGATCAGGCCACGACCCTGGGCGGCCTGCGCGACCTTGGCGGCACCTGCGGCAACTGCCACGATTCCTATCGGGTAGACGACGAGTAAGCCAGCCTCGAGCCAGGGGTGACGCGAGCCGGGGAACGCGTCACCTCACGCTGTCCCTGCTCTATCACTCCTGACCGCGAACGAAGAATGCCACCATGGCCTCTTTGTCTTCCGTCGTCAGACGGCTGGTGTTGTGCTCGATCACGGGCTCCATCTTGCCGCCCACAAAGTCGCCGTCCGGCTTCAGGCCGAGCGTCAGAAACAGCGCAAACGCATCCTCGGACCAGCTGCTGAGCGCTTCTGCATCAATGGCCCCGACCTTCTTGCCATCGAGCTCCCCGCCGGCGAACTCCCTCTCCTGATCCAGGAAACCAAGCGCGTTTCTCGGCGTATGGCACTCACCGCAGTGCCCCATGTGCCGGGCCAGGTAGGCGCCGCGGGCAATCACAGGGTCTGCGGGCTCCTCAAAGCCAGCATTCAGGAACGCGTCGAGCCTGTTCCAACCAGCAATGGTCCAGCGGAACAGCCAGCCCGGCAGCTCATTTGTCGGGGCCAGCGCGTCCACCTCCGGCTGCGCCAGCAGATAGGCGCCGATGTCCAGCACGTCCTCATCCGTCATGCCCGCATAGGACTTATAAGGGAATGCCGGGAAGTAGAAGCCACCACCCGGACTCCGGCCGTGCTTCAGCGCCAGCAGAAAATCCTTCGCCGTCCAGCCACCGATTCCGGTCTCAGCGTGCGGCGTGATGTTCGGCGCGTAGAAGGTGCCGAAATCCGATTCCAGGGCCAGACCGCCGCTGAGCGAGCCGTCTTCGCCTTCGTGGCAGCTGATGCAGCCGCCGGCGGCCACCAGGTACTCGCCCCGCTCCACTGCGACCGCTGACGCCGGCAATTCGAGCGGCGCCACGGAAGGCTCGGCAAAGAGCCACCAGCCGAGCGCAACCGCCAGCACCGCTGCTATGAGTAAGGTTTTCATACAGACAGTTTCCTCAACCTAAGCTGATCAGATCAACATGCCGAACAGCAGATAGATGAATAGGCTCAGAAGACCAATCAGAAAGGCATAAGGAATCTGGGTCTTCACATGATCAATGTGGTCCGAGGCCGCCCCCGTGGAGGCGAGGATGGACGTATCCGACAACGGCGAGCAGTGATCGCCGAACACACCGCCACCCGCCACTGCCGCGACTGTGGCGTACACCACGGTCGCCGGTTCGCCACCGGAGAAGGTGAAAGCGATCGGCACGCTGATCGGCATCAGGATGGCGAAGGTGCCCCAGGAGGTGCCGGTGGAAAAGGCGATCACGCCCGCGATCAGAAACGTCAGCCCGGGTAGCAGGGCCGGGGTCAGCCAGGATTCCGAGATAGAGACAATGTAGTGCGCCGTACCCATGGTTTTTGACAAATCATTCAACGCATAAGCGAAGGCGAGGATAATCACCGCCGGCATCACGCCTTTCACACCGGCCACCGCCGTCTTCATCACGTCAGCAAGCGGAATGCCCTGAATGCGCATGATGAGGCCGGCGATGATCGAGGAGAGCAGAAACGCTTCCATGGTGAGCGCAGAGGAGGTGATGATGAAGGAGCCGATACCCACACCGATCACCACCAGCACCGGCAGGAAAAAATTCCAGAACAGGCTGGTGCGGATGCCCGGGAAGACCTTGATCTCGGTGAGCTCCTCACCCATGAGCGGCTCCGCGCCGTCCCGCAACACCTTGCCTTCGTTCATGGCTCGAGCTTCCGCGGTCGCCATGGGACCGAAGTCCGGCACGATTTTGCTCGCGATCAGCCCGACCATGGCCACCGCCAGCAGCGCATAGAAGTTGAAGGGGATGGAAGAGACGAATATGGCCATGGCGCCTGCGGGATCTTGCACCGGGCCCATGCCGATCAGAAGCCCGGCGATGAATACGGCCCAGCCGGTCACCGGCACCAGCACGCTCACCGGCGCCGAGGTCGAATCGGCGATGTAGGCGAGCTTCTCCCGTGAAATCCGGTAGCGATCGGAAAGGTCGCGCATGGTCGCGCCCACGAACAGCGGGCTGAAGTAGTCGCTGAAAAACACGAACATGCCCATCACCCAGGCAATCAGCTGCACCCGAACCCGGGTCAGCGACAGGCTTTCCACCCAGCGGCTGAAGTTGGTGATAGCGCCCGTGCGCTGAAAGAAGGCGATGGTGACGCCGATGAAGAGCTCGAGCAGGAATATCCATGAGAACGCCGTGGTGCCGAGCACGTTCTTCAGCAGGTTCGGAAAGCCGAGCAGCCCTTCTCCGGCCACCAGCACGCCGATCAGGCAGGCCGTGGCCAGCGAGAAGATGGTGTTGCGGGTGGCGAAGGCCAGCACGATGGCGATCCCTGCCGGCAGCAGGCTCAACGCGCCCATGGTTTCCCCTTCGCTCAAGCTGCACCTCCCTCAGTTTCTCCCAGCGCATCCATCGTGCCTGCCCGCGCTTCCCAGCCCGCCGCCAGCTGATAGCCGATCCGGCGGAACGGATCCGGCGGCAGCCAGCGCGCTGCGCCGAACAGACCATCAATGTCGCAGGTTTCCCGCCCCAGCGCTCGCTCGGCCAGGGACCGACCAAACAGCGTCCCCTTCACCACACCGCCGCCGTTGCAGCCCGCCGACACCCAGAGCCCCTCATCCAGGGCGCCCCAATGCGGTCCGCCGCCTTGAGTGTAGCCAACCGCCCCCGACCAGACGCTGACGAACTCCGGTAGCGTCACTTCTGGAAAGCGCCGGTTCAGATACTCACGCAGCCGGTCGGGCAGGCTGGCGGGATCCTCCTCCTGCTCATAGCTGTGAAAGGTCCGCACCAGCAATCTGCCGTCCTGGGTCCGGCGCAGCGTCGCACCCAGCCGATGTGCCGGCAGCAGGCCCCAGTTCTCATCGCTGCCAAGCGCGGCCAGGTCCGGCGCCGACAACGGCTCCGTGATCCCGGCGGAGGTGAACATCGCCACCACGCGCCCCGCACCTGAATGCAGCGTTTTCGCAAAGGCATTGTTGGCGAGAATCACCTGCCGGGCTCGCAGTTGATGACCGCCGGCCGTCATCCGCCAGCCGCTGCGCTCTCTGACAAGATCATCCACACACGCCTGCTCACGAATCTGAACGTTCTCGGGCAGGCTGGCCGCCAGCGCACGGATGAGTGCTGCCGGTTGCGCCAGATGGCAATCCGGCGAGTAAAGGCCTTCCGAATAGAACCGGGTTCCGATTCGCGCGGCGAGCGCCTGCCGATCCAGCGATTCGTAGGGCAGCCCGGCGGCGTCCAGAAAGCGGCGATAGCCCGCCAGAGACTTCCGCGCCGCATCGCTCACTGCGGCCCGGTAAGTGCCGCGTCGAACCAGATCACAGGGCAACCCGGAATCCGCCACCAGCGCGGACAATTCCGCCATGGTCTTCGCCAGCAGTTGGTTGCATTCCATGAGTCGGGCGACTGCAGATGCATCGGCGTCCTCGGCCATGGCGACCTCGAGCAGAAATCCGGAGTTCCGGCCCGGGTTGCCTTCGCCCAGGCTCAGCGCGTCCAGCACCAGCACAGACGCATCCGGTTCGAGCTCGGCCCAGCGTCGAGCTGCTGCAAGTCCGGTATAACCCGCCCCCACCACGATCAGATCCGCCTCCATATCGCCGCTGAGCGGCGTACCGCTGTGCGCCGGCAGCAGAGCGTTCCAGCCGGAAGGACTCCGGTAGCAGGGTGAGAGCGTTGCGGTCATCCCGGGTAGCCTACCAGAGGAATCGACCGGTAAAGTGCCTGTCATGAGTACTTCCGGCGCCGTTGCCTGCGGTCACCCAGTGACCGCGGATGCGGCAATTCAAATTCTCGAAGCAGGCGGCAACGCCTTCGACGCAGCGATCGCCGCTCAGTTCGCCGCCTGTGTGGCGGAGCCCGTGCTCACCTCCCTGGCCGGTGGCGGCTTCCTGCTGGCGAAGCCAGCCGACGGCGAAGCCATGCTGTTCGATTTCTTCACCCACACACCGCGGGAGCGGCTGGGCAGTTCCGAAGCCCTCTATGCCATCGATGCGGACTTCGGCACCGCAACGCAGACCTTCCACATCGGGCCGGGCGCCATTGCCACCCCTGGCACGGTGGCCGGTATGTTCACCGCCCATGAGCGTTTCGCCCGGCTACCCATGTCCGAGCTGGTCATACCCGCAATACGCGCCGCCCGGGATGGCCTGATCGTCAACGATTTCCAGGGCGGCATCTTCGATATCGTCCGGCCGATCTACGCTGAGGGTCTGTTCGCCGGGGCGAAGACGGGGGCCCTGTTCCGCCAGGCTGAGCTGGCAGACAGCCTGGCCGGCCTGGCGGACGAAGGAGCCGGATTGTTCTATAACGGCGAGATGGGCGCCCGGCTTGCGGAACTCTGCCGGAACGGCGGCGGTCACCTGTCGCGGGCGGATCTCGACGGTTACCAGGTGATCGAACGCGCGCCCCTCACAAGCCGACATCGGGATGCTGCGCTGCTCACCAACCCGCCACCTTCCGCTGGCGGCGTGTTGATTCAGCACACGTTGCAGTCGCTCGAGCATCTGGACGGAAGCCCCGAGGCTATCGCCCGGGCACTCGCCGACACCCAGAGGGTTCGATCCAGGCTGCTGGATGACTCGGACCAGGTCAGCCGCGGCACGACCCACATCAGCGTGGTGGATGGCGACGGCAACGTGGCAGCGATGACCCTCTCGAACGGGGAGGGATCGGGCTGCCTGATTCCCGGCACCGGCATCATGACCAACAACATGCTGGGCGAGGAAGACATCAACCCGGCGGGGATCGACAACTGGCAGCCGAACCGTCGTCTCGGCTCGATGATGGCGCCCACCCTGGTGCTGGGAGCAGGCTATCAGGCGGCACTTGGTTCCGGCGGCTCGAACCGGATCCGCAGTGCCATCGTCCAGGTGTTGGTCGCCTTGCTGCACCACGACCGCGATCCTGAGGATGCGGTCGCCCAGCCTCGGCTGCATCTGGAAGAGGATCTGCTGTCCCTGGAACCCGGCCTGGACGCAGCCAGATTCGCTGGCCTGCCCGGTCTGCCGGAGCAGATTCAGCAGTGGGACGCTCGGAGCCTGTTCTTCGGTGGCGTGCATATGGTCCGCCACTTCGACGAGGGCCGGCTGGAAGCCGCAGGCGATCCACGGCGCGGCGGCGTGGGCCGCACACTAGGCGGTTGAACGCCGGCCGCGGGCCGTGGTCTTATCTGTGCTGATCGGATCAACTGAACATAGAGGCCCCGATGACACCCTCCTGCCGGGCCAATGAGACCCAGATGAAGCGTCATATCAAGCGACAAATAAAGCGCCCTCTCCGGCTTGCCCTGAGCCTCGGCGCGGGCCTCTGCATGCTCGCCACCGCTCTGCCCGGTCACGCCGTCTGGCACTGGATGCGCGGTGCAGCCGTCACCGACTTCAGCGAATCCGACTGGGTGCTGCTCAAAGAGGCGGCACAGGACATGCTCGATAACCGGCCCGACAGGGAGCAGGTCAACTGGTCCAATCCGGACACGGGCAACCGCGGCTCTCTGATCGTTCTGGCCACCTTCAGCCACGACGGCCAGGTCTGCCGCCGCGCCGCCATGCGCAACCTGACGTTCCGCGGTCGGGATGAGAAAGCCGCTTACAGCCTCTGCCAGCAGGAAGACGGCACCTGGCAGTTCGTAGCCGAGAGTGCGCTCCTTGGCGAAGCGTCGACTAGCCCTGGTTGAATACCGGCTTCCGCTTCTCCAGAAAAGCCCGCATGCCCTCCTGAGCATCCGCAGAACCGCGGTTCGCCGCCGTGGCATCCAGCTCGTCAGCGATGGAAGTTTCCAATGACTTGGTTTCGAAGCCGACGATCGTATTGAGCATGGACTTGATCGCCAGCCGGGGCTGAGCCGCCAGCTCTTCACCCAACGCCTGAGCCCGGGCTTTCAGTTCGCCAACCGGGTGCAGCTCAGTAACCAGCCCGATGTGATAGGCCTCGGCGCCTTCGATCTTGCGGCCGCGCAGAATCATGTCCAGGGCATAGGTTCTGCCCACTGCCCTGGGCAGCCGCGCCGAGCCGCCCCAGGCCGGCACGCTGCCCAGATCCATCTCGGGCAAGCCGATCTGAGCACCCTCGTCGGCGGCAATCCGGAAATGGCAGGCGAGCGGCAGCTCCAGGCCACCACCCAGGCAGAAGCCGAACAGCGTGGCGATGGCCGGCGTGCCGCCGTTCTCGATCATGCCCAGCACCCGGTGGCGCTGGCCGAAGAACGCCTCCGGGCTGCCAGCCCGCTTCATGCCGTCCGGGAGCTGCTTCAGATTCATGCCGGCGGAGAAGTTGTCCAGCCCCTCCCCGGTAAAGACCATCGCCCGAACCGAGTCGTCCGCCAGCACTTCCGGCAGCTGCTCCTCGAGACGATCGATGTACGCCAGGCTCATGAGGTTCCAGGGCGCATCGTTGATGCTGAAGGTCGCCACGTTGTTGGTGATGCTGTAGAGATACGGATCAGACATGGGAACCCCCTTGTTGCTGGCGACAGTAGACGTCTCCCGCCAATTTGCCTTGAGTCAGATTCGGCTAGGATACGCCTTCGCCACCACCCCGGAGAAGTTGATGCGCCTCACCACGACCCTGCCGGTCGCGCTCGTTGCTCTGTGCATTGCCCGCTTAGCCTGGGCAGATCCCATTGAGGACTGCTACCTGAACGAGATCGTCCACGCAGCGCCCGAGGTCACCGTGGCCGAGATCCGCACACGTTGCGCACGCGCCGGCTCCGTCGAAACATCATCCTCAGAGGTGGACTCGCTGCTGAACAAGAAAAAAGAGCCGGTGGCTTCCTTCAGTCAGCAGATCGCGGCCGAACGGCAGAGTCTGGATCGCAGCTACAGCCTCACGCCGCATCTGCCCAACTACCTGCTGGCCTACAGCCTGCGCAATGATCCCAACCGACCCGAAGTCACCGACGAGGAAGGCCGGCTGCAGAAACAGGAGGCCGTGCTGCAGATCAGCGTCAAGTTTCCCCTCTGGCGACGCATGCTCGGCACGGAAAACGATCTGCTGTTCGGCTACACCAGCAGGTCCTGGTTCCAGGCCTACAACAGCGCCCTGTCCAAACCTTTCCGGGAGACCAACTACGAGCCGGAGATCTTCTGGCGTCACTATGGCGGCGTAAAGCTGCCGCTGGGCGTGCAGATCGCCGGTTGGGACCTGGGTTACAACCACCAGTCCAACGGTCGCAGCGAACCGCTCTCGAGAAGCTGGGATCGGCTCATGGGCCGCATGGCGCTGGACGTGACGCCGAACTTCTCCCTCGCCCTGCGCGCCTGGCACCGCTTTTCCGAAGATGAGGAATCGGACGACAATCCGGATATCCATCAGTACCTGGGATACGGCGACATCCGGGCGATCTGGACACCGAACCGCAACACCTTCACCGCCATGTACCGGCCCGGCACCGAGGAAAGCGGCTTCGAGTTCACCTGGAGCTATCCGATCACCAAGCACTTCCGGCTGTACGCCCTCTACTACAACGGCTACGGCGAAAGCCTGATCGACTACGATCAGAAAGTGGAACGGCTGGGCATCGGCTTCACCATAAACGACTTCCTGCAGGTTCAGTGAGGCAACCCCAGTGATCAGAATATCCGCCACGCTCCTGATAGCCGTTACCCTGCTTGTCAGCTACCCGGTCGCGGCCATGACAGGCGAAGCAACGGCCTCAGAACCTATTTCGGAACAGGAGCCGGAAAAGGAGCCGGATCGCCGGCCCAACATACTGCTGCTCATGGCGGAGGACCTCAGCGCTCGGGTTGGTGCGTTCGGCGATCCGCTCGCACGGACGCCGAATCTGGACCGGCTGGCCGCATCCGGCGTGCGCTTCCCGAACACCTTCACCGCCGCCGGCGTCTGCGCGCCAAGCCGGGCGGCGTTCATCACCGGGGTGCATCAGATCAGCCTCGGCGCCATGCACATGCGTACGTCCACCTCACCGGTGGCCCGCTACCTGGCCGTGCCGCCGCCGGAAGTTAAGGCCTTTCCCGAGCTGCTGCGCGGCGCCGGCTACTTCACCTTCACCGACCGGAAGCTCGACTATCAGTTCTCCGGCATCTTTGCCGGCAGCGGGCCCGAGACCATCTGGGATGTGGAGGAACCCGCACTCAGGCTGGATCAAGGGCTGCCGGAGTTTCTCGCCAACCGTCCAGAAGGCCAGCCCTTCTTCGGCCTGATCAACTTCCTGATCACCCACGAGAGCGCGACCTTTCTCCCCGAGCACACCAACAGCGACGGCGGGCGCAGGGTCGCCAGCCAAGCGGCTGCAGCACGCTCAAACCTGGCCGTTCGCACCGATCCGGCGACGGTCGCCGTGCCGCCCTATTATCCGGACGAACCTGCCGTGCGCAGCCACATCGCGGACCACTATGACAACGTGCAGCTGATGGACGCTCAGGTCGGCGGCATCCTCCGGACGCTGGCAGAGCAGGGAGAGCTGGAGCACACGATCATTCTCTGGACCACGGATCACGGCGACGCCCTGCCCCGGGCCAAGCGCGAGCTGTTTGATTCGGGGATCCGGGTGCCGCTGCTAGTTCACTGGCCCGAACAACTGCATCCGGCCCATTTCGAGCCTGGCGGCAGCGATGGACGGCTGATCTCGTTCGTGGATCTGGCGCCGACCCTGCTCGCACTGGCCGGCCTCGATCCAGAGCCGTTTCATCAGGGCCGGGACCAGCTCGGCGAAGGTGCGATCCCTAGACGTTACATCTACGCCAGCCGGGATCGGATGGACGAGCAGCGCGACCGGGTCCGGGCAGTGCGCGATCGGCAATTCAAGTACCTGCGCTACTTCGACCCTGAAAGCGCCGGTGCCTATCCCCTCACCTACCGGGATCAGGGACGGATCATGCAGAGTCTGTGGCGTCATCATGCCGCCGGCACGCTGAGTCCTGCCGCCGCGCTCTGGTTCGAGCCACGACCCGCCGAAGCGCTCTACGACCTGAACGCTGATCCCTGGGAGATCAACAATCTGGCAGACGATCCCGACTACCTGGAGACGCTTACCCGGATGCGGATGGCCTACGCCGAGTGGCGGCTGAAGATTCCGGATCTGGCCGATGAGGATGAGGCCGTGATCGCCGAACGCTTCTGGCCAGGTGGCGAGCAGCCGGTGACCGAAAACCCTGTCGTGGTCGAGCAGGCCAACGGCGCATTGCGCGTTCGCGGCACGCCGGGTGCCTCCATAGAGATCAATACCGGGTCGGGCTGGCACATTTACGATGGCGCGCCGATCCCGGCCCCTCACGAAGCGGCTTCGGTAAGAGCCCGAGCCGTTCGCTACGGCTACGCGCTGAGCGACGAGGTAGTCTACCCGGCAGCCAGCGGAGCTGACTCGTTGGAGGCCGGCGCCGGGGCCAAGCCGTTGCCTTGAGCGGCTTTCGGTAAGGGACTGCTGAACGCGCCCGTAAGGCCATCCACCAGCGTGTCGTAAACCAGCCGCAACAGCTTCTGACCGCGCATGGCCGGCCGGGCAACGAGCCAGATATCCAGAGTCACGGCTTCCGGCACATCGCCGAGCACCTTGATCAGTCCCGGGGTTCGCT
>Ga0316194_10002164_pt1 | contig 13713 bp, 15 predicted proteins | sample CroRivsedime1_MG_FD_204936 | JGI IMG/M metagenome (GOLD analysis project Ga0316194, IMG submission 204936) | Coastal sediment microbial communities from Maine, United States - Cross River sediment 1 | ecosystem: Environmental > Aquatic > Marine > Coastal > Sediment | place: USA: Maine...
AGCGTGCGCGGGGATGTCACCGAAGCACAGGTGAGCCGGCGCGGTTTTTTCCGCCGTGTGATGGGAGCGGCCGCGGAGCTGCAATCGGATGATGGCGACCAGGGGTGGCGTCCACCGGGGGAGTTTCTCCCGCCGGTCGGGCGCGGTGATCTCGCCCTGGCGGTACCGACGATCGACCCTGCACACTGCAACGGCTGCGATGCCTGTGTGCGCATCTGTCCGCATGATGCGCTGACTCTGGCGCCCGGTCGGGATGCCTACCTGATCAGCGCGGAGAGTTGTACCGGGTGTCGCCTCTGCATCGACGTCTGCGACCAGGATGCCGTGGATGTCACAGAGTGCGCGGTGCTCGAACGCTTGCAGGTGCCGCTTCAGGAGCGGGCCTGCCGGTCCTGTGGTGCCCATTTTCATCGGCCCGGTTCCGAGGCCGGCAACCAGCCGCTGTGTCATGTCTGTTCTCGGGCCAATCACCAGCGCAATCTCTTTCAGGTCCTCTGACCTCCCTCTGTAAGTAACGGGCACGACGGCCGCCTCCCTGAGGCCGACGTCCGCGCATCGAGCCTGCCGGTGTGCTGCCTGCTGCCCCGTCAAGCCCGTGCGATTGCGCTTGAACTCACTCCCGGCCTTTTTCAATTGCCGTGAAAAGAATCCAGTCATCAGCGGGTCTCTTCTTACGAACGCCACTGAGCGAAACATTGAACCATCCCGCAAACACCTATGAGGACTGAGAAATGAAAAAGATCATTACCGCAACCGCCCTGATTGTTGCCGCCGGCCTTGCCCAGGCAGCACCCTTCGACTTCCAGCGCAGCATCGGTTCGCAGGAACTCGACCCGAGTCTGGAGGCCCCGCAGGTTGCGCAGCCGCAACCCTCGGCACACGAGGTTCTGGTATCCGTCTACGAGGTGTACCGTGGAACGTCCGAGGCGACGGATGAAAGGTTCGACTACGATGGCGACATCCAGCCGAGCGACAGCATCGCCAAGACCGCCTATGAACTCGTGATCGAGGGTGGCGACGCGGATCCCTCTGTCTGAGCGCCGAATGGCCTGATCGCAGGCCATTGACACAAGGTGCATGCGCCGGGCCGTAAGGTCCGGCGCATTTTTTCGTTGGGACGACCGGAGCTCGACCTGCCCGTTACCTTTGCCGATCGGGAAAACTCCACCGCGAGAATCGCCAGGCAAAGGTCAAGCGGGGCGATCAAGCAGCTGGTGGCATCGAACCAGGCAGTCAATTGGCCTGGCCGCGCGTGGCCAGGATCCCGATGCCGGTCAGAGGCCTGGGCACGACCTGGCAAATGCCCATGCGGACGGTACATAAGTTGCAATGGTATTCCTCTGCCGAGACCTGCGGCCTGAGCGGCAGGGAGAGCATCGAGGAAGAAAAATAATGTGTCAGCGAAAACAAATCATGCAGCCGATGACTTCGGCATGCCGCACTCTTGAGGGGCTTAACCGCCCGTTGGTGGGTTCAGGCGCACGACGCCTGAGCAGGATATCGTTCTTTATGGCCCTGGTAATGCTATCCGCGCAGGCGGTCCCTGCCGGTCGGGTCACTGAGGGAAAGTTCTACTCCTGCCTTAGCACGCAGTGGTTGGATGACCTCACCGCGTTTGCCGTCAGTAATGACATCGACAACGTCAGGGCATACCTCCAAGGCAACAAGTGTCTGTTGCTGAAGCCCAACCTGCCGGTAACCATTGCCGAGGGCTCAGGGGTTCTTGGGCCCAGAATCGAGTTCTTGATCCAGGGAATCCGGTTCTATGCACCAAACGAAGAGATCGCTTTCAGGTAGGCGAGGGCAGCGCAGCCGCTGTTGCGGCATGACCCTGGTTGTCAAAATTGCTGACATTTTTCAGGCCGGGTCCTGACCCCTGAGAGTAACTGAAATCCTCGGCCTCATCGCACCGCCCGTGGCCTGGGCGAGGAGAATCACCTCGGTGTCGCTCCAGAGCGCGCGTCAGGCCCCGGCCACAGGTCTGCAGTCGCTCGATTCTTGCATGGCATGCCGCGGCGCCCGCTAACATGCCTTACACTGATGCCATTCTTACTGTCATCAATGATGCGAGGATTTTCGGCTATGAAGATACTGTCGGAATTCTTGAAGCGCACAGTCATCGGCGGTTTTTTCATCGTCCTGCCGTTGTTGCTTCTCTACGTCCTGATGGACGAGGTCCTCGAGGCGGTGGTCGGGCTCGCGACCCCAATCGTGGAAATGTTTCCCGAGGGTACGTTCGACACAAGCAAAGCGCCGGTCATCGTCGCGATCATTCTGATTCTGCTGGCCTCTAGCATCTTCGGCCTCGCGGCCCGCCTGCCGATTGTCCGGCGGTTCGGAATCTGGGTGGAGCGCAACACCATCGGTCAGCTCCGGCTCTACCGGGCGGTAAAGGGTCTGACCTCCAGGTTTGCGGAGATGGACGATCAGGGCCAATTCAAACCGGCCTTGGTGCGCGGTCCGCTGGATCAGCGCCAGTTTGCCTATCTGATGGAAGATCTCGGCGATGGCTTTGCGGTCGTGATGTTGCCCAGCGCACCGTCACCGTTGACGGGAACGATCAAACTGGTGCCAATCTCCCAGGTGGAGACATTGAATGTCTCTCTGGCGGACTTGAGCGCCGTTATCAGCTATTGGGGCCTGGGCTCGAAAGCCTTGATGGACAACGCCAGATAATCTTATTGACCCGGCCACCCAATATGCCGGATTCAGCTGCCATGTGCCTGTGGGCAGCAAGGCATCAAAACACCGCTATAGCACTCCTACAGCAAGTTTTGATAACGCAGCCTGCAGGCGGGCACCTGGCAGCCTAACCTTTGACATTCAATCTGTTAGGGACTTCAAGAATGTCCCGCCTCTGTGTTGTGACTCTTGGCAAGGGTGTTGCCCTTGCCCGCGAGCCACGCCTTGATCCGAAACATTCTTGAAGCCCTGAACCCGATGCATTGGGTGGTCGGGTTAATACATTCCCGCATGGGCCACTAGGTCGGCGTGTCCCGGAAATTTTCCGATATCATGTGGTCGACGCCTCGGTGGGCAGGAGAGCGGGTCCCCCGGCTGGGGTATCGGGTCTGCAAGCAGCACGTCGGTAATTGCCGGCCCCCAGGCCCGCCCACAGCGTAGTGAAGGGGGATCTGACAAACGACGAACGCGGATGAACCGCGATGGAGTCCTGTTATGAAGCGCTTGATCATTGGCTGCTGTTTACTGGGTCTGACGGTACCGGCCACGTCGACTGCCGCGGAAAAGATCTACGAATCGGTCGACGAGCAGGGAAATCGTACCTTCTCCGACAGTGTTCCGGCCGATGCGGTCACGGTGGAGGCCATCGTGGTGCCCGCTGCACCAGAACCCGATGCAGAGGTCGAGGCCAGCAAACAACGCGCCGAGGACGCGGTACGGGCGGCGGACGAGAGTCAGAAACAGCGCGATCTTGCCAAACAACAGCAGCGTGCGGCGACCGAGGCTGCGCAGCAGCGTGTACAAGCCGCCGAGGCAAACCTGGCTGACGCGAAGATTGTCAGGGAAGGGGACCGACAGGGCATCGCCGGTGGCCGCAGCCGTCTCACCCCCGAATACCAGCGTCGGGTACAAGCGGCAGAGCAACAGCTGCAGCAGGCCCAGGAGGCGTTGAGCCGCGCCGGGCGATGAGTCGCGGGGTTGCGCGATACCCCTGAAACGAAAGACCTGGCCGGCTTCAGGTGCGCCCGCCGAGCGCCGAGGCGGCATCGACCGCGTGCGTACTATAATTCCGAACACCCGGATCGCGCACTGGATAGACGCCTGCCTTGCTGTCGTTGCTTGTGGCGCCGAGGCGATCGTTTGACGCCAGTCACGACGACTTGTTTGACAGCAATGCTGCGATCGATCGATGGTTTGAGGGGGGGTCAAGATGGCGTGGGTCTATCTGGTCATTGCCGGTATCTTTGAGTGGGGTTGGCCGGTGGGACTGAAGTTTGGTCTCGCCGACACGGGCCTGCGCTGGGGCTGGATTGCCTTCGCGGGTGTGTGTATGGCCGCGAGTGGCGCGCTGTTGCTGATGGCTCAGAAGACGATCCCGATGGGCACCGCCTATGCCGTGTGGACTGGCATCGGTGCCGTCGGCACCTTCGTGCTCGGGATTTTCCTGTTCAGCGAGTCGGCCGCCTTCGTTCGCTTCTTCTTCGTTGGACTGATCGTGGTTGGCATCGTCGGGCTCAAACTGGCATCGCCGCAATAACAGACGTCGCCCACGCCTGATGACTCTGGCACGCTGACATGCGCGTGTCACGCCCGGCCGGGGGCGTCCGCGGCCCATGTGGCCGCAGAGGATCTGCGGATGCCTCGGGCATAGGACCTTGGTCCCATATCTGGGTCTCGCACGCGGGGCTATACTCGCTACGCGAGCGCCACGGGTGCGGCAGGACTGCGGTCTGTCAATGCATCCATTCTGTGGTGCGGCGGGCCTTCGGGATGGCCGGGCTTGTTCCCGCCAGACCCGACCCGGGATCCGCTGTGGATGCGGTCGCGTCTTTGAATCGATTCACAAACCATCTTCACTCAATGAGGACGTTTGTTTCATGAAAGCTAGACCGAGCTGGACATTGCTCGCTGTGCTGGGGGCGATCGTGCTGGGATTGTCGGCCGTTGCACAGGCGGCACAGGAGAAGCCGAATATTCTGGTCATCTGGGGCGACGACGTCGGTTACTGGAACATCAGCGCCTACAACCAGGGGATGATGGGCTACCAGACGCCCAATATCGATTCCATCGCGAATGAAGGCTCACTGTTTACCGACTGGTACGCGCAGCAGAGCTGTACTGCGGGTCGCGCGGCATTCATCCTAGGTCAGCACCCGTTCCGCACCGGTCTGTTGACAATCGGCATGCCCGGCTCGCCGCAGGGGATCAAAGACGACCAGGTGACCCTCGCGACACTGCTCAAGCCGCACGGTTACACCAGCGGGCAGTTCGGCAAGAACCACCTGGGCGATCAAGACCAGCATCTGCCGACGGCCCATGGATTTGATGAGTTCTATGGCAACCTGTATCACCTCAATGCCGAAGAGGAGCCGGAAGGCTACTACTACCCAAAGGATCCTGAATTTCGGAAAAAATTCGGCCCCCGAGGCGTCATTCACAGTTGGGCGGATGGAAAGATCGAGGACACCGGTGCGATGACGCGCAAGCGTATGGAAACCGCCGACACCGAGTTCATCGATGCGGCAATCGACTTCATCGAGCGGGCACACAAGGCAGAAAAACCGTTTTTCACCTGGGTAACCACGACGCGGATGCACGTCTGGACCCATCTCACCAAGGAGTGGGAAGGCAAGAGCGGCATAGGACTGTATGCCGACGGGATGCTCGAGCACGACGATGGCGTGGGCCGGATCCTCGCCAAGATCAAAGAGCTCGGCATCGACGACAACACCATCGTCTTTTACTCCACTGACAATGGCGCCGAGACATTCACCTGGCCCGACGGCGGCACGATCCCGTTCCACGGCGAGAAGGGGACGACCTGGGAGGGTGGCTTCCGCGTGCCTTCTTTCATCAAATGGCCGGGCGTCATCAAGCCGGGGACCAAGCTGAACGGCATCGCCTCGCATGAGGACATGATTCCAACGCTGCTGGCGGCCCTCGGCGAGCCGGATATCAAGGAGAAGCTGAAGAAGGGGCACACCATTGACGGCAAGGAGTACAAACTCCATCTCGATGGCTACAATCTGCTGCCGTGGTTCAAGGGCGAGGTGGCCGAGTCTCCGCGGAAGGAGATCATGTATTTCGATCAGCTCGGAAACCTCAACGCCATCCGCTACAACAACTGGAAAATCCATTTCGCCATCCTTGAGGGGAACATTGCCTCTGCGACCCGTGTTCAGACGGCGTGGCCGAAGATCATCAACCTGCGGGCCGACCCGTTCGAAAGGGCATGGCACGAGTCCGAAATGTATCTGCGCTGGATGGCCGAGAACATGTGGCTGTTCGTACCGGCCCAGACCTTCACCGCTGAGTGGTTGAAATCGTTCGAGGAGTTTCCACCAGTCCGTGGTAACACCCTCGGCATCGATGGAGTTATCAACCAGCTCCAGAATCCAGGCGCCAGACAATAAGCGCACCAGAAACGGGGAAGGTCCTGCGCGACAGGGCGTCAGGGCCTTTCCTACTCCACCAGCATGTGGCGGGCATCACCCTGCAAACCTCCCTGCTGATTACGCACAGCTTCTCTTCCCGGTCACCACGCAATGCCTGTCACCGTATGAGATCGCGGGCGGCTCCTGTTGCTCGTGATGCCGCTTCCGCCATCGGCGTGTGGCAGACTCCCACGGAATGAGTGAGTTCCCGGTATCGATCTGAGCGCCAGTCGTGCGCCTGCCAGGCGGGCATTGGTCGTCCATTGCGAGGGCCGCCGTTCGTCCGACAACTACCCGGCGGCAGCCGCGTATGCGGTTGCGTATCGGTGCCAATCCATGTCCCGCTTCCGACGGTTGCGTTGCGGACAGCTTCGTGATTTGGTGGGTCGATTCACACGATGGCGCACGACAGGGGCACGCGGAGTCCCTTCGCCGGTTGGTGCGAGCGGGTAAGATATCGGGCAGGCTGCGCTCGATACGCCCCGGCAGGTTTCATGCCGTGCCTGTTGCACAGGGCACAGGCTGAACCGCGATCGTCGATCTGGTCTGCCGCGCCTGCCCGCCGAGGAACACCCGCTGCGAGCGATCCGCTGAAGCTAGACCACCCTTGGGTGGACATATGGAGAACCATCGCCAATGAACCCGGAAGACCCCCGCTACCTCAACCAACTGACGCGCAACACGCTGGCTCTGGTACTCGCCGGCGGGCGCGGGTCGCGGCTTTATGAGCTGACCGAGCGGCGGGCCAAGCCTGCGGTCTATTTCGGCGGGAAATACCGAATCATCGATTTCCCCCTGTCCAACTGCATCAACTCGGGCATTCGTCGCATCGGTGTGTTGACCCAGTACAAGGCGCACTCACTGATCCGGCACCTGGTCGAGGGTTGGAGTTTTTTCCAGCGCGACCTGGGTGAGTTCATCGAGATCCTGCCGGCCTCGCAGCGCACCACGGGGGATTGGTACAAGGGGACTGCCGACGCGATCTATCAGAACCTGGATATCGTCCGGACGCTGCAGCCGAAGTACGTGTTGGTGCTGTCCGGCGATCATGTCTACAAGATGGACTACGGTGCGCTGCTGGCCTACCACGCGGAGAAGGAGGCCGAGATGACCGTTGCCTGCGTTGGGGTGTCGCTCGAAGACGCCAAGGGTTTCGGCGTGATGAGTGTGGCAGACGATTTCCGGGTGCTGAGTTTCGACGAGAAGCCCGCTGATCCCCAGCCGATGCCCGGCGCGACGGACATTGCGCTGGCCTCGATGGGCAACTATGTCTTCGATACCGATTTCCTGTTCCGGAAACTGGAAGAGGACGCGGCAGACCCGACCTCCAGGCACGATTTCGGACACGACATCATCCCCTCGATCATCGACGGCCATCGGGTGTTCGCCTACCCCTTCCTGGATCGGGAGACCGGGAGTCAGCCCTACTGGCGCGACGTCGGGACGATAGACGCGTTCTGGGAGGCGAACATGGAACTGGTGGCAGTCGAGCCGGAGCTCAACCTGTATGACAGGGACTGGCCGATCCGCACCTATCACCGTCAGCTACCCTCGGCAAAGTTCGTATTCAGGGACGCCGGTCGGGAAGGCAAGGCACTGGATTCCGCGGTGTCCGCCGGCTGTGTGATCTCGGGTTCGACGGTGGTCGACTCACTGCTGTTCTCGAACGTCAGGGTGCATTCCTACTGCGAGATCGATGCCTCTGTGCTGCTGCCGGAGGTGGAGGTGGGACGCAACTGTCGCATCAGTCACGCGGTGATCGACCGCGGCTGCCGGGTACCATCGGGGACGATAATCGGCGAAGACCCGGTCGCGGACGCCCGGCGTTTTCGGGTAACCGAGAAGGGCATTGTGCTGGTGACTGCCGGGATGTTCGGTCAGGACCCGACGATCAGCCAGACCTGACCGGGAGAGGCACGGAGCTGTCTTTGGATACCGTTCTTACGCTGGATCGACAGTAGAGCAACGAATCGGGCCCTATTCAGGCGACAGGATACGGCTGCGCCATGCGGTCGGAGTGACTCCGGACCATTGCTTGAACGCGCGGCTGAACGCAGTCGCGTCGGCGTAATTCAAAGAGTCCGCAATCTTGCTCAGCGGCATCGTGGTATCGGAGAGAAACTGTCGGGCGACCTCGTATCGCGTCTGCTCGAGTTCTCGACGGAAGGTCGTGCCCTCCGCCCGCAGTCGCCGATTCAGGGTGCGCTCATGCATGCCGAGTTGTCTGGCGATGTCGGATACATTGCACCCCCCGCTCGGCAACGAGGCACGCAGAAGCCGCCGCAGCCTTCCCGCCTGGTCTGTTTCTCGGCGCCGGTGAAGGTCGTCCGCCTCCCGCTCGAGATGCTGATGAAGCAGCGGATCTGACCCAAGCAAGAGGTGATCCAGCCAGCGAGTCGCGAACGCCACCGCGCTTTCTTCGGCATCAAAATGCAGCGGGGCATGGAAGACTTCTTTGTACGGTGCAACGTTCGACGGCTGTCGATGCGAGAAAAACACCCCAGTGGGGGACCAGCCGTCGCCACACAGGCTGCGCAGGATCCTGCAGGCGATCGTCATCGACAGGTCACAAATCTGGTCTGTCGCCGCCACGCCCGCCTGATGGATCACATAACCCAGGAATGTGGTGTCGCCGCGTGTGACCAGGGTCGCTGCGCCGCCCTGGTCATGAAGGTCCAGATGGCTCACCAGGCCACTGAGCGCAGCCTGGACATTGGGGGCGGAACGCAGCATGAATCCGGCAACCCCGAGAGAGGAGGGCTCCACGCGCTCGCCGATCAGCAACCCGAGGTGCTGACATCCCGTCGCTGCAACGCAACCGGCCAACAGCCTGCTTGCGGCGACGAACGAAACCTCGTGATCCGGGTTCTCAAATTGCTTCGGCGTGAAGCCGGCGTTGGCGAACAGGGCCTCTGGATCGCCGCCGAGTTCCTGCACGATGTTTGGCAATCCGGCCAGCGGACCGACACGAACGGTCGCATCACCGGCGATGCCGCGGCCTCGTGCGGATCCTGGAAACCGTTTTGGGTCCTGCACCTGGGGGGCTCCAATCGTCGCTGTGTCGCAAATTGTCAGCACAAAGTCGCGCTTTGCCAAGTCCTTGAGACGGCAAAGTGCTTAAATGAAGCTATGGGCCGGGTGCGTCGGGTCGCTCACTCGAACGTCAGTTGCCCCCATCGCGCGCCACGCGGCGCCCGGTCGGGTCTGGGAGTGTTGCTGGCCAGGCACGACAGTGAAGCTCTCGCTCATTAGCGGCGAGTCGCGCTGCATGTGCGGACTGCCGGCAGCGACGACCCAAAATCACTTGGCTGGCGCGACAGGGTCCACAATGACACCGAGCGTCAGGGCGTGTCGTGCCGTCGGGCTCCCGCCCCGTGCCATAAACATCGGATGTAGTAGACGTACTGCCTATTTCGCAAACAGATTGAGGAGTCGACTTCATGGAAGCCCTTTCCGGACGGCATGTTGCATGCCGAGGTACCTCGAACTGGACCCGCCTGATTTTTGCGACGATGCTCGCCTTGGCCGGGTCGAGTCTGCACGCGCAGGACAATGATGCCAAGGCCTTTCTCAAGGCCATGTCGGACTATCTGAGTAGCCAGAAGAACATCCACCTCACGTTCGACAGCGCCATCGAAGTCATTACCCCCGAGCTGGAAAAGATCCAGTTCACCAACTCCGGCGAGGCGCTGTTGAGCCGCCCGGACAGGCTGCGCGCCCACCGGGTCGGCGGCTATTCCGATGTGGCAATGTTTTTCGACGGCAACACGGTCAGCATCCACGGCAGGCATACCAACGGCTACACGCGGTTTGCGGGTCCCAGGACGGTCGATCAGTTGATCGAGGCCCTCAGTGCCGGGCATGGCGTCGCATTGCCGGGGGCCGACCTGCTGCGGTCGCAGTCTTATGACCTGCTGGTTGCCGACGTGCAGGAGGCCAAGTACATCGGCCGAGGCGTCATCGATGGTCGGGAATGCGAGCACCTCGCCTTCCGCAACTTCGACACGGACTGGCAGCTCTGGGTCGAGGTCGGCGACCAGCCCATTCCGCGCAAGCTGGTGATCACCAGCAAGACCATCAACAGTGCCCCGCAGTACACGCTGCGCATCAAGGGATGGAAGACCGACATCGAGCCAGCGCCGGATGCCTTCGTGTTCGTCCCGCCGGCTGGTGCAACCCTGCTCCATCCCGACGAGTTGATCGGGTTGGACGAGTTGCCCGAGGGTGCCCCTATTGGAGGTGATCAATGAAATCTTCTGCTCGAAAGTACCTGTTCATGCCCGGATTGGCCTTGTCGGCTTGGCTCTGCAATGGTGATATCGGGACCCATTTCGATGGTGGCCTGATTGCCAGCGCCGAGGCCCGATTCGGTCGTCCGGCAACGCCGGTCAGCTATGCCGGAGTGGCCCGTCGCTCTACTGTCCGGGTGGCGACGCCCGGCGTCGGAGCGGGCGGGGTCGGCGGTCCGGCATCCGGTGTCGGCGTCCTGCCGGGGGCCGGCGCCGGCCAGGCCGGTGTCGGTTACAGCGGCGGCGTAGGGGTCAATCTGGGAGGACCGGTGAACCGCGTCGGTGTGCGCTGAGCGCTGCAGCGACGGCGTGCATCGGCTTATCCCAAGGGTGGCGATCGAGGTGAACTGAATCCGTGGCGGGCGGCGCTGTGATCGTCTGGTCGTCGCCGGCCGCAGTGCCCTGTGGCCGCTCAAGTCGGCAGTCTGCGTTGTCGCTCAGACCTGGAATACCCGACCAGGCCGGACAGACACTGGAAAACATTTACGGCCTGTCGCAACAGTCGGAATCCGGCATCAGCCAGATCACCGGTGCGGTGCAGTCCCATGTCGCAGCGATCGGCGAGATCTCGTCGGCCCTGGCGGATGTCGAAAGAGCGCTCGCGGTCACTGAACAGGAGGTTGAGCGGGTCTCGAATGGAGCCCTGCAACTGGCGGATACCGCGGAGCAGGAGTACGTTGAGATTGCCGGCTTCGAGCTGGATACCGTGTACGACCGTATCCGTCACATCGCCAGCGACCTCCAGGATTGCTCATAATATGGATTCAATGTCGCGATAGCGCGATAGCAGTCCGAGGTCGGCGGCAACCGCCTCGCAGGTGATGTGACCGCCGAAGGTAGTCACGCCTCTGGCAAGACCCGCATCCGAGCGCACGGCACCGATACCTTTATCGGCGAGGCTTTGCACATAGGGAAAGGTGGCCGTCGTCAACGCCAGGGTCGAGGTGCGCGGATAGGCACCCGGCATATTGGCGACGCAGTAGTGCGTTACCCCGTGCACCTGGAATACCGGGTCAGAGTGGCTCGTCGGATGCGAGGTCTCCACGCAGCCACCCTGGTCAATACTGACATCCACAATCACGGAACCCGGCTGCATTGCCTTCACCATCGCCTCGGTGACCAGGCGCGGTGCCTTCGCGCCACGAATCAGCACGCCTCCAACGACCAGGTCGGCATCGCGCAGCTGTTGTGCAATTCCGTCGGGCCCAGACGACAGATAGCGGATCGACGGCGAGATCTCTCGCTGCAGCCCAGGCTCGCGCTGCGGGTGTCGCCCGAAGATGAGCACCTGAGCACCCATGCCTGAGGCGGCACGGGCGGCATGGCGGCCAACCATGCCGTCGCCGATCACGACCACCTTGCCGTAGGAATGGCCGAGTACATCACCAAGCAGCATGCCCTTGCCATTGTGCGGTTTGCCGAGATAGTAGCTGCCCACGGTTATGGCCATATTGCCTGCCACACCGCTCATCGGCGCCAGCAGCGGCAGTCTGCCCGCACCATCCTCCACCGTTTCATAAGCGATTGCGGTGGTGTGGCACTCGAGCAGGGTCTCCGTGAGTATTGGCGTCACCCCGGCAAGATGAAAATAGGTGAACACGATCTGGTCACGCAGGAAGGGATACTCGATAGCCAAGGGCTCCTTGACCTTGACCACCAGGTCGCTGCCCCACGCCTCTTCGGTAGAGACCGGCCGCGCACCCGCCTGCAGGTAATCATCGTCGGAAAAACCCGACCCGAGCCCCGCACCCTGGTCGATCCGGATCTCGTGACCTTTTTGTGCCAGGCGGCGCGCCCCATCGGGCGTCAGACCCACGCGGTTTTCCTTGTCTTTGATTTCTTTGATGACTCCAATTTTCATCTTCGCCTCGCACAGCGGGTGGCAGGCCCAACATCAAGATCGACCTTGGATCAGGCTTCCGCACCAGCACCCGTTGTTGTCTAAGTTACAATAGACCCAATCGAGAAGATTCAGGCGGGCTGAAGTATGACACTCTCAATCGCATCTGGCGCCTTCGTTGACGGCGGTATTATTCCAGGCAGGCATACCTGTGAGGGAGAGGACATCGCTCCGCCCCTGACATGGTCGGGCGTACCGGCAGGCACACAGAGCCTGGTGCTGATCGTCGATGACCCGGATGCCCCGGATCCCAAGGCACCGAAGATGACCTGGGTCCATTGGATCCTCTACAACATACCGGCCGATGTAACCGGACTGGCGGAGGGACTCACCGCAGAACGTCTGCCAGAGGGTACGCGAGAGGGCCTCAACGACTGGAAACGCACGGGCTATGGTGGACCCTGCCCCCCGATCGGTCGTCACCGCTATTTTCACAAATTGTATGCACTGGACAACGTAATGCAGGACATGAGTAATCCGACCAAGGCGCAACTCGAAGCAGCCATGCAGGGGCATGTCATTGCCCGGGCCCAGCTGGTCGGAACCTATGCGAAGTCATCCAGCAGGTAGATCGATGGGAAATCCGCAGTTGATTGCGCACCAAATGAACCTTCAGGCGACGCCTATAATTTGATCAGGCAAGGCGGACCAGGCGTCATGAGTTTGTGTACCCAAGGGTCCAGCAGCACAGGAGGCTGAATCGAGATGGCCATCGCAAAGACATTGCAGACATACCTGCAACACGCGGAGTGTCACTACAAGCTGGTAAATCATCCGCACTCCAGTTCGAGCATGGAAACCGCCGAGACTGCGCATGTACCGGGAGATGCCCTGGCCAAGGGCGTCGTTCTCCGCGACGATGTCGGGCTGCTGCTCGTGGTGGTCCCGTCAGACTATCACGTGGAACTCGATGCCCTGAATGCCTTGTTGGACAGGCGCCTCGCATTTGTGGCCGAACACGAGCTCCGCGAGATCTTTCCAGATTGTGAGCCCGGCGCCGTTCCACCGATTGGCTCGGCCTATTCGATTGAGACCGTATGGGATCCGACCGCCAGTCTGGGCACGCAGGAGCACGTATTTTTCGAGGCAGGCGATCATCTGACCCTGGTGCGCGTCAGCGGGAAACAGTTCCATGAAATGATGGCCGGTGCGAACAGGGCGCACTTCAGTCATCACATCTGAACCGGGCGCTTACGGCGGGTGCAAGGGATTCAGCGCGTGGGTATGCGGGATAAAGACAAAGGCGTCATAGCGATCCGCCAACCGCGTGGACACATAGTTTGCCCATCGCTCGCGCTGCGGAGCGAACACTACGCCAATAGCTCGGTGTGGCAAAACTCTGCGCAACACTGCCGTAGCCGGTGAGGTCCGATCGAGAATCAGGATCCGGTCACCATCGCCGCTGGCG
>Ga0316194_10002170_pt1 | contig 13694 bp, 13 predicted proteins | sample CroRivsedime1_MG_FD_204936 | JGI IMG/M metagenome (GOLD analysis project Ga0316194, IMG submission 204936) | Coastal sediment microbial communities from Maine, United States - Cross River sediment 1 | ecosystem: Environmental > Aquatic > Marine > Coastal > Sediment | place: USA: Maine...
AAATAACATTTTATCGGATAAAGGCTGCTATGTACTTATAATTGTCTCACCGCTTTATCCAGGGTAAATTCTTGTTCCGCCTCAAATTCTTCAACATGGCGGCTGTGATACAGCGTGATCTTGCCTTTACCATAAACCCGCCAATCATCATGCGAGGCATCCTTGAGCGCACCGGTTTCCTCATCAATGCCGACCAGAACGATGTCCGGGAGCTGCTGTTTCAGCTGGGGAACCCAGTCTTTGCCGTACGTGTTGTGGTGGGGTAAAATACAGATGTACTCCACCAGGTTTAATCCTTTCACCACCTGTGAGGAGACCGGGTCATAATAGTACTCACAAAGCACCATCGCACCGGCACTGCTGCCGGCAATCACCGCCCCCGCCAGATAGGCGGTTAACATCGCCTGCCAACTGGGGCTGCCGTTTAAGGCTTGACCCAGGTAGTGGGGAAACCCTCCTAGAAGATAGATTAATCTTGATTTTGCCAGGGCCGCCACTATCTCGGGGTCATTCGCGGATGCGCTGTTGATCAGGGGCAAAACCGAAACATTGGTTGCGCCCAGCCCCTGAAACCAGTCGACACCCTTCCGTCCGGCTTGCTGGTGATTATTATCCGAAGCCGCGGCCGCAGGGATGATGCTTATCGGCACATCGGGTCCGCCCGCCCGCATCATTGCCTGCCTGTCGGGATCTGCCATCCGGCCGCCGAATTCAGCGCCGCCTTCCAGTAATATAAAGCCCATGCCAATCAATAAATCCTATCCCGTATTTACATTTTTCTGCCGACTCAACAAACAGTCGAGTTCCCGCCTTAACTGCTTTGCATTGGCAAACCAGATACCATGCATGCCGAGCGATTGGGCGGCCTCGACATGGCCGATGGTGTCGTCGATAAACACAGCCTCGCACGGTGAAGTCCCCAATCTTCTCAGGGTCGAATGGTATACCGCCGGCTGCGGCTTTACTATGCCTTCGTCACCGGAGCAATAGATCACATTAAACAGGTCAAGGATTCCCCAGTCAGACAACCAGTCGGCCAAACCCGGCGGTGAGTTGGAGAGGACAGCCAGTTTATATCGGCCGTGCAGGCGCCGGATTAAGTTCAATACACCCTTGTCGATTGACTCATCGGCATGGTAGCGCTTGCGAAAATCATCAATTTTATCAGGCGATTCAAGCCCTAACGCGGGTCCGATTCTATGCCAGAATTCTTTGGCTGAACTGCGGCCGATCAATGCATCCCGCCAGGCCTGACTTTCGAACATAATTTGGTTGATGGTTTCGGGCACCAATCCCAGGTCTTCCTCGTAGGCTCGAAACAAGGCGTTCGGTTTTTGGGAGGAGATAACCCTGCCGAAATCAAAAATGACTGCTTTAATCAGAGGAAATTCTGCCAATGGTCTTCTCCTATTAGGCCCTTAGCGGCCTTTATCTGACAACACGCTGTCAGAAAATTGAGGTTTCAGGTTTCAGGTGCCAGGTGTCAGGGAACGGAGATATTAGATGCTGATACCTGACACCTGACACCCGAAACCCATACAAATTATCGGCGTGTTTGCTGCCCTTCAGGGGCCACTTTTTCCGAGCGTAGTCTCGGAAAAAGCTTAGTTCACTTTAGGCATTCGTTTATTCCTCTATATAAATCTGTTATAATAAGGTGCTGAAGCAGAGATAAATATGACGAAATAGAATCAGACACTTTTTAAATACTCTCGAACCATCAGTGCGGCCGTGCTCCCCTCTCCGGCAGCGCTGACAACCTGTTTGGTGCTCGTATCGCGCACATCTCCGGCAGCAAAGATACCGGGAACACTGGTTTCCAGCAATAACGGATCGCGGTCTGCGAAGCCGGTCGGCCGATGATTGCCGTGCAATATAGCATGGCCGGTCACAATAAAGCCCCAACGATCCAATAAAATATTGCTGTTTTCAATAAATCCTGTATTGGGGACGAGACCGATGAAAATGAAAGCCCCGTCCATTTGAAGATTTTCTTCGGCACCTGTCTGGTTATTAAATACTCTCAGCTGGGTTAATTTTGAATCCTGGCCGCTAAATTCTTTAACTTCGGTAAACCAGCGGACTTCGATCTTTGGATGCGATAACACTTTTTCCTGAATGACGGCGGTCGCATTGAATTTGCCTTTTCGAACCAAAATCGTCACCTGAGCGGCAAATTTGGTCAGCAGGAGGCTTTCCTCAGTGGCACTGTTGCCCCCGCCGATGACCGCAACACGCTTGCCTTTGTAAAAGGGGCCGTCGCAGGTGGCACAAAAATGGACACCGGCACCCAGATAATCCGTCTCACCCTGGACATTTAAGCGTTTGTAGCGGCTGCCCGTGGCAATCAGCAGGGCGTTGGCACTGTATTCGCTGCCATCATTGGTTTTCACACAGTGATAGTTATCATGCTGATGGATGGCGGTAACCTCTTGCGCCTGCAGCAGCTCTGCGTCGAAACGCTCAACCTGCTGACGCAAGCGCTGCGAGAATTCAATGCCGGCCACCCCTTCGGGAAACCCGGGCATGTTGTCCAGTTTTTCCGTGCCGGCCGCTTGGCCGCCAAATGCAGCGCGCTCAATGACCAGCGTATCGATGGCCTCACGCGCCGTGTACAATGCGGCGGTCAGGCCGGCGGGCCCCCCGCCTAATATTATCAGATCGTAATGGCTCCGGCTGGCTTTGGTCCGCAATCCCAGCTTTGCCGCCAATTCGGCGTTGGTGGGCTCAACCAGGAAGGTGTCGTCTGGGAAAACGATGGTGGGGATAATCCGCTTGCCGTCGTTCTTTCGGATGACAAGCTCTTCAGCTTGCGGGTCTTCCTCGATATCCACCCAATTGTACGGAATCTGATGCTCACCTAAAAATTGTTTGCTGCGCCGACAATCCGGGCACCAGTACGCCCCGTAAACGGTAATATCATTTTTTGACATGGCTAATCTCCTTAATCATACTGAACCCCGGTATCGCTTTCCCTCCGGCTTTGCAACCTTAGGATGGAGTTGAGCAATTTTTGTTATAAACGTATTTTACCGATCGTTTGTGGAACCGAAAACAGCAACGCATGAAAAGAGGTTTTGGCAACACTGGATAAATATGGAGATCAATCGTGAAAGTGTCAAACCCAAATTATGCGGAATAAAAAGGAATTTGACATCCGCAAAATATGAATGATAGTTAGCATAGGCTTTAGCAATTACATTTGTGCATTTTGTGACAAAACATTTTCGCCACCAAGACACTAAAACACAAATATATGTCGAGCTGTTCAGGGTTCAACGTTCCGGGTTGAAAAACATCCAACCAACTCCTGTCAAAGGGATCCTGTCTTCATCGTTTTTATAACGCCGTTTCACCCGATGGCTGGGTTCTGGTATTCCGGATCCTGATCGCTATTGTAAGAAGTTTCCAACATTTGTAACCTTTGAACCCTGAACCTCTGAACTCTGAACGGTAGGCAAACACTTTTGCTTTGTGTATCTGTGCCTTCGTGGCCACTATCCACTTTATCCGGGATAAGAAATTGGGGGGAAAAAATGGTAAACCTAGTCAAAGATGACAGCATTCAAATGGAAAAACTTGAATTGGGACCTTTCGGCACCAATGCCTATATCCTGACCTGCCGGCAAACCGGTGCCAGCGTGCTGGTGGATGCACCGGGCGAAGCAGGCAGAATATTGGCGCAGCTGAAAGGAACCGATCCCAAATACATTCTAATGACCCACAATCACATGGACCATACCGGCGCACTGGCCGAAGTAAAGTCCGCCCTGAACATCCCGATTGCCGCGCATTGCGACGATGCCGGCAATTTGCCGCTGAAACCGGACATGCTGTTAAGTGACGGTGATGTGATCGCCTGCGGAGAGATGCATTTAGCGGTATTGCACACGCCGGGGCACACTCCGGGCAGCCTGTGTTTTTTGACCGCAAACTACCTGATCGCAGGGGACACCATATTCCCGGATGGACCGGGTAAAACCGGGTCACCTGCCGACTTTCGGCGGATCTTGGAATCCCTCGCCAACAAGATTTTCGTTCTACCTGAAGACACCCGGATTTATCCCGGCCACGGAAATTCTACGGTGTTAAAAAAGGAGAAGCAGGCCTTTGAGGCCTTTTCTGCTAGAGATCATGATTCCGACCTTTGCGGGGATGTGCTTTGGTCTTCGGTCTAACCTGTACCAAAGCGGAACATCTGATTTTTGAGGTCGTCACGAAAAAACACCGAAATTAGAGTCACTGCTATGCGGCCGCAAATATCCGCAGGCGCAAGTCTGATCAGACGCGGTTTCATAAACCTATCTCGTCCCTAAAATCTGCCTTGTCGGTCTCTTTTATCGCACCGAACCGGTTTACCGGTCTACAGATTGCGCGGCTGTTAAAAAAATGAGTGAAACTTATTTCAAAATTCGAAATTATCGCCCCGGTGATTTTGACAACTATGTTAGAGTGCATACGGAGAGCAACAAGTTTGATCAATCGAGGCGCTCTATATCAAGGCAGCATTTGGCGGAGGACCTGGAGCATCCAAGTTTTCAGCCGGAAAATAATTTGTTTGTTGCAGAGCATGGCGGCAGTATTATTGGCTATGCCGGTATTTTTTTGGAGGCGGCCATTAAACGTGCCATTCTGGAAGGTATGATACATCCGCTGCACCGAAAAAAAGGTGTCGCGACAGCGCTGATGGACCACACCATCCGGCATGCCGGGAAGGTCGGTTCCAGGGTGGTGCAGGTCTGCCTTCCGCAAAATAACCTGCGGGCCAGGAATCTGGCGTCACGCCTGGGCTTTCAATTTATCCGCCACTTCCATGGGTTGAGATTGGATCTCAACAAAATCAGCCTGCCGGATGTCGAGCCGGGAGGGTATATTATTCGTTGTCTCGGACGAGATGAAGCAGATAAATTAACGCATATCCAAAACCGTGCTTTTGCCGATTCCTGGGGCTTTAATCCCAACACCTCTACAGAAATTGAATACCGCATCAACTTAAGCAGGAGCTCGCCGGAAAATATCATGATGGCCTACCTGAAAAGCAGGCCTATCGGCTATTGCTGGGCACGGATAATGACTGGAGAGAATCCGGCGGCAGGCAGCATGGAAGGTGAGATCCATATGTTGGGAGTAGACCCCGATTTCCGTAAACAGGGAATCGGCCGCAACATTTTGCGGGCGGGATTGGTCGATCTTAAAAAGAAAGGGGTCGCCATCGTTGAATTAACGGCAGACGGCGAGGACCCGGTGGCGCTGGGCCTGTACGAATCGATGGGGTTTGAAGTCTATTCTCGCATCGAGTGGTACGAGAAAAAGCTGGCCTAATTTGATACAAAAAAAGGGCGGATATTTTTTTATCCGCCCTTTTAAAGATCAATTCCATTTTCACTAAACAGTATTTATCGACAGGGTTCCCGGCAGGTTCCCTCGATCTGAAGTTTATCGAAAAATGAATATTTTTCAAACAGTTCAACAAGTTCGGCCTTTAGTAAGTTGGCCTTGTCCACGACGTTTTGGTATTCGACTCTAAGCGAGCTGATTTTGTCCATGGTTTTTAAATTTTCTTCACGGAATAGCCCGGCCCCTTTCTCGAGGCCCTGTTCATATTCATCTTTGAGCGAACTTAAGCGCTTTCTCATCGCAATGAAATACTCTTCTTTCAGAGAGATCAGCTTTTCAAGGGCTTTTTCATATTCATCCCTTAATTTGCTGGCGCCTTTTTCTGCCGCGTGCTGGTATTGGCTGACCAGCTCCTGGAGCAATTCGTTGACCGAAACGATTTTATCGACCCGAAAGGCATTGCTGCCGGCAAAGGCAAAGCCCTTATCGAGGATCCCCTGGCGGGCATTGTCCAGGACCAGAGAGATACAATAGCGCGCGTTTTTGATGTCGCAACTTTTAAGGCATCTCCAGGCACACTTAAAGCCCATCTTTTTCCCGGCAGCGACATCTTTTAAAAAGCTGTTTCTGATGGCCCGGCCGGGCAGACCCACCGGGCTTTTAATAATTTCGAGATCATCCTCGCGGCAGGCAATATAGGCTTCCTTGAACCGGATATCGGCGTCGCATTCATGGGTGGCCACAAAGCGGGTCCCCATCTGGACACCGCTGGCACCCAGTTTGAATACCTTGTAGATATCAGCGCCGCTAAAAACGCCGCCGGCAGCAATTACCGGGATCTTGCGGTGATATTTACCCTCAAAGGTCTTGATCTCGGCTACCACGTCGGGCAATATCCGTTCAAGCGCAAAATCCGGATCATCGATTTGATCGGCTTTAAATCCCAGGTGCCCGCCTGCTTTGGGTCCCTCGACCACCACCGCATCGGGAATATCCTTATATTTCTTCGACCACGATCTGAAGATTAACCCGGCTGCCCTGGCGGAGCTCACGATCGGAATGACTTTCACCCCGGCCGACCTGAGATCTTCAACCGGAATACCCTTGATCGGCAGCCCGGCACCAAGAAAAACAATATCGATCTTTTCATCAATGGCGACCCTGATAAGATCAAGGCAATCATCCACTGCCATCATAATATTGACTCCGATAAGGCCCGCGGTCTTTTCTTTGGCCTTGCGGATCTCCTTTCTCAAGATGATCGAATTGGCATCTTTATGTTTGGCGTAATATTCGGGGTCCAGCATGCCGATTGAATTGGCTGCAATCACTCCGATGCCGCCTTCATTGGCTACGGCGGAAGCCAGTCCCGACAGAGATATGCCAACCCCCATTCCACCCTGAACAATGGGCAGATTGGCAATGGCATCACCGATTGTGAGCTTCGGCATTTTCAGCCATTGGTCTCCGGAGAAATCAAATCTTGGCCATTCAATATTGCGCAAGTCCAGTTTTGGTATTTGCAGCCTTTTTATCATACTAAAATCCATGTAAAGACGCTCCTTTCCCGACGGAGACAACCACATTCGGGATTCTACTATACGGGTAATTTTTTTTAAAATAGCTTAAACAACTGTAAAAGTAAAGGCGTAAAAAATTGTATATGGTGAGATCTAACACATGAAACTTCATGAAAAAGCGGTCCGGCAATTGCTTAAGCACCATTTTAATTGGGAAAAACATTTCATAGTGTGAAATTAATTCCATAAAATTAAACCCTAAAAGGCTTTTACCGGAAATGCATTAATGCGCTATTATTCCAAATAAACAATTGAAATATTGTCAAAATCAATCACTGTTGAATAAGATGGCATAAAGTTTGCTAATTGTAACTCCGGGAGCAGGTCAGAACTGATTTTGATCTTTTGCTTTCCTCCTTAACGTGGTGGCTCATCGCCTAAGTGAGCCACCTTTTTTTATCGTTTTTTTATTATCCTTCTTCCTCTTGACATCTAAAATCGCAGCTGATAATTCTGCCTAACCATCAATTTTTTCCCATTGGAAATGGCGTTTTGCTTAAATACCTGATTTGAACTTGAAGGAGAGCCTATGAGTTCAACAAATTCATATGTTTACATCAACGATGATGAGGTAGAGTTAAAACAGATTATTATCAGATATGGGAATTTAAGGAAGATGAGGAAATTTACCGTCAGTGAGGCCGAAAAACGGGGGTTGGTCAAAGTGGAATCGGGGCCGCATGCGTTGAGTGGTGATAAATTCTCCAAGGCAATCGCAATCCTTGATAAAAAGGTGCGATTGTGCCTTTCAACGAAGAGATTGGATTATTGATGCCTCCAATTATGATGGTGAATGGTCATCTTTTTCCGGAAAGCCCGGCAACTTTTCTTGCTCGCTTTCTATCCGACAAATACCCTCGATTATCTGAATGACTTCCTGGTTTATGTTGAGACCTCCGGTTGATTTTGGACCTGTGAAATATATTGCCTCGAGTCGGTTGTTAATCATCCATTTTCGGATCAACGCGGAAGCCAGATTAAGTGGGTTTTCGTTTAAATCGACATGGAGATAAGGCCGCTTGTGCTTTTCAGCATATTCTTTTACTATTTTTAATCCAATCGTAAGGCTGCCGTGGGTCAATATAGCGGTGGCGTCGGATTCAAGGACATTTTTCTCTATCCGGTCCGCAAATCCGACATCGGGTGATTCTTTGACACTGTACTTATCCGGTATGATGCCTTCATCCGTTCTACGCGTCTTATAGGTCCAGCCACCGTGCGGAATATTAAGTTTAATGGCAGCATCCAGAGCAGATCTCTCGACTCCGGGTTGGCCTCCTGATATAATCTTTTTAATCATTTGATTGGCTTATTAAATGATCTGCAGGTTCCTGGCAACGGATCGCCCAATCAATTCAATCTCACATTTTTATACCAGGAGTACAAAAATGTCAAGTTTCACAGATCGAATGATCCGGGCCGCTAAACTGGATGTCAATCTATTTATACCGGATTTTTCTTTCACCTCTTAAAGTGCCCAACGGCATCCAAGCTCTCATAATTGATTGTATAGAGAGGATCAATTATATTTCTTTGAAAAAATGCATCGGTCATGGATTCCCCTGCATAAAGCAGGTCCACCAAACTATCCGTCGGAATTTTTTCAAAGCAATCCTGGCAGGCAAAAAAACTTTCAAATATGAATATCTGACCACCGGCGGCATAGAGCTTTTTCAGGTTGTCCTGTGTGATTGTATGAGAACAGGTGATCCAGGTCTTTGGAGACGCCAGGTAGTCTGATGTATCCCCCAGGAGTTTGGTAAAATTATAATTGCTGTCCATCAAGGGACTGATAAAATTTTCCTGAAACTGCCTGTCCGTCATGGGTCTGCTCGATCCGATCAATTCCGACAAATCATCCCTGGATAAAATCATATCGAGACAGGATTCACAGAAGCATTTACCCAAAACGATGCTTATCAGACCCGAAGCCATATAGTACCGATAAACCAAATATGGTTGGGATAAATGGGGGCAAACCAACCAGGTATTCTTCTCAGAATATTTTTTAGGGGCATGTATTATCGGATTCCAAATATTATTTATCGCAAAATAGGGTGCCCCTATCGCAATGGCACCGTTTTTCCATTCAGGTTTATCAATAACGAATAAAGATTTTTCGGATTTGTTCAGATTTGCTCCCATACAAACACCCTCCATAAGGATTTCGAATTGCACAAGTCACAGCTGCCAAATTTTAAAGCAAGATTCGGACCAATTTGGGAGGGCTTAAAAAATTGTTAATTTTCAAATAGTTGATTCGAATATGGCATAACCCGGTATTTTGCAGGTGCCAAAATTTTGATTTTAAATGTCAATTCAGCATCAAATTTAAAGGATATGTTACGGGGAATTTTCACCAGCCTAGTGTTAGCCTAAAGAAAATCGATGATTTAACCAGTACGGCTAAGGATTTGCCAGAGTAAAAAGCGGTTTATTCCCGGGGGGAGGGTCGAGTCAGAGATCCGACAGAATGGCCTCCGCCTTTCGGCTCACGCGCTCAAAAAGATCTGTCTCAGATTGATCTTGTGGCATCATAATAGCCCTGTTTTCAAAAATCACAAAATAAAGCGATTGAATCAAAAAGAACATCCAGATGCCCAGCATCCAGGCAAATGCAGAACCGGGTGTGTACACGGCCAGCGGGATCCCGCCTAAAATACCAAGCAGTAATTCCACCACCAGTTTTATCCTGCCGGGATTTTTAAAATAAATCGCAGTGCGAATCCAGCTGATGACCACCAAAGATAGCAGGTAAAAAGCGGAAATGGAGTCCACCAGAAAGGACGTGACAAAAAGGAACAGGAGTGGGAACCCAGCGGACAGAATCGGTTTTTTGCTCCAACGACCCAACAGCAGTGCGTAGCCTGCCGTATACAGCCAGAGGGTCAGATTAATTACGCTCGGACCGCGGAGCAGGTAATTCAGGGCAAGATTGGCCGGGATAAAAGACAGTCCGCAAATCAGACCAAAGAATATGGTTGTTCGGATCGGATGCTGTGATATGACCATGTCGCAATACCTCCTATTTGTATTTTTTATCGAGAGTTCCGCTATCCTTTTTTGACAATAGACCATCCTTTGCATCGGACTATTTTTAATTTCTTCAAGCGAATGAACCTTTTTAACAGTCAATTTCGGCTTGTCCGGGTTAGCTGACTAAACCAAGCGCGTCCTTGCGCTTCAACAACTCCAATTCAATCTCTTGATCAGCCAGTTCCCCATATCGAAAATCGGAAACCGGGCCGATCACATCTTTTTCCCACTGCTGCATCTGTGACGCGTGGAGGTATTCGGCGGTTCGTTTTTTGAGTTGTTCATACCGGAGACGCTGCTGCAGCAGGTGGCCTTTAAATGGTATCATTTCTTCTTCCAACGTTTTCAAATGACGGCTAAGTTCATTTCTCAGATCTCCCAGAGGTTTTATTTTTTTTATGAGCATCCGGGCAATGTCATCTTTATTCTTCCGAACGGCCACCGTCAGATCATGATCCAGTGCCTCCCATTGCTGTTTGTATCCAGCGAGATCCTTTAGCCCTCGACTGTGAGATGCCGTCATTTTCCTGAGTTTAGCTTCCTTGCGATTGAGTATTTCCGCCATCTCCCTCAAATGTTGTTTGAGCAATAACGCCCGATCCTCAAACTGATCCATGACACCATGAATGTCGGCCTTAAAGATTTTTACTATTCTGGATAGAATTGCCATGATTCCTCCTTGTGGTTATGATGGTTTGGTTCGTTTGATCGTTAGGGTCGTTTAGATCGTTGGGTTCGTTAAAATTATACCGTTGTTTTCCAAAATCCAAAAATATTCAATTTACCATCCTCAATTCTCAATTTTCCGATAAAACGGGATTTACCCTTCGCTACAACCCCGCGAGCGGGATCTCTCTCCGAGCCGGAGGCCGCTGCGCTAAAACCGGCTAAGTTTGTCCGGGTTAGGGGTTACTGACGGCGGCCGCTATAGCCATCAAATTGAAGGGTCTTGGCATTGGACTTTTGCTTTTGGCGCACTGCTGCCGGTGCACCCTCGAACGTGTCTTTTACAAAGGTTCTCAGCTCTTTGAGATCTTTATCCAGATTTTCAGCCACATGGGCCGAACCGACCGCCGCGTTTACCGCTTCCTGTTCTTTGTGGTATCGGTCTATTTTTTTCAAGGCGCTTTGTTTTTCCCCGGATTTTATGTCGGCGGCGACTTCCTGTTTAAGGCGGTTGAAATCCTCATTGATGACCTTCTCCGACCAACTTGTCTTATTGATGGAAGAATAAACTTTTTTTTGATCCCCCACGCAGGCGATCTTAAAGGATTCATCCAGGGCGGTTTCGTAATCCCGGTCGCCGTATCGATAGCTGAGTTTAATTTGATCGAGCGCAAAAGTCTTCTGGCTGTTCGTCGGGACCTTAAGGGTTAGAAACAGTTTGCGGGTTTGTCCGGGACGGAGGTTGCCCGGGTAAAAGACCAGGTGATCGTCTATATTAATTATCGGGTATCCGGCGGCATCGACCAGGGTGATCCCGCTATTCATAGGTACTTGAATCTTCACGCCGGTCACGGCCGCTGTCCGGGTATTGTAAAATTCTTTTTGAAATATCTCTGCAAACGCTGCCGGGTTTTCCAGGTAATAATAGCTGCCGGTTCCCCGGTCGGCGATGGTCGTCATCAAATGTTCATTGAAATCGATCCCGACACCCACCGTGCTGACGGCAAATTCCTTTTCCACGGCGATGGCGGCAATGTCGGACAGCGCCTTGATATCTGTCAGTCCTTTATTGGCGAGACCGTCGGAGATCAAAATGACTTTGGCAGCATTTGTGTGGCGGGCAGCGGAGATAAGAATGTCGATTCCGGCCTGCAAACCGGCGCCGAGATTGGTTCCGCCGCCTGCCCGGATGGTGTTGACTGCCGACGTTAGGCGGACCCGGTTGGCTGCGGTGACGTTGGACAGACCGGAGGCGATGTGAACACTGTCCGAATATGTGATCAGCGCGAAGCGATCTTCGGCGGACAGGCTGGACAATAACTCCAACACCGCCCGGCGGGCATCCTCGATTTTGCGGCCTTTCATCGAGCCGCTGCGATCGAGGACAATCACTAGGTTCACATTTCGGGCTTCACCGCCGTCGGTTGCCGGCAACTCTGCGGCCTGCAGCGTGAGGTTCAGACCCACGGTGCCCTCGGATCCCTGAAGGACTTTGTTTTGAACGAGATGGCCGGAGACCCCCAGAATTTCGCTATCGCCTGCATGATGGCGGGTCGGGCCGGGAAGCCAATTCGATCGTAAAACACCGGCCGTGTTTGATGAATAGGCCATGGCCATAACGGTGGCGGCGATAAGAACGCAGATCAGCAAAAAATTTTTCAGTCGTGTTCGTTTCATCATATACTCCTTTCGGTTAAAATTCAGAACTACTGATGGTGTGGTAAAATCAGATGCAACAGAAATCTCTGAAATCGCGCCAGCAATACTGAATTTGGGCGAATAGTTCTGAATTTTATTGATTATTTTTGATAAACTCTGTTGCATCTTGAATTTACGCTTATTTTCACTACAAATTTCTTAAGTTATTTAGATATCAGGGCCTCCCGAGAATCTTCTCCGAATGAGGTCAGGGCCCTGAAAATTTGGGGCGTCTTCGACGGAAAAATAAAAGCCGGTTTTGCTTTCATATTTCAATTTTACTTCAGATTCCGCCAAACACAATTCAAAGAAGTGTAAAAGAAACCGGAAGGTTTTTTGCATAACTTTTACTTTGAATTTGTGAACATCTGATATACTCTAGACCCAGGACAAGCCGGGATTGAAGATTGAAGATTTGTGGTATTCTATCTATTTTATTTCGCCGCCATCATCAAAAAAGCAAGAATCAGATTATAGATACATAAATCTTGCGGAAACATGATGGGAATTGAATAAATTGGGAGATACTTATATTGAGACAAACCAAAGCGCGGATCCTGGTTGTTGAAGATGATACGGCCCTGCTGCGGGGTCTATTGGATGTGCTGGTATTCAATGGCTATGAAGCTAAAGGTGTTGAGGACGGCGGTCAGGGACTCAAAGCAGGTCTGGCAGAACGATTTGACTTGATTCTTCTGGACGTGATGTTGCCCACCCTGGACGGGTTTACAATTTGTAAAGAAATTCGCAGCAAAATACCGGGGCAGGGGATTATCATCATCACGGCCAAAGGGGCGGAAGATGACATTGTGGCAGGATTTAAATCCGGGGCGGATGATTATATCACCAAACCCTTTTCGTTGCGGGAGGTCATGGTACGGGTTGAAGCTGTCTTACGGCGCACCGGAAAAAATCCGGGGGACGAAGAAATTCACTGCCGGGGCATTTTTTTTGACGGCCGAAACCTGGTGGCTCAGATTGAGGACCAAGCCGTGGAACTTACCCGCAAAGAAATGGATATCATGATATTTCTGCATCGTCACAGGGACAGAATCGTCTCGAAAAAGGAGCTTTTGATCGAAGTCTGGCATTATGCCGACGCCGACATCGAAACCCGCACGGTTGATATCCATTTGCTCAAGCTGCGGAAAAAGATTTCAGCTCTGATAGGCGATACACCCTTGATTTCAACGATTCGGGGCGAAGGGTATCGGCTGGAGACGGGGTGAGGAGATGCAGGCTGCGGGTTGCGGGATACGGGTTGGAGAATGATTGAATTTTCGATATTCAACTCCGGCTTAGGGGTTAAGTCGGTGAGACAATTGCCGCCCGTACCTGGCGAAACTCAAAATGCAAAAACTTAAACTTCTCATACTG
>Ga0316194_10002179_pt1 | contig 13671 bp, 16 predicted proteins | sample CroRivsedime1_MG_FD_204936 | JGI IMG/M metagenome (GOLD analysis project Ga0316194, IMG submission 204936) | Coastal sediment microbial communities from Maine, United States - Cross River sediment 1 | ecosystem: Environmental > Aquatic > Marine > Coastal > Sediment | place: USA: Maine...
AAAACCAAATCGCCCGCGAGTAGCGCTCCGGCATGGCTTTGGGGAAACCACACTTCAGTGACGAGGAAAAGAGGATAGAGAATGTAGGTGGTGATGTCGTTCCAGCGGGCATTTTTGAGTTCTACCTCGTAACCAACGCCCCTTTGCGTGAAGAAAGGGATGACCCGGCGACCCATGAAAAGGACCATCCCCAATACGATATAAAGTCCGCCATGGATTCCGAGGCGAACACCTGATTCCAGCAAGCCTGCGGCGCCCAGATAGAATGCCCCGTTGGCCAGCATGAGCAGGAATAAAATCAGCAAAACAGGGATCTGTCTTTTCTGCCTGACTTTGATGATCGGTCTGCTGACGGCAAAGCCCGCGGCCAGCAGAAATGCCAGGTCGGCCAGGGCGGCATAGACCAGGTAGTGGGTCCCTCCGGCCATCAATGCCCGGGCAATGACCCAGGGTGCAAAAACCCAGGCCAGGCCGGCCCCGCTGGCCGTTTTTTCTCCGGTCCAGTTCCAGGCGGCTGTAAGCAGGAAGCCGGCGATGACGGCCAGCGAGTATCCGTAAATCATCTCGTGGGCGTGCCACTGGAACATGGACACTCCGTCCAGTGGCAGTTGCAGGCCGAATCGGTACAGCCCCAGCCAGGTAGCCATCGTCACGATCGCGAACAGGGAAGCTCCGAGGAAAAACGGGCGAAAGCCGCGCAGCCATAGTGCGCTGTTGCTCAATTTGCTCCCTTGAACAACCGGCGGGTGTCGAAAAATATCTGGTCGCTGGCGATCTTGCCATCGCGGAAACTGAAAAATTCCGCGCCTTCGATCTCCACGCCGTTGATGCCGGTGAACTTCACGATGATTGCCGCAAGGTCACCTTCGATCAGGGTTTTACGCAAGTCCAGGTGCGCAATAAAGGGGGATGTTTCATTGATGTAATGGCGCACTTCGGCCTCGCCGATGACCGGCTCGGCCATCATCGGCCCTGACATGACGACATCACTGGTGAGTGGTATCTGGCTGGCGTCGTTCCGGTTAATCGCATCAATAAACAGGTTGATTGCCCGCTCAATTGCAGTTCTTTCGCTCATTGTTTCCTCCTCAGACAGTAGCCAGGTTTCCTTTGTCTTCCAGCCAGGCTTTGCGGTCCGGCGCCCGCTTCTTACCCAGCAGCATATCCATGACGCGATTGGTGGCTGAATGACTTTCAACTGTCAGCTGAACCAGCCGGCGCGTATCGGGGTCGACCGTGCTTTCACGCAGCTGCAGCGGGTTCATCTCCCCCAGGCCCTTGAACCGGGTTTCCGTGACCTTACCCTTTTTCTTCTCGGCCAGGATGCGCTCATGTATGCCTTTTCGCTCTTCATCATCCAGGGCATAGTACTTTTCCTTGCCCACGTCGATCCTGAATAACGGAGGCATGGCGACGAAAATATGTCCGGTTTCGACCAGCGCCGTGAAATGCTTCAGAAACAGGGCCGAGAGCAGGGTCGCAATATGCAGACCATCTGAATCGGCGTCGGCCAGGATGATGATCTTGCCGTAGCGCAGACCGCTGATCTGGCTGGAACCGGGGTCCACACCGATAGCCACCGAGATGTCATGGACTTCCTGGTTGCTGAGGACCGAATCGGATTCCACCTCCCAGGTATTCAGAATTTTTCCACGCAGGGGCAGGATGGCCTGGAATTCGCGGTTTCGCGCCTGTTTTGCTGAACCGCCTGCAGAGTCTCCCTCGACCAGGAACAACTCTGTCCAGGACAGGTCCTGCGAGGTGCAGTCTGCCAGCTTGCCGGGCAGGGCGGGTCCCTGGGTCACTTTCTTCCTGACCACCTTGCGCGCCGATTTCATGCGTTTTTGCGCGTTACTGATGGCCAATTGGGCAATGGCCTCGCCCTCAGAGACGTTCTGGTTCAGCCAGAGACTGAATGAATCCTTTATCACGCCCGAAATGAACGGCACGCAGGCGCGGGAAGAGAGCCGCTCCTTGGTCTGGCCACTGAACTGCGGATCAGCCAGTTTGACGGAAAGTATGTAGCTGATCTTCTCCCAGATATCGTCCGGCGTGAGCCTCAGTCCCCGCGGCAAAAGGTTGTGGTGTTCACAAAATTCTCTCAGTGCGTCTACCAGCCCGGTTCGCAGGGCGTTCACATGTGTGCCGCCCTGGGCCGTCGGAATCAGGTTGACATAACTTTCCTGCAATTGACCGCCATCCGGCATCCAGCACAAAGCCCAGCTGACCTCCGAATCGGAGCCTTTCATTTCGCCATGGAACGGTTGTTCCGGGAGACAGCCGTAGCCCAGAAGTTCCGATTGCAGGTAGTCGGTCAGGCCCTGGTGATAGCACCATTCTTCCTTCTCGCCGGACTTGTCGATGGTCAGGGAAACGTTCAGTCCGGGGCAGAGCACTGCTTTGGCCCGCAACAGGTGCCGCAATCGCTTCAGCGAAAAATTGGGCGAATCAAAATAGGAGGGGGCGGGCCAGAACCGGATTCGGGTACCGGTGTTCCGCTGGCCAACGGTGCCCACCTCCTTGAGTTCGCAGGTTTTGTCACCGTCTGCGAACGCCATGTAATGCTCGGCACCGTCACGCTTGATCCATACCTCCAGTTTTTCGGACAGTGCGTTAACCACTGATACGCCCACGCCGTGAAGGCCTCCGGCGTACTGGTAATTCTGGTCGGAAAATTTTCCACCCGCGTGCAGCTTGGTGAGGATCAGTTCGACCCCGGGTATGCCCTGCTCGGGATGAATATCCACCGGCATACCGCGTCCGTCATCAATGACTTCGACGGAACCGTCTTCAAATACGGTCATCGAAATCTGGCTGGCATGCCCGGCAAGCGCTTCATCTACGCTGTTGTCGATGACCTCCATCGCCAGGTGGTTTGGCCTCGCCGTGTCGGTGTACATGCCCGGGCGCCGTTTTACCGGTTCCAGACCAGTCAGGACTTCAATGTCTTCTGCGCGGTATTTGTTGCTCATCCCAATATCGTGTCGGTCGCCGACTCACTGACGGCGCAAAGGATGTTCACCTGTTTATCAACGGTTTTCAAGTGGCTTGTGGATAACGTACAATGTGGCTCCAGAACTTCTTCAATAATTTTACACACATCAGGCACGATACAGACACAGGGTTCTGGCATGACATCACTCATTTTTGTAACCGGCGGCGTGGTTTCCTCTCTGGGGAAAGGCCTGTCTGCGGCGGCCCTCGCGGCCATTCTCGAATCACGCGGTCTGAAAGTGACGCTGGTCAAGCTGGATCCCTATATCAATGTTGATCCGGGCACGATGAGCCCGTTTCAGCATGGCGAAGTGTACGTCACGGACGATGGCGCAGAAACAGACCTCGACCTGGGACATTACGAACGGTTCGTGCGTACCCGGATGGGACAGCTCAATAACTGCACCACAGGAAGAATATACAGCAACGTCATCGCCAAGGAGCGAAGAGGGGATTACCTGGGAGCAACGGTACAGGTAATTCCACACGTGACCGATGAAATCAAGGATTGGGTGCGGCGTGCTTCTGAGGGTTTCGACGTGGCAATGATCGAGATCGGCGGAACAGTGGGTGATATCGAGTCCCTGCCTTTCCTCGAAGCGATCAGGCAACTTGGTGTCGAATACGGCCGTAACGCGATGTTCATGCACCTGACGCTGGTGCCGTTCCTGCGGGCTGCTAACGAAGTCAAAACGAAGCCCACCCAGCATTCGGTCAAGGAATTGCGTTCCATCGGCATCCAGCCTGACATTCTTCTTTGCCGTTCCGAGATTGAATTATCAGATTCTGAACGGGCCAAGATCGCTCTGTTCACCAACGTACCGGAGAAAGCGGTCATCACCGCTCTTGATGCCAGGAACAGCATTTATGACATTCCCATCATGCTGCATGAGGAACATCTCGACGACATCGTGGTGGAAGGATTTGGCCTGGAAGACAAAACGGGTCCGGCCAACCTGGACGATTGGTTACGTGTGGTGGACCGGACGGTCAACACGCAGCATGAAGTCACGGTCGCCGTGGTTGGCAAATATGTCGAGCACCACGATGCGTACAAATCATTGACCGAAGCGATTGTCCACGGGGGGTTGAGACAACGAATCAAGGTCAATATCCGCAGGCTGGAATCCGATGACCTGGCGGACAATGACCTGTCCCAGATCGAAGACGTTGATGCAATCCTGGTGCCGGGCGGCTTTGGCGAACGCGGTTTCGAAGGAAAGGTGAATGCCATCCGTTACGCTCGGGAGAATCGGGTGCCTTATCTCGGAATCTGTTACGGCATGCAGGCAGCCGCGGTCGAGTTCGCCCGCAACGTGTGCGGCCTGGAAGGCGCCAACACGACCGAGATTGATCCGGATACGCCACATCGCGTCATTGGCCTGATCACCGAGTGGATTGATGCTTCCGGTAAAGTGGAGCAGCGGGACGAAGAATCTGACCTGGGTGGCACCATGAGACTGGGCGGCCAGGAGTGCCGTCTGCGTGAGGGTTCCCTGGCGCGCAAACTTTACGGGAAGGAAATCATCACTGAACGTCACCGCCACCGCTACGAGTTCAATAATCATTATCGCGACACTTTCCAGAAACACGGCATGGTATTGTCCGGACTGTCCATGGATGAAACCCTGGTCGAGATCATCGAAATCGCAGATCATCCGTGGTTCCTGGCGTGCCAGTTTCACCCCGAATTCACTTCCAGCCCACGGACCAGCCATCCACTGTTTACCGGCTTCATCGAAGCAGCCCTGCGTCAGCAACAGGGTGAATTACCCCAGGGAGTAGCGCAATTGTGAAGCTTTGCGGCTTCGATGCCGGGCCGGATCATCCTTTTTTCCTCATTGCCGGGCCCTGCGTTATCGAGTCCGAGCAACTGGCCATAGACACCTCCGGCGCCCTAAAAGAGATTTGTGCAAGGCTGGGTATTCCTTTGATTTACAAATCTTCCTTCGACAAGGCGAATCGCACGTCGGGAGGCAGCTTCAGAGGGCCTGGCGTCGAAGAAGGACTGAGAATCCTGGCCGAAGTAAAGCGGCAGGTGGGGCTGCCTGTGCTCACAGACGTACATGAAGACACAGATATAGGCATGGTTGCGGCTGTCGTTGATGTGATGCAAACCCCGGCTTTTTTGTGCCGCCAGACCAATTTCGTTCACCGCGTCGCTTCGGCCGGTATTCCCGTTAATCTGAAAAAGGGGCAGTTCCTCAGCCCCTGGGAAATGAAAAACGTGGTCGAAAAGGCCCGCTCAACGGGCAATGACAAGATCATGGTCTGCGAGCGGGGCGTATCCTTCGGCTACAACAACCTGGTCTCCGACATGCGGTCATTGGCCGTGATGCGGCAAACCGGCTGCCCCGTGGTTTTCGATGCGACCCATTCTGTCCAGTTGCCTGGCGGGCAGGGCGGATCGTCCGGCGGGCAGCGCGAATTCGTTCCGGTGCTGGCACGAGCGGCCGTGGCGGTCGGCGTAGCCGGCCTGTTCATGGAAACCCATCCCGACCCGGACCAGGCGATGAGCGACGGTCCAAACGCCTGGCCGCTGGGCCAGATTGAAGAACTGTTGGAAATACTCAAGGAACTCGACGCTGTCAGCAAGCAAAACACTCTGCGGGCATAAATCTATAGTTAACGAAGAAGGATCATTGATGTCAGAAATTAAATCAGTACATGCCCGGGAGATTCTCGATTCACGCGGCAACCCGACACTGGAAGCTGAAATCACCCTCAATTCTGGCGCCTTCGGGCGCGCAGCAGTGCCTTCGGGCGCGTCAACCGGCGCCCGCGAAGCCATTGAGCTGAGAGATGGTGACAAGCAGCGTTATGGCGGCAAGGGCGTCACCCGGGCTGTTGACAATGTCAACGGAACCATCGCCAGAGCCCTGGCCGGTTTGGATGCGGACGACCAGGTCGCGCTCGATCATAAGCTCATTGAACTGGACGGCAGCCCCAATAAGGCCAACCTGGGCGCCAATGCCCTGCTGGGCGTATCACTGGCAGCGGCTCATGCCATGGCGGCCGAAGAAGGAAAGCCGCTTTGGAGGCGTCTTGCCCGGAGTGATGATCTATTGCTGCCTGTTCCCATGATGAACATCATCAATGGTGGCGCGCATGCCGACAATAGCGTGGACATGCAGGAATTCATGATCCTGCCGTGGGGCGTCGGTTCTTTCAAAGAGTCCCTGCGGTGTGGTGTTGAAATCTTCCATTCCCTGAAGTCGGTGCTGAATGGGAAAGGCCTCAACACGGCGGTGGGTGACGAAGGCGGGTTTGCGCCGGATCTGCCGTCCAACGAGGCTGCTGTGGAAACGATCCTGGAAGCGATCGAGAAATCCGGATACCGCGTGGGGCAGGATGTCAGCCTGGGTCTGGATGTGGCTTCTTCCGAATTTTTCGAGGATGGGCAGTACCATCTCGAATCCGAAGGCAAGTCGTTTGACCCCGGCGCATTTGCGGAATACCTGGCTGGATGGGTGCGCCAGTATCCGATCATCAGTATTGAAGACGGCATGGCCGAAGACGACTGGGGTGGCTGGGAGATACTGACCCGGCTTACCGGTGAGGACTGCCAGCTGGTGGGCGATGACCTGTATGTGACCAACACGGAAATATTCCGCCGTGGAATCGAAATGGGCATTACCAATTCCATCCTGATCAAACTCAACCAGATCGGTACGCTGACCGAGACGCTGGAGGCGATCGCCATGGCGGAAGATGCCGGTTTTAGTGCGGTCATATCGCACCGTTCCGGTGAAACCGAAGATACGACCATTGCCGATCTGGCGGTCGCGACTTCAGCGACGCAGATAAAAACCGGCTCTCTTTGCCGCTCAGACCGGGTGGCCAAGTACAACCAGTTGTTGCGCATTGAAGAAGCGCTGGGTTCTCATGGCACCTATGCCGGCGCGAGGGCGTTTACGAATATTCGTAACTGGAGCTGATGCGTACCCTCCTGGCCATATTGCTGTTGGTGCTGATCGCACTGCAGCTCAAGATGTGGCTTGGAGAAGGCGGATACCGCGATGTCAAGAGGCTCGCGGTTCGCGTCGAGGAGCAGGCGAAGGAAAATGAAACCCTGGCGCAGAGAAACCGGGAACTCGAGGCCGAAGTGGAGGACCTGAGACAGGGCCTTCATGCCGTAGAGGAAAGGGCACGCAGCGAACTGGGTATGGTCAAGGAAAATGAGGAGTTCTACCAGGTGGTTCCCGGAGAAAAAGCACCAGGGGATGACGGAACCAGGGAGTAAGTCATGAATGGACAATCGGTGCACGCCCTGATACCTGCGGCAGGTCAAAGCGTTCGTTTTGGGGGCACCACTTTGAAGCAGTATGCCCACCTGCTGGGGATGCCGGTGATAGCCCACAGCCTCGCGGCCGTAATGAATCACGAGGCGGTTCGGGCGGTCACGGTCGCACTGGCGGCGGATGACGGCATTTTTGATGAATTGGTCCGCCCTTCTTTCCCGGACACCCGGACTGTGACTGGCGGCGACAGCCGCGCGCAAACAGTAATGAACGGTGTGCACTGGATCATGGCGGAAGACCCGGATTGTGAGTGGGTTATGGTGCATGATGCTGCCAGACCCTGCCTGTCCATGGACGATCTCAACGGTTTACTGACTGCAGGTCTGGAAAACCCTGATGGCGCCATCCTTGCTACTCCGGTGAACGATACCCTGAAGCTCGCTGATGGTCATGGTCTGATTGACCGGACGATTGACCGGAGCCGGTACTGGGCTGCCCAGACTCCCCAGCTGTTCCGAATACGCGAATTGGCCAGAAACCTGGAGTCTGACTTGTCTGCGGGTCTGTTGCCCACCGATGAAGCTGCGTCCATGGAACGGGCAGGAGCACATCCGTTGCTGGTTGAAGGCTCTTCGACCAACATCAAGATTACCGGTACGGAAGACCTGGCCCTGGCCGAGTTCATATTGCAGCGACAATCTGTGAGGGAGTGACGCCATGGACTTCCGCATTGGCCAGGGGCTTGATGTCCATGCATTTACCGACGGTGACCACGTCATGCTTGGTGGCGTTCGCATGCCCCATCAGCAGGGGCTGGCCGCGCATTCAGACGGTGACGTAGCTTTACATGCGCTTTGCGATGCGCTTCTGGGCGCTGCGGCCCTGGGGGACATTGGGCAGCACTTTCCACCTTCAGACGAAAAATGGCGTGACGCGGACAGCAAGAAACTGCTGTCCGCGGTCAACGGGATGCTCGGCGCTGAGGGTTGGCGCATGGCCAATCTTGACCTCACCATCGTGTGCGAATCTCCGAAAATCGGACCGCATGCGCCCGCCATGAGAAAGGTGATCGCGGACATCCTTGGTGTTTCGCCGACCGTCGTGTCGATAAAGGCGACCACAACGGAAAAACTTGGATTCTGTGGCCGGGGTGAAGGGATTGCAGCCCTTGCCATCGCACTGATAACGCCGCTCTGAACCATGACCCGTGAATGGAGCCTGCCGGACTGGAGCCGTGTTGCAGGCACACCGGATTGCCGCGGCCGGATTCGGACTTTTCCCGAGGATTTTCGCGTGGAAGAAATCCCGCTGATTTCGCCTGCGAGTGAGGGAAATCACCTTTGGCTGGAAATTGAGAAACGGGGTGCAAACACCGACTGGGTTGCCAGGCAATTAGCCACGCTGGCCGGGGTGGCCGGGCGGGATGTGGGTTATGCGGGTATGAAAGACCGCCGTGGAGTGACCAGGCAATGGTTTTCTGTCGGTCTGCAAGAAGCCGCCGATTCGAACTGGGAGCATTGGCAGATCGCCGATGCTGACATACTCAAAGCCAGCCTTCATCCCCGAAAGTTGAAACGGGGAGCGCTGCGCGGTAACCGGTTTCAGCTGGTTATCAGAAATCTCGAAGGTAACGTGGACGGCTTATCCGAACGCCTGAAAAACGTCAGTGAACAGGGTGTGCCCAATTATTTCGGTCCTCAGCGATTCGGTCATGGCGGCCTTAACGTGGTTCGCGGCAGGCAATGGCTGGAGCGGGGAGGCCGTCTGCCCAGAAACAAGAAAAGCATCTACCTGTCAGCGGTCAGGAGCTTCCTGTTCAATGAAGTACTTTCCCGGAGAGTGGGGTGTCAAAGCTGGAATCGCCTGATCGACGGCGATATCGCCTGCCTGGATGGCAGTCATTCAACGTTTCCCTGCGAGATGCCGGACCCCGACCTGGATCGTCGCTGTGCTGAATTCGATATCCACCCCGGCGGCCCGCTGGTGGGCAGAAATGGAGCCGGGACCGAACGGCAAGCCCTGGCAACTGAGCAGGACGTGCTCAAGACTCATGATTCGCTCGTACAGGGACTTGAGAAAGCGGGTTTGAAATCAGCGAGGCGAAGTATGCGAGTGGTGCCCGGGTCGATGCACTGGAACGTGTCAGGCACAGTTCTCGAACTTGGCTTCGAGTTGCCGCCTGGCGGGTATGCCACCACGCTGCTGCGGGAGCTTGTAACTACGGACTCAGTCTCCATATCTGATTCGCCATGAGTAATTTTCGACTAAAAGGCGCTTCGGGCCCGGTCATCAATCAGCCGTTCCAGCTGGAGAAGGTCTCCCTCATCGGTCGCGCGGATGACTGCAACTTGCGTATCGACCAGGAGGGTGTGGCCCCACGGCATGCCGAAATTCGGGAAAACGATGACGGAAGCCTGGTTCTGACCAATATCGACGCCACCGCGGAGACGCTTCTCAATGGCGAAGCGATCCAGCAAGCAAGCCTGGCCAGTGGCGATGAAATCCGTATCGCCAATTGCCGGTGGGTACTGCAGGCCCCAGGCTTACGCCCTGAAAAAGTGCTGACCCGGGACGCCGTGAAACCGAAACGCAGTTATATTCCCTGGCTCATTGTCGGGGGCTTGCTGGCCGCTGCTGCGGTAGCCTGGTACCAGGGTTTGTTACCTTTTCCGCCCCTCCACTAGACAGGCGCTGAATCAATCCTTTTTCTCGCCTTCCTCATCTTCTTCGGATTGCACTTGCCGGGCTTCTTCCGCCAGGCGGATATTTCTTTCCAGTGTTGGATCAGGCGCAAACAGGGACAGTAGAGCACCGGCAACAACAGCGCCTTTGCTGCGGCGCCGGGCCCAGCGGGCCAGCGCGAACAGGACCAGCAATGTCACCGCCAGCCCGGTAGCGATGAGCAGACCCGTCTTCAGTTCCGGAGGTATCCAATCCATGGTTAAAAGCAATGGGTGTTTAAATGCCAAAATCAAGGCATAACCCGTTCGCTGGCGCGCGTGCGGAAGGTTGGCAGGCCTTCCGCGTCGATCAGTTGATGCGCCAGAAGCCAGGCGTGAGCGTCCTCAGCGTCCTGCTCAAACCAGGCCCGTGCAGATCCCAGTCTGAACGTGTATCCCCAGGCATCCATGTCATTCATCATTTTGGTTTTATCCATACCGGGCAATTCGTCAGCCAGCAGGATTTGCAGATAACATACGGCGTTTTCTTCATCGTAATCACCGCCGGCATCGGCATTGAGCCGTGCGCGACGGCTTTCATCCATGCAAATGTAATGACAGCTTTCATGCAAAATTGAGTGAATCGGCGTGTCTTCGCGGACCTTGAGGATGTTTTCAACCAGGCCGGCTTCTTCGTTTCCCCAGTAAGAGCCCGGAATGGGTGTGCCCGGATGTTCGGCTTTGAGCACCATTCCAAATCGCGCGAGCAATCGAACCAGTGGTAGCGGATCGATATCCGAAAAACGAATGATTCTTTGCTGGTCTTCTGTCTTTGTTTTTCCTGGCATGACTTTCGAGAGATAACGGATAGCGGATAACAGAGTAATATTAGCCCATATGGATTTCATCGATAGCAAACACCGCCCCATTGAGTTGCTACGCTATGCAGGCCTGTTCATCTGGCTGTGTGCCACGATTCCCTTGTTCATGGTGCAGTGGTGGTCTGAAAACCCGCTGGGTCTCAACCAGTACCTCGCCTGGTGGGTTTTGCACCTGGTATTTGGAGTGACTTACTGGAACCAGTCCAAAGCACTGCCAGTGCGTTCTTCCATACCCCATCGGCTGGTGACGCTTTCCGTTCTGACGATCTGTGCGCTGGGTGTCAGTATGATGGCGGAAACGGCCATCGGCGGGATCCTGATGTTGACGGTTGCCGGGTTATTACCCTGGATGCTTCCGGCTGCTCCGGCACTGACCTGGCTTATTTCCCAGAACGTTCTGCTGGTTGTAGTTATCAATGCCATTCCAGATATCACTTTCAGTGACGCGGCGTTCCTCGGCGGTCTCTTTCTGGGTATCTCCCTGTTCGCTTTCATGAGCGGCGTGGTTGCGCTGCGCCAGCACATCGCGCGCGATGCCCTGCGCAAAGTCAATTCGGAACTGCGCGCCACGCAGGCATTGCTGGCGGATAATACGAGGATTGCCGAGCGGGTTCGAATTGCGCGGGAGTTGCACGACCTGGTGGGGCATCACCTGACAGCACTCACCCTGAACCTCGAAGTGGCCACGCACCTGGTGGATGGCAAGGGCCTGGAACATGTGCAACAGGCTCATTCACTGGCCAAGTTACTGCTGGCCGATGTTCGCGAAGTGGTTAATGATATGCGGATTGACGATAAAGTGGACCTGGCGGCGGCGCTCAGAACGCTGGTCAGTGGCGTTCCTGAACCTGTGATCCACCTGAACCTGCCAACCGAACTGGCCATGACAGATCCGCGCCGCGCGCAAGTTTTGCTGCGCTGCGCACAAGAGATGGTCACCAACAGCGTCCGGCATGCGCGGGCGCAAAATTTGTGGCTTAGCCTGGTTCAGAATGTCAACGGCGTTGCGCTGACTGCCCGCGATGACGGACAGGGGGTCAGCGAAGTGGAGGCCGGTAACGGCCTTAACGGAATGTCCGAGCGGTTGCGGCTGCTGGGCGGCGAATTGAAGATTGAAACAAGTCCCGGTGACGGGTTTTCTTTACAGGCCTGGATACCCCTGGAGGGGATGACATGATCAAGGTAATGCTGGTTGACGATCAGAACCTGGTGCGCAAAGGCGTACGCAGCCTGCTCGAACTGTCCGAGGAAATCGAAGTGATCGCTGAAGCGGCCGATGGTTCTGAAGCCATCAGGATGATTCCTGAAGTTTTGCCGGATGTGGTTTTGCTGGATATGCGCATGCCGGGCCTGTCCGGCCTGGACGTATTGCGCGAATTGTCCGAGGGCGATGCCCTGCCGCCAACGATCATCTTGACGACATTCGATGACGATGAGTTGGTGCTTGCCGGAATCCGGCTGGGCGCCAAGGGTTACCTGCTGAAAGATGTGGCGCTGGCGGAGTTGGTGAACGCGGTGAAGACGGTCTCCGAAGGCGGTTCGATTGTCAAGCCGGCGGTGACACAGCGTTTACTCAAAGGTCTGGAAAATCTCCACAACGATTTCTCCAGCCTGGATCAGCCCGATCCCCTGACGGACCGTGAAACCGAAATTCTCAGGCTGATGGCGGGTGGTTACAGTAACAAAGAGATCGCCAATTCACTGGGCGTAGCCGAGGGAACTGTGAAGAATCACGTATCCAATATCCTGTCCAAGATGGGCGTCCGTGACCGGACGCGCGCCGTGCTGAAAGCATTCGAGCTCGGTCAGATCTGAGGAGTCTCGTTTGCCTGCTCCCACAGCTCTGCTGTGGAAGGCGGCTGCACGCACGACGGCTTCAGCGCGGCGCTTCTTTGCCTCCGGCAAAATCGCACCGCCCTTCGAGCCTGTGCTCAACTGCATTGTTGGGCTGGCCTCTGGCTTCGCCAACCGGCCAGCACTGAGGGGCCTGCACTTGCCTGTTTTTGGTTCAGCCGGTTTTGTCGAGGTGGTCGAACTGGCGTTTCAGGTCGACTTTGTCGTCGGTGACGATGCGTTCCAGCGTGGTGATGCGGTCGCGTAATTCGCTTTCGAGTTCGGCGATCCGTTGTTCGAGCCTTTCGATGTCCTGTTTGTTTGAGCCAGCACTTCGTGCCCTGGTGTGATGCCGCCAGGCCTCGCCGGCCATGGCTGCCATGACGATCAGAACGATTGCGGTCCACATGTTCATTCGGCTCTCCTTTTATAATCTCCTGACCTAATCATTAGGGACGAGGCTTGCTCTTTACCAGTGACAAAAGTCATGAGTGACGCATTCAAACCACGGGATCGCCCGGGCGGTCCGAGCGACGGATGCTTTCGGGGAGTACGTCCGGGCCACTCACTTCTTCATCGAATTCGAAATGTATCCGGTCCATCAGGTAACACAGGCAGTCCTGCTGGATCACCCTGCGGTCCAGGGTGAGCATGGAAGGCATGACCTCGCGAATCGTTTCCACCTGGCCCCGCCCAAAGAAAAAGTAATCGTCAGTGATGTCCACGCCTTCGGAGTTGACTGCTTTCAGGGGTCTGCGCGACACCTTGTTCAGGTCACCAAATGAAGTGCCTGCGGGCAGCTCGCAAAAATTGAATTTGTCGAGGTCTTCCCTCAGAGCCAGTTCCGCCGGCACGCGGCCAAATCCAAACAGAACGTTATCACTGACATAAACCGTTGCCACCATGTGGAACAGGTGCACCGCTTCTGCATTCACCGGCTTTCCTGAGAGGGTCTCGAGGTTCAGGCAGGTCTCGAGGAAGGCCAGTGTGTGATCGGTGCCATGTATTTCCCCCGCCTGTCCGCATTCCAGGGTCAACGAAGGACAATATTCGGACATCGAC
>Ga0316194_10002181_pt1 | contig 13667 bp, 9 predicted proteins | sample CroRivsedime1_MG_FD_204936 | JGI IMG/M metagenome (GOLD analysis project Ga0316194, IMG submission 204936) | Coastal sediment microbial communities from Maine, United States - Cross River sediment 1 | ecosystem: Environmental > Aquatic > Marine > Coastal > Sediment | place: USA: Maine...
CCAGCGCTTCTTCAAGTTCATGGTGGGCTGCCGTATGACCGCAAACCAGGTGCGATGCGCCGCTGCCAACACCCCACTGGTCAGCACCCTGCCTGAATGCTGCGCGCACGCGCTCGTCGCCGGCCAGCCCCAGGTAATCATTGCTGCAGAAATTAAGCAGCTTGCGGCCGTCGACCTCGAGATCACGGCCCTGTGCAGAAGCGATGATGCGCCGCCGCCGGTAAAGGCCCGCCGCCTCGCGTGCTCGCAGAAGTTCGTCGATATTGCTGAAATCGGTCAATGTAAGTTTTGTGTCTAAGTGGCGAAAACGAAGCGTGCTGGATTTTCAGTGAGATTATACGGTCCGCGGCCGCATGAACGTGCATCCTTGTCCAATAAACGGTCACGATGCATTCGGATTGGCTGTGAATGCCCCATGGAGCGCTCGAGTAACGCAAAATACGCGCAGGGGGGCAGCAGGGGGCGCATCGTGTTTCGGCATGGCCCTGTCCCGGCAAAAATAAAGACTAATGAGGAAGAGCATGTCAGAGAATAACCGGAATATCCCACTTTACACGGCAGGCGCAATGCAGGTTTCGTGTCAGGCCGTTAATGCCTGCAGGGATAAGGACGCTGCGTTCAAGGTGCGGATGGCGACCCTGGATAAGATTCGCTCCTATGTGACAGCCAATGTGGCGTTCGTGGATTTCTACCAGGGCAGCAAGGTGCGTGTCGTGGTTTTGCCGGAATATTTTCTGAGTGGTTTTATGCTTGGAGAGTCGCACGAAGAATGGCATGAAAAAGCCTGCATTCAGTACGGCGGTCCGGAATATGAGTTTCTCGGCAAGCTGGCTCAGGATAACAATATTTTTCTGTCGGGCAATGTTTACGAAGTCGATCCGAATTTTCCTGAACTTTATTTCCAGACCTGCTTCATCATCGACCCCAGTGGCGACGTTATTCTGCGCTATCGTCGCCTGACATCTGCATTTGAAATGACACCGCACGATGTGCTGGACAAGTATCTCGATATCTACGGTATCGAGGGTCTGTTCCCTGTCGCCGATACTGAGATCGGTCGGTTGGGTTGCATAGCATCGGAAGAAATCATGTGGCCTGAACTGGTGCGCGCCATGTGTCTGCGTGGCACGGAAGTGCTGCTGCACCCCACCAGCGAACCCGGGAGCCCAAAGATGACTGATCGTCAGGTCGCGCGTAAAGCTCGCGCGATGGAGAATCATATCTACATCGTGGCGTCCAATACCGCTTCGATCGACGGCACGCCGATACCGGCCTATACGTGCAGTGCTAATTCATGTGTGGTTGATTATAAGGGCGACACGATGGCCGAAGCCGCCACCGGTGGTGAAAGTATGCTGGCCCACGCGATTATTGATATTGATTACCTGCGCGCCCGGCGGCGCCAGGGCGGTATGTTCAACCATTTTTCGCGGCAGCTTACTGATGTCTACGCGATGATGTACGAAAAATATCCGCTGCACACCGGCAATGATTTGCTGAAAAATGGTGAGGTGCAACCGCACCCGGATCGTGCGTGGTTCAGAAAGCGCCAGGATGACCTGCTGGAGCGTCTGACCAAGGCTGGCTTGCTGTAGTTTTGCAACCCTTACCCTGAACGGGTGAATGGTGTAATTTCTCTGTCTGGCATTTTGATGAGCGACAGCGGATTGGCGTATCCGCGGAGAACAAACAGATGACCTCGATCACCACTAACCGGCGCGACTTTGTTACCGGCACCGGGGCGATAGCCCTGTCGTTGAAATACGGTGCTGCGGGGGCTGCTGCACATACGTCTTCCGACGGCTATAAGCGCTGGGAAGACCTCATGCGCAACAAGTGGACCTGGGATCGGGTTGTGCGCGGCAGTCGCGGTCTTAACTGCACCGGTCATTGTGCGTTTAATATCTATGTGCGTAACGGCATCGTCTGGCGTGAAGAGCAGCAGGGCGAATATGGTCACCAGGGCGACGATACGCCGGACTTCGGGCCACGCGGCTGTCAGAAGGGGCTGCGCCAGGCCAAGTATATGTATGGCAAGCAGCGCGTGCTGTATCCGATGAAGCGTATCGGTGAGCGCGGCGAAGGCAAGTGGGAACGTCTGAGCTGGGACGATGCGCTCACCGAGATCGCCGACAAGTTCCTTGATATCGTGGTTGAAGACGGACCCGAATCGATCACTTACGCCATGGGTACTGCGATGATCCTGAAGCGCGCCGGGTTCGCCGGGCTGTTTCGATTCGCCAATATCACTGGCTGTGTTATCCCGGAAACATTCGCCGGTGTAGGTGATCTGCCGGTGGGCGCCAACATGACACTGGGCTTTCCTTTGCCCGGCGACAGCATGCCGGCGGTTTATAAATCGAAGACTTGCATCATCTGGGCCTGTAATCCTGCGGCTACACGCATCCCCGATGCCCATTTTTTCTGGGAGGCCAAGTACAACGGCACCGAGGTTATTTGTATCTCCCCGGACTTCAGTGCGACGGCGTTACGTTCGTCGAAATGGGTCAACGTAAAGCCCGGCACCGATGCCGCTCTCGCACTTGGCATGGTGCATACCATGATCGCCGAGGACCTGATCGAGTGGGATTACGTGCGGGAACAAACCGACTTGCCATTCCTTGTCCGTACGAGCGATCAAAAGTTTTTGCGTGAATCGGACATGGTCGAAGGTGGCCGTGACCAGGGGTTCTATTTCTGGGATGAGGTCAGTGGTCAGCCGGTGTCTGCGCCAGGTACCGGCTTCGTCGATCCTTTCGGCCCGCCGCAACCGGAAAAAGAACCTGAATCGCTACTGCTGAACGGTATAACGCCAGCCGTTGAGGGTACGTGGACCGTTGAGACCACTACCGGGCCGGTTGAAGTAACGACCGTGTTCGCATTTGTCAAAAAGGAAATGGAGAATTACACGCCGGAAAAAGTGGCGGAGATCACCGGTGTCAGCGCAGGCGTCATTCGTTACGTTGGCCGCAGGTTTGCGACGAACGGGCCAGGCATGATCTTTGCTGGCTACCGGGCAAATAAATGGTTGCATGGCGATTTAATACTGCGCTCATGGTTGCTGATGAGTGCGCTGACCGGCAATACGGGTCGTGAAGGTGGCGGCGTGCAAACTACCCAGCTACCCAGCGCTCAGGGTATTTTCGGTTATGTATTTGCGGGGCTTGGTCCGCGGCTGCGTATTGCGGCCCTGGCATACTGGGATTACGCGAATGCAGAAGGTCGCGCCAATAACGAGCGCGTCTACGGCAAAGAGTACGCTGAGCATGTAGACGGTCATTATCGAGAGGCACAGAAAAATTACTGGATTCCGGATTACGCGGCCAAGCCCTGGCGCATGGCAATCATGGCCGGCCACAATCCGGCGAACTGGCGCTCGACAGGCGATGCCTGGCGCAAAACGGCACTTAATAAAGCAGAGTTGATTGTTGCCATGACGCCGGATATGAGTGTCACGGCGATGTCGAGCGACATCGTGCTGCCGATAGCGCATCACTATGAAATTCAGGATATGACCATGGAGGGGCGCACGCCCTACGTCCAGGTTATCGACGCGGCGGTGCAGCCATTGGGCGATGCCAGATCGGATTGGGAGGCACAGCGAGCACTCATCAACAAGATTGCTGAGCGTGCGCGTGAGCGCGGTATTGGCGTCATTAAGGACAATATGTTTGGCCAGCCCATAGAGCGCGATTACGCGACGGCCGATCAGCAGTTCACGATGAACGGCGCTATTCCCGACACGCGGAAACTCGTCGAGTTTATGCTTGAGAATACGGCGGGCATGCCGAAGGCGAGCTGGGAAGAGTTTGCACGCAAGGGTATTTTGCGGGTCGACGATGCCGATGACGTTCAGTTCGGTCCGAATTCAGCTTACAGTTTCGAAACGCTGGCCAGCACCCGGGACAAGCACCCATGGAAAACGATTACCGGTCGTCAGCAGTTTTATCTCGACCATGACTGGTTCCTGAGTGAAGGTGAAGCATTGCCGGTGCACAAACCGCCGCTGAAGAACAAGGATTTCGATCTGCGTCTGACCATGGGCCATGCACGTCATGGCATACACAGTCAGTGGCGCGATGATTCGCTGCTGGTTAGCCTGCAGCGCGGTGAGCCGGATGTTTACATTAATCCGGATGATGCGGCCAAACGAGGCGTGGAAGACGGCGACTTGATTAAAGTGCTAAACGATTTCGGTTCCTTCGTCGCCATGGCGCATGTCAGTTCAGGTACGCAGCCCAAGACAATGTTCATGTTCCATGGCTGGGACCCCATGATGTTCCGCGGACGCAAGAACTTCAGCTCCGTGATCTCAACGAACGGTTTGCTCAAACCGGTACAGATGGTTGGTGACTATGGCCACATGCGCTACAGCCCGCCAGACTTTGTACCGAACCAGACCTTTCACGATTGCACGGTTGAATTTGAAAAATTTAGTGAAGAGGCTTAATTAGCCGGCACGCACAAACAAACACAAGCAGTTACAGTTCGCAGCAATACGTACAAAGAGCAGCGGACACTTCGAGGCAAAAACTATGACAGACAAACAGGTAGCGATGGTGATCGATCTGAACAAGTGCATCGGCTGCCAGGCCTGCACGGCGGCGTGTAAATCGCTGTGGACAGACGAGCCGGGCCAGGAGCACATGTTGTGGAACAATGTGGAGACCAAGCCGGGCCCGGGTTACCCGCGTTACTGGGAAGAGAATGGCGGGGGCTGGAACGAGGACCGCACCGCGTTGAACGCTGGCAAGCTGGCACCGCGGGAAGACTTCGGCGGCGAGCAGCCGCTGAACTTCGAAGAAGTGTACTTCGAGGGCACTGAGAAACGGTTGCAGCAGAAAGAGCCGATGGGCAAAGGCGCGAACTGGGACGAAGACACGTCCAGCGGTGACTACCCGAACAACTACCATTTTTACCTGCCAAGACTTTGTAACCACTGCACCAAGCCTGCGTGTCTGGAAGCCTGCCCGGTCAGGGCGATCTACAAGCGGGAGCAGGACGGCATTGTGCTGGTGGACCAGGATAAGTGCCAGGGCTTCCGCGAGTGCAACAAGGCGTGCCCGTACGACAAGGTGTATTTCAACTACGTGCAGGGCAAGAGCCAGAAGTGCATCTTCTGCTTCCCGCGCATGGAAGAGGGCGTAGCCCCGGCATGCGCCCGGCAGTGTCCCGGTAGATTACGTTTCGTGGGTTTCCTGGAAGATGCCGACGGCCCGATCGACAAGCTGGTGAACCAGTGGAAGGTGGCGTTGCCGCTGCACCCGGAGTTTGGCACAGAGCCCAACGTTTACTACGTGCCTCCGATGCTGCCACCGAAGTTTGATGAAGACGGCAACTTTGCCGACGATGATGACCCGCGTGTGCCCATGGAATACCTCGAAAGCCTGTTTGGCCCGGCGGTACATCAGTCGCTGATCACGATGCACGAAGAGATGGAGAAGAAGCAGGAAGGCAAGAACAGTGAACTGATGGATCTTTTGATTGCGAAGGAATGGAAATCGTTGTTTAACATTCCGGATGTGAAGGTTGCTTAGTTTGGGCCGGTTATGGGATCGTGCCCAGATTTGCTGCAATTAACATGGCACAGTGGGAGATGCGCCTTTGGCCCGGGGGTATTGCACTCCGCGATGGCTCCCTGCGGTCTTCAATGAGGCTGTCCTTTCAGGCGTCAGCATGGCGGCTGAAAAGACCTTTAGCCGAATTAATGCCGGAAAAAGTATGCTTTTTCTCGGCCGCTGTGTCGCTGCGCACAATACCTCCGGGCCAAAGGCGCTACGACCTGCGGTGATAGAATCAGTGTTGTTGCAGCTTTTTGCTTTGTGGATGAAGTTTGAATTTCTATGACTGCTTGTTCTAACCATCCCGGAACCATTAAGGGCGCTGAGCTGCAGAAGCTTGTGGCCGCCAGTGAAAAGCTGCAAGCAAGGCTAAAAGGGCGCATCACTACCGTGGCTATTCGCTGCGGTATTGATTTCGAAGCATTTGCGCTGCTGGATCAGTTGTCCAATGGGGCAGGTCAGTCAGAAGAACGTGGTCTTGGGCTGCTGCGATCAGCAGGTCTGGCGACCGGTGAGGCACCCAACATTTTAGTGACGACCGAAGGCATTAAAGCCTATGCAGCGATCAACCAGGCGCGATTCGACTGGCTGGATACGGCGGCGAAAGAAATGGATGTGGAGCAGTTACGGTCTGCGTCAGAGTTGATCGGCAAACTCAGGGTGTAGCTGCGGACCAATTGAAATAGCTACTGATAGGCAGCACCGTTGTGTTGGAGTCGCCCGTTTTAATGGCTAGCTTTAGAGTCGTGATGGGCTCAGTGCACAACTCCGCCTCGGGCACTCCGCTCGTATTTTCCGCAGAACTCAACCGTGTCGGCTTTGCGTAACGAATTGCTGCAGGAGGCTACGTCAAAGAGTCCAACTTATCGTTTATTGGCCTTCTTTTCCTTTTTCTCAGCGCGCTTTTCTTTCAACGTTTTTTCAGATTTCTTTTTGACTGATTTCTTTGCATCCTGACCCTTAGACATAAATCTCTCCTGTATTATTTATTAGCTGGATATTAAACGTCTGTTAAGCAGACTGTATTCGGAGCAGAATGGCAACACTCAGCGATACTTATCCAGCCGGTATTTATTTTCGCCCGGTATGGTTGGTCGTTCACCCTCACTGCCCGGGCCCCGAGTAGCATCAATTCCCAGTCTGGCCGTGGACCCGCTGCGGCCCGAAGCGGCAAAAACCCTGATTTTGTCTTCTGCGTTCATGCGCATGGCTATCGCCCATTCGATATCGTCAGGACTGCGGATATCAATGTCGGTGTCGACGACTACAACGCGCTGCACCGATCGTTCCATCGGGAAGCAGTCATAGGTGAAAGCGAAGGCTGCATCAATGAGTTCCGAGGGTGTGCTCGGGCTATCCCTGTTAATCGCTATAGTGACTTGTGCGCGGTTGCCGGACCGAGGCGGTGTCAGGTCAACGTTAACATCCTGTATGCAGGAAAATTGTGCGGACAAATGCCGCATTAATGCCGTGCGAAGTTCACTGAAAATATAGATGCCGAGCGCGTTATGTTCCGGGTTCATGCCCGCCATAATGGTGTGGAATACAGCATTCTTTCGGTGGGTAATCGCCGTGACACGAGCGATGGGGGAGCGCGTAGTTCCATACTGATCAGGGAACTCACCCATGGTGTGCTCGACGTAGGCGGTAAAATCAACAACCGCTTCAATAATGATTTCCGCCCGGGCCGGCACCAGTAGATCGTTCGTCTGGCATTTCATCAGTTCTATGGGTTGGCCCTGCAACGCGCCCGCGATGTCCAAATCGGATTCATCCCGGCTTATCCGACAGCCCGCTGTAATAAGCAATGCTGGTGGTACGCCTATCGCGTAGGCTATAGGCAGCGACTGGCCGTGTTGTTCCGCGTACTTATAGATCTGATTCAGTTGACTGGTTACACCGGCGCTTACCGAGATGTGCTTGGCGTCAATCAGAGGTGCACGATAGAAGCCGGCATTCTGGATGCCGGTTTCCGGGTCCAGCGCAATCCCGATGCCCGCGGTGATGAACTTGTGCGTATCGCCGGCAAAAAATAGCGGTACAGGCAAGCGGGCCATGTCCACGTCGTCAACTGTCAGAACGACCTCGGCGCCAGGGCCCGAGTCAATAATGAGTGGGGCAATCGGGTTGGCACGTGCTGTTGCGATAACGTCCGGCCAGCTGTCCAGGCTGTCCATCTGCACCGGAGACTTGCCAATCGACAACGCATGCCGTGCTGAATTGCTCATGACGCCACCGACTGCCGGAAACTCGGAACCTTTTACGCGCTCAAACCAGATAGCCTTATTGCGGGCCTCCGCCTGCTGCAGCAGTGCGCCTAGTTCATACTCCGGATCGACCTCAGTGTTCACCCACAACACTTCGCCATCGGAATCCAGCAGATCAACAAAAGTACGAAAGTCCACGGTATACCTGTCTGCAGAGTTAAATAGTGGCAGGAATGGTCGCCCGCCCGTCACTATGCATTGTAACCGTGTTATTTTGGCAGAATCCGCCGGGTTGGAAACTATCGCCCGGCCGTTTACTGGCGTTTGGCGCCCTTAGAATTGCAAGTGAGGTAAATCATGACTGAAGCTCAAATGGTTCGTGAAGATGGAACCTACCCTACGATCCCTCTGCGCAGGGAGATGCTTTTCTTCACGGCCGCCCAGACGCGGGTCTATGGCGTGGATGGTGCCAATCCCGGGCCGGATATACGCCGCAATCTGGACTATTTTCTTGAATGCATCGACATCGCTCAAAGTGGCGGGCCGCCGAGCGATTTGCTGGTATTTCATGAATTTCCGATTACGGGCTTCAGTGAATGGACGCGCGAGCAACATTACAATCTTGCGATTGAACTTGATGGGCCGGAACTCGCTGAGGTTGCAGCAAAGGCCAAACGGTACAATTGCTACATTGTGTTTGGCGCTTATTTTAAGGACGAGAAGGACTGGCCTGGCCACATCCTGCACCAGATGATCCTGATGGGGCCGGAGGGCCTGGTTGCCAATCACTGGAAGCAACGAAATGTGCGTGGCATGTGGCCAACCGAGCAATACACGACAACGATCTACGATGTCTATGATCGTTTTGTCGAGATGTACGGTTTAGATGCCGTTATTCCGGTGGTGCAAACCGATATCGGCAATATCGCCATGTCGGCCGTTCAGTTCGAGCCCGAGCTGTTTCGCTGTATGGCCATGAAAGGTGCCGAAATCATTTGCCGGGTAGCAACCGGTGGCTTCGAGTATCACGATTTTCGCTTAACGTCTTATCACAACAGCGTCTATACGATTGCGACGAACAACGCGGTGAATTCAGGCGAGCGCACCACCGGCTATTTCGATGATGCAAACTATGGTGGCCCAGGTAATTCGGCTATCTTCGGTCCGCGCGGCGTCGAGGTGGAAAACTGCGGCGTGTTTGAAACCAAGCGCACGGCTTTCGTACCCATGGGTCAGTTCCGTGCCCGGCATCGCATTCCGGATGTGCATATGGATCTCTATAGGCCCGTGCTCGATCAGTATCGCACCCGCTACGACCACAGTGCGTACCTGGACAACCTGCCGGCCGACAAGCGCGAGGCGAGTAAGCAGTTCCAGAGTAATGCACGCTGGATTCACAACTGGTGACATTATGAAGCTCGCGAGAACCCTGCGTCACGCGGTCAGGTTGTGTCTGGTAGCCGGGTTGAGCCTGCTGACCATGGCCTGCGATCGTGATCCGTTTGCGCTTACGGAGGTGCCGGCTATTGGTGATTACTGTTTCGCTGCCCAGCGAGTCGTGACGCGCACAGCATTACCCATGGAACTGGTTGTGCACGAAAATTTCGAGTCCTTCGTCAAGTCAAAGGCCATTATTGATGTCTCTGGCAAAAAGCCGCGGCCCATTATTCAACAATTTAACTGGGCCGATGACGAGGGGCACCTGCTGGGTATCTCCTGCAAACTGAAAAGCGCTGATCATCTGAACCTGGTTTTTGGTGAAAGGAGCGCGGGTCCGGATGGGCTCTGCCAGGACATGAATCAGGCTGTATTTAAACTGATCGCGAAAAAATCCGGTATTCCAGCTTTCGGTCGCGTTACCTTTGACCCGGCTGAAACGGTAAGTAACGAGTCGCAACCGGGCATGACTGGCCCCGACTGGCTCGCCCCATTTGCCATGACTTATGTCGAAGACGATGCATTGCATATAGCGACCAAGGGGTTTGTGGTTGAGTTTACCGACCCCCGTTACCAGAACGCACCGGAAAGATTCCGCGGTGTGCACTATTGTCACCTGATCGCCCCCGATTATCTGGCCGCCCTGATGGCCGGCGAGGCGCCAGTCGATGCCGTTATCGGCAGAAACGTGGAGCTGAGCGGTCCGCCGCCTCATGAGCAATAGCGCAATTCCGGCTATTTGAGCGGATTTTGCCCCGTGTCTGCGGGAATCACTTATGGTCGCTTCGCCATGACTCCATAACTATTACCCGATAACCTTGGTGTTGCCTGAGGCCTTCGTGCCTCCATCAAGCATGCCGGGTAAAGGGGTTCGGGTATGGCTATAGATAAGATGATTACTATCGACGGCAATCAGGCTGTCGCATCGGTCGCGCATCGCGTGAACGAGGTCATAGCTATCTACCCCATCACACCATCATCACCCATGGGTGAGTACGCGGATGCGTGGTCGGCCGGCGGCCAGACGAATCTCTGGGGCAGTGTGCCCGAAGTTATCGAAATGCAAAGCGAAGGTGGCGCTGCCGGTGTCGTGCACGGCTCCCTGCAACGTGGGGCCCTGACAACAACCTTTACGGCGTCTCAGGGTCTGCTGTTAATGATCCCCAACATGTACAAGATAGCAGGCGAGCTTACGCCAGCTGTTTTTCATGTGGCGGCTCGTTCGGTTGCGACCCATGCCTTGTCGATATTCTGTGATCACAGCGATGTCATGGCCTGTCGCAGCACAGGCTTTGCAATGCTGGCGGCTAACTCTGTTCAGGAAGCGCAGGATTTCGCATTGATCTCGCAGGCGGCTTCGCTCGAATCGCGGGTGCCGGTTGTGCATTTCTTCGATGGGTTCAGAACCTCTCATGAGATTGCCAAGATACATCCGCTATCGGATGAGGATTGTCGTGCAATCCTGAGTGACGATCTGCTGCGCAGGCATCGCGAACGTGGCATGTCGCCGGATCAGCCGATTGTGCGTGGTACGGCTCAGAATCCGGATGTCTTTTTCCAGGCCCGGGAAGCGGTGAATACCTATTACGAGCGCACGCCGGAAATTTTTGCGGACACCCTGCGACGTTTTGCGGCTGTCACGGGCCGCCAGTACGAATTGTATGAGTATGTTGGTTCGCCCGACGCCGAGCGCGTGCTGGTGATGATGGGTTCCGGCGCGGAAGCAGCCCATGAGACAGTTGATCACCTGATCGCCCGGGGCGAATCGATTGGCCTGCTGAAAGTGCGCCTGTTTCGACCTTTCGCGGCGGAGCGGCTGGTTGACGCTTTGCCTGCCAGTGTTAAGCGGATCGTGGTGCTGGATCGTTGCAAGGAGCCGGGTGCGGGCGGCGAGCCACTTTATAAGGATGTGCTGGGTGCTCTTGCAGAGCATGTGGCCTTTGGTGGCGGCAAGTTTGCCGCAGCGCCACCCGTGATTGGTGGTCGCTACGGGTTGTCTTCCAAGGAATTCACGCCGGGCATGGTCAAGGCGGCTTTCGATGAGGCGGCTAAAGAATTGCCGCGCAATCACTTCACGCTGGGCATTGTCGACGACGTAACGCATACCAGCCTTGAGTGGGACAAGGCGCTGCAAACCGACGCAGACAGCGAATCGCGTCACGCTATTTTCTACGGGCTTGGCAGTGACGGCACCGTGAGTGCCAACCACAACTCGATCAAGATCATCGGTGCGGAAACCGATCTGTATGCGCAGGGCCATTTCGTGTACGACTCGAAGAAAGCGGGTGCGATTACAGTGTCGCATCTGCGTTTTGGCCCGCAGCCCATCAGAGCGACCTACGAGATAGGTAACGGACAGGCCGAGTTCGTCGGTTGTCATCAGAGTGCTTTCCTGCAGCGCTATGACATGCTGGCTATGGCGAAGCCGGGAGCGACCCTGTTGCTCAACACTTCGTGGTCCCGGGATTCGGTATGGGAGAAGCTGCCACGCTCTATGCAACAACAGATCATCGATAAGAACATCAAGGTCTGGGTTATCGACGCTTATAGTCTGGCGGCCGACAATGGCCTCGGACGTCGTATTAATACGATTATGCAAACCTGTTTCTTTGTGTTGACCGATTTGTTGTCGACCGAAACAGCCGTGGAGAAAATCAAGGCTTCCATTATCTCCACGTACCGGCAGAAAGGCGGCAGTATTGTTGATTCCAATATCGCCGCTGTCGGGCAGGCATGTGACCATCTGCGGGAGGTAGACGTCCCCGGCACTGCGAACGCGACTGAAGACATGCTGCCGCCCGTGCCCATCGATGCCGATCCTTTTGTCGTGGATGTGACCGGTGCAATGATTGGCGGGCGGGGAAATGAAATTACGGTAAGCCAGCTGCCAGTAGACGGTAGCTGGCCAATGGGTACCGCCGCCTATGAAAAACGGAGGCTGGCGCTCGAGATCCCGGTCCTGGAAGAAGATCTCTGCATCGCGTGTGGGAAGTGCGTCTTCGTGTGCCCGCACAGCGTTATTCGCGGCAAGGTTTTTCATCCCGAGCAACTGCAGGATGCCCCCGACGGTTTCAGATCGTTGCCAATTACAGGCAAGGAGTACGAAGATGGTCTGGCGGTCACGTACCAGGTCTCTCCCGAAGACTGTACCGGTTGTAACCTATGCGTCGAGATCTGCCCGGCACGGGACAAGACCAACCTGAGCCGCAAAGCTTTGAACATGCATCCGATTCAGCCGCTGCTCGAACGCGAGAAAGACTACTGGGATTATTTCCAGTCTTTGCCAGACTATGATCGTCGCGATATCCGCTGGACGACGATCAAGGGTTCGATGCTCGCCAAACCGTTGTTTGAGTTTTCCGGTGCCTGCGTCGGTTGCGGTGAAACGCCTTATATACGGCTTGCGACTCAGTTGTTCGGCGATCGGATGATTATTGCCAATGCTACCGGGTGCTCGTCGATTTATGGCGGTAATTTACCAACGACGCCGTATACCACTGATGCTAACGGTCGCGGCCCAGCCTGGAATAATTCACTGTTCGAAGACAATGCTGAATTCGGTTTAGGCATGCGGGTGGCACTCGATAACCAGCGTGAGCATGCGCATCAGCTGGTGCGCGAGTTGTGCGACGAGATCGGCGAGGACCTTGCCCGAGCTATCCTCACGGCATCGCAGGAGGATGAAGCAGAAATATTTGAGCAGCGTGAGCGCGTCGAAACTATGAAGGGCCGTCTCGCCACTATAGCTAGCGAGTCGGCTCACAACCTGCTGAGCATCGCGGATGCACTGACCACCAAAAGTGTCTGGTTGATCGGCGGTGATGGTTGGGCCTATGACATCGGCTTCGGCGGTCTGGATCATGCGCTGGCATCGGGGCGTGATGTGAACGCACTGGTGCTCGATACCGAGGTGTATTCGAACACCGGAGGCCAGATGTCCAAGGCGACGCCGCGCGGTGCTGTGGCGAAGTTCGCTGCGGGCGGCAAGCCTGGGATAAAGAAGGACCTCGCCATGATCGCGATGGCTTACGAAAATGTCTATGTCGCCCATGTGGCTTTCGGTGCCAAAGATATTCAGACATTGAAGGCGTTTCGGGAGGCTGAGTCCTATAAAGGACCGTCACTGATAATTGCATACAGCCCCTGTATTGCTCATGGCATAGACCTGCATCAGAACCTGAATCAGCAGGAACTGGCTGTGGCGAGCGGACACTGGCCGCTATTCCGTTTTGATCCGCGCCGCGCGGCCGAGGGCAAGAACCCGCTGCAACTCGATTCAAAGAAGCCGAGCATTCCGTACAAAGAGTTCGCTAAAACGGAATTGCGCTTCGGCATTCTCACGCGCACGCGTTCCGATGTTGCCGCCGAGATGCTCGAAAAAGCGCAACAGGATGTGGATGAACGTTTCCATCATTACGAACAACTGGCAGCTCTTGACTACTCATCATGACTATAGACCTCA
>Ga0316194_10002191_pt1 | contig 13643 bp, 10 predicted proteins | sample CroRivsedime1_MG_FD_204936 | JGI IMG/M metagenome (GOLD analysis project Ga0316194, IMG submission 204936) | Coastal sediment microbial communities from Maine, United States - Cross River sediment 1 | ecosystem: Environmental > Aquatic > Marine > Coastal > Sediment | place: USA: Maine...
CCCCATTCTGCAGGCCGCAAACACGGCGAGATTTCAGCTAGCCAGAGAACAGAATTCTGGCTAGCCTCAGGGGGTTGAGGCGTACGGGTGGTCCGCAGGCGGACGGCGACGGCTTTGTAGGGGAGCCCCTTGCGGGCTCCCGCGGGAGGGGTCAAGCCCCTCCCCTACATTCGGGCGGCCCGCCCGAATGTACCTCTGGCGCCGATGGAGACAATAGGGGCGCAGGGGCTTAAGGGCTTAGGGGGAGTGACTCTCCCACGGGAGTCCTGGTACCTCCCTGTCGTTCCGAGAGGCGAAGACGGTACAAGGCCACCGACGGTCCTTTCCCTCACCGCCTCAAAGACCGGTCGGCGAAGTCGCCGAGCGCCTCACCCCCCAAGCCCTCAAGGACCGCTCGACGAACCCGTCGAGCGCCTCAACCCCAGGACGGGTGGGAGGGAGGGCGAACGTACCTGCCTATTCGTTGGCGAGGGGGATGCTATCTTCCCAGGCACCGAGGGCCGAGTTGCGGCTCATCTCAGTGAGCACCGCGGTGAAGTGCCCCACGGCCACCTTGCTTCTGAGCTTCAGCGGGGTCCGCCACTCGTCGTCGGTCAGCCAGATCCGAATGCTGGCCTTGGGGCTCTTCTTGAAGATCCCGCCGACGCCTTCGATCTGGGGCTCGATGACTACCGCGTCGAAAGTGCCAGCCGGCACCTTGATCCTCTCACGCCCTACCACCCGGACCTGGCCGGCTACCACCTTCTTGCCATCGGTGACGTCCAGCACGACATGACCATAGTCCTCCACCTCGGCGGCACGATAAGCGTAGAAGCTGGAGATCGGGTCCTGTACCCCTTCAGGCACCTCGATCGCCTCTCGAGATTCCCCGTCTCGGGTAAGTACCGCAGTTCCCTGATCCCAATCGAACAGAATCTCGTCCTCGCCCGCGGGGCCCCGTCCCTCTTTGCCGCTCTTGAAGTACCGCTGTACCCGCATGCCGGGTGGTGACAGGGCCGACTCCACTGTCTCGCGAACCGGGTAGATCGAATCCAGAAAGGGTACGGTCCGGGCACTGGCCCGCACGACAATTGCGCCATCGGCTCTGCGGAGCACTTCGAGTCGCGCTCGCGCTGCAGTTACGATGCCCCATTTGAGCTTGAAATCCAGCCTCTCACCAACGAGTGAATCCAGAGTCGGAGCCTCTTGCCATTCCGCCAACGACGGGGCTGCTACGAAGCCCAGGAGAAGAGCTACGAGGAGGTAGGAGGTTCGAACCATGGCAGGGAATGCGCCCCGAGAGCGAGCAAGAACAGTACCACGGCCAAGGCGCTGATCCAGACGCCTGCACGACGCACCAGGGGTGGCTCGAGGTTGACTTCCAGGTTACTCCGGCCCTTGGGAACCTCGATCGTGACCTCCCCCATCGGGCCAGGCTCCACCGGTACCGGCTCACCATCTACGCTCGCTCGCCATCCCGGGAAGTACCAACGCGCCAGGCGTATCCGCATTTCGCCGGGCGCCTCCAGGTGGAGCCGAAGACGGGTGCCCGATTCTTCAGTTGCGAGCAGCTCCAAGCCTGGGGGTGGACTCACCAGAAGCGATCCTGGCGGCGTCTCCTTCCAGGCCGCAAAGTCAGCCCCAGCCGGCAGGTACTCGTTCACTCCGGTCGCAGTCTGTCGCCCCTTACCGATCGTTTCGCCGGTCATGCCTTGCTCGATCGAAGCCCTACCCTCCGGCGAGAACGACCTGACTCGAGCTAGCTGAGGCAGCGCGTTCGCGACGCACAAGGCGAACACCACGAGCTCGAGCAACACGGCGCTTCTGCGCCTCAATCCCCCCGTGAGGCCGAGAAAGACAAGCCCCGCCAGAGTCGCGGTGAGCAACGCGAAGGGACCCATCAATCGCCATGGGAACTGAAACAGAGGCAGCAAAGGGGTCAACTCCCAGACCGGCCGACTGATCGCCATCTGGAGCATCACCGTCAGAAGGGAGCAGCCGAGTAGGCACCAGTAGAGGCGCCGGTTCCAGACACTCAACCTCAGGCGGAAAGAAGTCGCCAGGGTCAGGGCGACCATGAGAATCAGGGGGCTCAGCAGGCCGGCCGAGAAGTAGTCACCGAAGCCCCACATGCTGGTGAACTCGACAAAGTTCTGGTGGAAGTCGTACCGCCCTTCGGCCAATAGCCCTGGCCGCACGAGTTTCGTCAGCGTCAGGGCAGGAACCCAGAACCAGACGGCGAGCAAGAGACCCAGGCTCATACCGCCGCCCGCAAAAACGAGTTGGCGCCGCGATCGACCAGGCAGATACAGGACGACCGTCAAAAGGACCGCCAGTCCCATGGCGATCAGTGCGGTCAGATTGTGAGCCAGAATGCCGAGACCCAGGCCCGCTGCCAGGAGCAGCGCTCCCGACCCAGGTCGGTCACGTAGCCGAAACACCCCGTAGAACACCAGAGGGAGCAAGCACAGAGCGACGTACTCGGCATTCGCGTTTCGGATCAGCAGATCTGCCAGCAGATATGGCTGAAGGACGTAAACGTAGGCTGCTACTCGCCCTGCTGCATTGGAATCAGTGCCGTTGTCCCGAGGCAGTGCACCCATCATTCGCGTGACCAGAAAGGCGGAGGTCATGGTCAGAACGATCAGGGTCACCGTGGGTCCCGCCAGGAGAGAGCCGAAGAGAGCAACTCCTGCACTGGCCAGGGCCGAGAACAGCGGAGCGTAGAAAAGGAAGATCGGCGAACCCCAACCGTTGTAGAGATCGACAGCCCAGAAGGGCAAGAACTGGCCGCTGGCGAAGGCCTCCTTGTACTCCACGATCCGCACGAGCTCCCATCCCCAGTCGTGCCCTGCTGGGAAGCCCCACAACAGCAAGGGGCCCGTTGCCACCAGCACCGCCAGCAACGGAAGTAAGCGCATCCAACTGGCCTCTCGGCCACCCCGATCGCCTCGCGCCTCGAAGGAATCTGGTCGTTCTGTCACAACCACGATCCTATACGGACAGGACGAGAACATCTGAGGTCTGGAGGTTCGTCCTGATGGTCCGCAGGCGGGCGGCGCCGTTGTCGGCCGTTGCTACATCTCCCCAATCACGTCGCTTTTCGGAGGTCAGTCCGGGGGGTAGGGCATCAGGGGGCTTTCCTCCCTTCCGCTGCAAGAACCCCCTGATGCCCTACCCCCCGGACCGACCTTTGAGGCAATGAGGAATTCCTCGCAATAGCCATCGAAGGGCAATGCAGATCAGGCGCGAAGGCGAGACAAGGGGACGCCTGCGGACCATCAGGACGAACCTCTAGCACCGGTGAGGGCCTGAGGGCTTAGGGGTGTAGGGGCTTAGGGGGTGATTCCCAGCGTCACAGAGGTGCCAGGCCGCGTGCGAGGTCTCTCCGCTCGGTGAGGGTTCGGCGTGGGGACCTCCAGGGGGTTGGTTGCTGTGGATGGGAGGATAGCCCCCTGGGGGCCCCGCGTCGGACCCCCTACAGACTACGGTCATCCAGCCTGGAATCAGGAACCTGCGGACCATCCGGCCGGACCTCAGCAAGTAGACGGATATCAGTTCAGGACCCAGGCCCCAAGCCCTCAAAGACCGGCCGGACAGAGTTCGGACACCTCAACCCCTCCGCCCTACTCGTAGCGGAGGGCGGTAGCTGGAAGGATCGTGGCGGCGCGGCGGGCGGGGACCCAGCAGGCCACGACCGTGACCGTCAGGGAGAAGAGAGCCACCGCCAGAATGTCCCGCAGCTCGATCCGGAATGGCACCGAGCTGATGAAGTAGATGGCTGCCAGCTCCGGCTCGAACCGGATCAACTCGAAATGCGTCAGGACCCAGGACGCCAAGGCGCCGAGGCCGATCCCAGCCAGTGTACCCACGGCTCCCAAGCCCAAGCCGTAGAGCAAGAACACCGAGCGCAGATCCCCTGGAGACAGGCCGATCGCCGCCAGCGAACCGATGTCCCGCATCTTCTCGCGCACCAGGACAACCAGGCTGGACGCGACATTGAAGGTGGAGACCAGGACAATCAGCCCGAGCACGAAGAACAGAGCGATCTGCTGCACCTTGAGAGCCGTGAACAGCTCCCGGTTCAGATCTCGCCAGTGGGTCACGAGATACTCCGACTCCAGAACAGCCCTGACCTCGTTCGCGACCACATCGGCCCGATCCGGGTCCTCCAATGCGATCTCGACCAGCGAAGATCCGGCCTCACCGCCCGCCAGTCGAATCAGCTCGTCGCGGTCGGTCACCACCCAGGCCTGATCGAACTCCGAGAATCCGGTGGTGAAAGTGCCGGCCAGCTCCACACTTCGGTAGCGAAAGCGCGGTTGGCCCTGGTGGAGGCCGAGCACCATCAGGCGGAGGGTCTCCCCGGGCTCTGCGGCCAACCTCTTCGCCAGCTCGCTGCCGAGCACAACCCCCAACCGCCCATCGCGGAGCAGACTCTCGCCGTCACTGAAGTCTGAAACAAATTCGACGACACCGAGATCTAGCAGCGTCGTGGATTGATCGACACCTCGCAGAGTGACCTCCAGACCGTCGAGCGCACGGCCACCCACCAAAGCGCCTTGGCCATAGACCACTGTTCGCACGTCGGTGACGCCTGGCAGGGCGGCCAGAGCCATCCGATCGTCCTCCTCCAGCGTCGCATCAGATCCGAACATCGGATAGGCGATGATGGCAGCATTGCCACGCACCAGCTTTCGGCGGAGGTCCTCTCTGTAACCGGTCATCAGCGCCATGGCGATGACCATGGCCGTCACCCCCAGCAAGGTTGCGATCAGGGCCGCGCGAGCCGTTCCGTTCAGCAGCTGGCTCTGTCTGCCGCGTAGGAATCGCCACGCAATCGACCACAGCAGCGAGACCGATGTTCGACCTTTCTGGCTCACCGCTACTGCGCCACTCTCTCGACTACCGATTCCAGGAAGCTGTCGAAGAGCTCTGCTGCATCGTGGGGCCCGGGAGCGGCCTCGGGATGATACTGGGCCGAGAGCACTGGCCGATTCTCGACCGCGAAGGCTTCGACCGTTCCGTCGTTCAGATTGACCTGACTGACGCGACAGTTGCCAGGCAGAGATTCGGGATCAACCGCGAAGCCGTGGTTCTGGCTCGTAATCAGGACGCGGCCGGTCGCCAGGTTCTTGACCGGTTGGTTGCCTCCGTGGTGGCCGAACTTGAGCTTGAAGGTCTGTCCCCCTAACGCCAGACCCAGGAGCTGGTGACCGAGGCAGATCCCGAAAAGCGGCACGCCTGAAGAAACCAAGTCGCGTACATTCTCGATCACTTCTTCGAGCGGCTCGGGATCACCCGGACCGTTGGACAGCAGCACGCCATCGACTCCCAGGTCGAGGCACTGCTGCCAGGGCGTCCGTGCCGGCAGCACGGTGACCCGCGCTCCCCGTCGAACAAGCGATCTCAAGATGTTGCTCTTGACTCCGAAGTCATAGACCGCCAAATGGAAATCGGGCTCCCTGTTTTCGGGCGCCAGCTCGAACCTCTCGCTGCAGGTCACCTCGTCCACCAGCGCCCGACCGGCCATCAGCGGGAACTCCCTCAGCTCGGCGACGAGGGGTTCCACTTCCGAGCGCTCCGAGGTCAAAACACCACGCAGAGCGCCCCGTTCCCGAACTCGGCGAACAATGGCTCTGGTATCTACCCCGTCGATGGCCGGCAGGCGATGGCGTCTGAGATAGGAGACCAGCCCCTCCTCACTACCGTGGCTCGAGGGCCGGGCGGTGAACTGGCGGGCCACGAACCCCTCCACCCAGGGCTGGGCCGATTCGGCCACCGAGCTGTGAACACCGTAGTTGCCGATGTGCGGCAGGGTCATGACGACGATCTGCCCCCGGTAGGAAGGGTCAGTGAGAATCTCCTGATACCCGGTCATGGACGTGTTGAACACCACCTCACCGAAGCTCGTACCTACCCCGACCGCCCGTCCTTCGAAGACCGAACCGTCTTCGAGAACCAGAAGGGCGCTGCTCGAGGGCTTCAACGCGGGTGTTGACTCGCCTGGCTCGGAATCTGGCGATCCAGTACCGAAGCCAAAAGACGAATCTCCTCCATGAGCTCGCTGAATTGATCGGGCAGGAGAGCCTGGTTGCCGTCGGAAAGAGCTTCGTCCGGCTGGTCGTGAACCTCGACCATCAGGCCATCGGCCCCCACTGCGACGGAAGCTCGCGCCAGGGGGATGACCTTGTCACGCTGACCAGCGGCATGGCTCGGGTCGGCGATGATGGGTAGGTGGCAGATTCGCTTCACGGCCGGAATGGCGGCGACATCCAGGGTGTTACGGGTGTGATCCGTAAACGTCCGAATGCCCCTCTCGCACAGGATGACCTGGTCGTTACCCTGATCCAGGATGTACTCGGCGGCCAGCAGCAACTCCGTCACGGTGGCGTTCATTCCCCGCTTCAGCAGGACCGGTCGCCGGCACTGTCCGGCTCGCCGGAGGAGCGTGTAGTTCTGCATGTTGCGAGCCCCGATCTGCACGATATCAGCGTACTCGGCAACATCATCGAGAACATCGATATCCAGAGCCTCGGAAACCACGGGTAGGCCCGTGGCCTCGCGTACTCGCGCCAGAATCTTCAAACCCTCTAGCCCTAGACCTTGGAAGCTGTAAGGGCTCGTGCGCGGCTTGAAAGCACCACCGCGCAAGAGGTGTCCTCCGGAAGCCTTGATGGTCTGGGCGATGCGGAGCGTCTGCTCGTAGCTTTCGACAGAGCAGGGGCCAGCGATGATCAGCAGGTCACGACCGCCGATCTTCACTCCGCCAATATCGAGAACCGTATTCTCCGCCCTAAACTCTCGCGACACCAGCTTATAAGGGTGGCTGACCTGAATGACCTCGAGCACCCCCGGCATGGACTCGAACAGGCCCGGCTCGACGACCCCGATGTTGCCTGTGATGCCGACGGCGGTCCGCTGTGCACCAGCGATGGGATTCGCTTTGAGACCCTTGGATTCGACCCGATGAACCACCCCTTCGATCTCATCGGACGAAGCATCCATGCGCATGACTACAAGCATTGGTTGTCTCTCTGGAGAGGTTTCCGAGCTCCGTTGGTTTCGCGACAGGGCCAGGGACGCGCTATCATAGCAGAGCCAAAGACACCCGAGTTGGTGGAGAATTCCACCATCGAATCGAGGAATGTTGTCAGAGAATAGACAAGGCCAAGGAGAGCGCGCCGACAACGCGGCCCGCGAAAGAAACCATGCATCGACGGTTCACGATTCTGCTCAGCATACTGATGATCGCCATCATGGCGATTCCAGCCGGCGCTTACACGATCTATCTCAAGGACGGCTCGCGCCTGATCGCCAGAGAGAAACACCGCCTCGAGGATGGCAAGGTCATCATCGTTCTGCAGAATGGAACAAGGACCTTCATCGAGGCTTCCGAGATCGACATCACCCGCACCGAGCAAGCCAACCTGGGTGACTACGGCACCGCCCTCGTCCTGGAAGATGGTCAGCTCGTCGAGGCTCAGATCAAACCGACCCAGCAGAAGGCACAGCGCCTCACCGACGTCGCTTCGAAGCCTGAGTCGGGTGCCTTGACCCGCCCGCAGTCCCGACGACAGACCGCCTCTGCACCCGACGCCTCGCAACAACGCAACGAGACGGGCACGGTAGACCTGACCACTTTCCCACGGGCACCCTTCTCCGAGATGGAGATTTCCGCCGAGGCTACTCGTTTTCTGCGCACTCTTGGCGTGGAGAGCGTCCAGATGTACGAGGGCAGCGACGGCACCCGGGCCTTCCTGGAGATCACGACAAACTCCGAAGCGGCGGTATTTCGCACTCTGGATGCGACCGCAGACACCCTGCTCCATCTGATCAATCGATTTCCGGACCGGATCCAGAGCCTCGAAATTCTCATGTTCACTTCGGATCGGGATCGGGCGGGCCAGTTCCACATCACGCGGGAAGTGGCGGTGGCGCTCGCCGACAAAGAGATGGACACTTCCGAATTCTTCATCCAACACGTGCAGTTTTAGCCCGCGCCCACTCTGTGGGCGCTGGGCGTCGGGGTTGAGGAGTCCGGCGACTTCGCGGACCGTTGTCCCATCCTTCCAGAACGACTTTCGACTGGAGCCCTTGCGGGCTCGCGCGGGAGGGGGCAAGCCCCTCCCCTACATTCGGGCGGGCCGCCACCTCGTCACGTCTTCGCGCCGGATCTCCCGTGTACTTCCAAGGCCTTGCCGTGCGCTCGACGAGGCGCCCCACAGTCGAGCCACCCGAACGAACCGCTCGCACCAGTGAAGGCAACAAGGGCTTAGGGTTGTAGGGGCGTAGGGGCATAGGGGCGTAGGGGCATAGGGGCGTAGGGGCATAGGGGCGTAAGGGCGCAGGGGGCTAGGGCTTGAGCCTCTGTTCCCCCAAGCCCTCAAAGAGTGGCCGGAAGCAATGCCCGGCCACTTCACCCCCCACTGCCCCAAGGATCGGCAGGGAGGTACGACCGGACGCCTCAACCCCAGGCCGGGCGGGTGGGGGCCCAGCGCCTGCGAACCACCCGGACGGAGCTCCTGTCGATACTGGCACTGCAGCGTAGGCGGGATGCCTACGAGGGGATCTCGGTCTCGGGCTCCAGGATCCCAATGAAGCGCTCCACGGGCTCACCCACTTGGGCTTGGAAGCGCTGGCGGTAGCTCTCGACCTCACCGATCTGCTCGTCCAGGAAGATCCGCTCGACTCGGAAGAGTGGCACGAACATGGTGGACAGACCCAACGCCTGGTGCTCGTTTCGAGCCACCTGGAACATCCAATCGTCGAAGCTCGTCACGCTCAAGCCCCGCAGCACCAGGCCGCTCGAATCCAGGTCCTGGAGTACTCCCCAGAATTTCTCGGTCGGGTTCACCAGATGGACGATGACGATGGTGTCCTGTTTCAACATGGCTTGTTCGTCCCAGTCGAGAATTTCACTCGGATTTGCCGGTGGATTGCTGCGAGAGCTCCAGAAGAACCCCTCCGGTGCTCTCTGGGTGTACGAACTGCACCCAGCAGCCACTGGCTCCCTTTGTCGGCTCAGGCCTCAGGATTCGGAGACCGGTCTTTCGCAAGGCGGCGTCATCCGCCTTCACGTCGTCGGTCGCCAGACACAAATGGTGTAACCCGGGGCCTCGTTTTGCTAGGAACCTGCCGACCGGCGACTCCTCACTCGTGGACTCGAGCAACTCTATGCGGGCGGCACCGCAGGGGATGAGCGCCACACGGACGCCCTCGTGGGGCACCTCCTCGACGGCCTCGACCTTCAGGCCCAGAGCTTCGTAGAAGACCCGGGCCTCGTCGATCGACCGCACCGCGATGCCTATGTGCTCGATGCCTTCGATCATGAATCAGCCCGCCAGTTTGATTTCGCTCTACTGACGATCACGCAGCAGCTGGCGGGCGATAACCAACCTCTGGATCTCGCTCGTACCTTCGCCAATCGTGCAGATCTTGCAGTCCCGGTAGTATTTCTCGGCCCGGTAGTCCTTGATGAAACCGTACCCGCCGTGAATCTGGACGCCACGCTCAGCGCAGAAAACTGCCGTTTCGCCGGAGTAGAGCTTGGCCTCGGCGGCGAGCCGGGTGACTCGCTTCCCCTGGTCCATCTGAAGAGCGGCAGCCATGGTCAACGCTTCAGCGGCGGCGATGCGTGTTGCCATCTCGGCCAGATGGAAGCGAATAGCTTGAAACTCCGCAATGGGCTTGCCGAACTGCCGGCGCTCCTTGGCATAGGCCAGAGCGGTCTCGTAAGCACCGATTGCCGTGCCCAGCCCGAGGGCAGCGATGGATATTCGACCTCCATCCAGGATCTTCACAGCCTGGATGAAGCCCTCTCCCCGCTCTCCCAGAAGGTGCTCGTCGGAAACGAAGCAGTCCTCCATGATGACTTCCGACGTATCCGAGGCCCTCGTTCCCAGCTTGTTCTCCTTCTTTCCCGGGCGGAAGCCCTTCATCCCCTTCTCCAGCAGGAAGGCCGAGAGATTGTGATGGCGCGGTCCATCCGGATCGGTCACGGCCATGACCACGCAGAAGTCACCTACCGAACCATGGGTGGTGAAGGTCTTGGACCCGTTCAGGACCCAGCCCCCGTCTACCCGTTCGGCCCGGGTCCGCGTCCCCGCGGCATCCGAGCCGGCGTCCGGCTCGGTGAGACTCCAAGCTCCGATCTTCTTGCCACTCGCCAGGGGCACCAGCCACCGCTGTCGCTGCTCCTCGCTGCCGAACTTGTAGATGTGGTTACTGCACAGAGAATTGTGCGCGGCAACACTGAGGCCGATGGCAGGATCGACCTTGGCAATCTCGGTGATCACCAGCACATAGTCCACATACCCCAGGCCCGCACCGCCATACTCCTCGGGGAAGATCACCCCTAGGAATCCAAGCTCTCCGGCCTGGGCGAAAAGCTCGAGCGGAAATGTCTGGTTTTCGTCCAACTCCTCGACCAGGGGATCGATCTCCTTCCTGGCAAAGTCTCGGGCAGCCTCCCGAACAGCCTTCTGCTCAGGAGTCAGTGAAAAGTCGCACAGGCTGGTGGTCGTGGGTTGCTCGCTGGCAATGGTCATGACGTCGTGGATGCTATCGCGCCCACCCGGCGAGGGCAATTGGCCTCGGGCCAAATGGCCCTGGGGGTTGAGGCGCCCGGCTAACCGCCGGGCGTTCCTTGAGGGCATAGGGGCTTAAGGGCGTGGGGGCGCAATGTTCGGATTCTTGCTGTGTCTCAAAAATGGTAGATCGGGCCATAGGTCTCCCTCGTCGGAGGGGCATGGTCGGGTGAGGCCGCAGACTAGGGGGATCCCTGGTCCGATCGGCCGCCTAAACCCCAAGCCCTCAGAGATCGGCCGGAAGGTACGACCGGACTCCTCAACCCCCGAGCCGCAAAGGTCGGCCGGAGGCGCGACGGACGATTCAACCCCTAATTCGCTGCGCGGACGATGTCGATGCCAGTGTAGTAGTGGCGGAGAATGTCCTGGTAAGAGTGGCCGCGAATCGCCATGCCGAAAGCTCCGATCTGACACATCCCGACTCCATGCCCCCAGCCCCGCCCCGTGAAGAGCCATCCGGGCGATTTGTCGGGAGGAGTCAGGCGTTTCGCGGTGAACAGGGTATCTGGCACATCCAGTGTCCAGCGCACTGCCAGGCCTTCGACCACCTCAGAGCGACCAGCGTCGCCCAGCACCTTCATCTTGCCCACTCTGCCCGAGACTCCCCGCTCGAGAATCTCGATGCCCTGAAACCCTAGTCCGGGGTAGCGATCGTTGACCATTTCGGCAAGCTGCCGATCGCTGCGGAATCGGGTCCAAGAGCTGCGCTTGCTGCTGCGATCGTAGGTCGCCCCGGCCGTCTCGACCTGGTGCACCAGAGCCAACAACTGATCGTTGTGGAGGAAGAGCTCCATCCAATCCCCAGCCAGCAAAGCCAGCGACGAGCCGACCGTCCGCGAGCCCACCTGGCGGAAGGTCGCCAGCCGATCGCCGACGGCAAAGGAGGCATTTTCCTCCGCCAGTCGGACCTGTAGCTGCCCGGTTTCGAGACCGAGGTATCGTGCTTCCATCACCTCCACCACGCGTAGGTAAACGGCCAGCCCGTACAGCGTCTCATCGATCTCTGCCGCGTTGAGGGGCTCGTTGAGATCTCCGGCCAGTAGTCCGCTCTTCATCAGATAGGCGGCCAGCTGCAGGTCCTGCTCAGACCAGTCCGCCGGCGGATCGTCCAACAAGTAGGGAAGGTCCTCTGGCGAGACGAACAGGCGCGCATCCAGGGCCAGGTCGAAGATGGAAGCGATGAAGCGCTGCACCTCCTGTCGCTCCAGGGAAGCCAGGCGATCGCGTGGGATCGGCAGCCCTGCCAGCAGAGCCAGATGCTCGAGGCGGGCACCGACGACTGCGGCCGTAAGCCTGGCTCCGCTGGGTGGCATCAGCTGATCCAGGAGCCCGGAGGGGAACTCCGTACCCCTCGGCAGCCGGGAGGGAATCCGGTCCACTCCGGCCTCCAGGCAGGTCACGCCTTTCAAGTAGGGCGCGTCCTTCTGGGGGAAGATGAGGTTCACGTTCTCGGTGTGTCCACCGCAGGTGGAGCTATAGAGTGCCTCGACCAACTCCTCCTGCCAGACCAGCACCTCCCCAGAGGTCTCGGCGATGGCCCGATCTGTGAGTGGGTGCTCGACGGACATTCCGCCATAGACCTGGCATCGGGGCGTGGCACAGATGTCGTAGCCCTCGGTCCGGAACTCGCCGAGGTTCTTCAGGGTATAAGTTCGGGCCGCCACCGCCTGAGCCTTGAGGGCCTCGATCTGCCCATACTCCCCAGGGCCCATCTCCCTGGGCACGACGCCTCTGAGATACTCCTCCACAGGAAGCTCGTTGATGACGTTGAGCAGCCCTCGATCGTTCAGGTAGACGAGGAGATCGCCGCGATACCGTGCGCTCTGAAATCGGATCCCATTGCCCGATCCGCTGCGCACAGTCAACCAACGGCCAGGTGAGTGATAGGTCTTTTCGCCCAGGGCAATCTGCAGCTCGGCGGAGTCCCACTCGGCCTGCTCGCTGACGATCCAGGCGCCGCTGAGCCCGGCGGCCACCAATCTGCCTTGCCCGGCTACCGCCTCTTCGCGGGTCGAAAATCTCCCGACCCTAACCCGGTAGAGGTCGATGCCGGCATCGAAGACTACGTCGGCAGGCATGCCGAACCGGCTGCCAAGCTGAGACGCCAACCCATTGGCCTGGGACTCGTCCTTTAGCGCGGCCGCCTGCAGGCGATAGACGGCGGGCGTCTTGACCTCGACTCCGGGCTCTACCCGCAACGACCTCACTTGAGCCACGACTCGACCATTGGACTCGGCGATCAGATCACCATCACAACAGGGAAGTACCAGCTCCTCGAGATCGGTCGCCAGCCCAACCCGCAGTCGGCTGGGAATCGACAACCGCAGACTCTTCTCCGCCGCGTGCCTGGCTGCCGTTTCGTGGCCGCGACTAACGGCAGCCACCTCACCATCCGCTGCCATGAGGCTTCGCGGACCGCCAGGGCTGACACCCATCCACAGCGCTTCGCAAAGAACGAGCGCCAAAAAAGGAGGTCGCAGTTTCGGGCGAAGAGAGCTCAATCGGAACGCTCCAGTACCGCCTCGCTCCGCACCAAGCTCACGAGAGAAGCGGAGAAACCGACGGCGACCACGCTGCCGACGATCATCTCGAGACCACTGAGGCCCAATTGGACAACCGTGCCTGCCCAGGCTCCAACCCCCGTTTCAGGCAAGAACAGTCCCGCAAGCACCGACAGAATCGAGACTCCGACTCCGAGAAAGATAGCCAGCACGAGCGCGACGAGGAAGATGAGCGTCACGGCGCCCAGCCGTCGCCCCACCAGGTTCAGGGATCGACGCAGTGCAAGTCCGACTCTCGAGTCCTCTCGGGCCAGGTCGACCTGCGCCAGGTTGGTCCACAGGACCAACAGGATCGCACCGAAGGCGAGCGGGATGGAGCTGCCACAGCCAATCCCGAAGGCAGCGGCCGCTCCCCACTGCTCGCCACCAAGCACCGTCAGACCGAACACCACCACCACCACGAGTACCCAGAGCATCCCGATCGCAGCCATCAAATTGAGTAACCAGAAGTATCTCCACAGAAACCGCCCGCCCCATCCCCGCAGGTCCCGGCCGCTGAAGGTCCGGAACCACT
>Ga0316194_10002192_pt1 | contig 13637 bp, 8 predicted proteins | sample CroRivsedime1_MG_FD_204936 | JGI IMG/M metagenome (GOLD analysis project Ga0316194, IMG submission 204936) | Coastal sediment microbial communities from Maine, United States - Cross River sediment 1 | ecosystem: Environmental > Aquatic > Marine > Coastal > Sediment | place: USA: Maine...
ACCAACGCCATCATCCTCACCGATACGGCTGACCGTCTGCAGGATTTCCGCAAGGTCATTAACCAGCTCGATATCCCTGTCAAGCAGGTGCTGATCGAAGCGCGGATCGTGACGGCCAGCGATGACTTCTCCGAGGATCTGGGTATCCGCTGGGGCTTCGCCGACCTGGATCAGCAGTCCAGCACACGCTTCAGAAAGGCTGGCGGCTCGCTGACCACCCTGAACGATCTGCAGGACATCATCGGCTCCGGCGGTATCGGTGACATCACTTCCCCTGATAACCTGGTCGTCGACCTTGGTGTAGCCAAGGAGGGCGCTAGCTCCTTCGGTGTGGGTGTGACCGGTGCCGGCTACCTGCTCGACCTGGAGCTGTCCGCTCTGGCGGCAGACGGCCATGCGGAAGTGGTTGCCCGTCCGAAGGTGATCACCGCAGACAAGAATCCGGCCCTGATCGAGTCCGGTACGGAGATTCCGTATCAGGAAGCGACCAGTTCGGGCGCCACGTCCACCTCCTTCAAGGATGCGACCCTGGCCCTTGAGGTGACCCCGCAGATCACGCCCGATGATCGGATCATCATGGAGCTGAACGTGAAGCAGGATACGGTGGGTGCGATCTTCAACGGCGTGCCGTCCATCGACACCAACCAGATCGAGACCCAGGTGCTCGTGGATAACGGCCAGACGGTCGTGCTCGGTGGCATCTTCAGCACCGATAAGCAGTTCTCCACCACCAAGACCCCGTTCCTCGGCGATCTGCCCTACGCGGGTCGTCTGTTCCGGCGTACGGAGCAGAAGGACAACAAGACGGAGCTGTTGATCTTCATCACCCCGAGGATCATTCAGGAGAGCCTGACCTCGCTGTAAGCCTGGTCCGGATCGACTACACTAAGCGGCGCCCGACGGGCGCCGTTTTTTTTGTGCGCCTGTTGGCCGCCCTGGAAGTAAATGGATTGCCCGGCGCCGCGCGATGAGCAAGCAGAACGTCATTTTGGTTGGCCTGATGGCGGTGGGAAAGAGCACCGTCGGGCGCCTGCTTGCGCAACAGCTCGGCTACACTTTCTATGATACGGACCACGTGATCGAAGAGCGCGCGGGCGCGGATGTGGCCTGGATCTTCGATGTGGAAGGTGAGGCTGGTTTCAGGGAGCGGGAAACGCAGGTGATTGATGAGCTCACCCAGCTTGATGGCGTGGTGATTGCCACCGGCGGCGGTGCTGTGCTCAGCGCCTGTAACAGGAAGATGCTGGGCGCGAGGGGATGCGTGGTGCATCTCGACAGCCCGTTGGATCGATTGTTGGAACGAACCCAGAAAGACAAGAAGCGTCCATTGCTGCAGAAAGGCAACCCGGAAGAGACACTGTCCCGACTGAAGATGGAACGGGAGCCGCTCTATGCCGAGGTGGCCGACTATCGTTTCGTTACGGACCGGCAGGGTGCCAAGGCGCTGGCCAGAAGCATCGCCGAAGCGCTCGCTGCGGATGGCATAGTATGAGCGTCGAGCAGCAACTCACCGTCGCCCTGGCAGAGCGGAGCTATCCGATTTACATCGGCACCGCGCTGCTCGAGGATCCCGTCCTGCTCGGTCGCCATATCGCAGGCAGCCAGGTGGCGGTGATCACCAACGAAGTACTTGCTCAAATTGCCCTGCCTCGGCTGCTTGAGACGCTGGCAGGCTGCAATGCGCGAGTAAGCGTATTCACCCTGCCCGACGGTGAAGGTGAGAAGAACCTCGACAACTATGCCGCCATCATGGATCACCTGATTGCCGAGCGGCATAACCGCACGACGACGCTCATAGCACTCGGCGGCGGCGTGGTGGGCGACATCACCGGCTTTGCGGCGGCCACCTATCAGCGTGGGGTCAACTTCATCCAGGTGCCGACCACACTGCTGGCGCAGGTGGACTCCTCCGTAGGGGGCAAGACAGCGGTGAATCATCCGTCCGGTAAGAACATGATCGGTGCCTTCCATCAGCCGGTGGCAGTGCTGGCGGACATGGGGCTGCTCAGCACACTGCCGGCCAGAGAGTATGCGGCCGGTGTGGCCGAGGTGGTCAAGTACGGCGTGATTGCCGAAGGGGAATTCTTCAGCTGGCTGGAGGAGAACGCCGAGCGGTTGAGCGCTCAGGAGCCGGAAGTGCTCAGCCATGCCGTCGCCGTCTCCTGCCAGGCTAAGGCCGACGTGGTGGCGGACGATGAGCGGGAGTCCGGACGTCGCGCGATACTCAATTTCGGCCATACCTTCGGCCATGCCATCGAGGCCCTGACCGGGTACACGGAATTCCTGCACGGTGAAGCGGTGGCCATCGGCATGGTTCAGGCTGCGGACCTGTCCGCCCGGCTGGGCCTGCTGTCCTGGCAGGATGCCCGCCGCTTGCGCACATTGCTGGCATGCTTCGGTCTGCCTGTGCTTCCTCCGCCTCTGAAGGCCGAGGCGATGCTGGATGCCATGGGCATGGACAAGAAGGTGGTGGATGGCACCTTGAGACTCATTCTTGCCCGATCGCTGGGCGACGCCTTTGTTTCCAGCGACGTGCCCGCCGATGCGCTCATGGCCACCCTGACTGCGGGGGAGGTGCTTTGTGATGGCTGAGGCGCAGGACAGCGAGCGGACATTCCTGGGCCTGACCCACAACCCGTTCGTGGAGCCCCAGCGGGGTTTTTTCGAGCGCGGTGGCCGCAAGACTCATCTCGAGCAGCTCCGGCATCTGTCCGAGTGGTCGAGGCGCGTGCTGCTGGTGACGGGTGCAGAGGGCGTCGGCAAGACCACGCTCTATCGGGAGCTGGCTGCCACGCTGGAGCCCCGGGTCAAAGCGGCCCGCATCAATGGCAGCCTGGTGAATACCGGCTTCGAGGTGCTGTCCGCGACTGCGCAGGGTTTCGGGCTCGCCAGCCCACCGGATGCCAATACGCAGTCCCTGCGCATGGATCTGGTCGGGCACGTCGAAGAGCAGACGGCTGCCGACCGGCTCTGTCTGGCGCTGGTGGACGACGCCCATCTGCTCGACAACAAGGCGCTGGACTCCCTGATTGCGCTCGCGCACGAATCCGGGCTGCATCTGGTGTTCTTCGGCGAAGTACGCATGGTGCCCATGATCGAGCGGGCTGCGAGCGCCAAAGGCGTAGGTTGGCAGGAGATCCGGCTGACCGGCTACGGCGAGGCGGACGCCCGGGATTATCTCGAATGGCGTTTCAGTCAGGCGAAGTATCGGGGCCGGATCCCTTTTACCGACAATCAGGTCAAAGACCTGGTGAAGCTCTCCGAGGGGCTGCCGGGCCGGATCAACCAGATGGCCAACGTGTTGCTGGTCAAGCTGGAAACCGGCGAAGGTACGCCCGCCGGGAAAGGCTTCCCGCGACTGCATGCCGCGCTGCTCACCCTGCTGATCGTTGTGGTCGGCCTGCTTTACCTGCTGGTTGGCGAGGGGGGGTCAGATGACTCAGAAGCGCCTATGGCTGCAACTGACGCGTTCGAGGCCGAATCGCTGGCGGGTGTGAATGATCTATCCGGGACGAGCGAAGAGGCTGTGGCAGTTGATCTGTATGCCACGGGAGAGTCGATGGTCGCCGGGGAATCCGCGGTTGCTGACGAGCCGACCGCGGCTGATACCACGTTGACCGATGAAGCCGATGGTCTGCCGCTCGAAGAGGATGCCGCCGCCACGCAGATGACTTCGATCGATACCGCGGTGCCCGACACCGAAGCGTCGGAACCCAACGTGCAGGAACCCAACGTGCAGGAAGCCAACGTGCAGGAAGCCAACGCGCCGGATGCTGATCCGGCGCCGGCGGACGCGCTGCCTGTTCCTGCTGAGCCGGAGCCGATCGTGGCCGAAGCGACAACGCCCGAACGCCAGATCGAGCCTCAGGTCACTACCACCCCCGTGGTCGTCGAGACACCGACGGAACAGGCACCACAGACCGTCGCCGAGCTACCCCCAGGTGCGAAAGATACGGGCTGGCTGCTCGAGCAGGATCCGGATTATTTCACCCTGCAGCTGGTGACCGTTTCTTCGCCCGACAGCGCCAGTGCCTTCGTGGCGCGGCAGCAGGAGCCCGGCGAGTTCACTGTCTATCAGCTGCAGCGCGATGGCCGCATCCTGCACGTGGTGCTCTATGGGCTGTTCAGCTCGCGCAGCGCCGCTGAGGCGGCTGCAGACAGCCTCCCGGCTGAAGTGGGCAGTGTGCAGCCCTGGATCCGTCCTGTTGGCCAGGTTCAGGCTGCAGCACGGCTCTCCACGCTTCAGTAATCTCCGCTTTGTGACCTTCATCCCGGTGGCCGACGCAGCAATAGGCTAGCGTGCGGGTGATCCTGGTGGTCGGTCCTGACCGGCCCCGGTGAATATGGATTGCACCGGCCGTGCAGGCAAAAGGAGGTGTGCGATGAGGTCTCTGATAATTCTTCTACTGTTTGGGCTCACGCTGGCCGGCTGTGCTGGTCGACCGTCAATGAGCGAAAATCAATGTGCCGTAGGCGACTGGCAGACCGTCGGCTATCGGGATGGTGTGAACGGCAAACGCAGCACCGCGCTGCTGACGCATCAGGACGCCTGTATGGAACACGGCGTCGCTCCGGACCGCGCCTCCTACATGCTCGGTTGGCAGGAGGGCGCCCAGGACTACTGTCAGCCAAACAACGGCTTCTACATCGGCGAGCGTGGCTGGTCGCACAACAATATCTGCCCGCAGGAGCTTCGTGGCGGCTTCCTGACCGCATACCAGGAAGGCCAACGCCTTTATCAGGCGCGGCTGGTTGTTTCGAATCTCGAGTGGGAAATCGATCAGAAGACCGATCGTCTGGAAGCCATCAAGTCAGAAATCATCTCCACCGGCGCGTCTCAGCTGAATGGTGAGCTGAGCATCGAAGAGCGTGTGCAGCTCGGTGCCCGGGTGCAACGACTCCTGGACGAGCAGGCCCGGCTGAAAAAAGAGCTGCCGGATCTGGAGGCGGAACTCGCCATCAAGACGCGCGAGCTCGACCAGCTGAACCGGACCGTGGCTCTGACACCGCAGCGATAGCGTGCTGAGCGAAGGGATAGGAGAACGACATGTGGAAACTGATTGCCTCGATCGCATTGCTCGCTGCTGCCTCAACGGCCACAGCCAGATCTCCCGCAGAAGGGAACCACCAGATCGTTGACGGCAGCGACCCCGCGGCCCTGGTCGACATCATCCAGGACCTCGGCTATCGGGCGACGCTGGAAGTGGACGGCGAGGGCGACCCGTTGATCCGGTCCAGCGTTGGCGGCACCCAGTTCGCGCTGGTCTTCTACGGCTGCTCCGAGCTGCACGACGGCTGCCAGATCCTGCTCTTCAAGGCCGGCTACGAGCTGAACGACAAGGTCGGCATGGACGTGATCAATCAGTGGAACGCGACCCGGCTCTTTGGTCGTGCCTATCTGGACGACGTCAGCGATCCGTGGATCGAGCTGGTGCTGAACATGCAGGGCGGCGTGACCCGTACCCAGTTCGAGAAGACGTTCGAATGGTGGGAAACGTCCGTGGGTGAGTTCGAAGATGAGATCGGAGTTTGAGCTCAGCGTCGGCGTCTAGAGACGCCGACTCCGTGCCGGGCTAAGGCAGCTGGGTGCTGCCCATCAGGAAGCGATCGATTTCCCGGGCTGCCTCCCGACCTTCGTTGATCGCGCGGACCACCAGCGATTGCCCTCGGCGACAGTCACCGGCCACGAACACTTTCTCCGCATCGGTGCTGTAAACGCCGTATTCCGCCTTGTAGTTGGAGCGCTCGTCATAGTCGATGTTGAGCGCGTCGGATACCGCATGCTCCGGGCCTAAGAATCCCATCGCCAGGAAGACCAGGTCTGCCGGCCACTCCCGTTCGCTGCCCGGCACGTTCTCGAACTTGCCGTCCTTCATTTCCACGTCCACCGTGCGAACCGCCTTGAGGTTGCCGGCATCATCGCCGACGAACTCTGTCGAGGAGATGGAGTAGGTGCGCGGGTCATCGCCGAATACCTGTGCTGCCTCCTCGTGGCCGTAATCGGTTCTGAGGATCTTCGGCCAGGTGGGCCAGGGATTGTTCGGCGCTCTGTCGTCCGGAGGCTGTGGGAACAGCTCGAAGTTCACCAGGCTCTCGCAGCCGTGTCGTAGCGAGGTGCCGATGCAGTCCGTGCCGGTGTCGCCGCCGCCGATCACGATCACGTGCTTGTCCTTGGCGGAGATGTATTCGCCGTCTTCGTGGCTGCTGTCGAGCAGGCTCTTCGTATTCGCGGTGAGAAACTCCATGGCGAAGTGCACGCCGTTGAGCTCGCGGCCGGGAATGGGCAGATCCCGCGGCACGGTCGCGCCGGTTGCCAGCAGCACGGCGTCGTTTTCCGCGTGCAGAGCGCGCCCGTCCACCGATCCGTCACTGCCGTCGCCGACCGCAGTGCTGGTGACGAAAGTGATGCCTTCCTCTCGCAGCAGGCCCACCCGTCGCTCAACCACTTCCGATTTGTCGAGCTTCATGTTCGGAATGCCGTACATGAGCAGGCCGCCGATCCGATCAGCGCGCTCGTAGACGGTCACCGAATGGCCGGCCTTGTTCAGCTGATCGGCCGCGGCGAGACCAGCCGGCCCTGAACCGACGATGGCGATCTTCTTGCCGGTACGCACGGTCGGCGGGTTCGGTTGAATCCAGCCTTCCGCATAGCCTCGATCGACGATCGCCATCTCGATGTTCTTGATGGTCACCGCGGGGCTGGTGATACCGAGCACACAGGCGCCCTCGCAGGGTGCGGGGCAAACGCGGCCGGTGAATTCGGGGAAGTTGTTGGTCTTGTGCAGCCTGTCCAGCGCTTCCCGCCACTGACCGCGGTAGACCAGATCGTTCCATTCTGGAATCAGGTTGTGGATCGGGCAGCCTTCGTCGGATTGACAGAAGGGCACACCGCAATCCATGCAGCGGGCACCCTGAGTGGTCAGCCGCTCCACGTCGTGCTCGGTGTAGATCTCCTTGAAGTCCAACAGGCGAGCGCCAGCATCCCGGTAAGGCGCCGGGTTGCGATCGAACTCCATGAATCCCGTTACTTTTCCCATCGTTACTTCCGCTTAACCCGCGCTGACGGCCGTACGCCGCGATTCCAGAACCCGCTTGTAGTCAGTGGGCATCACCTTGATGAACTGGCCCAGGCTCTGCTCCCAGTTCTCGAGCACACGCCGCGCCACGGGCGAGTCCGTGTAGTTGTAGTGCTTCTCGATCAGCGCCTTGAGCTCCGCAATGTCTTCGTCCGCCACCATGGCTTCGAGCTCGACCATTTCCATATTGCACTGTCGGGCAAAGGCATTCTGCGGATCCCACACATAGGCGATACCGCCGGACATGCCGGCGGCGAAGTTCCTGCCGGTGGGGCCGAGAATGACGGCCCGGCCGCCGGTCATGTACTCGAGGCCGTGATCGCCGACGCCTTCCACCACCGCGGAAGCGCCAGAGTTGCGCACGCAGAAACGTTCCGCTGCCACGCCGCGGAAGTAGCACTCGCCGCTGGTGGCGCCGTAAAGCACGACGTTGCCGATCAGAATGTTTTCTTCCGCTTTGAAAGAGCTCTCTTTCGGCGGGTAGATGACGATGCGGCCGCCGGAGAGTCCCTTGCCGACGAAGTCGTTTGCGTCGCCTTCCACCTCGAGCGTTACGCCCTTGGCCAGCCAGGCGCCGAAGCTCTGACCAGCGGAGCCATGGAATTTGAAGTGCAGAGTCTCGTCCGGGAGCATGTCCGGACCCACCTCACGAATGATCAGGTTGGAGAGCATGGCGCCCACCACTCGATTCGTGTTCACGATCGTCAGCTCGTCGTAGAGCTTCTCGCCGCTCCTGATTGCCGGCAGCGCCAGCTCCATCAGCTCGTTGTCGATGGCCCGGTCGAGCTGGTGATCCTGCTCGTGGATGGCGTAGCTGCCGAGGAACTCCGGAGGTTCTTCTGCCGGCGTCAGCAGGCCCGTGAGATCGAGCCCCTTCGCCTTCCAGTGATCGACGGCGGCATCCACATGCAGGGCGTCTACCCGGCCGACCATTTCATTGACTGTTTTGAAGCCGAGCTCGGCCATGATCAGGCGCAGCTCCCTGGCGACCATGAACAGGTAGTTCACCACGTGCTCGGGAGAGCCGGCGAACTTCTTGCGCAGCTCCGGATCCTGGGTCGCAATGCCGACCGGACAGGTGTTCAGGTGGCACTTGCGCATCATGATGCAGCCGAGCGCAATGAGCGGTGCGGTCGCGAAGCCGAACTCTTCCGCACCGAGGAGCGCGGCGATGGCCACGTCCCGGCCGGTTTTGATCTGGCCGTCCGTCTGCAGCACCACCCGCGAGCGCAGGTTGTTCAGCACCAGGGTCTGATGGGTCTCGGCGATGCCGAGTTCCCAGGGCACCCCGGCGTGCTTGATCGAGGTGAGTGGCGATGCGCCTGTGCCACCGGTATCGCCGGCGATCACCAGATGGTCTGCCCGGGCCTTGGTCACCCCTGCGGCCACGGTGCCGACACCGATCTCCGCCCCCAGCTTCACGCTGATGCGCGCCTTGGGATTGGCGTTCTTCAGATCGTGGATCAGCTGCGCCATGTCCTCGATGGAATAGATGTCGTGGTGTGGCGGCGGGCTGATGAGACCCACGCCCGGCGTCGAGTGGCGAATGCTGGCAATCACGTCATCCACCTTGTGGCCAGGCAACTCGCCGCCCTCGCCGGGCTTGGCGCCCTGGATGATCTTGATCTGGATCTCGTCCGAGTTGGTCAGATAGTTGATCGTGACCCCGAACCGGCCGCTGGCCACCTGCTTGATGGCGCTGCGCTTGGAATCTCCATTGGCAAGCGGGATGAAGCGGCTCGGATCTTCCCCACCTTCGCCCGTATTGGACTTGCCGCCCAGCCGGTTCATGGCGATGGCGAGCGACTCGTGGGCTTCTGCGCTGATGGAGCCGAAGCTCATGGCACCGGTGGCGAAGCGTTTGACGATCTCCTTTTCGGTCTCGACGTCCTCGAGGGGAATCGGGCCGCCGTTGGCGCCCGTTTTAAAGGTGAGCAGGCCACGCAGCATGCTCTTCCGGGTGGATTCTTCGTTGCTGTGCTTCGAGAAGCGCCAGTAGGCGTCTTCGCTGTTGGTGCGCGAGGCCACCTGCAGATCGGCAATGGCCTGTGGATCCCACATGTGGGTGTCACCGTGCCGGCGCCAGTGGAAGTCACCCGGATTCGGCAGCACGGCCACGTTCGCGGATCGGCTCGGATAGCCAAGCTGGTGGCGGCGCTGCATTTCTTCGGCCAGCACGTCCAGATTGACGCCCTGCACCCGGGACGCAGTGCCGACGAAGGCGCGCTCGATCACGTCTTCGGCGAGACCAACGGCCTCGAAGATCTGTGCGCCTTTGTAGGACTGGAGGGTGGAGATGCCCATCTTCGCCATGACCTTGAGCATGCCTTTGGCGACACCCTTGCGGTAGGCGGCGACCACATCGTCGTCGGACTGGATGTGCGAGGCGCCGTCCAGATTGCCCTTGCGCCTGGAGTCCCAGAGGGCTTCGAAGGCGAGATAGGGGTTGATGGCGTCGGCGCCGTAACCCACCAGCAGACAGTGATGATGCACCTCCCGCGCCTCACCAGACTCGAGGATGAGGCCGATGCGGGTCCGGGATTCTTCCCGGATCAGATGATGGTGGACGGTGCCCACGGCCAGCAGGGAGCTGATCGGCACATGGTCCACATCAAGATTCCGGTCGGAGAGCACCACCAGCGAGTAGCCTTCGGCGATGGCCTCGGAGGCTTGTGCGCAGATGCGATCCAGAGCAGCCACGAGGCCATCCCGACCGGAATTTGCCGGGAAGGTGATGTCGATCTCCCTGCTCTTCCAGCCCCGATGATCCATGTGCTTGAGCGCGGCCAGCTCTTCGTTGGACAGGATAGGGTGCGGGACACGCAGTCGGTGGGCATGCTGCTCGGTGGTCTCGAGCAGGTTCTGCTCCGGACCGATGTAGCAGTTCAGCGCCATGATCACCTCTTCACGGATGGAGTCGATGGCCGGGTTGGTCACCTGTGCGAAGCGCTGCTTGAAGTAGTCGTAGATCATGCGCGGTTTTTCGCTCATGACCGCGAGTGCGGCGTCATTACCCATGGAGCCCAGCGGGTCCCTGAGCTCGGTGACCAGCGGCTGCAGCATGATCTGCATGGTTTCCACGGTGTAGCCGAAGGCCTGCATGCGCGGCGTCAGGGTTTCCGGGTTGAAGCCGTGCGATTCCTGATCGGTGTTCAGTTCGGAAAGATCGATGCGCTGAGCGTCGAGCCAGTCCTTGTAGGGGTGGGCTGCCGCCCACTCCTGCTTGATCTCTTCGTCCGGGATCATCCGGCCTGCTTCGAAGTCGATCAGGAAGATCCGACCTGGCTGTAACCGACCTTTTTCGATCACGGTGGCTGGGTCCACGTGCACCACGCCTACTTCCGAGGCCATGATGCATTTGTCGTCGTTGGTAATGTAGTAGCGGGAAGGCCGCAGGCCGTTGCGATCGAGCACGGCGCCAATATAGGTGCCGTCGGTGAAGGCGATGGATGCCGGGCCGTCCCAGGGCTCCATCAGGCAGGAGTTGTACTCGTAAAACGACCGCTTCGCCTCATCCATATAGGGATGCTGTTGCCAGGCCTCCGGAATCATCATGAGCACGGCTTCCTGCAGCTTGCGGCCGTTCATGAGCAGGAATTCGAGCACGTTGTCGAAGGTGCCCGAGTCGGAGCAGTCTTCCTCGATGATGGGGAAGAGTTTTTTCAGATCATCACCGAACAGCTCGGAGTTGAGCGTGCCTTGACGCGCGTTCATGGAATTCTTGTTGCCGAGCAGCGTGTTGATTTCGCCGTTGTGACTCATGAAGCGGTTCGGCTGCGCCCGGTCCCAGCTCGGGAAGGTGTTGGTGGAGAACCGGGAATGGACCATGGCCAGGTGAGACTCGAAGTCCCTGTCCTGCAGGTCCTGGTAGAACATAGGTACCTGGTCCGGGGTGAGCATGCCCTTATAGATGATCACCTTGGAAGACAGACTGCAGACATAAAACGCCTTCCGCTCGGCCAGGCTGTGATCGCCTCGAAGCCGGTGAGTGGCGTGTTTGCGGATCAGGTAGAGCTTGCGTTCGAAGTCGTCGCCGCTGGCCCCCTCAGCGCCAATGAAGAGCTGAGCAAAGACAGGCATCGCGGCCCTGGCCGCGTTGCCGATGCCGGCCCCATCCGGATGCACAGGCAGGCCGCGCCAGCCGAGAAGCTTCTGGCCAGTTGCTTCGATCTCTGCTTCGAGCACGGAGATGCAGTGAGCACGGGCTTGATCGTTGATTGGCAGAAACACATTGCCGACGCCGAACTCGCCTGCCGCGGGCAGGGTGATGCCCAGAGCCGTTTGAGCCACTTTCGCGAGGAACTTATGTGGCAGACCGACCAGAATGCCGGCCCCGTCGCCTGTGTTCTTCTCGTAGCCCACACCGCCGCGATGCTCCATGCAGCAGTTCATGTTCAGGGCGTCTTCGATGATCGAGCGGCTGGGCCGGCCTTTGATGTCGCAGATGAAGCCGACGCCGCAGCTGTCTTTCTCGTTGGCCGGGTCGTACAACCCCTGTTTAGCGGGAAACGCCGTCAGGGATTCGGTTACCCGGGACGCACTCTGGTTGCCAGGCGCGCTCTGGTTCATGCCGTTCTCAATCATCTCTCTTTCCAACTGGCTGACGGACCATACCGGTCCGCGGCAGGGTGAATTCGTCCCGAAATTCACCCGTAAAGCAGGCACGAAGATAGCCGTCTGCTCGCGAAAACCGAGCTTCAGATGGCGTTGGGTAAAGTCCGTCGGGCCAGGTCAGCAAAAGCGCTAACTTATTGTTTTTATTATTTTTATTCTGCCGCGAAACGACGGACGGACGATGCTATTTTCGCGCGAGGGACGGAACATCTCAAAAATGGGGCTGTGAATCAAGTTTGGGGAGATCCTTGGAGATTGAGAATCTTCGGGCAAATTGGGCATAGGGGCTCCAAGCGGCGGGAGTGCAAAGTGATTTTCAGCGCATCGCTCAGCGGCTCCGCCGTGCCCTCAGTTGGCGAACAAGCCTGCCTGCGGCAGTCTTTTCGCCGCCCTCGGCTTCGCGACACTGCCCTGAAAATCACTTTGCGCTCCCGCCGCCTCAAGCGCGCAGATACAAACGCACAACGATCTCTCGAGCCGAGGGTTTCGCGGGCTTGATTCACGCCTGGTGGGTAGCGGGTTAGCGCCCAGCGGGTGGAGAGGGTGTGCCGCGGATGGTGAATTGTGGGAGGAGAGGGGGTAAGAGAGGTGGGTGGAGAGTGCATTGTGGTTTGGCCGCGGCTGCCCGGGGCCATGGAGGGTGGCGTCAGTCGGGAAGTGGGTCGGAGTGGGTAACGGTGCGTTTAGCAGTCCGGTGGGTCTGGAAGTTCACCGGAACGAAGGATTCACCCAACCACCCGATAACGCCGATTACGTAACCACCGAATAGACCAGGCTCTGCGTTGCTTGGAATGGCCTCGAATGCGCTGAAGCAACAAGTATTTTCAAGTGCGTGTCGCGAAGCCGAGGTCCGCCTACTTCGTAGGCGGGGGCGGCGAAAAGACTGCCGGAGGCAGGCTTGTTCGCCAACCGAGGGCACGGCGGAGCCGCTGAGCGAGCACCTGAAAATACTTGTTGCTTCAGCGCGCCTGATCCCCGCCCCAAAAGCAACCCGGAAACCCGGTCAAACTTGCTGCGAACGAAACCAATCAGCGATCAGCCAGAAACCCGATACCAATACTCATAAGCCACCGAAAACCCAAACTTGGAATAAAGCCCCCGAGCCGCCCCATTCGAAGCCACCATCTGCAGATATGCCGTCTCCGCCCCCCGCGACCGCCCCCAGGCAAGCAGCTCGCCCACCAGAACTTCCGCATGCCCCTGCCCGCGATGCTCCGCATGGGTATAGATGTCAAAGAGGCCCATCAGCCGCTGTTCCAGAACGGCTAAACCGCAGGCCACCGGTCCATCCGCCGAATCGATCACCGCGTAGGCGCATTCGTTCTGGATGCCTTTCAGGATGGCGCCGTGCAGCTGGCTGGCCGTTTCCGGCATCCCGGTGAGGGCAGCGTAGGCTTCGAGCCAATGCTCGCGGGGCAGATAGCGGATCCTGACCGGCGCCGTTGGCAGGCTCAGTTCGCCAAGACTGGCAGTGAGCACTTCCGTGGGATCGATCTGCTCGTAGCCGCGGGCATCGAGGTAGGCGTCGAGGGCCTGGGTGTCGTTCAATGACGTCAGCCTGAAGATGGTCTTCAACCGCTCCCGGGCGTAAAGGTTCTCGCAGTGGCGGACCTTGTCTTCCATGGGCTCGAGAACCGGGTATAAAGGCACGATCGAGTTTGCTCGTTTGGTGAACCCGTGGGAGAAGCGCAGCAGCCAGCCGTCAAGAAGCGTCTGGCGCAGGGCCGGCCACGCGTTCAGCGACGCTTCCTCGATGCGGCGGGTGCTCATGCTCTGATCCTCGGTCATCCCGCGACATTAGCAGGACGAGAGCGATAAGGCGCTCTGTAGCAATCAGGCGCTCTGGAATCAGAACGCAGGCGGGAAAAGTGGAATATGGCTGAACACAGAGAGCGGTTTCCGGTGGTGGTGCACGTCTGTCTCGAGCGGGACGGGCGCGTCGCGCTG